>ORMF012318869.1_pt1 | contig 24452 bp, 15 predicted proteins | sample 1779871 | NCBI WGS metagenome assembly ORMF01 (sample SAMEA104232316, study PRJEB22302) | groundwater metagenome | biome: forest; feature: aquifer; material: groundwater | place: USA | collected 2011-08-07 | depth 5.4 m | reverse complement strand
GGCGCAATCGCTGCCCCGCTCGGACCAGCGCGCCGGGCCGCCGAAGGACACGAACACCAAACGCGCCTTCCCGGCGATTCAGTCGCGCGCGGAGTGGGAGGCGCGCGCCCACTCGATCCGGCACAATTTGCTCGTCAGTTGCGGGCTGTGGCCGTTGCCGGAGAAGACGCCGTTGAACGCTCAAGTGTTCGGTCGAGTGGAGCGCGACGGCTACAGCATCGAGAAGGTGTATTTCCAGACCTATCCCGGATTTTATCTCGCGGGGAATCTCTATCGTCCGCTCGGCCAGGGGCGCGGGCCGTTCCCGGCGATCCTCAATCCGCACGGGCATTGGTCGAACGGGCGCATGGCCGACACCAAAGATGGCAGCATCGCGGCGCGGTGCATCAATTTCGCGAAGCAAGGGATGATCGCGTTTTCCTACGACATGGTCGGCTACAACGACACGACGCAAGTGAAGCACAATTTCGCCAGCCACCCGACGAACCAGTTGTGGGGCGTCAGCCTGATGGGCCTGCAAACGTGGAACAGCATCCGCGCGCTGGATTTCCTGGAGTCGCTGCCGGACGCGGACAAAACGCGTCTCGCGTGCACGGGCGAGTCGGGCGGCGGCACGCAGACGTTCATGCTCGGCGCGGTGGACGATCGACTGGCGGTGCAAGCCCCGATCGTGATGGTGTCGCACTCGATGCAGGGCGGTTGCCTGTGCGAGAACGCGCCAGGGCTGCGCGTCGAATACAACAACATGGAACTCGCCGCTGTGCCTGCGCCGCGCCCGCAAATCCTCGTGGCGGCCGCGGGCGATTGGACGAAGGATACGCTGAGCGCGGAAGGGCCGGCCATCGAGAGCGTCTATCGTTTGTTCAACGCGGTGGAGAAGCTGCGCTACGTGCGGTTCGACTTCGATCATAATTACAATCAGACGAGCCGGGAGGCGGTGTACGCATGGTTCGGCCGGTGGCTGCTGCGCCAGCCGGATGCGCCGTCGCGGGATGAGCAGGCTTACGTGAAGGAGCCGGATCAGGAGTTGCGGGTTTTCCCTGACGGCAAGCTGCCCGCCGACGCGCTCAACGAGGAGCAACTCATCGCGTGGCTGATTCGCTCGCGGCAGACGCAACTGGAAGCGTTGAAGCCGCGCGACCCACGCTCGCTCGAGCAGTTCAAGAAGCTGATGAAGCCCACCTGGCAGCACGTTTTGCAGGTGGAATTCCCGGAGCAGGGCTTGCTGGTCGAGGTGGGCGAGAGCAAGAAGGTGGGCACGTGCTCGCTGAACCCGTTGCTGCTTGGCCGCGCCGGCCAGGGCGATCGCGTCCCGGCGTTGCACATCACGCCGGAGAAACAATCTTCCAAAGCCATCGTGGTCCTGGCGCACCCGGAGGGGAAATCGGCCTTCCTCGATCCTGCGGGCGCGCCCGCTGGCCTGGCGAAAAAGCTCCTTGAGCGCGGCCAGGCCGTCGCGTTGCTGGATACTTTTCTCACCGGCGAACTGGCGAACGCCGAAGCGCAGAAAGCACGCAAGCCCTTCCAAAACTTTTTCACGACCTACAACCGCACGGACGCACAGGAGCGCGTGCAGGACCTGCTCACGGCATGCGCGTTTGCCCAGAACCATTCGAAGGGGCGGCGCGTGGTGTTGTGTGGAGTTGGGCGCGCGGGGCTGTGGGCGTTGCTCGCGGCGCCCGCGGCGGATGCGGTGGTGGCGGATTGTGACGCGCTCGATCCCGCGAATGACGAGGCGATGCTCGCGCAGGACTTGTTTGTGCCGGACATTCGGACGCTCGGCGCGTTTGCAGGCACGGCGACGCTCGCGGCGCCCCATCCGCTGCTGCTGCACAACGCGGCGGAGGCTTCTTCGACGACGTGGCTGCGTGATGTTTATCGCACGCTTAGGCAGAGTAAATCTTTGCGTCTGGAGCCGACCCGCCTGCCGGACGACGCGGTTGCAGATTGGATTTTGAAATTGTAGGGACGACGTGAAGCGCCAGAGCAACGGGAGGATCTATCTGCAACCATTCAGTTGCGGTCTTAAGCCAAGAACGCAAAGAACGAAGGCCCCGCTTGCCCGTTCCGCGACCGCCGGCTTTCCGCGACCGAAACGAGTTGGTCCAGATCCCTTCTGCGGCTCGGCGTCTCTGAAACGCCCCTGCCGTGGTCCCGGGTGTCAGCCAAACGCGCCCGGCGCGGCCCTGACCTCAGATGGCGCTCCGCAGGCTGACTGGGGCGAGCGCGACTCCCGGAGGCTACCCGTGCGGACCTCCTCGCCGGCGGAGCGCGCTTCCAAGTCGTTTGGGCCGAGTCAGCGCAAAAAGTCGAAAATTTAGTTTGACTTTGGAATACGAAAAATTATAGCTTCAGCCCGTTCGTTGAAACGGAGTCGAACTGGTAGAGAACTAAATTTATGAAACATATTCAAATCAAGTTGGTGGCGGTTGGTCTGTTGGCGGTGATTGCGTTCAGCGCGCCTGCGGTGCAGGCCTTGACTGAAACCGATATTGCCAACGTCAAGAAGGCCGTCGCCAATGTGCCGGCCCCTGAGTTAGCAGCCAAGGCTTCCGACCTCGTGGGCAAGGCCCTCGCAGCGGACCGCGAGGCCGTGGCCACCACAGCGGTTCGTGCCATCGTGACCAAGAACGCCGCGGTGGCAGCCAGCGTTGTGGCCTCAATCGCCGCCACGGCGCCTGAAGTGGCCCCGGCGGCGGCGGCAACCGCGGCTGAAATCGCGCCGGACCAGGCCGAGAAGATTGCCAAAGCCGCGGCGCTGGCGGCGCCTTCCGCCGCGAGCAAGATCGCCGCGGCCGTCGCCAAAACCAACGCCCGCCACGCCGCTCGCATCGCGCGCGCCGTGATGAGCGCCCTGCCGAAGTCGGCTGGCAAGATCGCCGACGCGGTGATTGCAGCGGTCCCCTCGGCCAAGGCACAGGTCGAATCGTTCTCGCAGATCTTCGCCGGTAGCCCGGTGACGGGGGGGGATGTCACGCAGGACACTCTCCGGATCAATGGCGGGGCTTTCCCAGGCGAAGCGCCAGTTGCGTATGGCTCGGCGCCCGGTTCCGATCCTACTCGGCCGTAAGTGACAGTTTGGGAGCATCGGCTCTCTGGAGGCCCGTTTCCGTTGGGAAACGGGCCTTTTTCTTGTTGGCCCCGCGCGGCTGCCTGGGTTGGCGTGTGGGCCTTCGGGCTCGGGCCCCCAGGCTTTGCTCTCTGCTGAAGCCGGTCCTAACGCCATGCCCGGCGACGGTTCTTTTGAACCCGCTCGGCCACGCGGGCAGGGCAATCTGGCCCTCACGGCGCCCGAAACAAGAAGCTGTTACGTGGCCGGCGGCGCCAATGGACCGTAACCATGCCCAAGTGGTGTAAGACGCTCGTCGCAGTGCTGCTCCTGCCCGCGTGTCTCGGATTGGCTGAGGCCGTGTGGCAGGTCGTGCGCGCCAGTGGCGAAGCGGACACGGTTTGGATCGCGACGTTGGCGGGTCTCGCCTGTTGGCTCGTCATTTATTACTATCTGCCGAAGCCGATGTGGGCTTATGTGTTCGGACACGAACTGACCCACGCGTTGTGGACCTGGCTGTTCGGCGGCCGCGTCAAGCGGTTCAAAGTGACCTCCAAGGGCGGGCACGTCATCGTCACGAGGAGCAACTTCCTCATCACGCTCGCGCCGTATTTTTTTCCCGTGTACGTCGCTCTGCTCGTGGCGATGTTCGGCCTCGGCCACCTCCTCTGGGGATGGTCGAGCTACTTTGTGTGGTTCCACTTGCTGGTCGGCGCCGCGTACGGTTTTCACGTGACCCTGACGTGGCACGCGCTTCAGACCCAGCAGACAGACATCACAGACCAGGGCTATTTGTTTTCGGCGGTCGTGATTTGGCTGGGCAACCTCGGCGTGTTGCTGGTTGGCATCCCGTTGCTGACGGCGCGTGTGGATGTGTGGACGGCGCTCCGTTGGTGGCTGGAGGCGACGCTCGGCCTGGTCCGTCGCGCAGGCCAGGCGGCCGGTCTGCTGGCTTAAGCCTCCCGCTCGAACTCTCGACCGGGCGAGATCCACTCCAAACCGCCCAAAGATCAGCGGCAAGTTGTGCGCAAGGCACTCTCAGCCGAGTGGCTTGCCGCGCCGCGCCTCCGAATCAGTCACGGAGCGCTTGCTTGTACGCCGGTGGCAATTCGCCGCAGCCCCTGCGCCGTCGCACGAGCGCTGGCTCGATGATCTCGTTCCGGATGTCGATCTCAGCGTTCCAAAGCTCCCGCCACAGTCTGCTGGTATTTCCGGGGTAACGATTCGGTGAGGCCTCGTCGAAACCGGGGCGAAAGAGATCGACGGCGTTTTGCAGCTCGCGCTTGAACTCGTCAGTTGCCGGATGGCCAGCGAGTTGGATCACACGGCGAAAGGCGAGCATGTCCTTCTCCTCGAGTCGGTCGGGTTTGCCGATGAGGATGTCGAGCGGGTGGGGGATCCTGACGGTCACATTGCCGCGCAGATGCGATCGGGCCCGCTTCCTCCAGCCTGGCGAGGTGCGGAAGCTCAATTCAATGCCGGGTTCGACTCGGTCACCGTTCTCCGTTTTTCGGCTGGCGAACCATCACATCCAGTTTCGGTAATTCACGTCCGGAAAAATGTTGTCCTGCCACTCGACGCGCGCCAGCCACGGTTCGTCCACTTGCGTCGTGGTGAGTTGTTCGTGCAGCGCGATGAAGCGGAGCAGATGGTCCTTCACTCGTTTGCGCGCGTAGTCCGGGCTGGTGCCGGTGCGGAGGATGAACGGCCAGTCGCTAGCCTGGGCGAGGAGCAGTTCGCGCGCGGCTTGCTTGAGGGCGCGTTCTTCGAGCGGCGAGGGGTGATGAAATTTCTGCGCGAGACCGGTCATGCGCTCCTGCGCGACGTGGAGGTGTGGGTAAATCCACTCGGTCTTTTCGTTGAGCCAGAGTTTGAAGTAGCCTTCCTCGCCCCAACTCGACGCGCTCGGCGTGGCGACTTGCTGCGTCGGATGCCGCTTCAAGTAATCCTCCGGTGTGACCAGTTCGAATGCCTTCTGATCGAAGCAGGCCTTGCGCACGAAGCCGTCGAGGAACTCCGGCCCCTCATACCACCAGTGGCCGAACAACTCGGCGTCGTACGGGCACAGCACCAGCGGCGCGCGATCCATCACGGCGGCGGCGCGCTCGATTTGGGCGATGCGCTCGCCGAGGAAATGGCCGGCGTGCTCGGTGGCGGCTTGCAGCGCGGCCTTGCGATCGTAAATGTCCTTGTCCTGCGTGAGGCCGGTGATGCCCCAGTACTTGATGCCGGTGAAGCCGCGTTGCTCAGGCGAAGGCAAGTAGGGCTTCACGTAATCGAAGTCGAGGTCGAAGCCGATGTCGCGGTAGAAATCGCGGTAGCGGAAATCGCCGGGATAACCCTCGTGCCGGCTCCAGACTTGGCGCGCGGAGTCGAGGTCGCGACCGAACGCGGCGATGCCGTTGGGCGTGAAGACGGGCGCAAACACGCCGTAGCGCGGGCGCGGCCGGGCGTGGAGCAGGCCGTGGGTGTCCATGATGAACCAGCGGATGTTCGCCTCTTGCAGCACGTGCTCGACGCCTTCGACGTAGGCACATTCGGGCAACCAGATGCCGCGCGGGTCGCAGCCGAAGCAACTCCGGTAGTGATCGCGCGCGACGAGGATCTGCGCGCGGATCGACGGCGGGTGATTGGCGAGCAGCGGCAACAACCCGTGCGTCGCGGCGCAGGTGATGATCTCCAGCCGGCCTTGCTCCTGAAACTTGCGGAACGCGCCGACCATGTTGCGCCCGTAAGCCAAGTAAGTGTCGCGGGCGCTCGTGAAGCGGTGATGGTACATCCACGCCAGCTCGCGGAAGGTGCGGTCCCAGTGCGTGCGATGGATTTCTTTTTCAGCCAGCTCGATCAGCCCGCCGAGGTGCCGCGTGTAGCGATCTTGCAGCAGTGGATCAAGCAGCATCGCGCACAACGGCGGCGTGAGCGTCAGCGTGAGGCGCGTCTGCATCCCGTCGCGCAGCCAGCCGTCCATGACCTGGATGAGGGGCACGTAGCACTCGGTGATGGCTTCGAAGAGCCACGCTTCCTCCAGAAATTTTTCGTGCTCCGGGTGGCGCACGAACGGCAGATGCGCGTGCAACACCAGGGCCAAGTAGCCTTGCATGGCGCGATCTTGCGGGAGGCGCGGCGCGGAAGGCAAAGCGAATCAGTCTGCGGACCGTGGACGGTTCCCGTCCGCAGCGGCCCCGAACTCCGTCAGACTTCGGCGGTAGCCCGCGTCATGTGACTCAAGTATCTGACCTCTGGCAATCGTGCCACCCGGCCCGACGAAGAGGTCGAAGGTGAAACCGGAAACCATGAGAAAGTGCGGCCCATCATCCTCGGCCAAGAACGCAACGCACCCGTCCTGGTGTGTCCTGTCCAAGTGCTCCATCGGCGGCTCGCGAAATCCAAACCAGAGTGTCCAAGTCGAGCTTCCCGTCGGATTGCGGCTGTCCTGAACCGTCGCCATCGCCCAATAGAACAGATATGGCCGATACTCGTGCGAGCGTGCCTGCAAGCACCAAGTGCCAGCGGGAATCGGCGTGACGCGCACGGGATACGTGCGCCGCGAACCGATGAGCCGCTGTAGCTGAACCTCATAAGGTGCGTCCTGTGGTATCACGGCGTGCGATGCGGGCTAACAGGAACGTGAGCCGAAGATGTGAGGGTTTATCAGGCTCGGCCTCTTCATTGCGTAGGCGACTGTAATTGCTCTGGGCGCTAGCGCAAGCGGCAAGCTTCAGTTCGCCTTGCGGGCGGTCCCAGATCGGACACAGGCAGTCGGGAGCCGTGGACGTGAACCTATGTCGCGGGCGGCAAGTCGTGTTCGCGACACCGGTGCTGGCGCGGAAGCTCACACTCTTTCCGCCGCCGCGCACAGCACTCTCATTAACACTCCGCTTCAGCGGGGTGAGTTCGGCGACTCGCGCACCAAGAACCGCTTCAGCGGTTTCTCCCACTGTGGCAAACCGCTAAAGCGGTTCAAGCTCCTCACCCGCTTTCGATCACCCCGCTGAAGCGAGGTGTTAATGAGAGGAGCCGTCTCCACTGGGCAAAGCTTGAGAGATGCCCGCGCTAACTCACACTGGCCACCTCAGGCGGTTTCAACGCAGCGTCCTGCCGATGCGCGCCGACTGCGCCTGCGTAGGCCGTGGCTCGACTGAACTTCAACTCGGCACGGCGGCTGTCCGCTTTGTCGGACGCGGTCGCGGTGACCGGCAGTTCATACGCGCCGTCCGGCAACGCGAAGCGGAAACTGAACGTGCCGTCCGGCCGCAATTGAATGACGCGTCCGCCGATGGCCACTGCGGCGTCGCGCTCGGTGGCGCCGTAGATGATCAACTCGGCGTTGACGTTGAACCAAAAACCTTGGCGGCGCTCGACGCCCCCGAACGGACTCGCCAGGCTTCCAATGGCGCCCACCGCAGGAGCCGGCGCGCCAACTTCGACAAGCTGGGCCGAGGAAATTCCGCGCTCCCATTGGCGGCGGATCACTTCGGTGACTTCGAGCGAGCCGATCCACACGCGGCGCGACTCGTCCAGGCTGACCACTTCCGCCAGGGCGCGTTCCTGCGCAGGCGTCAGGTGCGCCGCGGCGAAGGCCTCGGTGGTGGGCAGTTCCGGATGAGCGGTGGCGCGGAGTTGCTGGATCGCTTCCGCCAGGGGCACGGTTTCGCTGACGGCAGTCTTGACGAGTTCGACCAGTTGTTGGAAGGGCACCTCGGCGGGGATGGTCGCCAGGCGCACGGTGGTTTCTTCGGACATCGTCTCCGGTGGTGTGAGTGTCGCGGCGGAAGTCGCCAGGGTGTGCCATTGGCCGCTGCGATTGAAGTAGCCCAGTTCGGCCACGTAACGCGTGCCGCCGAGCCGGACGTGGACAAACCAGTTGCGCGATTCCGGGTGGACGTGGACCTGCGTGTACGGATCGCCGGCGACGGTGTTGATGTACACGCGCAGGACCAGATGGCCGTCGGCAGAGAGGGCATTGTAGTGGTTGAGTTGCTCGCGGCTGAAATCCCAGTGGGCGTAGAGACAGTGCGGGTCGCGCGCGGTGAGCAGCAACCGTTGCGTGCCGTAGGCCTCGGGCAGTTCGCCTTCCTCCTCGACGCGGCTGGGCGCAGTCGCTGGCGGTGTCGGCCCCAAGGCGTAGCGTTGGCCGGGGCCACCCGGAGGCTGCGGGGCGGGGCGGTCGCCTTCCAACAGCAGGGGCGGAACTTCGACGGGCGGTTGCTTGGCGCGGGCCCGAGGTCTGGTGCTCTTGGCGCGCGCGGGGCGGGGCGAATCGGTTGCGGCGAGTTCCGGCGTCTCGGCCGCGGCGGCGCGACGCGACCGGCGTTTGGCGGGTGCGGCTGGGGCGGGCGTTGCTGGCGCGGGCGTGGGAGACGCCGGGGTGGCTGGAGGCGCGCTCGGCACGGCTCCGGAGGCCAGCGGTTCGGCTGGGGTGGTCACGGCGCTGACGGTTTCTTGCGGCACGGCGGCGCGGGGCGATTTGCGCGCGCGGGCGCGCGGAGTTTTCGGCTTCGGGGCTTCGGGCGCGGCCGGCGGAACGGGCGCGCTGGCTTCGGTTTCGACGGTGGGAGTCAACGCCACCGGTTCATTTGCGGTCACTGTGGTTTGCGGGCTTCCTGAGTTCATAATGCTGTCGGTTCAAGACTGGGCAATTCCACGCCAGTCTCATCAACCAGCTTACGAGCAAGCCGCCGCACGGCGCAACGGAAAACTCGGTCTCGCCGGAGTGGCCGTGCATCTTCAAGTTGTCGGTATCGGCCCCATCCCACCGGAAACAGGAACGCCGGATTCATCCGGCAGCGGGCTCGGTTGATCGCCGCCCTGCCGGATGAATCCGGCGTTCCGCTCCCGTGGCGGCCGACAACTTGGGGAGGCACGGCGGAGTGGGCCAGGCTGTTCTCCAGTCGGCGGCGACGGCCCAAGCCATTTGAGATTCACCGCGTGTTCCCATAGGACCTGGCAGAATCATTTCGGGCAGAATCATGGAAGAAAAATGATTCCGCCTCAGCCGTACGTATCCAGTTGCAGTTTAACGCAGAGACGCAAAGCCGCGGAGGCGCAGAGGCGAGAGAAACCGTTGTCTCCTTCGGAACCGGTCGCTCTTTGGGGACTGAGAACATCCGAGTTCGCCAACCTCTGCGTCTCGGCGCCTCCGCGCCTTTGCGTTAAGACCAAAGGAGCCGGTTGAATTCTTACGCCTCAGCTTGGCGCATCGCTTTGGCCCGGGCGACGGGCCAGCCCAAATGATGGAGAACGGAAACATGGCTCTGCCCTCAATGCCGCCGCGCCGAACCGCGTGCGTGAAAGAACGCTTGTCAACGGGGACGGCCGGGCGTTTACTAAGCGCAGCGATTTTGATCTGAGACCATGAGTCAATTGCCATCTGCTAGCGGCTCGCCAGGCGACACCAAGCCTGCCCTGATCTTCACCGTGGACGACGAGGAGATGATCACGTCCGTGGTGGAGGCGATCCTGGCGTCGGAGGGTTATGAGGTCCGCGTCTTTCAAGACCCGACGCTGGCGCTCAAGGCGTTCACCGAGGCGACGCGCAAGCCGGACCTGGTCGTGACCGATTTCGTGATGGGCGAAATGAACGGGATGGAACTGATCGAGAAGTGCAAGCGACAAGTGCCTGGGTTAAAGACGATCCTGCTCAGCGGAACGGTCACGGAGAACTTCGTTCTCAGCTTTCCGATCCAGCCGCACAAGTTCCTCGCCAAACCGTTTCAAGCCGAACAGTTGGTCAGCGCGGTGCGGATGGTTTTGAACTCGCCGTCGCGCTGAAGGCGAACGCGGGATCTTCCACTGCTGGCACGAATTTTCCCGCCGGGAGGGTGCCTTCGCTCAGCGGCTTGCTGGCTCACCCGCGCACCTGCCCACCTTCTCGTTCTCTGGCTTAACCCCGACAGGCGACAAGCACTCTCCGACGCGGGGCGCGGCACAGTCATCGTGTGAACCCTGCCGGCTGGGACTTCCGGGCCGTGACACTTGCCCGGACACATGCGGTCACCGGCGATCGGGATTCGCAGAGCCAGATTCCCCCGTGCAACTTCAGGTTGTCGGTGCCTGCCCCGTCCTGCCAGTGGACCGGAACACCGGATTCATCCGGCAGCGGGCGCGATTGACCACCGCCCTGACGGATGAATCCGGCGTTCCGATCCTGCTACGGTTCGCGGGCGCACGGCACGCAACAAGTTCGGGGAGATCTCTCCCCGCACCGTGTGAACAAACCGCCATTGCCATCCCGAACCCTTTCTGCCTAAGCTGGGGGCCGGGATATGAAAATGAAATCTTACCTGCCTGACATGCGACAGACCCTTTGCCTCGCGCTTGGTGTTTTTGCGGGCGCACAACCCCTCCTCAGCGCCGATGCCCCACCTCAGCCCGGCGTTCTGAAATCTGAATTCATCGCCGACCCGCCCGCCACGCCCTCCAGCCACGCCTCGACGCTCGTCGAGACCAAGGCGGGCGTGCTGGCGGCGTGGTTCGGCGGCACGCGCGAGCGCGCGCTCGATGTCGGCATCTGGCTCGCGCGCAATGTCGGCGGGCGTTGGACCAAGCCCGTCGAAGTCGTCAACGGCATTGTGGATCAAGAGCAGCGCCGCTACCCATGCTGGAACCCGGTGCTCTTCCAGTGGAAGGCGGGGCCGCTTTTCCTCTTCTACAAAGTCGGTCCCAGCCCGGAGTCGTGGTGGGGCATGGTGATGACCTCGACCGACGATGGCCAGAGCTGGACGCTGCCGGTGCGCCTGCCCAAGAACATCATTGGCCCGGTGCGTAACAAGCCCGTCGAGTTGCCCGACGGCACGATCCTCTGCGGCGCGAGCACCGAGTTCGCCGGCTGGCAAGTCCACATGGAGCGCACCCGGAATCCGCTCGGCGCCTGGGACCGCACGCCCGTGCTCAACGACGCGATGGACCTCGGCACCATCCAGCCCACGATCCTCGCCTGGCGCTCCGGCATGATCGAAATCCTCTGCCGCACGAAGCAGGAAGTGATGGCGGAAGCCTGGTCGGGCGACGGCGGCAAGACTTGGAGCCGCGTGGTCCGTGGGGACCTCCCGAATCCGAACAGCGCCATCGACGCCGTCCTCCTCAAAGATGGCCGCGCGCTGCTGGTCTATAATCATCTCAAGCGCGGCCGCGGCCTGTTGAACGTGGCGGTTTCGCAAGGCGGCCGCGAATGGAAGGCCGCCGCGGTCCTGGAGAACGAGCCGGCCGCCGAGTTCTCCTACCCTGCGGTCGTCCAGACCAGCGACGGCCTTGTGCACATCAGCTACACGTGGAAACGCCAGCGGATCAAACACGCCGTCCTCGACCCGGAGAAATTTCAACTCCGCGAAATCCGCGACGGCCAATGGCCGTGAGCGAATCGACGGACCGGTCAATGGGGGAAGTGGAGAATGGATTGGATGGAGACATCCGCCCCGCCGAATCAGCCTGCTCGAGATCGCTCACGGAGACGACGGCAGCGGGCTCTCCCTCTGCGTTGCATGCAGACGGCTCACCGTGCCTTCGCCGGGTTGCGCCTCTGCCACGACCGGTCGTCCGCGGCTTCCACTCCGGCGCTTGAGTTAACAGGCCCCGGACACACTCGGGTTTTGCACCTCGCAGAAGCATCCGCAAGAAAGCACGAAGCCATTGCCCCCGTTGTGTTCCTAGGCGGTAGCGTGGCCTAGTCCTTGCACGCGCCGAGTGCATCCCTTGGGCAGAGGATCATTTTTCACCGCGCCTCCAAGTCCAATAGATTCGCGTTATTCAAGAGCACGAGCGAGTCACGGGACCTCCCCGCAGGCAAAAGCCAGTAATACCTCTCGGTTTTATCTCCTATTTCGCGGGAAGCTGCGGCGACCAGCATGCAATCTTTGTTCGCGGGTAGCTTGAAAGAGAACTTGCCTTCCGGGTCAGTCACTCCCGAAGCGATAATCCCTGGCCATTCCCCGTGGAAAAGCGAACGAACATCGTCAGCACAGGTGCGTCGCACGCGTTCAAGTTCGGCGAGCTGCAAACGGATGGCTTCAACCCGCCGCGATACTGAATTGATCTCGTCTTCCAGTTTGATTAAGCGCGAACCGATCAACTCTGATCTCAGGCGCTCGATGTTTGCCTTGAGTCCCTTAACGTACTCATCCCGGATGCCCCGTTCATAGGGCGTTAAGGGTGCACTGTCTGGCTTCTTTTGCCACGCTTCGAAATCCGCGCGTGCCTTCACATAGCGCTCGTTGTGTGGCGCCTCAAGCAGCCATTGATCCTGTAGTTTTGCCAACTCGTCGGATAGGCCGTTCATCTTTTGAAGTGTGTCAAGGCGCTGCCGGTCAAGTTTCTGAAGTTCGCCAGCTCCGCCGGAATTGAAGCGGTTAATTGCGGCGTTGGACTCAACCAAAAACACCGGCACTGCTGACAACTTGACCGTCTCCCCATTCTTCAACGCAATAAATACCTGGCCTTCTATTCGCGGCGGTTCGCGGTGGCAGGCTGACAAACCGAAGAACAAGACGCCGACTGCGGGCACAAGCATGGTTCGACTTTCCAAGTAGATGCGGACAGTCGACAAGACGGGCCTTCTGCCTTTCATACATTCAAAACTCCGCTTGCCGGCTCTCTTTGTCGAGGGTGATTGTTCGTCCTCGAGGACAAGGAATCTGCTGCTCCGTAATGTGGTGGAATGCCGAAACCATGCCCAGTTCTCATAAGTGCTTGATGCCAGAGGGTGGTGCAAAAAGCTGTTCGCAAAGGAGAAAGAATTCACGAACTTTCGACGGGCGAGTTCACCCGGGAGTTGATCCGACGGTCCGCGCGACTGCCCCTCACAAGAAGCGGACATCCCGGGCGCGCTCCGGTCGATTCAATCCTCTGCTGGTGCCAAGGATTCTTCGAGTCGGGTTCGTTCCACATACATGTTGTCGAGGCTGCGTTCGATCAGTCCGATAACTTCGTCGATGCCGGGAAATGGTGGGCGGCCATCGGACGCGAGGCCGACGCTCGCGCGTCCTCCATACCTACCGAGATACACGACAGCCTCCTTCAAAGTCAGGTCCGAGTGCGCCAACACTTGGTTGCGGAGGTCAAGGATTCGCCGGTGCAGTGATAGATCTCCTGGCGACAAGGTCGGCTCGGCAAGCTTGTAAGCGTTCCTTCCGTGTTTGTGAATGCCGTCCGAGCGGGTGTATGACTTCGCATATTCAACGAGTGCGTAACGGAACGCGGCAGCGTGAATAGCGGTTTTGTGCTCGCTCATGCGCAAATCCTGGAGGATCGCCCACGCCCGATTGAGGCTGTCGATACACTCAACGTAGTGGACGTAGTGCTCTTCGTTGGCGGTCATCGGGTGAGGCAACTCGACCCAAGCTCAGCGATCAGACCCAGGAGGGAGCACGTTTGCAGCTAGAGCGCACGGGCCGGGTTCGCTGCAGCGCATCGTAGGCAGAGCGTGCATGGCCTCGTGCGAGGGTGCTTTTTGCACGTGATTCAATTGCCACAGGGTAATAGAAGCAGAACCGCGAATTCCTGTGAAGGATTATTCGCGGCACAAAAACCTCAAACCCTGCTGGCGCGCGCGTCCCGGAGTAGCGAGAGACGCGGGCATCTTGAGCCGCTTGGAGAGGCCTCTCCGAACGCCGCGTGAGGGCACGCGGCCTACACGCAACAGGTAGTTTGCGCCGGGTCGTAGGCCCGATGCCCTCAGCGGGCGCGGCTGTTGGAAGAGGCTCTTGAGGCTCCTGCAAAACCAGTGGACGCGCTGGCAATTCGGCTGGTTCTCCCTCACCCTGCCCTCTCCCTCTGGGAGAGGGAGCCACGTCCGCCAGCCCCGCGCGCAGGTCGGACGTCCCGGATTCGAGCCAGCGCTGGCTGCGACTTTCCCTCTCCCAGCGGGAGAGGGCCGGGGTGAGGGAGAATGCTGCATGAACTCGCCAACTGCTCCGAAACGCGAGAGAGATTACTCATGGATTTCACCAACGAAATTCCAAGCGCAAACCCCGAGCCTCCTGCCCGCGGCTTCCGGCAGCGTCGTGACGGCCACAACGCCTCATTTGTCGGGCGATCTTCTTGGGGCTTGAGGCTTGGAACCGCCGAGCGAGCGTCCCGAATCAGCAATTCCTTCCGCCGCCAATTCGCGCCGCCGTTTTTTCCTTTTGCCTTTCCCGGTTTGCCCGTTGAATCCGCGCCATGTCGCGCGACTACGTTTTGCAGCCGTTTCACCCGCCGGTGAACTTGCAGATCGACTACGCACGCGAACTCAACGAACAGCAATTCGCCGCGGTCACTGCGCCGCCCGGCCCCTCGCTCGTCCTCGCCGGGGCCGGCGCCGGCAAGACGCGCACGCTCATCTATCGCGTCGCCTATCTGCTCGAACAAGGCATCCCGGCCGAGCGTATCCTGCTGCTCACGTTCACCAACAAGGCCGCGCGCGAGATGATGCGGCGCGTGAGCGATCTGCTCGGCGGCGATCTGGCGTCGCTCTGGGGCGGCACGTTCCACTCCATCGGCCACCGGATTCTGCGGCGCCACGCGGAGGCGCTCGGACGCCAGCGCGACTTCACGATCCTCGACCGCGAGGATTCCAAGGACCTCGTCAGCGCGTGCGTCGGCGAGGCGGACATTGATCCGAAGACGACGCTCTTCCCGAAGGCCGACCTGCTGGCGGACATTTTTTCGATGGCGAACAACACGCGCAAGCCGATCAAGCAGTTGCTCGAGGAGGAATACGATCAGTTCGAGCACGTGGCCGGGCGGATCGCCGAATTGCAGCAGCGCTACACGGAACGCAAGCGCGCCACGAACGTCGTGGACTTCGACGATCTGCTGCTGCTCTGGCTGCAACTCCTGCAGGACCACGCCGACGTGCGCGACCATTACCAACGGCGCTTCCAGTTCGTTCTCGTGGACGAATACCAGGACACGAACAAGCTGCAGGGCGACTTGATCGACCTGCTGGCCGAGCGGCACCAGAACGTGATGGTCGTCGGCGACGATTCGCAGAGCATCTACTCCTGGCGCGGCGCGCACTTTCGCAACATCCTCGAGTTCCCCAAGCGCTATCCGAAGGCCAAGCTTTACAAGATCGAAACCAACTACCGCAGCACGCCGGAGATTTTGCAGGTGGCCAACGCCGCCATCGCGCCCAACGAAAACCAGTTCGCCAAGGAGCTGACGCCGGTGCGCAAGCCGGGCATCAAGCCCGCGCTCATCGCGTGCGGTGACGCCCGCGCCCAGGCGGCGTTCGTCGCGCAGCGCGCGCTCGAACTGCGCGAGGAAGGCGCGAGCCTCAACGACATGGCGGTGCTGTATCGCGCGCACTTCCACGCGCTGGAACTGCAACTGGAGCTGACCAGCCGCGGCATCCCCTTCAGCATCACCAGCGGCATCCGGTTCTTCGAGCAGGCGCACATCAAGGACGTCGCCGCCTGGCTCAAACTAGTGTGCAACCCGCGCGACGAACTGGCGTTCAAGCGGCTGGTCCAACTGCTCCCCGGCATCGGCGCCAAAACCGCGGACAAGTTGTGGGCGGCGTTTCGCAGCGCGCCACCAAGCGCGACCGGCGAAGTCCAAAGTCCAACGTCCGAGGTCCAAAGTCCGGAGGCCGGGGGCCAAAGTTCGACGGGAACTCAAGTGGCGAAGCGAAAGCGCGGCCAGGCCGCGAGCCGCGAGGCCCCCTCCATCAACCATCAACCCTCAACCATTCCCCATCCCCTGGCCTCCGCCCTCCAATCCTGCTGCCCGCTCGCGCCGAAGAAAAGCGCCACGGCCTGGGCGCAGCTCACCGCCACGATGGCCCAGCTCGAAGTCGAGCCGGTGCGCCACCAGCCCGCGAAGATGATCAAGCTCGTCCTCGAGGCGGGTTACGAAGACTACTTGAAAGCGAAATACGCAAACTACCGCGCGCGCCAGGAGGATCTCGAACAACTCGCGGCGTTCGCGGTGCAGTTCTCCAGCACCGAAGATTTCCTCGCGCAAGTGGCGTTGCTCACCAACGTCGAAGCCGAGAGCCAGGAAGCCGCGCCCGTCCGCGACGAGCGGCTGCGGCTCTCGACGATTCACCAGGCCAAGGGGCTGGAGTTCGGTGTCGTATTCCTCATTATGCTCTGCGACGGCTTGTTTCCGTCGGCCCGCTCGCTGGAGCGGCCCGACGCGGCGGAAGAGGAACGCCGGCTGTTCTACGTCGCCATCACCCGCGCGAAGAACGAGCTGTATCTGTGCTACCCCCTCCTGCGCGCGCTGGCGAGCGGCGGCGAACTGATGCAGCAGCCCTCGCGTTTCCTCGACGACATCCCGCGCGAACTGGTCGAGGAGTGGAACCTCCAACCGTTCGATCCGTATCGGCACTAACGCGCGGGATGCCGCCGCACTTGGAGCAGCCGAGGTGAGAGGGCGCTGCTATTTCGGGAGGGAAGCTGAGCAGCGGTGGGGTTTCTCCCGAATTTTCGGGGAGGCCGTTTGCACCGAGGGAGGCCCCAGCCTCAATCGTTACGCGGATCAGGTCGCGCTGGCGCAGCCGCAGGCGGTCGATGGCAGATTTCACGGCGCCCTCGTTCAGGCCGAGCTGCTTCGCGACTTCGGCGTAGGGCGGCGCGCTCTGGTCGTGGGCGAGGAAAGGTCTTAGTTGATCGCAGAGCGCAGCTTTACCTTCCGCGGCGAAGCTCGCGCGCAACCGCGCGGCGGCGCGCTCGAGCAGAGTCATCGCCCAGCGGCGCTCGAAGATTTTCTCCGGCGTCTGCTCGTCCACCGGCTCGAGCCGGAAGCGTTCCTCGGCCGTGGCCGCGTCGAGCGAAATGATCTCGTTCCCGCCCCCGCGCTTCTGGGCCAGCGCCTTGTCGTGCTCGTCGCAGAGAAAGTGTTTCAGCGCCGCGAGCAGAAAGGGGCGGAACTTGCCTTTCCCGCGTCCGACCTGGGCGAGATAATTCCCCGTTCCCCAGCCACTGGCGGCGGGACCTCAGTCACTCTCGCACTCGGCGAGCAGCTTTCGGTAAGTCACGCGCGCGTGCTCGTAATCCCGTTTGGCCTGTTCCTGCTCGTCGGCCTTGATCTTGTCTTCCTTCTCGGCCCAGCATTTATCGACACCTTTCAAGCACCACTCGGCGCTGCGTCTGGAGGCGCGGATCGGCTTGCCACTCACCAGCACAAAGACCGGATTCGAGTGCGAGGACGGCAGGATGCGCAACGCGACCCAACTGCTTTTCTCCAGCCGCGTCTCAAAGGCGATCTCTTGCACCTGGCCGTCGGCGAGGATGTTTTTCTTCGCGACTGGGTAGCCGTTGACGATCAGTTCGATCGGCACTTCGCGCGTGTCGCCGAGGCGGGCGCGCTCGATGTCCCAGTAAGGTTTCTGGTTGTAGCGCCGGTTCTTGATCTCAGGGTTCGGTTTCTCGTTCAGAAACGCCGCCACCTTCGCCGTGGCTCGCACGAGGCCCGGCTGAGCCAGCTTGAGCTCGCTGCCGTTCTCGCCCATCGCGGCGTCGTTAAGTTTGAACTCCAGCAAGTGACTCCGCCCGTCGCCGACGTAGTTGCGCCCTTGGCGGATGCCTTCGCACCACTCGTCGTAGTTGAGCTTGCCGTCGAGTTTCACGTAGGAGCGGCCGAGGCCGACGCGCTCGCCATAGATGCACGGGAAGTCCGTCTCGCCGCTGACGCGCGTGCGGAAGCCGACGTTCAACGTTTGATACCACATGTTCAATTCCCACACGTACGGCGTATCGACCATCGACAAGAAATCCACTGCGCGCACGAGCTGGCCGTCCGGACCCGGCACTTCGTGGGTGACATCGACGATGTATTCGTTGGCACCGATGCCGGTGAACGGCGGCACGACGTAGTTCGGCAGTTCGGCGGTCTCGACTTCCAGGCCCCAGCCCGAATGGGCCGGCCCGACCACGGCGCCTTGCTTCTTCGCCCAGCGCAGCGTGTTCAGGCAGAGCGTCGGCCAGTGGTCTTTCGAGTCGCCGCCCGGATAAATCTGGTCGCGTAGGCGCAGCAGGCACAAGTGGCCGGACTGATGCGAGCCGAAGCCGGACACTTCGATGTCGTAGCGCAGCAAGTACGGATAGCGCGACTCCTTGTCATCCTTGCCCGTAAAAAACTGCTTCTGGTAATCGAAGCACGGCCCCCAGGTGAGGTTGCAGCCGACTTTCAAATCCTCGCCCTGACAGTGCCGGGCCATGTCCGCCGCGTGCACGCCTTCGCTCGGTTTCGTGTAGTGCGCACACCCGGCGGCGTGGATGTGATGATCGCCCGACCACCAGCCCGGCTTCGACGGATCGATCCAGCGTTCGAGTTTGAACGCCCACGTCTCCTTCTTGCCGTCCACTGCGAGCGTCAGCGTCTTCGTCCGATACTCCGGCCCGCGCGTGTATTCCACGGTGTATTCCCCGGGCGGCAATTTCTCCTTCTCGCCGTCGGCGCGATAAACCTGGGCGTGGAAAAAGAAATCCGGCGCGAGCCGTTTGGCCGGCGCGGGATAAAGGCGGCCGCGGTGATCGCGAATGACGAAGGAGGCAGTCGTCGGCTGGTTATTTTCGTCCCGCACGCGGAAGGTCACTTCCGACGCCGGCGCGCAAGTAAACAGAATGTCCGCTTCATTGCGGAAGCCGAGGTCCTGCGTGCCCTGGCCGACGTTGAACGCCAGCTTCGCCTCGCGTTGGCCCGCGTCGCGGCTGAACAATTGGAGGAGGCGGTATTCAAGCTTCAACCCGCTCAACTCGCGCTTGAGCGGCTGGCTGTTGAACAGGTCGAAGTCGAACCACAAATCACGGTTCGCGCCGAGCGGCGCCTTCTCGCCATCGCGGCGGTACACGCGCCCGGCTTTCGGACTCTCGGCGCGCAATTCGGCAGTGACGCCCGCCTCGTTGTGCACCTTGACGAGAAATTGCCGCCAGCCCTGCTCGATCAGTTCCGGCTTGGCCGGCCCCGGCGCGACCTTCACGCGCGATTCCGGGTTGATGTTCACGCCGACGAGGCAGAGCGGGTCGAGGAGTTTCTGAATCCCTTCGCCGGCTTCGGCTGCGTCTGACTTCGCCATCGCCGCGTGGAGCGCAGACTTGGTGGAAGCGAGGAGCGGCGAGCCGGTGTAATCCATGGCTTCGATCAGCCGGTTGACCTGGGCGGCCAGCGGCTGCAGTTCGACATTTTGGACGATGGGCAGAGCGGGCGCGGCGGCGGCGGGTGCCGCACAAAGCAAGCCCGCGATCGCGCTCAACGCGGTCACGCGCATCAGAATTCGCTGACAAGACATAATGGCCTCAATTTCGGTTTGTTGGTGTTCGGGCTGGTCGAGACCTGTACCAGAACCCCGCGGCTTGCACAGCAAGAAAGAATGGTTCTTGGCGGATTTCCCGGGCGGACCGTTGAGTGCCTTCATTCTGCCACCTCCGTTGAGTCAGTTTCTCCCTCCCTATGAACCTCCCAATGGATTCAAAGCGTTCAGGAATTGGCTCGTTCTTATCTCTGAACGCTTTGAATCCTTTGGGAATTCTTGTGGCCGGGTTCATGGGTCAAGGCGCCAAGTTGGACTTCGAGGAATTTTTACCCTGGCCCTCTCCCGCTGGGAGAAGGGGTCGTGGCAGTCGGCTCTCGGGAACTGCCCTACGCGTTCGCTCGCAGCCTGCGCTGGCTCACGCTTCTCCCTCTCCCAGCGGGCCAGGGCCGCGGTGAGAATTCTCCCAACCGAGAGTTCGCGCTTGGAACCCTTGAACCTCCGCCCGCGCGACAGCGTTTTGGAGTGCGCCAGTCCTCTGGCGCTTTTGGACGACCCTCGACAGCCTAATGCAAAGTGCCAGATGACCGGCGCACTCCAAAACCTGCCGGTCCAACGACGGTTCATGGGGAGCCTCGATCTCCGAAGTTCGGACGCGCATTGCGCCATGAACCGTCGATTACGAATCTTTGTCCCAGGTGGGACTAAGATGTGCACGGCCTCCGAGAACTGCGGTTCATGGGTAGGGAGAAGCTGGCTCCACAAAAGCGGTCATCGCCTCTCGCTCGGGACCACAATCCTCAGCGCCCGCGGCCGCACGGTGAACGTCGCCGGCGTCGCGCCGAAATGGTCGCCGTCGATTTGGATCGGCACGGGCGGGTCGGATTCCACCGAGAGCGATGGCGCCGTGAAATAGCGGACCTTGGGGTGATGAACGTGCGTTCCCTTGAGCAGGCTCGGGAAAAGCCGCAGCGTTTCCAGACGCCCCGCCGCGTCGATGAGACTGATGTTGAGCAGGCCATCGTCGATCCGTGCGCCGGGCGAGAAGTGCATCACGCCGCCGCCCGCGAACGGCGAGTTGCCCGCGCACGCCAGGAGCATGCGACCAGCAAACCGACGGCCATCGCATTCAGCCAGGACAAATGGCGCGCGATAGGAGCAAAGCGCGCGGAAGAAACCGACCGAGTAGCAGTAGCGCGGGCCAAACAGCCGCTTCACCCGCGGCGTGGTTTTCTTCAAGATCTCCGTGGCGAAGCCAATCGCCGCGAGCAGCAGCGCGTAGCGTGTTTCCTTCGCACCGGCCGCGCCCGCGACCACTTCGATCACGTCGATGGCGCGGACTTGTCCAGCCACGATGGCTTCGACCGCCGCCGCGACACTCCCGATCCCGACCAACTGTGCCACGTCGTTGCCCGTTCCGACGGGGACCACCGCCAGCCTCGTTCCGACCGCGCCAGCCAGCAAAAGGCCGTTGGCGACTTCATTGACCGTGCCATCGCCTCCGACCGCCGCGACGATGTCGAAGGTCTTGACGGCTTGCTGCGCGATCTCCACCGCGTGGCCGGCGTGTGAAGTCAGCGCCTGCTCGGCTTCGATCCCGCGCGCGGTCAAAAGGTCCAACACGGTCCCGCACCTGCCTTGCGCCACCCCCCCGGCAGCGGCGGGGTTGACGATCAAAAGAACGCGGAGACTCACCTGATCCTTAATCGCGTTCGCGTCGGTCCAGACCGGTTCGAGCGGGATCGAACTGGCGGCGAGTCGCGACGCCCCGAGGTTTTGGGATAGGCCCGAGGAGCGGACCATCGCCCACCTGCTGCTTCAGCGCCGGCGAACCGACGATGTCGGTGAACAGGCGCGCGACGAAGTCCGTGCGATGCGCGCGTCGCAACTCCTCCACGCGGGCGCGATTGGCCTGGGCCAGCTCTGGGTTCATTGGCGCGGCAAGCTTAGCGGAAGGGTTCGCTTGGTGAAGAACAAAACCTGTCGCCGCTTTCCCGCCGCTCCCGCCGAGTTACATTTGGTCCGCACGGTGCCAGGCCGCCACTGATGCCCCGAGGCGATCGGGCGAACGGCTTCGCTCGCGCAAATCGCGCGGTCCGCGGGCAGCTCCCGAGCTCGGCTATCAACGATGGTCCACTGACGCGCCCAGCTTGGAGAGGAGATCGACTGTCACGGCGGTCATCGCTTCGGCGTACCGCGCCGGGTCGCGAATTCTAAAACGCATGACCGGCTTCGCATCGGGCGCCCTGCCGTAACGGACCGCCGCATCGTCGCCGATCGAAACGTCCACGCGGGAGAAAGTGAACAGATCGTTGGTGAAGGTTCCATCACTCGGCTGGCCGGTGCGCGCGGAGACCAATGCCCACGTCTGCCCATCGAAGCTCGGTGTCCTTCCGGCGAGCACGCCGAAGATCGCCGTGCACCAAAGGTTGCGCGTGCCGGCCAACAGGCGTGCCCGCCGCGGCGGATCGACGGATTGGCTGACGAACGCCAGCGGGTCCGAATGCTCTTTTTCCAGCGCGTAAATGAAAAACTGAATCACGGGCGGGGAAGCACTCCGGAGCACGTCTGCGTGTCGGGCCTGCCAGAAGGAAGCATGGCCGGCGTTCTTCCCGGCGCCGCCGTCGAAGCACGGCACCCAGTAGATCGGGAGGCCGGAACGCATCAGTCCGATGTAGGCCTGCGAATCCAGCTCGACGTTGTACTCCCTGAATTTTGGATCGGAGGCCTCGCCGATGAAGACGAGCAGCTTGCCGACCTTGCTGCGGAAGAGACCGGGCGCGCGATTGAAAGCCGCCACGACATCGCGCACGCTGCCGACCGCCGCGATCATCACCGGCACAGGCGACTGCTGGAGTGTGGTCAGGATGGTTGTGACGCCGTGCTGGAATTCGCGTGGCTGGTCGAGGGCTTTGTCGGCAGGGCTTTTCAACTTCTGGCCCAGGCCGGGCAGCGCAGGAACGTCCCGCCCCGTGATCTTGTTCATCTGTGAAACCGGGATGCGTCCCGGCCGCTGCGCTTGCTTGTCGCCTTGATCGAGGATGATGCACTTCAAGTCGAGCTCCGGGATCGCGTAGATCGTTGCCAGATCGAAGTGATCGTCGGGATCTTCGTGTGGGTGGAACAAGTCAGTGCAGTAGATCACGGGGACGGAAGCCGGCTTGGGCTGGGCCGGAACTGCACTTTCCGCCGCGTTGGCCCGCGCACTGCCAGCGCCGCGGCACATGAGCAGCACCGCGAACAGACCAAGGACTCCGGCGAGCGCGGGGACGATCGAACGAGTGCAGTGATTGTGCGAGGGTGTTCTCATGCTCCGATCTCCCTTGCGATCCATCTCAGCCGTATCAATGCAGTGGAGACGAACCCTCACCCCGGCCCTCTCCCTTTGGGAAAGGGAGAGGGAGAACGTCAGCCAGCGTGTGGAATCCGTCACTGGCCAGTGACCGTTCGAGCGGCGCGGGAATGCACTCCCTCTCCCCATCGGATGGGGAGAGGGCCGGGGTGAGGGGTTTGTTTGACTGCATAGATACGACTCAGTGGCTGCGCGGCCGAGCGGTGGATTCCTCCTCCTGCTGGTTGGTGAGCGTCGGCACGCGCAGACGCTGCAGGAGGGCGAAGTAGCTCCACAGCGGTCCGACCACGCCGCGCGCGCGGAGCTTCTCTGCCATCCGGACGTACTCGGGCGGCGGATCGCCGACGATCCAATTTGGCGACCGACGTGAGAAGTCGCGCAGGCGGTCGAAGATTTCCTCCTCGGTCAGCTCCGGGGAGAGGTAATACTGAGGCTGGAGGAAATCAGCCTTCTCCGGCAGACGCCCCTCGCGCCTTGCCTGCTCGAACAACGGCGTGCCGGGATACACGCGCATCCCCACCAAGGCCAGCACCACTCCGCCGGGCAGCCGCTGCGAGTTCGCGAAGCCCTGCGCGAGGGTTTCGCGCGTCTCGCCCGGCCCGCCGCAAATCAGAAAGTGGCAATAGTCGATCTGTTCGCGGGAGGCCAGTTCGCTGGAGTGCAGGATGTCATCGAACGTGAAACGCTTCCCGTAGGCCGCCAGCACCGCGTCACAAAAACTGTCCGAGCCAAACTCGATGTGTGCCAGCCCTGCGCGCGCCATGAGCTTCATCAGTTCCGCCGTGAGATTGGCCGGGCGCAAGAAGCAGCCCCACTTCAGCGTCACGCCGCGCCGCAAGATGGCTTCGCAAATGCCCGCGACGTGCTCCGCCGATGAGTTGAAGACCGAGTCCACGAAGAACACATACGCCGCGCCTTGCCGCTGGATTTGCGCGAGCTCCTCGGCGACGGCCGCGGGCGCGCGCCGCCGATAGGCGCGGCCCTCGATGAGCGGGTACGTGCAGTAGCAGCAGTGGAACGCGCAGCCGCGCTGGGTCTGCACGTTGAGCATCGAGCTTTTGCTGAGGTAGAACTCGGCGAGGCGAGCGGGGCGGACGGGCGGGTCTAGTTCGTCAAGCGGCACGCCAGCTTGCTGTAAATTGCAGGTGATTTGCCCGTCGCGGCGATGGACCAAGCCGGGGATGCGCGTCCAGTCGCCGCCGCGTTCGAGAGCCGCGACCAAGGCCACGAGGCTGTGCTCGCCTTCACCTTGGATGCCAAAGTCCGCGCCCGATCGCGCCAGCAGTGCTGCCGGAAAGATCGAGAAGCCGCTTCCGCCAACAATGATCAGGCTGGCCGTGAGCAGGCGAAGTTGCTGGCACAGCGCGCTGAGACCGTCGAAGTAGGTCTCGCGTTTCTTGATCACCACGTCATCGATGTTGCGCAGCGAGATGCCGATGAAGTCGGGCCGGAACGCCGACACCACTTCGCCGAGCGGCTGGCCGTCGGCCTGCACGTCGAGCCAGTGCGTCTCGTGGCTGGCTGCGCGCAAGGCGGCATCGACATACCCCAGCCCCAGCGGAAAAACCGGATACGGATCGCGGCAGGTGTTGACGCTGATCAAAAGTATTTTGCTGGCCATGTTGAGCAAGCTTCCGCTGAGATGTTAGAAAATGGCCGATGGAAAGCGTTGACGCAAATCATCAATCCCGCCGCTCTGCTTGTCGCAGCCGACGTGAGGAGGCTCTGCCTGACCCGAAAGGGGGAAAGGGAGAAAGGGAGGAAGGGGGCGTAACGATCACGCGATGGTCTGCCCGCTTCGCGGCGTTCTGGCGAGGCTCGCATAGAACCACCGGGGATCCTGGGGATCCGGCAGGTTCTCCCTCACCCCGGCCCTC
>ORMF012477475.1_pt1 | contig 24466 bp, 18 predicted proteins | sample 1779871 | NCBI WGS metagenome assembly ORMF01 (sample SAMEA104232316, study PRJEB22302) | groundwater metagenome | biome: forest; feature: aquifer; material: groundwater | place: USA | collected 2011-08-07 | depth 5.4 m | reverse complement strand
TTCTCGCAGGGTGGCTATTGCTCGCAATCAACGCGAAAGGCTAAAATCCAATGGCTGCCAGCGAGGGTGCTCGTCGCGACCCCATTTGCGGCATGCGGGGCATCATCGAAAGCCGCGGCTATTGGTTTTGCAGCCAGCGCTGCGTTGATGAATTCATCCGCCGGCAGAAAGAAGCTGCTTGCGGCACCCACGCTACTCCCAAAAGCATTTTCCTCGATCCCTGGGCCTGGGTTCCTTTGTCTGGGTTTTTGCTCACCGCTTTGGGTTCGTGGTGGCACAAGGCTCAGCCTGTAAGCGCGCTTTATCTTTCCTATATCCGCGTGGTGGCTTGGCCGGTGATCCTCGGTTTGCTGATCGGTGGGCTGGTTGATCATTTCATCCCGAAAGAGTACATCATCAAGCTTTTGGCCGGCTCCAAAAAGCGTGTTATCCTTCGCTCAGCGCTTCTGGGCTTCCTTGCTTCAACATGCAGCCATGGCTGCCTGGCGTTGTCGCTTGAACTTTACCGCAAGGGTGCTTCTGTGCCTGCGGTTGTCAGCTTTTTGCTCGCCAGCCCTTGGGCAAGCATGCCGCTGACGTTCATGCTCTTTAGCTTCTTCGGGCTTCGCGGGGGCCTGATCGTCATTGGCGCTTTGTGGATTGCGATTTTAACGGGTCTTGTTTTTCAGCGGCTGCATACGGCTCGATTAATTGAGGTGAACCCTAATACCTCCATATTGCCTGACCGGTTTTCGATACGGCGCGATTTGAGCCAGCGCTGGGCAGCGCATGCCTGGACCCTCGGCCAATTAAAGCAGGACCTGCAGGGCATCGTGCGCGGCATGGTGCCGCTTGGCCGGATGATGCTCGGCTGGGTGCAGATCGGATTGATTATCAGCGCCGTATCTGGAGGATTGATCCCGCATACGGTCTTCGGAAAATTTCTTGGGCCTTCTTCATCGGGGCTTTTGTGTACAATGCTTCTGGCTACCGTTATCGAAGTCTGCTCAGAAGGGACCGCACCGTTTGCTTTTGAGCTTTACCGGCAAACCGGCGCCTTTGGTAATGCTTTTGCTTTTTTAATGGGCGGGGTCGTTACCGACTACACTGAGTTGGGCGCCCTTTGGATGACGATCGGCCGCAAAACCGTTTTGTGGCTTGTCGTGATTACCTTGCCGATTGTCTATGTAACAGGATTTCTGATGAACCAGATTGTACGTTAAACAAACGGTAAACAAAGAACAGGATAAAACATGCCCGCACCGCGAACACCCCGCCTTTACACCACGCAAAACAGCGCTGCTGATCAAGCTATCACCGGCTTGGTCGGCAATTTCCCAGACAATATTGACCGCAGCTTGTTAAATGAAATGATGGTTTCGATCTATCGTTTCGGGCAGGACCGCGCTTCAACTGGCGACCTTAAAATTATAAACAGCGCGCTAAAAGAGCTGCGCTACGCTTTCAAAGTGCTGCGCCCATACCGCAACATCCGCAAGGTAGCTATGTTCGGCTCAGCCAGGCTTAAAGCGAACCATCCCGCCTATGCAATGGGCAAAGAGTTCGGCAGCCTCATGGCAAAGGCGAATTGGCTGGTCATTCCCGGTGCAGCCAGCGGCATCATGAAAGCCGGCCATGAAGGTGCCGGCCGCGAGGCGAGCATCGGCTTGAATATCCGGCTTCCTTTTGAGCAGGGGGCCAACACAATCATCGCCGAAGACAAGAAACTAATCACCTGCAAATATTTCTTCACCCGAAAGCTTTTATTTATCAAAGAATCGCACGCCACCGCGCTGTTTCCCGGTGGTTTTGGCACCCTGGATGAAGGGTTCGAATCGCTGACTTTGGTGCAGACAGGCAAGTCTGATCCTAGGCCGATTATTTTTGTGGACACTCCGCGCGGCTCTTTTTGGCGGCCAATGATCAAATTTTTTGAAGAACGCTTGGTGGGCCGGGGTATGATTTCATCGAGTGACCAATCGATTTATCAGGTAACCTATTCAGCTGAAGATGCGGCGCGGCAGATCCTGCAGTTTTACCGCACGTACCATTCCATCCGTTATGTGGGCGAGAAGCTGGCGATGCGGCTTCAGCAAAAACTTCCGGAAGCGGAGGTAGAGCGGCTTTCAAAGGAGTTTGGGGATATTTTGGTATCTGGCTCGATTAAGCAGGTAGATGCGCTGGCTGAAGAAGCAGATGAACCGCAGATTGCGCAGCTTCCCCGCCTGGTCATGCGTTTTAACCGAAGGGATTTCGGCAGGCTGATTCAATTGATCCATAAGATCAATCGATTGCCCCTGCCTGCTGCACGGACGGTTTAATCGCCTGTTATGGCCACAACCGCTTCACCGGCATTGCTTACCGACTATGACCTTCACTTATTCAGCGAAGGCACCTACTACCGTTCTTATGAAAAGTTCGGTGCACATCTCGTCAGACAGGGAAGGCAAGCTGGGGCTGTGTTTACTGTTTGGGCACCTAATGCCCAATCGGTTTCCGTCATCGGGGATTTCAATAACTGGCAATGGAATACGCACCCCATGCAGCCGCAGGGCAGTTCCGGCGTGTGGGGATGTTTTGTGCCGGGTGTTAAACAGGGATCGTGCTATAAATTCGGGATTGAGTCGCGCGTCGGCGGATACCGCGTTGAAAAAGCAGATCCTTACGCGTTTGCTTCGGAACTCAGGCCGCGTACCGCATCGAAGGTTTGGGAGCTGTCTGGCTACGCCTGGCACGACGAATCGTGGATGGCGCACCGCCAAGCACACAATGCATTAAACGCGCCAATTGCGGTCTATGAAATGCACTTAGGCTCCTGGATGCGCACCGCAGACGGGTCGAACCGCTGGTTAAACTACCGCGAAATCGCGCCCAGGATCGCCTCTTATGCCAAGCGCATGGGCTTTACCCATGTCGAGCTTTTGCCGGTGGCTGAGCATCCTTTCGACGGCTCCTGGGGCTATCAAGTAACCGGCTATTACGCACCTACCAGCCGCTTCGGCACGCCGCACGATTTCATGTTCCTGGTGGATACGCTGCACCAGTCAGGCATCGGGGTGATTTTAGATTGGGTGCCGTCCCATTTTCCGAAAGATGCCCACGGCCTCAGTTTTTTTGACGGCACCTGCCTCTATGAACATGCTGAACCGCGCAAAGGCGAGCAAAAAGAATGGGGCACGCTGATGTTCAATTACAGCCGCCGCGAGGTGTCTAATTTTCTGGTCAACAACGCGCTGTTTTGGCTTAAGACTTACCACATCGACGGGCTGCGGATGGATGCGGTGGCATCGATGCTGTACCTCGACTACTCCCGCAAGGAAGGGGAGTGGATCCCGAACACTTATGGCGGCCGCGAAAACATCGAAGCGATTGAATTCCTGCGGCAACTGAACACCCAGGTTTATCAAGAGCATCCGGACAGCCTGATGATTGCCGAGGAATCGACCGCCTGGCCCGGGGTCTCGCGCCCGGTCTACACCGGGGGCTTAGGTTTCGGGTTTAAATGGGATATGGGGTGGATGCATGACACGCTCACCTACATGCAGCTGGACCCCATTTACCGGCGCTATCACCACAATCAACTGACCTTCCGCTTGCTTTACGCGTTTACGGAAAATTTCATCCTTCCACTGTCCCACGATGAGGTGGTGCATGGCAAAGGCTCGCTGCTTGGCAAAATGCCTGGCGATGCCTGGCAGCGCATGGCCAATTTGCGCCTGCTTTTCGGGCTGATGTATACGCAGCCCGGCAAGAAGCTCCTTTTTATGGGCGGGGAATTCGGCCAATTTAGCGAATGGAACCATGACCAAAGCCTGGATTGGCATTTATTAAATGAACCGATCCATGCAGGCCTGCAGCACTGGGTGCGCGATCTAAATCTGGCGTACCAAAACGAAAAAGCGCTGCATGAACAGGATAACAGCGGCTTGGGCTTTGAATGGATCGACTGCAATGACACCGACCAAAATGTGGTTTCTTTCCTTCGCAAGCCCGCTTCAGGCAACCAGCCGGTCTTAGTGGTTTGTAATTTCTCGCCGATGCCTCGCCAGCAGTACCGTGTTGGGGTGCCGAAGGCAGGTGCCTGGCACGAAATCTTAAACAGCGATTCAGCTATTTATGGCGGAAGCGGACTGGGTAATTTAGGCCGCGTCAGCGCTTCTTCACAAGCTTGGCATGGCCGCGCAGCTAGCGTCTCGTTGACTCTACCTCCGTTGTCCACAGTTGTGTTGAAGCACACATGAAACGAATCGGCGTCTTAACCGGCGGGGGTGATTGCCCGGGGTTGAATGCGGTTATCCGCGCAGTGACCAAATCAGCGCTTGCGCACCGGGGAACAGAGGTGCTCGGCATTTTGGAAGGCTACAGGGGCCTTGTAGAAAATCATACCGAAAGGTTGGAGGATGAGGATGTCTCCAATATCCTATCGCGGGGAGGCACGATTTTAGGCACGTCCAACCGTTCGAATCCTTTCAAGTATCCCGCACCCCGGGCAGACGGTTCAATCGGCCTTGAAGACCGCTCTAAAGACCTGCTCAAAAATGTCACAGCCCTTGGGCTTGACGGCTTGGTGGTTATCGGCGGCGACGGCACCCTTTCCGCAGCCCTTGCGCTTTCTGATTTGGGCGTGCCGCTGGTAGGGGTGCCGAAAACCATCGACAATGATTTGGCGGCAACAGACCTGACATTCGGCTTTGATTCAGCGCTGGCGGTTGCCACCGACGCTGTGGATAGGCTGCACACAACCGCAGAATCCCACCACCGCATTATGGTCCTTGAGGTGATGGGCCGCTACGCCGGATGGATCGCGCTCAGGTCAGGCATTGCCGGGGGCGGCGACGTGATCCTTATCCCTGAAATTCCCTATGACTTGGACCGTGTTTGCGGCGCCATTGAAGCACGCCGGGCGCGCGGAAAACGGTTCAGTATTGTTGTCGTCGCAGAAGGCGCTATTGAACGCGGCGGTGAACGGGTGGTTAAGCGGATGGTTGCCGGATCAGTAGACCCGGTTCGATTAGGCGGTGCGGGTGAATTTGTCGCCAACCGCATTGAGGAAAAGCTGGGCTTAGAAAGCCGGGTGACGGTTTTAGGGCACTTGCAGCGAGGCGGCAGCCCAACCGCCTTTGATCGATGGCTGGCTACGCGCTTTGGCACAGCAGCTATTGATGCGCTGCTCGCAGGAAAAACCGGGCATATGGTTGCTTTGCACGGCCAGGACATCGAAATAGTGCCGCTTATCGAGGCGGTCAAAGCATTGCGGCAAGTTGATCCGCGTGGCGATGAAGTGCTAACCGCCCGCGCTGTCGGCACCTCTTTCGGCGATTAATTTGTTTTTTCTATGCACAAGGCTTCAATGAGCTTAGACTATTAAAGTAATGCTTCATTCCGATTTCGTACACCTTCACGTGCACACCAACTATTCGCTGCTAGATGGTGCCTGCCGCATCGAGCCTTTGATCAAGCGGGCCGTAGACCTTAAGTTTCCCGCGCTTGCCATGACCGACCACGGCAATCTTTTCGGCGCTATCGAATTTTACGAAGCGTGCATGAAGCACGGCATTAAACCCATCATCGGCTGCGAAGCGTACCTGGCACCCAAAAGCCGCTTTGATAAAAGCACCGGCGGCATCAAAAATTCTAACTCCCATATGGTCATCCTTGCCAGGAACGAAGAAGGGTACGCCAACCTCATGCGCCTGGTCAGTAAAAGCTATCTTGAAGGCTTCTACTATAAACCGCGCATCGATAAAGAAATATTGAGCGAGCATAAAGAGGGGCTGATCGTGCTTACCAGCTGCCTGGGAGGTGTGCTTAACGTTTACCTCGTCCAGGACCAGTTCGATTTGGCGCGCCGGCAGCTCGATGAGCTCACCGCAATACTCGGCAAGGAAAATGTTTACATCGAACTGCAAAACCATGGCATCGCCCTGGAAGACAAAGTCAGGCCGCTGCTTCGCCAGCTTGCCAAAGACGCGGGGGTTAAGTGCGTTGCCACCAACGATGTCCACTACATCGAAAAAGCCCATGCGAATGCGCATGACGCCCTGATGGCGATCCAAACGCAGACGACGATCGACGATCCGAACCGCCTGCGCTATGAAAAACCAGAGTTCTACCTTAAATCAGCCGAGGAAATGAAAGCGCTTTTCCCAGATGACCTCGACGCTATCGCAACGACCATTGAAGTGGCTGACCGCTGCAACCTGGAACTTGAGTTCGGCAAGCTGCACTTGCCGTACTACGAGCCGCCTGCGGGAAAAACCCAGGCCCAATACATGCAAGAGCTTTGCGATCGGGGCTTAAAGGGCCGCTACCATACCATCACCCCTGAACATGAAACGCGGCTTAAGCATGAGCTCAGCGTTGTTTCACAGGCAGGCTATAACAGTTACTTCCTGATCGTGTGGGACTTTGTGCGCTTTGCCAAAGAGCGGGGCATTCCCGTCGGCCCAGGCCGCGGCTCAGCTGCCGGAAGCTTGGTGAGTTATTGTTTAGGCATCACAGACATTGACCCGCTTAAATATGACCTGCTTTTTGAGCGGTTCCTTAACCCGTCGCGCGTAACCCAGCCTGATATCGACATCGATTTCTGCTACGAGCGGCGCGGGGAAGTCATCGACTACGTCATCCAGAAATACGGCAAGACAAGCGTCGCCTACATCATCACCTTCGGCACGATGCAGGCAAAAGCGGTTGTGCGGGACGTAGCGCGCGTGATGAAGATGCCCTATACCGAGGCAGACCGCCTGGCAAAGCTCATCCCCAATGAGCTCGATATCACGCTTACCAAGGCGCTGGCCGAAGTGGCCGAGCTTAAGCAACTCTACCAAAACAATGAACAGGTCAAGCAGCTCTTCGATACGGCGCTGCTGCTTGAAGGCCTCACCCGCCATGCCTCGACCCATGCAGCCGGCATCACCATCGCCGATAAGCCGCTTACCGAATACACCCCGCTGTTTAAAAGCAACGATGACCAGATAACCACCGGTTTTGACATGAAGTCGCTTGAGCATATCGGCATCTTGAAGATGGATATGCTGGGCCTTCGCACGCTGACGGTGATCGAAAACGCCATCAAAATAACTGAGCAGCGGCGAAATACTATGATCGACCTCGAAAGCCTCTCGCTTGATGACCCGCTGACATTCCAGCTTTTGGCGCGCGCCGAAACCATGGGCGTGTTTCAGCTTGAAAGTTCGGGCATGCGCGACCTGATTAAGAAGATCAAGCCCACAGTGTTTGAAGATATTATTTCAGTCATCGCTTTGTTCCGCCCCGGCCCCATCGGCTCAGGCATGCTCGATGAATTCATGAAGCGCAAGCACGGCCAGATCCCCATCAAGTACGAGCACCCCAAGCTTGAACCGGTCCTGAAAACAACCTACGGCGTCATTGTTTACCAAGAGCAGGTCATGCGCATTGCCAGCGACCTGGCTGGTTTCACCCTGGCGCAAGCCGATTTGCTGCGCCGCGCCATGGGAAAGAAAAACGCCGAAGTCATGGAAGCCCAGCGCAAAGCTTTTGTTGAAGGCTGCAAGAAAAACAGCATCACTGAGAAAACCGCCACGCGCACCTTTGACCTGATGGAGCACTTCGCAGGTTACGGGTTCAACAAGTCCCACAGCGCCGCCTACGCGATGATTTCGTTCAGGACCGCCTACCTTAAAGCGCATTACTCAGCTGAATTTATGACCGCACTGCTGACGAGTGAAATGGGCAACACCGATAAGCTCGTTGTTTATCTTGAAGAGGCCAAGCGCATGGGGCTTGCCGTGCTTCCGCCCGATGTGAATGAAAGCCAGGCTGCTTTTCACGTGGTGGATGACCAGACTATCCGCTGCGGGTTAGGGGTCACCAAGAACGTGGGGCTTGCGGCGATCGAATCCATTATCCAAGTACGCGAGGAGCGCGGCCGGTTCCACACGATACATGAACTGTGCCGCCATATTGATTTGCGGCTGGCAAACCGGAAAGTGTGCGAAAGCCTGATCAAAGCCGGTGCTTGCGACAGCATGGGCCTTCCGCGTGCAGCGCTTTTGGCGGCGCTGGATCAATCGATGGAAGAGGCAACGAGCGAACAAAAAGACCATGCCCGCGGCCAGCTGACCTTTTTTGACGCGCTGATACAAGAGCCGCCGCCGGCAACAGCGCCTGCCGCCCACACGGCGTTTGTCCGCGACTGGCCCGAAAGCCAGAAATTGGCGTTTGAGAAGGAGCTGCTCGGTTTTTATGTTTCAGGCCATCCGCTTGCGCGTTTTGAGCGCATGCTGCGCATGCTTTCAACAACAACATCGCGCCAACTGATGCAGGCCAGCGAGGGAAATGTAGTCACCATGGGCGGCATGCTCACAAAAATCAAGCGGACCACCACCAAAAAAACAAACGAGCAAATGGCTATTTGCGTCCTGGAGGACTTAGAAGGCGCTGTTGAGGTCGTTGTTTTCCCAGGCAGTTTCCAGCAGCTCTCCTCGCAACTGACTCCCAACTCTGTTGTTTTCCTAGAAGGGCGTGTGGCTATCCGCGATGATCAGCCGAAGCTGATTGCGCAGCAAATTCTGCCCATGGGTAAGGGAGCAACCTCTTTAGTGCAGTCTATTGAGCTGATTTTTAAAGGCCCCTCGATTGATAAGAGCCGCCTGGAAGAGATCAAGGAGCTGCTGGGTAGGCACTCTGGCTCAGTGCCTGTCTATTTCCGGCTGGAAGTCCCGGGGCAGGCTGCGATGCAACTTAAATTGGCTGAGCAGTTTCGGATAGACCCTACCCAGGAGCTTTTTGAGGAGTTTATCCGCCTTTTTGGTGAGAGCGGTATTTCGGTTAAGCGCCAACCCCAAAAACCAGCCACTCCTGCTTTTCGCGGGCGAGGGGCCAACGGCGCTAACTTCAACCGCGGCGAGGAGTAAGGCACATTTAGCTGCTTGACAAGATTGGGCTTGAGTGCTAATTTAATCCATCCTATGGCATTGACCAAGAAAGACTTAGTCCTCCTCGTTTCCAAAGACACCGGCATTACCCAAGTAGATGTTAAGCGGGTAGTCCAGCGGACTTTGGACTATTTAATCGAAGCGCTTAAAGAAGGCAAGACAATAGAGCTTCGCAATTTCGGTGTGTTTAAAGTCCGCCAACGGGCCCCGCGCCGCGGGCGCAACCCGAAAACAGGCGAAGAAGTCCCTGTGCCGCCAAAGCGCGTCGTGGTTTTCAAGCCGGGCCTTACGATGCGTCACGATATTAAGTAATTCCTGCGCAAGTTACGCCTCCAACGTCCTCGATGAATATCCAAGCCCTTCGGGGAACAACCGACCTTCTTGGCGAACCCTTAAACCGGTGGGCCGCTCTTGAGCACACGGTCAAGCGCCTCTGCCGGGTTTATGGTTATCAGGAGATCCGCACCCCCATCATCGAAGACGCCGCTTTATTCCTGCGTACTATTGGTGAGCAAACCGACATTGTGCAAAAGGAAATGTTCCAGTTCAAAGACCGCGGCGACCACGCAATTGTTTTGCGGCCTGAAGGCACCGCTGCGGTAGTGCGGGCTTATTTGGAGCATAATTTAGATAAAACTGAAGGTTTTTCAAAGCTGTACTACTTAGGCCCTATGTTCCGGGCAGAGCGCCCCCAGGCAGGCAGGTTTCGGCAGTTTCACCAATTCGGGGTGGAGGCAATCGGCTCTTACAGCCCTTGGGTGGATGTTGAGGCTATTTCGCTTTGCGTGCGTATCCTGCAGGCTTGCGGTGTCAAAGAGATGATGGTTTGGCTTGCCAGCATGGGCTGCCGGCCTGACCAGCAGCGATCAGCAGAAGCGTTGCGCAAACGCCTGGAACCTAACCGGAACAAGCTCTGTCAAGACTGCCAAAAACGGTTCGATAAGAATATTTTCCGGGTGCTTGACTGCAAAAACCCAACGTGCCATGAACTAGCTTGGGCGTTTAAAGGGTCACCGTTTCTTTTGTGTGAGGATTGCACCAAGCATTTTGATACGGTGCGGCTGGGCCTAAAGGAAAGCAAGATTGCTTTTGAAGACACCCATACTTTTGCGCGCGGGCTGGATTACTACACCCAAACAGTCTTTGAGGTGCGCTCCCAGGGCTTGGGTGCGCAAGATGCGGTTGCAGCCGGCGGCCGGTATAATCATTTGGTTGAAGACTTAGGTGGAGCGGCAATGGGTGCTGTGGGTTTTGCCGCCGGCATAGAGCGGGCTTTAATGGCCCGTCAGGCCCAAGGCAAGGAAGAAACCCCGGCTTCTCGCCGCGGCGTTTATTTGGCCGTCGCCCAGGCACAGCTTACTTCCCAGGGATTTCAAATGGTGAATCAACTGCGCAGCGAAGGGGTTTTCGCCATCACCGATTATGACGGAAGAAGCCTGAAAGCGCAGTTGCGCGAGGCAGATAAAGCCCATTGCCGGTTTGTCGCGATTTTCGGGGAAGCGGAGCTTAAAGCACGTACGATGACGCTGAAAGACCTCGAAGCCAAAACACAGGAATCGATTCCTCTGGATCAATTTACCCAAGTAGTCAGCCAGCGGCTGAAAGGTGCCTGCCATTTATGATGCGCACACACAGCTGCGGGGAACTGAAGGAACAGCTTATCGGCAGCCAGGTTGTTTTATGCGGCTGGCTGCACCGAAGGCGCGATCACGGGGGTTTAAGTTTCTTTGATGTTCGCGACCGCTCAGGCATCGCCCAAGTTGTCTTCAATGCAAAAAAGAACGCCGAGCTGCATGCCCAGGCAAAGTCGCTGGGCCCCGAGTATGTCTTGAAAATCACCGGCACGGTCGGTGCCAGGCCGAAGGGGTCAGAGAACACTAAAATCCCTTCCGGCATGGTCGAGGTTTCAGCGACAGCGCTTGAAGTGCTAAACCCCGCCGCACCGCCTCCTTTTGAAATCGACGATCAGGTGGAAACATCGGATGAAGTCCGTATGCAGTGGCGGTTTATTGATTTGCGCCGCCCCGTTATGCAGCAAAAGCTCATCCTGCGCCATCAGGTCATCCACCAGTTGCGTCAAGAATTCCATGCGATGGGTTTCCTGGAGATCGAAACTCCCATCCTTACCAAGTCCACGCCGGAAGGGGCGAGAGACTACCTAGTACCTTCGCGCTTAAACCCGGGAAAGTTTTTCGCGCTTCCGCAATCGCCGCAGCTTTTTAAGCAGCTCTTGATGGTTTCCGGCATGGAGCGGTATATGCAGGTAGCACGCTGTTTCAGGGATGAAGATTTGCGCGCCGACCGGCAGCCAGAATTTACGCAGCTTGACCTTGAGATGTCCTTTGTTGACGAAGAAGATGTTTACGCAGTTATCGAACAGGCGGTTGGCTGTGTTTTCAAGGAAGTCTTGAGCATCCCGCTTAAAACGCCGTTTCCGCGGCTCTCATACAAAGAAGCCATGGCAAAATACAACAGCGACAAGCCGGATTTACGCAGTCCTGAAAACCCGTGGGCTTTCTGCTGGATCACCGAGTTTCCTCTCATGCGCTGGGATGCGCAGGGCAAACGCTGGGACGCTGAGCACCACCCGTTTACCGCGCCGCATCCTGAAGATATTGAGCAGCTCTCTCAAGACCCGGGCAAGGTACGTGCGCGGGCCTATGACCTGGTGCTTAACGGCACCGAGCTGGGCTCTGGCAGCATCCGTATCCACCAGGAAGCGCTTCAGCGAAAAATATTCCAGACATTAGGCTTAAACGAAGCCACTGTCCAAGAGCGTTTTGGGTTTTTGCTGCGGGCTTTTGCCTATGGGGCACCCCCACACGGCGGGTTTGCCATCGGGCTTGACCGGTTTGTGGCGCTGATTACGCAATCCGCGTCTATCCGCGATGTGATTGCCTTTCCAAAAACACAGAAAGCATCGGACGCATTGACCGATGCGCCGTCAGCGGTGACGGAAGCCCAGCTTAAGGAATTAGGGATTGGGATTTTAAGCGTAAAGAAATAAGGCTTATAAGGAGGAATTGATGACTGCATCAAACCGGGTTTTCCTATTAAGTGCAATCGTTTTATTGGCAGGCTGCCGGACAGCTACCCGTATTAAAGATATCCCGCGGGTGGACCTGGAGTTAAACGGCGCCGGAAATAGGGGCTATCTTTTAGGCACACCGCCTGAAAGCGCTAACTTAAAGACAACGCGCCAAATTCTTGAGACAAACATCGAAATTCCGAGCTATTACAAGCCGAAGCCTGGTTCCGGAACCGGTGCTGGGCAAGTCGAGAGCTTGGAATCCGGCGATGGGCAGGGAACCATTGCTGTCGGCGGTTCAAGCCAAGAAGCAGAAACAGGTCCGATGGATAGTTATGTTGTCCAAAAGGGCGACACGTTATCCGGCATCGCCGCAAAACCAGAGATCTACGGCAAAGCCACAAAATGGAACAGGCTGCTTCAAGCCAACCATGATTTGCTTAAAGGCAACCCGAAATACCTGCGCGCAGGCATGACCCTCAAGATCCCCCGTGGAGCGGCTGCAGAAGCCAGCGTTTCCGGCGAAGAGGGCGGAACTACTTTCCGGAAATAATCCCAGCTGATGCCTGAACAGGCTCTTATCCTGCGCAACGCCCAAGAAGCGCAGGCGCTTTTCGGAAAACATGACCAGCACCTGCGCCGCATTGAACAGGCGCTGGGCGTGTCTGTTGTTTTGCGCGCCGAAGAAGTGAAAATCAACGGGCAGCCCGAGGCTATCACCAAAACCGCCCGGTTGTTTGATGATTTACTCGTCATCGTGCGCTCAGGCGCGCCCTTGCGCAAAGAAGACGTAGACTATGCGCTGCGTGCTTTGCAAGATACGCGCCTGATCCAGCTTCGCCAAATCTATCAAGAGCGCATTGAAGTCCCCTCCAAGCGGCGGTTTATCATCCCGCGCACACCCGGACAGAAAACGTATGTTGATGCGATGCGCAATCATGACATTTGTTTCGGCATCGGCCCGGCAGGTACAGGCAAAACATATCTAGCCATGGCGATGGCGGTTGAAAGCCTGACGAAGGGTGAAGTTTCACGCATTATCCTTACCCGCCCGGCGGTTGAGGCAGGGGAGCGGTTAGGTTATCTGCCCGGGGATGTGGCAGAGAAAATCAACCCGTACCTTCGGCCGCTTTACGACGCGCTCTATGAAATGATGGAAGTAGACATGGTCCAGCGCTACTTAGACCGCGGTATTATTGAGCTCGCCCCCCTGGCTTATATGCGCGGCCGGACACTCAACGACTCTTTCATTATTCTTGATGAAGCCCAGAATACAACCGCCGAACAGATGAAGATGTTCTTGACCCGTTTAGGGTTCGACTCAAAAGCGGTAGTTACAGGCGACATCACCCAGATTGATTTGCCGACAGACAAGCCTTCAGGATTGATTCAAGCGCAAACCATCCTCGCGGGTGTCTCCGGTATTTCTTTTACGGTTTTCGGCAGCCAGGATGTGGTGCGCCATGAGCTGGTGCAGGCAATCATCAACGCTTACGAGAAAAGCAATCATAACAACCACGCATGACCCTTCGCGTAACCAATGCCCAGCGCGAAGTGCGCGTTAACCTCTCCCGCATGCGCCGCTTATCCGGCTGTGCGGTGCGGCACCTGAAGATCCGGTCACCCGGGGTATTTTCCATCACTTTTATTGATTCGAAGCGCATGCAAGCACTTAACCGGCAGTTTAAAAAACATGACCGTCTGACAGATGTTTTGTGTTTCCGCTATGATGGGGAACCTGTTGTGGGCGATGTGCTGATTGCACCGAAACAAGCAAAAACGTATGCCGAGGAAAACAACATCGCCTATACTGAAGAACTTTCGCGTTACGTAGTCCACGGTATTTTGCATTGGCTGGGCTTCGAAGACCGCACGCGCGCTGAAGCGCGTGATATGCGCTTGCGGGAAGAGGTTGTGCTTCGCCATTGCGGGGCGCTTACGGAGTGATGGGCATTCATACGACGGATGCGATTATCCTTCGCCGGTATCTTTACCGGGAAACCAGTGTTATCGTTAGCTGCCTGACGGAGCGCTATGGCAAGCTGCGCGGCCTGGTCAAAGGGCTGCGCGCGTACCCGAACCGGCACCGCAGCGCTATGGAACCGATGACGGTTAACCGTATTGTTTTTTACGATACGCAAAACAGCCAGATCCATCTGATCAGCCAGTGTGAACTCATCCATCCGCTGGATGGTTTGCAGCGTGATTTGGACATTACAAAAGCAGCTGCGTTTTGCATTGAGCTAGTCGATACCGTCGTACCTATCGAAGAGCCGCAGCCGCTGATTTATCAGTTATTGAAATCAACGCTTGAACGGCTTGGCACGCAGCCAGCGGCACAAATGGATGGCTTGCGCGCGCATTTTATTTTGCGGCTGCTTCGCTTGGCCGGGTTTCATCCGCAACTGGATGAATGCACCGGATGCAACGCGATCGTCCATCAAGACGCCCACTGGAGCGCGCGCCAGGGCGGTTTATTGTGCAAGCGCTGCCTGCATCAGGACCCCAAAGCAGAGCTGATTGCCGAAAGCTTGTTGGATCTTTTGGAAAGTATCTCGCAGGAAGACCAGCCTCCGCTCTTGGAAGAGCGCCTAGTTCCTGGATTGCGCAGCCGGTTGGAAGAATTTCTTAAGTGGCGTTTGGATCGTCCGTTAAAAACACTGACCGCGTAAAGGCCCCTTATGCAACTGCAACGGCTCATCAGAACATTGGATGTTTTCTGGGAAAAACAGGGCTGCGCCATTATCCAGCCCTATGACGTGGAAATGGGGGCAGGCACTTTTCATCCCGCTACCTTTTTCGGAGCACTGGGGCCTAAGCCTTCGCGCGCAGCCTATGTGCAGCCCTCGCGCCGCCCAACTGACGGGCGCTATGGCGAAAATCCGCTGCGCATGCAGCGCTACTACCAATATCAAGTGATCTTAAAGCCCACGCCCGACAATGTTCAGCAGCTTTACCTGGACAGCTTGCGCGCCTGCGGCCTTAAGCTTGAAGACCATGACATGCGCTTTGTCCAGGATGACTGGGAATCGCCGACTTTGGGTGCCTGGGGCTTGGGCTGGGAAGTATGGATGGACAGCCTTGAAGTGACACAGTTTACTTACTTTCAGCAGGTAGGCGGGCTTGATTTGCAGCATATCTCCTGCGAAATCACTTACGGGCTTGAACGGATCGCTATGTATGCTCAGCGCGCATCCGATGTTTATGCGCTGCGCTACGGGCCGGAAATCAGCTACGGTGATCTGCACCTGGCCAATGAAAAAGAAGCTTCCTCCTACAATTTTGACCACGCCGATGTTGCGCTGCACCAAGAGCTGTTCAACCGCTATGAAGCCGACGCTAAGCGTTTGCTTGCAGCCCAGGTGCTTGTGCCTGCCTATGAACAGCTCTTAAAATGCAGCCATACTTTCAACATGCTCGATGCGCGCGGTGCCATCAGCCAATCAGACAGGCCGCGGTTTGTGCTGCGCATCCGGGCCCTCGCCAAGCGCTGCGCAGAGCTGTATCTTGAACGGCAACAGTAGAATGAAAAAAACTAAGGGTGCTCGGGGTTCGGGGTTCGGGGTTCGGGGTAAGAACCGGCAAACCCACAGCCCACAGCCCATAGCCCACAGCCAAGTTGCGGATCTGTTATTTGAAATCGGCACCGAAGAATTGCCAGCTGCTTATTTACCTGGGTTGATTAGCCAATTAAAAGCAGAAGCCAAACACCTCTTTGACCAGAACCATGTCTCCTGCCAATCCATTCAAACCTTCGGCACCCCGCGGCGGCTGGTTCTTTATGTAAAAGGCTTGGCAACCCTCCAGGAAAAACCCGGGGAGGAAGTGCGCGGCCCGTCCAAACAAGCGGCTTTTGATAGTTCTGGCAAACCTACGCAAGCGCTGTTAGGTTTTTTTAAATCGCAAAACTGCCCCCTCAAAGAAACAAAAATCGTCGAAACACCAAAGGGTGCTTATGTTTATGCTCTCCAACCCGCCACAGCGACAGAAACAGTGAAGCTGCTGCCGGGATGGCTTGCTCAAATATTAGGAAAGCTACGCTCTCCAAAAACCATGCGCTGGGATGCAAGCGGGGTGCGTTTTGCCCGTCCCATCCGCTGGCTGATCGCCCGCTTCGGCAAGTCAGTGCTGCGGGTTACCTATGGAAACTTAACAAGCGGGCCGAAAACACGCTTGGGGCGGCCGCAAGAATTACGGAGTGTGGCTATACCCTCTATTGAGGGCTATTTCAGCACGCTCAAACGTGCCGGCGTCATCCTCAACCAAGAAGAGCGGCAGCAAGCTATTGAACGCACCGTCGCTCGGGCAGCCAAAGCGTTTCGCGGTGTAATCGCCCCGGAAATGATCCAATATGGGCTACTTGAAGAAGTGGCTTTCCTGACGGAAAACCCGCAATCGCTTATCGGGACCTTTGACAAGAAATATCTCGAGCTTCCGCGCGACGTGCTGCTTGCCAGCATGGCCAAGCACCAGCGCGTTTTTGCGGTGGAGTCAGCAGGTAAGCTCTTGCCGCGCTGCATTGCGGTGCTTGAGGGGCAAGCTAAAAAACCGGCTGATGTGCGCGCCATTGTTGAGCGCATACTCAATGCACGGTTGGCTGACAGCCTTCTTTTTTGGAACAACGACCGTAAGCGTTCGATCAATCAAATGGCAGTCGATGCCAGCGGGGTCACGTTTCATGAGAAAATCGGCTCAATGGCTGAGAAAACAAAACGGTTGACTGGATTAAGCCCAGTGCTTGAAAAATCATGGGGTTTATCGCATGAGCAGGCGGGGCACCTTAAACGCGCTTCTCAATTAGCCAAAGCAGACTTAGTCAGCACGATGGTCAAAGAATTCCCAACGCTGCAGGGAACTATGGGCAAATATTATGCACAGGCAGCGAATGATTCCAATGAAGTGGCCGTTGCTATCGAAGAGCACTACTTACCATTAGCCGGTAAGCTGCCGCGCAGCCTGGTAGGTGGGGCGCTGGCGATCCTTGATAAATATGACACGCTATCCAGTTATTTCAGTTTAGGGATTATGCCCACCGGCGATCAGGACCCGTTCGGGTTGCGGCGAGCTGCCCAGGGCATTGTTGAAGTTGCCTTTGCGATTAAAAAGCCTTTGCCGCTTCAAGCGCTCTTTGAGGCGCGCGCAGCGCTGGGTGCTTTAGGCGATCCTGCGCAAAAAGAAGTTCTGCGGCAAAAAATCCAAACTTATATCCTTGAGCGCCTGTATACATTCGAATGGCCCAAGCCTGCTCCGTCAAACGACTGCATTGACGCGGTTGTTGAGCTTTACAGAAACAAACCGTGCGAGGATTTGACCGATGCGATGCGCCGCATCCAAATGCTGCATAAGTTGCGTAATGATGCTTCATTCATTAAAGCGGCGAAAGTCATTGAGCGCACGCGCAACATCCTGCGCAGTGCCAAGCCTTTTGAGGGTGCTGTCCAGCCCGATCTTTTAAAAGAATCGCCTGAGCAAGCGCTGTGGGATGCCTACAACAAGAGCAGGGACAGGCTGCATTCACTGATTGAGAACCAATCTTATGACAAGGCAACTCAGGAATTCGGCGAGGTTTTTTATGAACCGCTGCATCTCTTCTTCGACAAAGTCATGGTCAACGCCGAAGATGCGGCGCTTAAGCGCAACCGTCTTGCCTTGATGCGCACAATCCAGACGTTGTATACTGATCGGGTTGCCGACCTATCGAAATTGACCCTACTTCAACAACAACAGAGGAGTTAAGCCATGTCCAGATCTGCAACACTAAAACCGAAGAAGCGCGCGCAATCATCGCGCAGCGCATCAAACGGTAAATCCTTATCTGCAGGCAAACCGCGGTTTATTTACGTTTTTGGGGCAGGCAAGGCTGACGGCCGCTCCCAGATGAAGCAGCTCTTGGGCGGTAAGGGTGCCAACCTGGCTGAAATGACGAACCTCGGTGTTCCGGTTCCTCCGGGAATGACTATTACCACCGAAGTGTGCAACAAGTTCTATGAGCTCGGCGAACAATGGCCGAAGGGTCTCGATGCCGAACTTCAGCACAAATTAAAATGGCTTGAAGCCATTACGCAAAAAGGTTTCGGCGACCCGAAGAACCCATTGCTTGTTTCGGTCCGGTCAGGTTCTGCGGTTTCCATGCCTGGCATGATGGACACCATTTTAAACCTCGGCCTTAATTCGCGCACCGCAGAGGGTTTAGCCCAGAAAACCGAGAACCCACGCTTTGCTTACGATGCCTACCGCCGCTTTATTCAAATGTTCAGCGGTGTGGTGCTTGAAATCGAACACAAAGAGTTCGAGCACATCTTAAGCAGGAAGAAAGCGAAGTACAACGTCAAGATCGATGCGGAACTGCCGGCTGAAGCCTTAAAACAGCTCGTCGCTGAGTACAAAGAACTTGTCCGGCAAAAGAAGGGCAACGATTTTCCCGAAGATGCGATGGAACAGTTGCGGCTTGCCACCAACGCTGTTTTCCAGTCGTGGAACAACGAGCGCGCAAACATTTACCGCCGCCTGAACAACATTCCGCACTCGCTGGGGACCGCCGTCAATATCCAGTCGATGGTCTTCGGCAACATGGGGCCGACATCGCTTACGGGTGTGTGCTTTACCCGCAACCCAGGCACCGGCGAAAACCTCTTCTACGGCGAGTATCTGGTGAATGCCCAAGGCGAGGACGTGGTTGCCGGCATCCCGACACCGAAACAGGTACTGGAGTTTTAAACAGAATTCCCGAAGAATTACCTGCAGCTCTGGAGTGTTTGCCAGCGGCTTGAGAAATATTTCAAGCAGGTGCAGGACATCGAGTTCACGGTTGAAGAAGGCGTACTCTACATGCTCCAGTGCCGCACCGGTAAAGCCAATGGCCGCGCTTCGGTGCAATTTGCGGTCGACTTCGTCAAAGAAAAGCTTATCTCGCAAAGTGAAGCGCTCTTGCGGATCAACGCAGCGCAGATCGATCAATTGCTGCATCCGACTATCGACCCCAAAGCCAAACCACAGGTCATTGCCAAGGGGCTTCCGGCTTCGCCGGGTGCTGCGGTAGGCCGTGTGGCCTTCACCGCCCACAAAGCCGTGGAAATGTCTGAAAGCGGTACCCAGGTAGTCCTGGTTCGCGAAGAAACCTCGCCAGAAGATATTGAAGGCATGGCCGCTTCCCAGGGAATTTTGACGGCGCGCGGAGGCATGACCTCGCACGCAGCGGTGGTTGGCCGCGGCATGGGCAAGTGCTGTGTTGTCGGCTGCAATGACATCACCGTGTTGGAGGATGAGCGTCTCTTTAAGGTTGGAGACAAAATAATTAAGGAAGGGGACTTTATTACCTTAAACGGTTCAACCGGGGATATTATCCTCGGCGAAGTAGCTGTTGTTGAGCCGGCGCTAACAGGAAGCTTCAAGCAGCTGCTGCAATGGGCAGACGCCACCCGCAAGCTTAAGATCCGCGCCAACGCAGATACGCCCCACGATGCTCAAGTAGCGCGCGGCTTTGGCGCAGAAGGCATCGGATTGTGCCGCACCGAGCATATGTTCTTCGGCGAAGAGCGCCTGCCGGTTGTGCGCCAGATGATTTTGGCGCGCGATGTGGTGGCGCGCAAGGTAGCCTTGGCAAAACTGCTGCCGTTTCAACGGGAAGACTTCAAAGGCCTTTTCGAAGTGATGAAGAACCTGCCGGTAACCATCCGGCTGCTGGATCCGCCGCTTCACGAGTTCTTGCCGCATGAGCCGCAGGATCAAGAGCGGGTTTCCAAGCAGCTTGGCATCGACCTGCGCATCCTGCGCGAGACAGTCAACAGCCTGCATGAAACCAACCCGATGTTGGGCCATCGCGGCTGCCGGTTAGGACTCACTTATCCTGAAATCAACGAGATGCAGGCGCAGGCTATCTTTGAAGCTGCCTGTGAGCTGGCCAAGGATGGGGTTAAGGTGATCCCCGAGGTCATGATTCCTTTAGTGGGCCATCCCAATGAGTTTCACGCCGCGAAGATAGTCATTGATGCGGTAGCGAAGAAAACGATAGCACGCTTTAAGGTAAAGCTCGAATATATGGTAGGGACCATGATTGAGGTTCCGCGTGCGGCGATAGTTGCGGATATCATTGCCAAAGAAGCTGAGTTTTTCAGTTTCGGCACCAATGACCTGACTCAGATGACCTTTGGGTTTTCGCGTGATGACATCGGCAAGTTCTTGCCACACTACCTTAAAGAAGAGATCCTACCTGCTGATCCGTTTGCCAAGCTGGACCAGGAAGGGGTAGGCCAACTGATCCGCATGGGCATCCAGAAGGGCCGTTTGGCACGTAAAGGGCTTAAAGTAGGCATTTGCGGCGAGCATGGAGGTGAGCCTTCCTCTATTGATTTCTGCCACCGTGTGGGCATGGACTATGTTTCCTGCTCACCTTACCGTGTGCCCATTGCCCGGTTGGCGGCGGCACAGGCGGTCATCCGTGAAAAACAGAAGAAATAAGGCGGGTTGATGGATCCGATCCGATCGTACCTTAAAGACATCAAATCGATCCCGCTTTTAACCGCCAAGCAGGAAATTGACTTGGCCAGAAAAATCAAAAAAGGGGATATGGCGGCCAAACGCCAGATGACCCTTTCCAACTTGCGCTTAGTCATCAATATTGCCAAGCGCTACTCGCATTTAGGCGTGCCGCTTCTGGACCTTATTGAAGAGGGCAACCTAGGGTTAATGAAGGCTGTGATGAAATACAACCCGAACAAAGGCTTTCGCTTTTCAACCTACGGTGCTTGGTGGATCAGGCAATACATTACCCGCGCCATTGCCAACCAGGGAAAAACCGTGCGGATTCCGGTCTATATGACGGAACTGCTCTCTAAGTTCAAGCGCATCACTGAAGAGATGTCGCAAAAGCTCGGACGGCGCCCAACCGCGATGGAACTAGCCAGGCGTATGCGGCTGCCGGTTGAGCGCGTTGAGCGGCTCCAGGAGCTGGTGACCTCGGCGCAAACCACGTCGCTTGAAACGCCGGTGGGTGAAGAAGGGGAAACAGAAATGATCGACCTTCTTCAGGATGAGGGCGCGCGCACCCCGCAAGAGGACATCACGCAATTCCTGCAGCATGAGCGCATCGATGTGCTGCTTAAGAACATGAATGACCGTGAGCGCCGCGTGCTTGTCCTGCGCTATGGCTTGGATGACGGAGTCAGCCGGACGCTGGGTGAAACCGCGAAATTCTTCGGCATCACCCGTGAGCGCGTACGCCAAATTGAAGTGGCGGCGATGCGTAAATTACGCGCCTTAATTGCTTCGGAAGAAGCTGCTGAGGCTGCGAAAGCGCTGGCTGCAAAACAAGGCCGTCCAACAACTGATAATAAGCCCGGCAAGGCTGCCGCACCCACCAACGGCAAGGCAAAGCGCTGATGCATTCCTCTTGCCCCAGTAGCTCAGTATGGAAGAGCAGCGGTTTCCTAAACCGCATGCCCCCGTTCGAATCGGGGCTGGGGCACTTTCTGATAACCCGCGCTCTGTCCAACAAAGTCTGGTAAAAACCACATAAAGGCGCATAGGCGATGATAAGGGTGCATAAAAAAATCTTGACAAAAGTGCCTGTGGTGCCTATATTAAACAAAACCTTGAGAGGAGGTGTGCTTAAGACTCCCGGGAAAGGGGAGGATCAACACAGTGGCCCGCTCGATGGAAGGGCAACAAGTGGGATCTTTCAGGTTAATTTTGGGGAATCTTGAGGACACCGAGTAAAATGCAAATTGTGAATAGTGGGGACACACAACAAGGAGGTAAGTCGATGGCGAAGGCTACGCTTCGAAGCGCAGTCCTTCTCGCATTGCTCGCCATTGGTATGGCGGCTACAGCAATGCCGAGCTACGCAGAGACGCAGAACGTTAAGGTTGGCGGGGACATCACAGTACGCGCTTTCCACCGATCAAACCTGGACTTGCACCAGGAAGATGATAACAGTACCTGTACTCTTGGTGTTTGTACAAGCAATAACACGCTTGATGGCCAAGATGACTTCTTCATGCAAACAACGGGAATCAACATCAGCGCAGACCTGACTGAGAATGTCAGGACCTTCGTCCGTTTGGCCAATGAAAGCGACTGGGGTACTTTGGGCGGCAGCGCAGCGGGTGGTGACTTTGACATCAGCCAGGGCTATGTGCAGTTGAAGGACCTCTTCTACGCACCCTTAACCGTAACAATCGGCCGTCAACCGATTGTTTGGGGCCGTGGTTTTATTATCGGCGGCACTTTGATACCGGATGTTTTTGAAAACGGTGACCGAAACGGTTCAATTGCAGCCAATGAGTTCACCGACTTCACCGCTTTTGATGCGGTTCGTGCAACCCTGGACTTTTCAGGTGCTGCAGCGGTCAGCCTGCCTTTATCGGTGGACTTGATGTACTCAAAACTGCGTGAGGGCACTATAGGAAATCCTGATGATAAGAACCTCTTGGGCATCAATATCGGCACCAAAACAGACATGGCTGAAGTTGAGACATACTTCGTTAACATGAACGACAAGAGCCCAACAGCAACCGGTGTCGCCAACAACGCTGACTCCTCTATCAACACGCTTGGTTTGCGCGGAAGCGTTAAGCCGATTGAAGGAACCAACTTCTACGGTGAGTTGGCTTATCAATGGGGAACCCGCAATACAGATATCAACGGCGGCGGCCTTGTTTCAGGTGATAATCAGCAAGGTTGGGCATTAGACTTAGGTGCAGAAGTTGGCTTCAAGGATGTTCCCACAAGCCCAATGATAGGTGCTGAGTGGATCCTCTACACCGGCAAAGACATTGGGGCCCAAGGCGGGGCGCAAGGCTGGATGCCGATCGCACCTAGTTACTTCACAACCGCTATTCGTCAATTCCAAACTGCTGGTGCAAGTGGTTTCTACGGCACCGATCAAGCAGGGGACACAGGTTCTGCCAGCAACCAGCACCAGTTTTCCCTCTACGGCAGCCTTAAGCCGCTTGAGGATTTAACCATCGCTCCTCGCGTTTCCTTGTTCTTCCTTGAGGATGGTGTTTACACGGTTGGTGTTGACTCGGTTCGCAGCAACTCGAAGAAGCACTATGCCGGCTTGGAATGGGACACGGTCGCTACTTATAACTACACCGATGATGTCCAGTTCGGGTTAATCTATGGTGTTTTTGCACCCGGCACTGTCTATAACACGCCGAACCAAAGCGTTGCTCAGGAGCTTGTCTCCTCAGTCAGCGTGAAGTTCTAATAGTTGTTGCAAGAAAACGCCCCCTGCTTCGATTAGAGGCAGGGGGCGTTGTTTTATGCGCTTAGGTTGCTGAAATGGCCCATCCTCTATATATTTCCTTTATCTGGCATATGCACCAGCCTTATTATCGCGATTTGGCAACCGGGCAGTGCTCCATGCCGTGGGTGCGCCTCCATGGCACCAAAGATTACCTCGATATGGTCAAGCGCCTTGAGCGCTACCCCAAAATCCACCAGACATTCAACTTAGTACCTTCGCTGCTCGATCAGATCGAAGAGTACCTCGTACCCTCCAATCAGAGCGACCTTTTCCTGGACCTTTCACGCAAGCCGGCAGTTGACCTCACACAAGAGGACAAGCAATTCATCCTGAAATGGTTCTTCCTGGCCAACGTTGACCGTATGATCAAGCCTTACGTGCGTTATCATGACCTGCTTATGAAGCGCGGCCTTGAGGCCAAAAAAGCTGACTGGCCAGCTATCTTGAAGCGGTTTAAGACTCAAGATTACCTGGATATTCAGGTGTGGTTTAATTTGACCTGGATCGATCCCTGGCTGCGCAGGGAAGATGAGCGATTAAAGGCCATTGAACAGAAGGGCAAACATTTTACTGAAGCAGAAAAATTGTACGTTTTAGATGCGCACTTGCGCATTCTTTCTGAGGTCATTCCTGCCTATAAGGCGGCTTCCGCACGTGGCCAGGTGGAATTGACCGCGTCACCCTATTATCACCCTATCCTGCCGCTTTTATGCGATAGCCGTGCAGCCCAGGCAGCCTTGCCGAATGGGGTGCTTCCCATGCCGCGCTTTCAAGCGCCTGATGATGCACGCTGGCAAATCGAGAAAGCCTTATTGCGCCATGAGAGGGCTTTTGGAAGCAAGCCTCTCGGCCTGTGGCCTTCCGAAGGCAGTGTCAGCGAAGAAACCGTTCAAATTGCTTTATCCTGCGGTGTGGCGTGGATTGCCACTGATGAAGAGATCCTTTGGAGAACGCTCCAAAAAGGCCGCTCGGAAGAGCTGCTTTACCGGCCGCATTTCATTCAAAAAGAAGACAAAACAGTTGCTGTTATATTCCGCGACCGGCAGCTTTCTGATCTTTTTGGGTTTGTCTACAGTCAATGGGACGCACAAACAGCGGTTTCTGATTTCATGCACCGCATAAGCCAAATCCACCAGCGGCATAAAGAGGCGGGCCCTGCTTTAGTAAGCATTATTTTAGATGGTGAAAATGCCTGGGAATTTTACCAAAATGACGCCCATGATTTTTTGAAGAGCTCTACCGGGCCTTATCCACAAAGTACCGCTTTCGGTGTTTCACGGTTGAGAAATCCCT
>ORMF010623480.1_pt1 | contig 24478 bp, 23 predicted proteins | sample 1779871 | NCBI WGS metagenome assembly ORMF01 (sample SAMEA104232316, study PRJEB22302) | groundwater metagenome | biome: forest; feature: aquifer; material: groundwater | place: USA | collected 2011-08-07 | depth 5.4 m | reverse complement strand
GCCACCGGGAACGTTATAGGGATCCGCCGCCTCCTTGTCCGGAAGAATCGACCACCAGCCAGCTACGCCAGCCACCGCCAATCCGCTGCGCTTTCCCAGGTCTATGCGGCGGGCCGGCTTGGGTTAAGTTGACGGCAATGGATCTTAGACCCGCCGCCTCCTCCCTCGTGAGCTGGAACATGAAGTCGTCGGGGAAGCGATCGAGGTTTCGCTTTACGGCCTGATTCAGCGAACTCACTGGAACGCCATAGAGGATGGCGAGATCGCTGTCCAGCAAGACCTTGTGGCCCCGGAGGAGGAGAATCCGCTGCTCGATCCTCTCACCAGGAACGATGCTCCGGCTGCTATCCATACCCAAGCCTCAGACTGCCGCCACGATCGGGGGACCCACCCGGACCTGGGACCCGATGGTCCTCTCGTCCACTGCCGAGCGGGGCGGGGTGAGAGTCCCGTCGATCGGATCCGCAATGATCCCCCCATTCCTCGTCGTGCACTCGAAGCGGCCGCCATACGGATTGCGCCAGAGTGCCACCTTGATCCCCGGCTCGCCTTCGACGCAATCGTGGAGGAAGTGCTCGTCCATGCCAGCCTCCGATCGCTGGTGGGTTTGGGGGCCTCCCCCCACATTCGTCCACCAATCTACTCAAAGACCGGCGCGGTAGCCCGGCAAACCTCCAGGAGGCGCTCAACCCCGGTGCAGTTCCGATGCGAATCTACGCCTGGGGCACGAGGAATCCGCACGAGCCGAGCCCGAGCCCGAACTTCTGCTCGACGAACGAGAGGTCGCACTCCGCGACCTCACGATCGACGTCCTCCCTGTGGTCGGCGTAGTAGTCAATGGCGGCCTGCACGTCCGCGGGCGTCAGGTCCGTGTAGCTGGAGAGGATCTCGTTGGGGGACGGGCCGTCCATGACGGATCCCACGAGCAGGCGCACGGGGATGCGGGTCCCCTCGATGCCGGCACTGCCGCCGCAGACGCCTGGCCGTCGCTCGATGTGCGGATGGTCAGTCACGGGAGCGGCGCGCCCTCCGCCTGGGTCTTGGACGAAAGAACTCTCGATACCGACACCCGAGTCGCATCGCGTCTTGAAACCCTGATCGCCCGCGAAGCTCCCCCAGGTCTTCTCCCACCAGGGCTCGCTGGCCCTCTCGGGCAGTTCGAGCAGTTCCCGCAGCTGTGCGACCTCCATCTCGAGCGCACGAACTCTCCGTTCGGGGACGGAGAACGACATCCGTCGGCCTCCCAGTTGTCGCGTCTCACGTCGAATGGCAGGGATCGCGTCCCTTGTACTGTCGACGGCGGCAGACGGCGCATCGCCGAGGCCAGCGGTCCAGAGCGCGAAGCTGCATCGGGATCGCGATGAGCAGCGGCGCGGCCTGAGGAGCTTCCGCCACGTCGGCGACCTCGGCGTTGTCGAGCTGGCGGAAGATGCTGAGCGCACGCAGTGGTCGGCGGGGGCGGGGCCGTGGGCGAGTCCTCCCGCGGTGCGGGCCGCCCTCTCGTCACGAACCGCGATCGTTTCAACGCAGGCCCCCAAGTGACATGATGCCGTGCGCGAGGCAAATGATGAGAGAGATCGTCCGAATCCGAGCGCGCCGCCGCGACATCAGCAAGGGAGGCCTCGAGCCGTTGCCCGAGTGGGTGCGCCCGATAGGGTCGAACATTGTCGAGGTCGCCGTGCCGCTCGACGATTCGAGGGGCAGACGGTTCGTCCGGCGGTTGCGATTCCTGAACCGGGCACTGGCTCGCAGGGTTCACTACAGCGCGTGGGCAGAACGTGACTACGACGAGAAGGAGCTTCACGGCGCTGGTCTGCTTCGGATCGTCATCGAGAGTACGTTCGAGCCGCGCGGCGAGGACTGCCGGACGCGATTCGACTCGCGCCAGGAGTGCCCGGATTGCCTGGCCGGGCGCGTCGTCATCCCCCCGCTCCGTCTGCGGAAGTCCACGTTGCCGCGGAACGCGGACATCGCGCAGACGATCGCCATGGACGAGTCGGTCATCACGCGCCGTCTTGGGAAGCTGCTTAGGAAGGCACGTCTGACGGGGTTCACGCTGGGCCCCATCGCCTGCGGAGGGCGGACGAGAGTCCTGGACTGGCACCATCTCGTGGTCCACGGCGATGCCGGTTACCTGGTGCAGCCGTCCTCGTTTGGATCGGACCCGGTGGACGTTCGACGAGGTGATGATCGGTTGTGCAAGACCTGCCGGCGAAGTCGCGGTCTCCTGATCAGCGAAGCGTACGTTTCGCGGGACAAGTGGGACAAGTCGGATGTGTGCATCACCCGCGATGTGGCAGGGCTCGGTATGGGCTGCGTCCGCCCCTCGCCCGAGCTCCTCGTGTCGCAGAGGGCCTACGCCGTGCTGCGCAAGGCGAACGCTCGCGGCTTCCGCATCGAGGTGGCCCACGTCGTGTAGTCAGCCCGCTAGAAGGGCTCGGTCGGCGGCGCCGTCAACGCACTCGGGCGATCGAAAGGCCGTGACGGCGGTTGGCGCATGCCCCACGTCGCCGCACGTGTTTGCCCTTTCCCGTCGCAGGACGGATGGCCTGCGGCGGGGCCCACGCCGGCCCGATGGGCTGGTATGGGGCAGACAGATGACCCGCCGAAGCGCAGGCGGGTGGATCATTGCTCCGCCTGCGACCTCGTTTCTGCCCGGGCGTATACCGTACACTTCGCGTGACTTACGCACCGAACCCGGATTTCGACGGAGGTTCCGGGCCCCCCTCGTGACGTAGGCCGACTGACACCGGCCACCGTTCACCAGGAGGTCCCCATGCGCAACCGAGCCATCTACCTCTGCGCCTTCCTCGTCGTCCTGCTCCTCGCCGTCCCCGACGCCATGGCCCAGGGCGGTCGGCGAGGGGGCGGTGGCGGACGCGGCGGCGGCGGGCGCGCGGGGGGCGGTCAGCGTCAGCCCCAGGCCCAGCGCCAGAGGCCCGCACGGCCCGATGCGAACCAGGGGCGCCGCGAAACCTCCGAGCGCGGTCGCGGCCTCTTCGCAGGCAAGAGCCCGTCGTCGAACGACCTCTCCAGCCTCCTCCGTCAGGGCTCCACGGGACGCTTCCCGTCGAGCGAGAAGAGCCGCAGCAGCCTCGCGTCCTCGCTCTCGACGTCCCTCCAGGGCAAGACGCTGTCCGCCGATCAGACCGCGAAGCTCTCCGACGCCGTCGCCGCCGGGGCCAATCCCGACGGCCTCTCCAAGGAGGACCTCGCCGCGAAGAAGGGGTCCCTCCAGTCGACCCTCGCCGGCGCGGGCGTCCCCCAGGAACAGATCGACCAGGTCGCCTCCGCCTTCGACCAGGTCGTCAGCGAGCAGCAGCAGGCGAACCTCCAGACCCTCGCGACCGACCTCCAGCAGCTCCAGTCCGAGAGCGCCGTCACACAGGAGCAGGTGAAGGAGCTGTCGACGAGCCTCCAGGCCATGGCCGATGGCGCTACGAAGCCGAGCCAGGAGAGCGTCGACGAGCTCGCGACCGACCTCTCCGCAGCGCTCGACGACGGCAGCCTCTCCCCGATGGAGCAGGCCTCCCTGACGCGGGACCTGCAGGCGGTCCTCGACAGCGCGAACATCGAGACTAGCGAGGTCACCGCGGCCATCGAGGACGCGAAGACCATCCTCGAGGCCTCCAACGTCGACCAGGCCGACGTCCAGAAGATCGTCGCGGACCTGGAGGCCATCTACAGCGAGATGCAGGTGCCCAAGTAGGGGGTGGACTTGGCCGGGGACGGCTGGTAGCCTGAGGTCGCTTTCGAGGAGAGCGCCATGGCCTGGACCCCGCCGACCGACCCCTACGCCCCCTGCCACTGCGGCAGCGGCAAGAAGTACAAGTTCTGCTGCATGAAGACCGACCGCGAGAAGGGGAAGACCGAGCAGCCCCACGCCGACGGCTGCGGCTGCCCCATCGACCACAACGCCGAGCGCGCGATCAAGCCCCCTCCCGCCGACGCCACGTAGGTGTGGCGGCCGGGCCGCCCCCGGTCGCAGGGGCGGCCCGGTGTGCGACTGGCTATTTTCCCTGCCTCTCCGCGATCGCCTTCACGATCAGGTCGATCCCCTTCTTCGACTCCTCCACCGACCGCGTAAGCGACTCCCGCGCCTGGTCCGGGTTGTGGAAGCCGTCCGAGTTCTCCGCCGTCCACCACTCCCACAGGATGTGCGCCCGCTGGTGCTGCTCCTGGGCCTCCTTGATCACCGCCTCGTCCAGGCCCAGCTTCTTCCCCTCGACGATCTTGTCGATCAGCCCCGACAGCCAGAACTCCGCCTTGCGCATCTTCCCGCGCACGTGGTTCTGCACCGCGTCGATCGAGTACACCGCCTCGTCACGCGTCCACTCCTTGTGGCACTTGAGACACGCCATCTCGATGTAGTTCCGAGGGCTCGTCTGCCAGTGCGAGGTGTACTCCTTCCCCTCCGGAGTCATCATCCGCGGCATGTGGCAGTCGTTGCAGCGCACACCGTTCTGGTCGTGCTTGGAGTTGTAGAACACCTCCGCCTCCGGGTGCTGCGCCTTGAAGAGGAGCCCTCCCGTCGCCGCGTGCTTGAAGTCGCGGAAGGCGAGCGCGTTGTAGTGGTCGTAGATCTGGAAGACGTCCTTGTACGGGAAGTGGTTCGTGCGCTGGTCCGTGAACGGGACCTTCTCGCCGGTCGTCGTGTCGTACCCGGGGTTGCAGTTGTACTCCACGTGGCACTGCCCGCACTGAAGCCGCGTGTCAGACTTCTCCAGGATCCCGATTTTGCGGAAGTCGCGGAAGGTCACCACGTCGACCTTGGTCCGCTTCGGGTCCTTGTGCCAGAGCGTGTCGGCCGCCTCGCGCGTCAGCGCCTGGATCAGCCCGTCGCGCACGATCCTCGGCTTCGCCGCGTGCGGGTCGTGGCAGTGGATGCACCCCGCGATGTTCTTCAGGTCCTTCACGTAGTCGACGACGTTCGACGTCCGGTCCCACTTCGCGGCGGGGTCCTTGTCCCCCATGAACTTCCACTTGAGGATCGCGTCGGTCGACTTGCACTGGAGGCAGGTCGTGTTCGCGGCAGGACCGCTCTCGGGGAGGAAGGCCTTGTGCTCGTTCGTCTCCGGGTGCGTGTCGTCGAGGACCTCCCACGTCGAGATCGGCCCCTTCAACGTCGGGTACTTCCAGCCGATCGACTCCTTCGGCTGGAACCGGCCCCCGTAGGCGCGGTCGACGACGAGGTGATCCACGAGCATCGACGCGGGGCTGCGCGGCGCGTTGTGCTCCTTGGTGAAGCCGTGCCCCGCCATGAGCTTGTCCCAGAACGGGTTCGGCGAGCGCCCCGTCAGTTGCGACTTCTCCAGTCGCGCGGGCTTCTTCAAGTTCACCGTGAAGTACGTCTTGAACTGGTTCTCGTGGCATGCGCCGCACGTCGCCGGGTCGAATCTCACGACCGCGTCGTTGGCGTCCGGCTCGTCCATGTGCGCCTTGAGCCCCTCGTGGCAGTCGACGCAGTTGAGCGTCTCCTTGTGCACGCCGGATTGCCACAGCGTCTCGACCTCCGCGTGGCACTCGAAGCAGTCGGCGGGGTTGACCTTCTCGACGGGCGGCGCGTCCTCCGCGTGCCCGGGCGGCGTCGTCCGCGCCAGCAGCGCGACCGCGGCGAGGACCGAGGCGAGGACGAGGATGCGGCACGAGAACCGCTTCATGAGGACACCTCCTTCAGCCACCACGTAGACGCCAAAGGCCCTGTTCCAGGGCGCGAGGGACGGACCTTCAGCGGGCGGGGAAGCGTGGCGGGGACGCGTCGCTCTGGCGGGGACGCCTCGAGGCGGGTGTCGGGCGCGTCGACGGCAACCTACGCCGACGGGCGGATCGAGTCAAGGAATCGCTTCATCGGACCTTCCACTCCAGGATTCCACCCGAGAATCCGGGCTGCAATTCCACCTCGATCCGGAGCGCGTCCGTGTCGACCTGCTCGAAGCGGAGGCGGTTGAAGGCGTCCACGTCGAGGCCCAGCACAGGCGACGGCCGCACCGGTTTCCACTCGCCGTTGGCGCGGTAGAGGAGCCTGGCCGAGAGCGGAGGGCGGCACTCCCCTCCCCCCGTGTCGTCGAACCAGTAGACCTCCACGGCCTTGACGGCGACCGGCCGCTCGAACTTGTAGGCGGCCCACTCGGAGGACCCGCGGTGGTCCCACCACGTGAAGCGCGGGATCTCGTCGTCGCAGGAGCGCGACGGATCGATGCCGTCGTTGAGCGCCTCGAGCGTGTCGCCCTGCCAGACGTGCGAGGCGGACGGCTTCGCCTCTCCGGCCAGCGTCGGCCTCCCGATGCGCCGCGCGCCCTTGGCCTCCCGGGGGATCCAGACGCGCATCTCGTTCGGGCCGCGGTGCCCCCAGGACCAGTAGGGAACGGCCTCGAGCTTCACCTCGTGCTCGCCCGTCGAGCCGTCTTCTTGCTCGTGGACGGCGCGCGCGCCCGCAGTCAGCGCTCGGTAGAGACAGGATGTGTAGGCCGTGTCGGGCAGGAACAGATCGGCGACGTGTCCCCCGTGGTCGGCCCCCTCGACGCAGTAGACGACCGGGCCGTACTCCAGCGCGACGAGCCCGCGGTCCGCCTCGACCTCTTCGCGCGCGACGACGCGGTGGACCTCCATCGGCATGCTGATCTCGAATCGGTCCCCCGTGGTCCACACGCGACGGAGGCAGAGGTACCCTCGTTCCGGGAGCATTTCGACGACCTCGCCGTTGATGCGGATGGCGAGCGGGGAGGCGTCCGGGACGCGCGAGGTGTAGAGGTCGCTCGGGAGGGGGCGTCCCTCCCACCAACCGGGTTTCCGAACGCGCAGCTCGAACTCCAGCGGCTCGTCCAGCTCGAACTCGATCTCGATCGCGCCAGAGTCCGGATACGCCGTCCGCTGGTGGAGCCTGACCTCCTTGCCCGCGACCGTCACCTTGGCCTCGCACGCGAGGAACAGGTTCACGTAGAGCCTGTCCCCCTTCGTCGCGAGCGCCAGACCGGGGATCTGCGGCATGAAGCGCACGACGTTCACCGGGCAGCACGAGCAGTCGAACCACGGCGCGCGCTCGGCCGAGCCGTGGTTGAACTTCGTGCGCCCGTCGGAGGCAAGCGGGTTCGGGTAGAAGAACCGGTCGCCGCTCTCCGAGACCCCGGCGAGGAACCCGTTGTAGAGGATCCGCTCGAGGACGTCGACGTAGCCGGCCTCGCCCGACATGAGGAACATCCGCTGCGCCCACAGGGCGCAAGCGATCGCGGCGCACGTCTCGTTGTACGCCGAGGCGTTGGGCAGTTCGTAGGCAGCGCCGAAGGCCTCGCCGGAGCCCCTGGAGCCGACGCCGCCCGTGATGTACATCTTCCGCGAGACGACGTCCTTCCAGAGCGTCTCCACGGCCGCGCGGTACGCCTTGTCGCCCGTCAGCCTCGCGATGTCCGTCATCGCGGCGTACATGTAGCAGGCCCTGACGGCGTGGCCGACCGCCTCGCGTTGTTCGAGGACGGGCGCGTGGTCCTGCTGGTACTCCCCGCGGAGCGGGTCCCCCTCCCGCTTCCTCCCGCGGATGTCGAGGAAGTAGCGCGCGAGGTCGAGGTACTTGCGCTCCCCCGTGGCGTGGAAGAGCCTCACGAGGCCGATCTCGACTTCTTGGTGGCCCGGCGCGCGCTCCAGCTTCCCCGGGCCGAACGTGGAGCACAGCAGTTCCGCGTTCTTGAGGGCCACGTCGAGGAGGGCGCGCTTTCCGGTCGCCTCGAAGTGCGCTACCGCGGCCTCGTAGAGGTGCCCCACGTTGTACAGTTCGTGGCTCGCAGCGAGATTCGACCAGCGCTCGGGGCCGGTCATCGGGCTGGTCGCGCCGAGCGTGCGCGCCGTGTAGAGGTACCCATCGTCCTCCTGGGCGGCGGCGATCTTGGCGATCACGGCGTCGATCCGCGCAGCGAGCGCGGGGTCGGGGTGCGTCGCGAGCGTGTACGAGGCCCCCTCGAGGACCTTGAAAACGTCGGAGTCGTTGTACGGGATCCCCCGGAAGCCCCCCTCCTCGAGGCCGCCGGCGCGCGCGAAGTTGGCGATGCGGCCGGTCTCCTCGCACTTGTCGAGGTCGTACCGAACGGTCACGCGTCGGTTCGTGTCGAGCCTGGGCCCCCAGAAGCCGCCATCGACCTGCACGTCGGAGAAGGGAACGGGTTCGATGGGGGCCTCCTCGCCGAACGCGAGCGCGGAAAGGAGAAGGACGAGGACGCGGCACATGGGGTGGACACCTCGCCGAAGGGACCATCGTAGCGGGCGTGCCGATGGGATGCACGAGTCCATTCGTGCCACGCGGGTGGGCGAGCGAGAGGCATGCGTTTCTTTCACCACGGAGACACGGAGTGCACGGAGGTGCGATCTCGGCCCCGATGCCTTCGTGCAACGCAGCGGCCGCGGCGCCGAGTTGTACATCGCCACCCGTGCCGGTACGGACACCTCGGTGCACTCCGTTTCTCCGTGGTGAAGCCCCCCCCCGCGACTCGCCCTCGCTGGCCGTTGACGCCTCCAGGACCCCGGCGTATGCTCGCGCTCGCCGTTCCACGAGGTTTCCATGCCGAGGCTCCCCGCCGTCATCCTCCTCCTGACGCTCCCCCTCGGCGCCGACGTCTTCCAGGCCCGCTACGAGGCCGACAAGGCCCCCAACGCGGCCGACCCGCCGTGGGGCGTCGATGGCGAGGCCAGGGTCGAGATCGCCGACGGGGTCCTCAAGGCCGAGACCCCCGTGGACTCCGCCTACGCCCTCGGACGCGACTGGGTCGCGGAGCCGGGCAAGGGGTGCTACGTCCGCCTCCGCCTCCGCATGCTCACCTACAAGGGGAACCGCAACGTCGGTGGCGCCGCCCTTCGCATCGCCGACGGCGCCCACGAGCAGGTCCTCCTCCTTTCCACCGACTCCATCGTGGCCTTCGGGACGAAACTCGGCCACCAGGCGGACCTCACCGACGGCTTCCACGACATCCGCGTGGGGTGCTCAGGGACCGACTTCACCGTCGACCTCGACGGACGGCGCGTGATCGACGGGAAGGGCTGTTTCACCACGCGCGCCGGTGGCCGCACGAACGCCATCCAGTTCGGCGACCTCTCGCAGATGGCCGGCGCCTCGTGGCAGCTCGATCTCCTGGCGTATTCCCTGGGCCGCGCGGCCAACCTCTCGCCCGCGTACGAGGCCGCGCTCGACCCCGCGAAGGCCCAGGAGGGCGAGGCCGTCACGGTCGACGTGCGAGCCGCCGACCCCGACGGCGACGAGGTGCGCTACACGGCGAAGTCGCTTCCCGAGGGGGCGATGCTCGACGAGAAGCTCGGGCGACTCACCTGGACGCCGTCGTTCAAATCGGCGGGGTCCCACGCGATCGACGTGATCGCCTCCGACGGGGATTGGGCCACGGAACGCCGCATCGAGATCGAGGTCGCCGACGTCAACCGTCCGCCCGTCTTCACCCAGCCGAAGAAGGACGAGGCCGCCTACGACGCGGGCACGATGATCGTCTTCTCCCTGCGCGCCGACGACCCCGACGAGGAGGCCCTGACCTACCGCGTGGAGGGCCTCCCCAACGGCGCCGCGTTCGACCCCACGACCCGGATGCTCAGGTGGACCCCTCTCGCAAGCCAGGTCGGCAAGCACGCCATCCGCTTCTTCGCGAGCGACGGCCACGTGGAGGTCGAGCGCGCGTACACCTTTCGCATCGAATCGAAGCGGTAGAGCGTCGTCATAAGTCGCTGTCGGAAAGCCATCTACGGGATTCCGTGATTCCCTCGGAGGGTCCGCCTGCGACAGTGCATGATCGGCTGAGAATCAGGGGTCCTCCTCGGAGCCGACGACATGAGAGCCTTCCTCGCCGTACTCGTCCTCCTCTCCCCCGCCTTCGCCGACGTCGTCTACCTCAAGAACGGCACGAAGATGGACGGGAAGGTCCTCTCGGAGACCGACGCCGAGGTGAGGGTCCGCCTGAACGGCTCTGCGCAGATGAGCTTCAAGTGGGAGGATGTGGACCACCTCGAGTTGTCCGATCGCACAGCCGCACAAGCGGAGCTGAAGCAGCGGCGCGCCGGAGACCCGCTCGTCGCGGCGCGATGGGCACTGGTCCACGGGCTCCGGAACGACGCGCTCGCCATCTTCAAGGAGCTCCTGAAGACCGACCCCGAGAACGCTGCGGCCCACCAGGGGCTGGGGCATCGCCTCCACGACGGGAAATGGCTCTCCGACGAGGAGTACCACGCGGCCGTCGGCGACGTGAAGCGGGGCGGGAAGTGGGTCAGCGCGGAGGCGGCCGCGGAGCAGGACGCCCGCGCGAAGGCGAAGCCCGTCGCGCCGAAGCAGGTGGAGGCGCCCAAGGGCGTCGAGCCGACGCCGAAGAGCGCGCCTCGCGCCGGAAACCTCGCAGACAAGGGGGACGACGCGGCGATCGTGAAGATGATGGGCGCCGGGTGGCGGACCTACAGCGGCAAGCGGTACCGCCTCTCGACGAACTGCAAGGACCCGGACCGCGATTTCGACAAGGACCTCGTCGACGCGATGGACGCCCAGTGGGACGTCTACTGCGCCTTCTTCGGCGTCCAGCCGCAGCAGAAGAAGCTCCTCAATGTCTTCATCTGGGCCAGCCGGGGCGAGTACGACGCGTGGTGTGCGAAGGAGGCCCCGATCGGCAAGGGCGCGTACGGCGTGTACGTCAGCTCGTACGCCTTCAGCCCCGCGTGCCTCGGGTACCGCGACGGCCTGCGCGCGGCGCTCTTCACGGGCCGCCACGAGGGGTGCCACCAGTTCTACGACAACTACGTCAACGCGGGCGGATCGGCGTGGTCGATCGAGGGCGTGGCCTGTTACTTCGAGGGCGACATCCCGCTCAACGAGTATCCCTATCGCTGGGAAGTCGTGCGCCAGGACCTTGTCAGCGGCAAGTACTCGCTGTCCGATGTCGTCGAGAAGAGCGACAGCATGCCGTTCGAGCGCTGCTATGGGCTCGGCGCGGCGATCTCCTGGTTCTTCCAGGAGGGGAAGGGCGGCGTCTACCGCGCCAGCTTCGCGAAGTTCCTGCAAAAGGGCGGGCACAGGAGCGCGGACGCGCTCGCGAAGTGCTGCGGGAAGCCCCTCGCACAGCTCGAGGCCGAGTTCAAGGCCTTCCTCGCCGAGAAGGAACGCACATCCCTCCGCTAGCAGTGACGGCCCCCGCGTCGCTACAATCGCCCGAATGAGCGGCATCGACACCTCCATCGGCGGCGGAATGGGCGAGATGCCCTCGACGCGCTGGGGAGAATTCCTCGACCTCCAGCCCGGCACCGAGGCCTGGAAGGCCTTCGTCAACGAGTGGATGTCGCGCTGCTGGAAGCCGATCTACCGATACGTTCGCGTCGGCTGGTCCAAGGGGAACGAGGACGCGAAGGACCTCACGCAGGAGTTCATGACGCTCCTCCTCGAGAAGGGGTACCTCGAGGCCCTCTCCCCCGCGAAGGGGAGCTTCCGCGGGTACGTGCGCACGGCGCTCAGGCACTTCCTCTCCAACCGCCGGCGGGACGGCTCGCGCATGAAGCGTGGAGGCGGCGACGCGCCCCTGTCGATCGAGCAGGCCCGCGAGCAGGGGCTGGAGCCCGCGGAGGAGAAGCTCGCCGAGGCGGAGTTCGACGAGGAGTGGCGATCGACGCTCCTCGCGGAGGCGATCGCGGCGCTCGGGAGGCGCCTCTCGGAGCAGGGCCGAACGCGGGTGTACGAGGTGTTCCAGGCATACTACGTCGTCCCCGAGGGGGCCGAGCCGCCTCGGTACGCCGATCTGGCTGCCCGGCTCGGGATGACGGAGACTGAGGTGCGCCACGCCCTGGAGGCGGCGCGCAAGGACCTGCGGCGCGCGCTCCGCGACGAGGTTCGGCGGACCACGCGGTCGGAGTCCGAGGCTGACGAGGAGTTTCGGAGGCTGTTCGGCGGATGAGCGACGAATCGTCGAGCCCCGGAACATGGGCGATGGACCGCTTGCTGCGCGACCTTCGCACGGAGCGGCCGGCGGCGCCTCCCGGTTTCGAGATCCTCGGGGAGATCGGCCGTGGAGGCATGGGCGTCGTCCACCGCGCCCGCGAGGTCGCGCTGGACCGCGTCGTCGCGCTCAAGGTCCTGATCGCCGGCGAGGACGCCCCCGACGAGCTCCTGGAGCGTTTCGAGCGCGAGGCCCGCGCTGCGGCGAAGCTGTCGCACCCGAATATCGTCGAGGTCCTCTCGACGGGGCGCGAGGGGGCCCGGCGCTGGATCGCCATGCGCCTCGTCGAGGGCGCGCCCCTGTCGCGCTCGGGGCGCCTCCCCGTCCGGCAGGCGCTGGAGATCACACGCAAGCTCGCCCTGGCCCTCGACCACGCCCACTCGCGGGGCGTCCTGCACCGCGACGTGAAGCCCGCGAACGTCCTGATCGACGCGCACGGGGAGCCGCAGCTCGCCGACTTCGGCCTCGCCCGCGACGTCTCGCTCGGCTCGCTCACCGTGAGCGGCGAGAGGCTCGGCACGCCGGCCTACGCCTCCCCGGAGCAAATCTCGGGGGACCACGCGCGCGTCGACGCGCGGAGCGACGTGTACTCGCTGGGCGCGACGCTCTACGCGATGCTGACGGGCCGGGCCCCGTTCGAGGGGAACTCGGCTGCACATGTGGCGGAGGCGGTGGTCCGCGATCGCCCGACTCCCCCCTGCGCAGCGGTGCCGGACCTCCCGCGGGAGGCCGAGGCGATCTGCCTCCGCGCGATGGAGAAGGACCCCGCCGCGAGGTACCCGTCTGCGCGGGGGATGGCCGAGGAGATCGAGCGCTTCCTCGCGGGGGGTACGGTCCCCCGCCGTCGGAGCGTCTCGTGGCGATGGGGCCTCGTCGCCGTGGTCGCGATCGGCCTGGTCGCCTTCGGGCTCTGGCGGGGGGCTACAGCCGGGCGAGTCCTCGATCCACCGACGCACGGACGCGAGCCGGTGGCGTCCTCAGTCATCTCGCAAGATGGCGTGCCCTCGGGGGCGCACCTACGACTCGTGAGCGCCGTCCTGTCGCGCTGGGCGAGGCTGCGGGAAGACCATGGGCGATTGGACGCCACGGCACGGGACTGGAGGCTCGCTGAGTCGGACCGCGAGCGCGAGCTGGAACGCCTCTGGGCGCCGTTCGAGACTTTCCGCGCGGAGACCCCCGCCGAACCGGTCTCGCAGGCCGCGATGCGGGGGCTGGTGGGATGGGCCCTCGTGACCCGAGGCCGTCGCGACGCGGGTCTCGACGAGATGATGGCGGCCACCGCGACGAGCCGGGACGTCCCGATCGGACGCCTGATGGCCGCACTCCTCTTTTTCTCCGAGTACGTCGAGGGGCTTCCGATGCCCTCGGTGGAGATCGGGCCCAAGGGCGTCGAGTTCGAGGCGATCCCCGAGGAGTCCGAGGCGGGCGCAGCCATGCGCGAGCGAATGGAAGACCTGCTCAGAGACGCGCGGACGGCGCCACTGTGGGGCATCGAGGGCTCCAAGGACTTCGCCGCCGCCATCGAGGGGCTGAAGGCCCTCCACCGGGGCGAACTCGTGGAAACGGACAAGGCGCTCTCGGACGCGATGGACTCACCCGACCTGCGGCCGTTCGAGACGGGGCTGATGCTCGCGCGCGGCCGCGTGAGGTACCTTGCAATGCGCTTCGAGGAGGCCCTCGTCGACCTCCACGCCGTCCAGGCGGCGCGCCCCGGGGAGCCCGACGCCTTCTTCGACGCGGCGGAGTGCGCGCTGGCGGCGGCCACGGCGCGCATCTGGAGAGGCGAGGACCCCCTCCCCCTCCTCGAGGAGGCAATCGCCGGGTACACGAGCGTCGCGAAATTGGACCCATCGCTTCTCGAGGCGTTCGAGCGGCGGGCCTACGCGCGGCGGCTCCGCGGCGAGGCGCGCACGGCCCGCGGCGAGACGACGCTGGAGGACTTCCACGAGGCGGAGCGGGACCTGCTCCAGGCGGTCGCCCGGGGTCTGGACGCGGAGGCGCTGCACCTCGAGATGGGGAGCCTGTTCGTCTCGCTCGGCCACCTCGAGGCAATGCAGGGAGGCGACTTCCGCGGGAGCTACGCGAAGGCGATCGCCGCGTACGACAGGTTGATCGCGCGCGACGAAGACGCGCATCGGGCGTGGCTCGGGCGCGGGGCGGCGCGCGCCGATTTGGGGAAGGCGCTCTTCCAGCGGAAGATGCCCGAGGCGGCCGAGCAGTTCGAGGGGGCGGTCGCCGACCTTGGCAAGGCCCTCGCCCTGCGGCCCAAGGATGTCCTGGCGCTGACGAATCGGGGGGCCGCCTGGATCGGGCTCGGTTCGTCGAAGCGCGAGCGCGCGACGGAGGCGTACCGCTCGGCGATCGCGGACTTCGACGCGGTCCTCGGGATCGACCCCGAGTACACCTCGGCGTACAACAACCGCGCCGGGGCGTACGGGATGCTCGGGAACGCGCAGAAAGAGGCGGGGCAAGAGCCGTGGGAGAGCTACGATCGCGCCCTTGCGGACTTCGGCGAGGTATTGAAGCGCAATCCGGGCGCGGCGGCCCACTGGAACAACCGCGCGATGCTCTGGAACGTGATCGGCGAGGCCCGCGCGGGGCAGGGGCAGGACCCTGCGGAGGCCTACGCGAAGGCCCTGGGGGGCTTCTCGGAGGCGGTCGACCGGAACCCCCAGCCCTGGCCCCCGCCCCCCCGCCGCGGCCAGGTCCACGAGAAGCTGGGCGACCACGCCGCGGCCGCGGACGACTACCAGGCCGCCTACGACGTGGTCGGAGACGCCTACCCGTCGCTCCCCGACATGATCCGCCGCGAGCGCGCTGCCGAGGAGCCGCGACGATAGCTAACCCCGCTCGTCGCGTAGCGTGCGCACGGCTTGGGCGATGGCGCGGAGCTTCGCCTCGGCTGTCTGCGACGAGCTGACCGGGTTGTCCGCGAACGTCGCGAAGCCGCAGTCGGGGTTGAAGAGCACCCGGTCCCTCCCGAAGATCCCCATAGCGCGGCGGGCCTTGTCCAGAATCTCCTCAGGCAGCTCCACCCGCTCGTGCTTCTGGTTCACGACCCCCACGCCGATCCGCTTGTCGTCCGGCAGGCCGCGGAGCAGCTCCATCTCCCCGGCCCGCGGCGTGGCGAGCTCCAGGAACAGGTGTCCGACATGCAAGGCCCGCAGGTGGTCCAGGAGCGGGCGGTAGTCGCCCGTCAGCGCGGCCGCCTCGTCGCGCGTCCAATTGCCGCGGCAGACGTGCAGGGCGGTCCGCGACGGCGGGAGGCCCTCCACGACCGCATTCAGCAGCTCGCGGGCGAAACCAAGCTCGTACGCGGGGTCCTTCTTCTCACTGAGCGCGCCGCACATGAAGCTCCGCTGTCCCGTCGGGGCGCCGAAGACCACCTCGGTCAGGACCGGCTCGTCGAACTGCACGAGCGCGGCGCCCCCGGCCAGGAGCGCGTGAGCCTCCTCGCGCAGCACCCGCACGACGTCCTTCGCCAGCGCCTCGCGCGATGAGTACGCGCGATCCGAGATGCACTCCATCCACATCGTGCGGGCCAGGAGGTACGGCCCCGGCAGCGCCACCTTTACGGGGCGGTCCGTCACCGTCTGGACGAACTCAAGCTCGTGGACCGCGATCGGTCGGCTCCTCCCCAGCGGTCCGAACACGGCCGGATGCCGCACGTCGCCCGCCGGCACGTCGAGCGCCCTGAGTTCCTGCTCGAACTTCGCGGGGTCGTCGACCAGGGGCAGGAGGTCCGTCAGCGGGATGAGCTGACAGTTATCCAGCCTCGAGGCGACGAAGCTGGCGTAGCTGTCTCTCCGCTGCTCGCCGTCCGTCACGACGTCCACGCCCGCGCGAAGCTGCGCCTCGACGGCCAGCCGCACCGCGTCGTCCGCAGTCGCGTGGAACTCGGCCTCCGCGAGCCTCCCCTCCGTGTGCTCGTGGATGGCTCGGATCATCCACTTCGGCCGCGGCCAGCTCCCGATCCCCATGACGGCCATCCTCGGCAGCTCGGGAACCGGTGCGGGCTCGGGGAGCCGATCGGGGATGTGGACCGGCACGATGCGGCGCCCGACGACCGCCATCGGGCGCGCCGTAGCAGCGGGTCCCCGCTCCGCCAGGGCGCCCCGGCAGACCAGGTAGCTTCGTTGCGCCCCCTGGCGCGTCCAGGAGACCAGCTCGTTGCCGGTCAGGCGGCACCAGGCCGGCAGGTCCTGTTCCACGGAGCCGTCCGTGGAGCGGACCTCGAGAAGCTGCCCGCGTCCCATCGGGTCGATGTGCTGCCGGATCAGGAGCAGGAGGCCATTCCCGCAGTCCAGATCGCCCCCGTCGAAGCTGACGTCGGGCGCATGCGCGTGCCGGTCGATGGACTCCACGGCGCGCTCGCTAGTAGCTGACGACGGGGCAGTTCTCGGAGGAGAACTCGACGAGCTTGGCCCCTCCGACGATCGTCGAGCCGGTCACGAGGGCCGCCTCGTCGAGCTTCCTTTTCTTGAAGCAGGGAGAGCAGACCCAGACCTTCCCGCCCGCCGCCACGAACTTGTCCATCAGCTCCGTGAGAGGCGCAAACCCCTCTTCGCGGATGTCGTTGGAGTAGCCCTTCTGTGAGAGACGCACTCCCTCGACGCTGAGAAACACCAGCGTCTCCTTGTCGCTCGCCACGGCGGCGTTCGCGAGGACGAAGGCGATGGTCGCCTTGTCGGGGTTGTCCTTCCCGCAGGTCAGGCTGATGCAGAAACGACCAGGCATGGGTTATCCCTGCTTGCGACGGATCCAATACTCGGGGTGCTTCGAAGCCACGAGCGAGTTTCCCGTGAGCCTGCACCACGCCGGCAGGTCCTCCGGCGCGCCCGAGTCGAGCGCGGTCACCTTGAGAACGGCTCCAGGGGCAATCGCTGACAGCCTCATGCGCAGCTCGAGCACGAGGTCCCCGCAACCCATGTCGCCCGCGTCCCACACGGCGGCGTGCTCGGGCGCCTCCTCCGACGGTGCCGGCGCAGCAGGGGTCGAGCCCGGGGCCATCTGACCATCCCAGCGGCACGCATTTCCGCCATCGGCCTCGCGCTGGCTGGTCCAGGCCCAGCCGACCCGGAGGCAGTCCTTGCTCAGCGCGTACGCGACGATTCCGGCCGCCAGGTCGGCGGCGGCTCGGCCGTTCTCCGTCGCGAGGCACCCCACGCAGCGCGGGGCGTCCTTCCTGCCGAGGACGAGGCTCATCAGCGTCTGATGGCCGCAGAGGGGCGCCTCGCAGACGCGGCAGGATGTGCCCTCGTGGCGCTGCAACGTCGAGAGGACCTCCTCGATCCGCCTCGCCAGCGTCCTCGGGCTCTGGTCGGCCAGGATGGGGTCGCGCTCGATGTCGTACATGCGTGTCCGGTTCAATTCGTCGGCGTCGCCGAGAAGACCATGCAGGGGAAGGCGAACCTCCCATCGGGCAGGTCGACAAAATAGCACAGGCGCCGCCTGCGGCGCGAGACCAGATAGGCGTGGATCTCCCGCAGCGTCTGCCTGTTGAAGATCTGCCACATCCAGGAGAGGAGCCGCACCCGGTACCGCCGGTGCAGCCGCAGGATCGCCTCGGGATGCGGCAGCGAGTGCAGGAAGAAGTAGAGCGTCCCGTCCGGGCGGAGCCGCCTGGCGGCCTCCTCGAGGAAGGGCAGCAGCAGGGAGATGCCCTGCGGGCCCCCGTCCTCGTTCAGGGGGTATCGAGTCCCGACCACGGGCTTTTGGGGAAGGTCGGCGAGGATCACGTCCGGGCGGGAGATCCACGGGCAGCCATAGAAGAGGTCTGTCTCCGCGACGTCCACCTCGACGCCGTTGAGCTCTGCGGTCCGGCGCGTGCACTCCAACGCGGGGGGAAAGACATCGGCTGCGCGGACGGCGCGTGCGCCTGCCCTTGCGCAGAGCGTGCTGAGCAGGCCGCTCCCGCAGCCCACCTCCCACACCTCCCGCCCCCGGACGCGGTTCGTCTCGCGTTGGAGCGTGCGCGCCATGAACCAGGTGATGTGATCGGACCCGACGCCCTTCGAGCGGTTGGTGGCTTCCCGCAGGCCGAGCGTCCGGAAGGGGTCGGTCCATCGGACCCGCGGGTCGAACCGCTCGTACTGCCGCGCCCCGTGCAGGTCCAGGCGGACCCCCCAGTGCCCCTGGAGCCACTCCCGATAGCGGCTGAACGCCTCCTGCTCCCAGCCGCCTCCAGTCGTCGCGGCGGAGGTGCTCGTTCGCACGGGTCCCTCCATGCGGTCCCGGCGCGTCCGGGCCCCCCGGTGTCGGTCGGGGGGCCCGGAACCGCTCGGGTCTTCGCGCCGAGGCCTAGTGTCCCGTCAACCGCTATTCCGGCAGGTGGAGTCGCGCGCGTAGGCGCGCGGTGGATCACGCCCGTAAGGGCGTGCGGCCGCGGGATCACGCCCTTATGGGCGTGATCCACCGCGCCCTTACGGGCGCGACTCCAGCCCACAGAATATGGCCTGACAAGACACTAGAGCTGGAAATCGACCTCGAGCAGCTTCGACATGTCGGCGCCAATCTGCCCGATGTCCGCCTCGCCGAGGCCGGGGTCCTCGACCGCATAGGCGCGGCCATCGGAGCACCGCTCGAGGAGGAGCGTCTCGCCGCCTCCCTCGCGCACGACGCGGTGCCTCAGGCGGAGGACCCTCTTCCTGAGGAGGAGGAGCGACAGGACGAAGGCGACCTTCCCCTCCGTCCCCACGCGCGGCGAGTCCATGAGCCGCTCGAAGAAGGCGAGCATCGCCGCGCGGTCCTCGCGCTTCCGCTCGCGCGGCTCGGGGGCGCGGGTCTTCCAGAACGAGTAGGCCTCCGTCGCCGAGGCCCAACACGTCGGGCAGAAGTTGCGGCGCTGGAAGACCTCGCCCTCCAGGTAGAGGGCGGAGAAGAATCCCTCGCCGGGGGTGAAGTGCCGGGTGCAGGCCTGGCAGGTCTTCGCGGCCTTCTCGAGTTTCCATTCGGTGAGGGACATTGGCGTTACCGCTGTTGACTCATCCAATTCTCCCATGCCCGCGCGTCGTTGCCCAGCTTCTGTCCCGTGCCGACGCGGAGCGCCTGGGCCGCCGTGGTGCGGATCCCCAGGTCCTTCGCGCGGAGCATGGCGATGAGCGTGTGCAGGACGCGGTCGAGCGACTGCGCGGCGATCGCGCTGACCTCGCTGTCCGGGTCGCGCGCGGCGTCACGGAGAGCCGAGACGGCCTCGATGCAGTTGTACGATCCGAGGGCCTCCGCGGCCTGGCGGCGGACGTAGGCGTCCTCGTCGCCGAGGGCGGAGGCGACGACGTCGACGGTCTCCGGAAGGCGCGACTTGCCGAGCCCCTTCACGGCCTCGGCGCGCACGCCCCAGCTCGGGTCGGAGCGGATCAGGCGGCCAGACGCCTGGATGGCGCGCGGCGTTCCGCTCATCCCGAGCCCCAGCGCCGCGGCGCGGCGGACGGCCTCGTCGCCGCTCCCGGTGAGGCGGACCAGCTCCTCGTCCCCGGCCCCGCGCATGTAGGCGAGGGCGAGGGCGCACTGCTCCTTGAGCCCCTTCCCGCTGGATCCCTCGATGTATGCGCCGAGGGGGGGGACGGCGGGCTCGCCGACGAGGACGAGCTGTGCACGGGCCATCTCCCAATGGGAGGCGAACGGGAGGGAGAACTTGCGGACGAGGGCCTGGACGAGGGCGAAGGTGGGCTCCTTTCCCATCGCCATGCAGGCCTGGCGGGCGATGTCCCAGTCCTCGACGCTCTCGGAGTCGAGCCTGCGGAGGACGACGCCGGTCTGGCCGGCGAGACCGAGGCGCTCGCGGGCCGCCGTGGCGCGGCCGCCGCCGGAGGCGACCTCCCGGACGCACTCGTGGATCCAGGCCGGGATGATGGCCTGGCTTGGGAGGGACTCGATCTCGTCGCGGGCGCGGTCCCACTCGCGCGGGTCCTTCTTCGCGTAGAGGGCCATGGCGTCGACGAGATCGTGCATGTCGCGATCGGCCTGCTTGCGGTCGATCCCGATGGTGTCGGAGGGGCGGAGGGCCTCGTTCTCCGGCGCGGGGCGTTTCGTGCGCTCTGGGGTGGATCCGAAGCTGCAGCCGACGACGAGGCCGGCCACGAGGCCGGCGGCGAGGAGCCGAATCACATTCCCTCCCTCAATTCGCCTCGAAGATCCGGTCATCGACGCCGTACGGGTCGATTCGGATATCGATTTTCCGACAGCAGCGCGGGCAATGCCCTGCGTAGGCGTTTCCGCGCGCGTTCAGGTAGACCCGCGCGTAGACGCGACAGCAGCGGAAGTGGACGGAGAGGTAGGGACGGCCCTTCCCCATGGGCCTACGCTCCCATCTGCCCCTGGACGAGGTCGAGGATCGACCGACGCAGCTCCCCGCAGGACCGGGCGAGCCGGTCCAGCTCCTCCTTTGCCGCCTGCACGCGGGTCTCCTCCTTAATATCGAGCAGATTGACGCGGACATTGAATGCCATCCCGGCTTCGCAGGCTTCGAGGAGCAAAGCGCCGCAGGCGAGGTCGGTGGCCAGGCGGGGATTGGCGTCGCGTCCGAGGTCCAGGAGGAGCTGGAGGGCGTCGAGGCAGGCGCGGGCGCCGCCGAGGGGGACCTCCATGGCGCGAATGACGGCCATCTGGACCTCCTCGGGGGGTGCCTTGGCTTTGCGGGCGGCGCGGATGCCGTCGTAGGCGGCGGCGTCCTCATCGACGAGGGAGGCGAATCGGTCGCGTGCGGCGACGAGGCGGGCTCCGAGGTCCCGCACGCGTGGTTCATTTGCGGGGTCGGCGCCCTTGGGGGGTGAGAAGGCTGCGACCATGGCCCCGAGGGCGGCGCCGATGGCGGCGGCCGCGGCGCAGCCGCTCCCGCCGCCGGGGACGGGGGTACGGGCAGAGAGGTCCTCGAGGAGCTTCGTCAGGGGCTGGTCAACGTAGCGCATGGGTCTGTCTCCAACCTGGCGCGTCATTCTACCGGTCGACGCGTGATGTCGCCAATGGCGGGCGCTCGGAAGGGGAGAGGAGACCGGGGATAGCCGGCTGCGCGAGGGCACCTGCGGGGACATGGCAGAAGGGCGCCCTCGACGCGAATCGAGCCGGGCGCCCATGCGGGGCGGGGGCGACCGACGACAAGAGGATCAGGCCTGCCCCTTGGCTTCGCCACGAAGGCGCTCGACCTCGGCCTGGAGCCTGCGCAGCTCGGCCTCGGCGCGGTCCGCGCGCTGCCGCTCGGCCTCCGCGCGGTAGCGTTCGGCGTCGGCCTGCTCGGCCTGGGTCGCGAGCGGCTGGGTGGATCCTGGCGCGAAGAATCGCAGGTGTCGCCCCTGCACGCCGAGTTCGAGGCCCAGGGCCTGGCTGAACAATCGTCCATTCGGACCGGGGGCAATCGGCTGGTAGAGCCCGTTTTCGAGCCGGAATCCCCGCAGGCGTTCCGCGACCCAATCGGCCCTCGGGTCGAAGAGGAAGTAGTCGGGCACGCCGAGGTCGTCGCGGTACCGGACCATCTTGTCTCCGAGGTCCTCCCTCCGGCTGTTCTTGGAAGTCACCTCAAGGACGAAGCAGGGGACCTTCCCGTCCTCCTCCCACACCTTGTAGACGTCACGCTGGCGGTTCGGCACGCCCCTGACCACATAGGTGTCGGGGCTGACGCACTCGGCGGGGACGCCCTCGGTGTAGTAGAGGAAGTTGTTCCCGGAGACATAGACGTTGGGGTCGGGGGCGAAGAAGCCCTTCAGGACGTTGATGGCATAGTCCTTCATCTCGTCCCGATGGTCGTCGGTCTCGCCCATGGGTCGTCCATCCCTCGTCGGGTATTCAACGGCCTGCGCCGGTGTCACGCCACGACCGTCCATGGTTCTCCTCTGCGTTCACGTCCCACGGTGTGCATGGTAGTCCTGGAACGGGCAGGGGTCAACGGCGGATCACAGCGATCCTCGCGCGTCTCGTGTCGACCGTGGGCTGCGGCGGCTCGGTCGTAGGTTACCACGCGAGCGCGTACGGGTCCCACTTCCGTGAGCCCCTCAATCGCCTTCCGGACCTGCGCTTGCGGTCCTGTCAGGGGTTTGCCCTGTCGATCCCCGCGCTGGGAACAATGTGGCAATGGCCTCCTGGGCCCTCGGGATCATCTGGGTCCGGCTGCGACTGACCTCCTCTTCACGACGCGCGGCGGACTCGCTTCGCCAGGCCACAGCAAAACCACGTACTGGTCCTCTCCTTCCAACCCGTTGGCGCTCAACGATTCCAGGTTCTTGTACAGAATCCGCACACTGTACACACGCAGCTCGACAGCGATCCGCGTCGCGTCGCGGAGATAGTCGGGACATCCGGCAACGACGATTCTCCCAGAGCGGACCGTGAGGCAGCACTCCGTAACGTGGTCCCATCCATCCGTCGTCAGTCCGGGGTCCGCCCCGTGGATCCTGACCTGCACGGGCACGATCATGTTCCGCGCGGTCTTGACGCAGACGAGTCCAGGGGCGACCGCCAGCAGATCATCGGTCGCCTGCCCGTTCCAGGGGTTCTGCCCACCCGCCTCCGGAGAGTCATCCTGCAGGTAGAATTGGAAGTAGTCGGCGAAGAGGAGAGACTCGTAGCTCCGAACGACCATCGGCAGCCAGCCTCCATCATCGGAGGACCGCATCAAGCCCCCGCAGGAGGGCGTCCAGGTCCGCGGCGGTGGTGTAGATCGCCGCGGATACCCGAACGAAGACCCTCCCCTTGTGCGTCGTGACCGGCACCTCGATCCGGTGCTGCTCAAAGAGCGTCCTGCGCAACAGCTCGGGTTCCGCGTGCGGGACCTGGAGCGGCGCCATCTGGACGAAGTCCTCCGGCCTCGCAAGGGGTTCCCCTCCGAAGCGGGCGGCACAGGCCTCCATCGCCTGGACCGCGAGTCCGTGCGCCTCCTCTCGACGGTCCCGCCAGTGGACTCCCGACAGGAACTCCAGGGCCGCGGGGACGCTCAGGAAGGCCGACAGGTCCCGCGTCCCCTGCCATTGGAGGCGGCGCTCCAGGCGGGTGGAGCCCGTGAAGGCCTCGTAGCCCGTGTGCCCGCCGGGGCCGTCGCTGTAACCCCAGCTCACGACGGGCGAGTCGAGGAGGGCGTGGTGCTCGGGGCGCGCATGAAGGAAGGCCGAGCCCTTCGGGGCGCACATCCACTTGTGGCAGTTGCCCGTGTAGAAGTCCGCCCCCAGGGGGTCGAGATCCAGGTCGATCTGCCCCGGGGCATGGGCGCCGTCGATGAAGGTGAGGATGCCCGCCTTCCTGGCTCGAGCGCAGACGTCGGCGATCGGGAAGAGGAGTGCGGTGGTGGACGTGATGTGGCTGAGGAAGATCAGCTTCGTGCGCCCCGTGACGCGGTCCCAAATCCTGTCCGTAAATTCGGAGGCACGGAAGGGGAGGGGAATCTCCGTCCGGACGACGCGCGCCCCCGTCCGCGTCGCCACGAAATCCCAGGTGTTGTCGCAGGCGCCGTACTCGTGGTCCGTGGTGAGGACCTCGTCCCCCTCCGCGAAGCGCAGGGAGCGGGCGACGGTGTTGACGGCATGGGTGGCATTCGGCACGAAGCTCAGGTGCTCGGGGTTTGCGCCAAGGAACGCCCCGAGGACCCGTCTTGCCTCCGCGAGGAGGTCCGCCGAACGGCGGGCCAGGAACTCGACGGGGTTCCGCTCCATTTCCCTCTGCCAGCCCTGAAACGCGTCCAGGACCTGCCGCGGGCATGCGCCGAACGAGCCGTGGTTCAGGAAGACGATTCCCGGGTCGAGGAGGAACTGCTCGCGGAGATTCATGTCGGCCTCCCAATCTGCCCAGGTCGCGGGACGAGTCCGCCCAATCGTACGACGAGTTCCCCTGGTCGCACCACGAGTTCCCCAGGTCGGCGGCTTGGTCGGATCTCTCGGCGATCGAGTCCGTTCCCATCGGGGCCCGGGCGGCGACGGCTGGTTCCGCGTGGGAAGCGCTCTTGATCCCAGGGGGGATCATCGATACCCTGGCAGTGAAATCGCCCGTGGAGGGAAGCTGGTCCGATGCCGATCTACGTCTATGAGTGCTCGAACTCGAGGTGCCCGAACACGGGGGAGTTCGAGGTGTTCCAGCGCATGAAGGACAAACCACTCAAATCCTGTCCCGAGTGCAAGAAGGCCGTGCGAAAGGTGATCGTCCCGGTCGCAATCTGCTCGCCGACGGGGAACACCGACCTCCGCGACATGGGGTTCACGAAGCTCGTGCGCCGCGACCAGGGGGTGTACGAGAACGTCACCGCGACCGGCGACGAGAGTCGCTACTGGGATGCGGAGAAGCCCGGGACCGCCCCTCACCTGAAGAAGAAGGTGAGCGACTAGTGTCCCGTCAACCGCTATTCCGGCAGGGGGGGGCGCGGGCGTGAGCGCGCGGGGGGGCCCCGCCCGGAGGGCGGGGGGAACCCCCCCGGAAAGGCGGGCGGCCCGGGGATCACGCCCTTATGGGCGTGATCCACCCCGCCCTTACGGGCGCGACTCCAGCCCACAGAATATGGCCTGACAAGACACTAGGCCCAGAACAAGCGTGGTTTTGTTTTCTATTTCATG
>ORMF010124996.1_pt1 | contig 24483 bp, 21 predicted proteins | sample 1779871 | NCBI WGS metagenome assembly ORMF01 (sample SAMEA104232316, study PRJEB22302) | groundwater metagenome | biome: forest; feature: aquifer; material: groundwater | place: USA | collected 2011-08-07 | depth 5.4 m | reverse complement strand
GCGGCCAAGCGCGGAGCGCGCCCGGCGAGGGCGTTGGTAATATTATATATCATACCGGCCCGGCCATCATCGCCTTCAGTTGCGCCTCGTCCAGCCACTCGGTGTTGAGGTCGCTGGAATAGCGGAAGGTCTCGGGCACCACGCGGGCGCCCTGCTCGGCCAGCGGCGCGGCCTCCCAGAAGGCGAACACCGGCTGAATAATGTAGCAGTCCTTCAGTTCGACGGTATTGCGGGCGTCGTCCTCGGTGATCATCACCTCGTGCAGCTTCTCACCGGGGCGGATGCCGATGACCCGCTGCGGCAGATGAGGCGCCAGCGACCTGGCCAGCTCGGTGACGCGCATGCTGGGAATCTTCGGCACGAAGATCTCGCCGCCGCGCATCCGCTCCAGCGACGACAGGACGAAATCGACACCTTGGGGCAGGGTGATCCAGAACCGGGTCATGCGCGGATCGGTGATCGGCAGATGGTCGGCGCCGTCGTTGATCAGCTTCTGGAAGAACGGAATGACGCTGCCGCGCGAGCCGACCACGTTGCCATAGCGCACCACCGCGAAGTGGGGGCCGCGCTTGCCGGTCAGATTGTTGGCGGCGATGAAAATCTTGTCCGAGGCCAGCTTGCTGGCGCCGTAGAGATTGATCGGGTTGGCCGCCTTGTCGGTGGACAGGGCGATGACCTTCTTGACGCCGCTCGCCATGGCCGCCTGAACGACGTTCTCGGCTCCGATCACATTGGTGCGGATGCATTCGAACGGATTATATTCGGCGACCGGAACATGTTTCAGCGCCGCGGCGTGGATGACGATGTCGATATCGCGCATGGCCATTTGCAGGCGATCACGGTCGCGGACGTCGCCGATGAAATAGCGCAGGCAGGGGTATTTCTGTTCGCTGAACACCTGCGCCATTTCGAACTGCTTCAGTTCGTCGCGGGAAAACACCGCCAGACGCCGCGGCTTGTAGCGTTCCAGCACCGTGCCGATGAATTGGCGGCCGAACGACCCGGTGCCGCCGGTGATCAGAAGGGACGCTCCATCAAGATGGAGCGACGACTCGAAATTGGGCATGCACTGATCCCGTGATTATCGGCCAAAGGGGCGCGGAAGTTTAGGATGCCGCCTCAGGCGGACGCAACCCGGAAACCGTGTTTTCCATATGGCGAGCGGAGTTTTGGCGATGTCACATTTGACGCGCGGCGCTCTGGAGCGTTTTCCGATCAGGTTGGAAAACGCTCCAGCCGCCGTTGAGGCGGCACCTGAGCGCGGAGCGCGCCCGGCGAGGGCTGATAAAAAGCTGGAGCGGTATCCGACCTGGTCGGAAACCGCTCTAAGCCCTGAGATCCCTGGAGGTGACGCTATTGCAATTGCGGCAATTCACATCTTATAATTGATTTTCGTGTCGGACGATAGGCTGTATATGGAACAGGATCTTGCAGAGGCGGCTTAAGCATGTTCATCGGAGGTTTTTGAACGGCTCATAAGGAAGATGATGCCTTACGTTTCATTTTTGATGTATCACGACGTGCGCGATCCCGAACGAAGCCGCTGGCCGAAGCGCTATACTCAGCGCTCATTTATTGGAAATGCCCGCTTAGCTGCTGATCTTGACACCATCCAAGACCACTACACGGTTATCTCCATTCGCGAGGCCTTGGCCGGCTTGGCCGGAACCACTGCCCTGCCAGCCAATCCCGCAGTGCTGACCTTCGACGACGGCCTGCGCGACCATGCCACCACCGCCATGCCTATGCTGGTGCAGCGCGGCCTGTCCGGCTGCTTCTTCCTGCCGTCGCGGCCGATTGCCGAAGGGTTCGTCATGCCGGCACATAAGATCCAGTTCATCTTGGGGGAGGCGTCGGATATGGCGGCCGTGGTGCACAGCCTCTTTGCGCTGCTTGACGAGCGGCGCGAAGAGGCACCGATGATCCCGGCCAATGACGCACTATGGGCCGAATATTCGCACTCGACGCATGCCGGTAATCACTGGCCGGCGGAAATGGTGTTCGTCACCCGGCTACTGCGCACCAGCCTCCATGCCGACATCCGGTCGGCCCTGGTCGATGCTTTGTTCCACCGCTATGTGACAGTCGACGAGGCGGATTTCGCCGCCGATCTCTACCTGAGGCCGCATCAGGTCGCTCAGCTCATAGACGCGAACCAGGATGTCGGTGGGCACGGCACCGCCTCGTTCAATCTGTGCCTGCTGTCCGACGCCGAGCGCCGGGCGGAAATCCAAGGCGCCTGGGATTTCCTGATGGCGCAGGTTCCAGCCTATGTTGCGGCGGGCCCAACCGCCTTTTCCTATCCGCATGGCGGTCATGACGCGAAGATTGAGGCGTTGCTGGTAGAGGCCGGATTCGCTTCCGGCTTGACGACGGAAAAGCGAGTGGCGTCGGCAGATGATTCTCTCTACCATCTGCCACGCTTCGACGGAGCTCAAGACCGGCCGTGGCCCGGCGGGCAGGAAGGAAAGACGACCGCGTGACCGCGCCGCGTATCGTTCTCTGCGGTGTCCATGACCAGGGACTGGACATCGTCCGCCATCTCGGCGGGCAGGGCATTCCGGTGTCCTGCCTGGTTACCCTTGACCAGGCCACAGCCGAGCGGAACAAGGCCTCGGGCTGGGTGCCCTACGACGATTTCGCGCGCCAGCACGACATCGAATGTTACCATGCGCGCAGCTACAAGCTCAGCCATGCTGACGATCTGGCGTTTTTCCGCCGCCAGGCCTTCGACCTGATGATCTTCGGCGGATGGCAGCGCCTGGTTCCCGCCGCGGTGCTCGAGACCCTGGTGCATGGCTGTATCGGCCAGCATGGCAGCCCGGAGTTCCTGCCGCGTGGCCGCGGTCGCTCGCCCATCAACTGGTCGATCCTGCAGGGCCGCACCCGTATTGTATGGCAATTGTTCCAGGTGACCCCTGACATTGACGATGGACCGATCCTTGATCATGCCATGTTCGACATCACTCCCTGGGATGATTGCCGGACGGTGTATTACAAGGTGGCGGTCGTGGTGAAACAAATGCTGGCACGCACGATTCCGCGGGTGCTCGACGGCAGCGCCATTGCCCTGCCACAGACGGGGGAGCCCAGCTACTACGGCAGGCGCACGCAGGACGACGGACGGATCGACTGGGCCGCCCCGGTTCTGGCCATTCACAACCTTGTCCGTGCCGTCACCCGACCCTATCCCGGAGCCTTCACCACCGCAGCGGGGCAGCGGGTGACCGTGTGGCGGGCGCAGCCCTGGGATTCCCGCATCGTTTATCCAGGCGCCCGGTTGGGCCAGATTGTCGAGGTATTCTCGCCCTCTGATCATGTGGTCAACTGCGGCGACGGACTCCTGCTGATCACAGACTTCGAGGGATCACCACCGGTTCCCGGATTCATCTATGGTGACACGACCATGACCGGGATTTGTGAGTTCGCCACCGGCCTTGGCGGCCGACCCACCGTGCATGAAACCAGCCGCCACTGAGGCGGCGGCCAAGCGCGGAGCGCGCCCGGCGAGGGCAGTTTCTTGTGAGGGAGAGCAATCATGCGTGTGATGACGATTTTCGGGACTCGCCCGGAAATGATCAAACTGTGGTCCACCATGCGCAAGCTCGACGCCCTGGGCTATGAGCACATCATGGTTCATACCGGACAGAATTTCTCGAAGGAGCTGAAAGACTTCTTCTACCGCGACCTGGGACTGCGGCCAGCCGACTACGAATTGAACATCGACACATCGAGCTACGGTCGCGAGGTCGCCGACGTCATTTCCAAATCCGATGACCTCATGGCCAAGCTCAAGCCGGACGCACTGCTGATCCTTGGCGATACCTTCAGCGGCCTGTCGGTAATGCCGGCGGTGCAGCGCGGCATCAAGGTCTATCACATGGAGGCGGGACTGCGGGCCTGGGACGTCCGCATGCCGGAACAGCGCAACCGTATCCTCATTGACCATATGAGCCACATCAACCTGCCTTTCCAAAGCTACCATCGAGATAATCTGTTGCGGGAAGGCATTCATCCATCGCGCATCTTCGTGACCGGCAATACCACCTTCGAAGTGATGCGCGAATTTCGACCGCAGATCGACGCCTCCGACATCCTGGGCCGCCTGGGGCTGGAACCGGACGGCTATGTGTTGGCCACCGCCCATCGCAGCGAGGCGGTAGACGTGCCGGAACACATGGGCAATATCCTGCGCGCCTTGGGTGCCATCGCCGAACGGACCCGCCGCAAGGTGCTGTTCAGCGTTCATCCGCGAACCCAGGGCAGGCTGATGGGCTTCGAAATCCCGGCCAATGTCCAGGTCGTGCCGCCGGTCGGCTTTTTCGACTTCAACAAGCTGCTGATCGAGTGTCACTGTTTTGTATCGGATTCCGGCACCGCCCCGGAAGAATCCTTGTTCTACCGCAAACCCTGCGTCACTTTGCGCATGGCAATGGAACGCCCGGAAACCATTGAAGCTGCGGGTACTATCGTTTCAGGACTGGAGCCCGAGAATGTCGTAGAGTCGGTGTTGCAGGCAGTGGCACTGCCCTACTGCGGCCGCTACGAATTCGAGGATGGATTTGAGCCATCAACCGTTGTCCTGAACGTTATGCGCAGCCGCATTACAAACTTCTTCTAGAGAGGCCTGATGCCTGCGGATCTGCGCCTGACTCTCGTGCCCTGGGCGGCGACTGCCAATTTAGCGATCACCAGTTACATCGAACTGCTCGCGGTCGAACTGGCCAGGCACCGACCGGTGAAGCTGGTGGATTACGGCCAGCCAGACCAGATGCGTTCCGCCCTGGAGCTGATAGAACAGGGGCGGGTGGCGAACTGGGTGGTCGTCTCCAATGTCGGTTGCCTGTACAAGCTGTTCGGCGCACATCAGCGCGCCGCGGTGGATGCCTTGTTGACCCACGGCCGGACCCGCTACACCTTCATCGACTACGACTACCCCGCCGCGATGACCCTGGCCTTCCTGCCGCGCGGCTCGGTCTATACCCACAGCACCGCTGGTTTCCTGTCGTCGGCGCGGCGGCTGATCCGCGCCGACGTGGTGACCGGCGTGCTGCCGCACGGCGCCTTGCAGGCAACGCCGGCGCCCTGGAACGAACGCGACCTTGGGCTTGTGTTTCCGGGCACCTTGGCCGGCGATCCTGTGGCGATGCGAACGGAATGGCGCTCCCTCCCGACACCGCTCCCTGATCTGCTCGAGGCGATGCTGGCGCAATGGGAGGGAACGGACGAGCGCTGCGATCTGCTGCCCGATCATCTGGCCGAGTGCACCGCCGCGATGCTGGGACTGCATCTGAGCTTGACCCAACTGGTCGAAACCGCGTTCCAGTTCGATCTCCATGTCCGTCAACGGGCGCGCTTCGATCTGCTGGACCGCCTGGGCGACGCGCCCTTGACCTTCATCGGTGCCGGCTGGGATGCCCATCCCGGACCGCGGCGGACCTTCCTCGGCGCCATGCCGCAACAGCAGGCCCTGGCGCTCATGCAGCGCGCCCAACTGATCCTCAACCTGACCGCTCCATACTACCGCTCGCACGAGCGGGTGTTCAATGCTATGGCGATGGAAGCCGCGGTGGGCACCTATGGCCGTGGCTTCCTCGCCAATGCCGGAGATCCGGCCGGCGACGCCGCGGTCGTCTACCTCACCCCGGAAACCCTGGGCGACACGTTGTGCCGGCTGGTGGAACGGCCGGAAAAGCTGCGCGACCTGGCCGAAACCGGGCGGCGGCACATCATGGCCGGCCACACCTGGGCGCACCGTGCCTTGCAGTTGCTGCACCTGATCGACGAGGCCGAGACGCGCTTCCCCCTGTAAAGAAAGCGGAACAAATGACGGCATCCTGGTTGAACGATACCCTGTCACACACGCTGCTCGACCTTGCCGGTTGGGCGGCTCAAGACGGGCAGGACGCGCTGGCCGCTACTTTGCGGGAATATGCCGCCGATGTCGCGACCATGCCCTGGCAGGAACTGACGCCGCTGGCCATCGCCTTGAAGACGGAGCTGAACCGGCCGGTCGAGGCATTCGCGTTCCATGCCGCCGCCGCCCGCCAGGCTCCCGGCGGAGCGATCCGTGAAGAGAACTATCTGGCGGCGGTGGAAATCTGTCGCCGCTTGACCTCGGCAGCCGACCAGAAAACCAAGGCACGGCTCATGGCCAGCGGCTTCGACCGTGCCCTGGTTGAGCTGCTGGCCATCCCAATGGCCGCCGGATTGAGCGTCGGCCAGCGTTTCAGCATCCTTCTAACTCTGTCCAAATTCGCCCACCAGTCGCAGCACCGCTCTGCGCGGCACGTCGGGATCGCCGTTCTGCCGCATTTTCTGGATCTCTGCGAAGCTATCGCGCCGGATGACGCGCTGATGTTCTATACGGCGCTGCTGCCGATCGTCTGGGGCCATGTCGGTACCCTGCACGAGATGGTCGATGTGGACCCGCTCGTCGACGGACTGCTCCGCAACATCCGACGGCATGTGGTGCCGGTCATCGGAGAGCGCCGATCCAGCACCGGCCACGCCGTCGCCTACTTCACCGTCTTCAACACTACGACCTCTGGAATTGGCTGCGCGACCCACACCCTTGCCGCCGCTCATGCCGCCCATCCCGGCACGGACCCCGTGTTTCTTTATATTTTTGGCGGCGAAAATGCGGAATCTATCGCCTATCACCGGGATACCGGCGTACCATTGCGCTTTGTGAAAACGCATGGCGATCTTGTTACAACTCTCACAGCTTTGTGGCAGCAACTGGACGATGACGGCATCGAAGTGCTGATCGCAGATAACATCTTCGGCATTACGGTTGCGACGCTGGCCGCCCGCGCGGCACCAATTCAACTTATGATTGAGGCAACCCATATCTACGGAAACCATCCCGGCGTCGACTGGTGGTTTCTGGGAGCAGAGGACTTTCGGGTCGAGCTGGGCCTGCCGGCGGTGCCATCAAGTCTCCTGCCGGGGTTCCGCGGGCCGCATTCGGTGGCGACGTCCGATCCCGCCGGCGCCACCAGAATCCGCGCCGAACTGCCGCCAGACGCGATCGTCGTCGGCAGCATATGCCGCCTGACCAAGGTCCAACCCCGCTTTCTTGCGGTCCTCGGCCGCCTCCTGGCCGAAGAGCCGTCCGTGCATTTCCTGGTGTGCGGCAGCGGTGATGCCAGCCTCATCCAGGACTGGATCGCCAGGGAAGAGCTGGGCACGAGGGTGACCTTGGTCAACGAGCACGTCTCGGTGCCGAGTTACGGCTTGGCGATGGACATCTTCGCCGAGACATGGCCGTTCATCGGCGGCGCCCCCGCCACCGAACTGATGAGCTTCGGCCGTCCAGTGGTCTCCATGTATTCAGCGCATTTCGCGACCTGCTTGGCGAACATGCGTGATGCCGAGCTGGTGGCCAGCGATGAGGATCAATACCTCGCCCTGCTGCGACGGCTGATTGCGGATCCCGGCTGGTGCGCTGAAAGAGTTGTCGCCACCCAAGAGATATCCAATCTGCGATCCGATCCCGGCCCAACGGTCGACGAGATTCAGCGGGTGATCAAGCTGTTGAGGTGTCGCACGCCTTGATGTCATACCGATAAGCCTGAAGGCTCATCGACGCCCTCGCCGGGTGTTCACTCCGTTCGCTTGGCCGCGGCCCAATGGCCGCAGGGTACCGACGCCGCGGTTTGAGGATGTGTCAAACGTTTCGCTCACCGGTATCACCTGTGGCTTCACCCCACACCTGCTGTGCTCGCAGCGCCCGGCCGGAAATCTGGTTCATGAAAAACTCCGCTCGGTCCTTGCGCGATTTCAGTTCTATCATCGAGGTATTGAATATCTTCATGCCGGCAAACAGCGTGCGCTCAGAGGAAAAGTTGGTTTCGATATAAGCCTGCTTCGCCATCCATTCGACATCCCAGTTCGAGAATTCGTTCGTCGAGATGTTGCCGTGGTTCAGGTTGAAATCAGCATAGTTAACCTCGGAGGCGAGGTGACCGGCGCTGCGGCATTCTTCATACAATGAGGTGCCGGGCAGGGCATTGAGTGCGCTGAAATAATGATAATCGACCCCCAGGCCCTTCGCCAGATCTATCTCGCGGACCATATCGGGCAAGGTCTGCCAGGGAAAGCCCAGGATGAAATGGCCATACAACAAAAATCCGCGTTGACGAGCGGCATCCATCGCGCTGTGCAGCAACTGCACATTTTGAGGTTTCTTCATCCGCTTCAGCGTGTCTGGACTTCCAGACTCTGGATAGATCCGCAAATGTTCTATGCCGATTTCGCTGAGCTTATCAAGGAAAGAGGGGTTGTTCAAAGCCTTCAATGTCGATCCGCTGAACGGAACTATTTTTTTTATACCGAATTTTTTTGCCTCGTCAATAAATCTCATCGTTTCTTCGGTAAAGAAGCCAAAATTGTCATCAACGATGTGCAGCTCCTCAACCTCACATAAATCACGCAAATACATCAGTTCCTGCCTGATGTTATCAAGTGACCGATGGGTGATTGTCTTTCCCCAGGCCCGACTGACGTAGCAAAAGGTACAATTGTACGGACATCCGCGTGCGGTGAGAAGCGGCATGACCGAGTCATGGGCAGGGCGGGTCGGAAAGTAAGGATACAGCTTGCGGTACTTTTCAAGCTGTAGGCTTTCATAGTCGGGAAATGGGATATCATTGATATCCATCGCCGGGGGCTGGAGCGGCCTGACGATGCAGGCACCATCGCCGTCGCGGTAGGCGATGGAGGGAATGTCCCGAAGACTTCCGCGTGCCAGCACGCAGCGGACCACATTGGCAAAGGTCTTCTCGCTGGGCCCACGACAGACGATATCGACTGCGTCGGACTCCAGCAGTTCGGCCGGAACAGCACTGGCATGTGATCCGCCAATGACGGTGACGATATCGTTCGAGACGGCTTTCGCCGCCTCCGCGACATGCACCGCGATGTCGTGCTGATTGGTAAAATTGCAGTTGATCCCGACGATAGACGGTTTTACATCGCGAATGGCCTGTTCGATGTCCTGCAGGTCCAGACCATGAATGATGTATTTCTCGCGATACCTGTACTGGTTAGGAAATCCTTCGGCGAGGGCGTCAAGGATGATGGGAGATACGTCCGGCACATGCCGCTTGAGGTATCCGGAAAGATAGGCAAGACCAAGGGGATAGAAGGCGTTCATCTGCGCCCCCTCCCGTGTCAGAATCGGAGGTTGAATCAACAGGACCACTTTACGCATCATCATCATCGTCACCCGCCACCTCAGCAGTCCTGTCAAAAAGGCCGGATCCTGCGCCCCATCCCGGTCAAACCGTCATAGCCACAATATCCCACGGCCGAACGGATCAAAAGGAGTTTCCCTTCCCCTCGGTTCCCGGACAACGCCTCGGCCCATCCCGTCGTCGCGACAAAACTCGGGACAATCACACGCTTTCGAGGTATCATCTTGTAGGAATCGTGCCGTCCAGAAAGGACACGCGTCATGACCGGTCTACCTGCTTTCGATCCCAACGTCCTGTTCGGCGCGACGCCGCGCAATGCCGCGGACGATCTGATCAAATCCTATCTGAAGCATGCCCAGACGCAGATCACCAAGCAGCAGCAGGTGATGGCGACCGGGTATGAATCGGAGATGTCGGGCTATCGTGACGAAATGCTCAAATGGACGCCGGTGACCGATTCCATCAACAATGCGAAGACAAAGGTCGATGGCGCCGTCAGCAAGGTCATGATGATGGCGAAAACCGTCACTCAGATGATCAGCAAATTGGAGGCCGCCAACCTCAGCAGCACGACCGACTGGAAAGCGGTGGCGCAGCAGCTCGATACCTTGCGGACGACCCTCAACTCGACTGGAAACGGCAGCGGCAGCGACAATCTGGTCGGATCGGTGCGACGGGCCGACACCTATACCGGCAATACGCTGACCTACGTGTCCGGTCCGAGTGGACAACAGACCACCATACAGGGCTCCTATCTTGGGACCGACTACGATATCCGTCTGGCCGATAATACCTTCTTCCGCGCGACCGGGGTGCAGAGCATACAGCAATACCAGGCTTATCCACAGGGCAAGATCGGCTATTCGCAAAGCGTCGCGAGCGGCAACGTCAGCCTCGATGCTCCCTTCGACGCCAACAATCTATCGTTCAGCGTTGGCACGAACACCGCCGCTCCGACCTCTTACACGGGCACCACGGTGGAACGGCATGGGTTGGGGATCCTGCAATCCTGGCTCTATGATGGCCTGACCACTGCCGCAGGGCGGCAGCGAGCCATAGACGATTTCAAGGCGGCCCAGGACAAGCTGAACATTCAGTACGTCAATCTGGCGACACAGCAGACATTCATCCAATTGCAGGCCAAGACGGCCCAGGACACGATAAACACTGCCCAGGCCAAAATTCAGGAAGTGCAGGCTCGATCGCAGACCGAATTGCAGACCTATGTGAGCAATGCGCAGCGGCAGGCTCAATTCAACGCCGAGAGTGCCGCGGCGGGTTACAACAACCCGGTGGTTAAGCTGCTGCGCACCGGCGGCAAGATTGGTGCCTTGTTCGACCTGTTGAGCTAGCGGCCGAGTATTTAAAAAACCAAACGAGACCATGATACAGTAAATCTGCATCATGGTCTCGTTTGGCTTGCCCTTGCCGGGTGCTCACTCCGTTCGACTGCTCGCCGGTTATCGACCAGTGGCCTCAGGGTCGCCGCCCTGGTCCTGCTCGTCCAACTGACGCTGCAATCGGCTATTGAAGGTCTGGGTCAGCTCGTACTCGTGGGACAGCAGCGCCTGGGTGGCACGCAGAGCCTTATAGAGCTGTCCCTCCTGCACCAGGCGGCTGATGCGGATGACAATGGGCTCGGCGCTGGGGCAGGCGTTCAGGTAGTCGCCGATCAGTCCGGCAAACAGCTCCAGATACTCGGCCTGCTTGACCGGAAAGACATAAGCGCATTGCAGGGCGAAATATACGCGCGAGGCCGGCGTACAGGTGTCTTCCTCTGACATCACTTCCCGGCCCCGCAGGACGGCCGCCTGATTGTGCACCATCAGCTTGGAATGGATTCCCGCGCTTTCGATCACAGCACCATTGATGATGATTTTGTCACCCGGCTTCATGTCGATCAGCAACGGCATTGATTATCTCCCATCGGCCGTGCAGACCCCATGGTCATCTGGCCACCGTCAATTTACTGGCTGGCCGCCGAAAAAACAAAGGGCTGCGCACTCGGTCCCACCGTTTTCCGCCGGCCGGGCGTGTGATACCGTGTGGCGGCGTGTGGGGCGGGGCAACGGTGGAGGCAACCGATGCATGCCGTGAACATTTTGCAGGTTTCAGCAAGATCTACTTATGGTAATTTTTCCGCGTCCCGTCTGATCAATGGTCAGCGGGATGTCGGCGGCTGGATTTCCGGGGTCGGGGAGTGGCGGGATTGCCATCTCGAGCTGCGCCTCGCCGAGCCGGGGATACCGGTCGCCCTGGAGGTGGTGAACGGGTTCATCGAGGAAAACAAGGTGGGCATCCGGGACGACTATTATTATCATCTGCGTCCGCAACGGATCGACCTGTACCTGGGCTCCGGCGAAATCCCCGTGCCGCTTGAGCTGGCCGACGACAAGGCACCGCAGCGTCTGGCCATCCCGCCGGGGCCGCCGGTGGACAGCCTTCGCCTGGTGATCCGCGATGTTTACCGCGACTCACCGGATGGCACCATCCGGTCCTTCGACGTCGTCGGATTGCGTCACCTCACCGTTCTCACCGCATAGACCCGACGATCATTCAGAGAAAATTAAAGCATTCCTCCGAAACTGTGGCACGAAGACTGTGCGAATGGGAGATTGACGGAATGGTCGTCGGCATCATCGACTACGGCGCCGGCAATCTCCAGTCGGTCGAAAACGCCCTGGCCAAGGTCCAGGCCAACGCCGAGGTGTTCGACGACCCGGCCCGGCTGGGGGCATTCGACAAGCTGATCCTGCCGGGGGTCGGAGCCTTTGCCGAGGGCATGGCCAGTCTGCGGCGACGCGGCTGGGTTGAACCCCTGGGGGAAACGGCGAGGGCCGGCGTTCCTATTCTCGGCATCTGCCTGGGCATGCAGCTGATGTGCCTGGATTCAGATGAGGACGGCCTGAACGACGGATTGGGCTGGATCCAGGCGCGGGTTCGCGCCATTCCGCCCGCTCCTGGCCGCAAAGTGCCGCATATGGGCTGGAATGCGCTGGAATTCGTGCGTCGTCCCCCGATCTGCGAGGGGGTGGCCGATCTGGCCGACGTCTATTTCGTCCACAGCTACGCGGTGCAATCCGAGGATCCGGCGGTGGCGGTGGCGGAAACAGAATACGGTATCCGCTTTATTTCCCTGTTCGCCCGCGACAATCTGATCGGCATGCAGTTTCATCCCGAAAAAAGCCAGCAGGTCGGCATGCAGATGCTCGCCAATTTCTGTCGCGCCAGTTTCGGACACGGTTGAGAGAGGCGCAGATGCTCAAGACCCGACTGATCGCCGTCCTCCTGATCCTCGACGGCAAGGTGGTGCAGAGCGTCCGCTTCAAGCACACCAACATCATTCACTACGATCCCATCCACGCCATCGAAGCCTTCAACCACTGGGCCGTGGACGAGATCGTCATTCTCAATGTCTCCCGCGATCCGGCCAGCCTGCCCGACTTTGCCGACGCCGTTGCCAAGGTGTCGCGCGCCTGCTTCATTCCGGTGGCGGCCGGCGGCTGGATTCAGGCGGAAACCGATGGCGACCGGCTGCTGCGCAGCGGCGCCGACAAGCTGGTGCTCAACAGCGCCTTCCACGGCCGGCCCGAACTGGTGCAACGGCTGGCCCACCGCTACGGCCGGCAGTGCATCGTCGCCTCCATCGACGTCAAGCGGATCGACGGCGCCCCGCCCCAGGTGGTGGTCGATCGCGGCCGCCAGCCCATCGACGCCGATCCTGTCGCCTGGGCGGTGCGGGCGGCCGAACTGGGGGCCGGCGAAATCCTGTTCAATTCCATCGACCATGATGGTGCCCGCAAAGGCTATGATCTGGAGACCATCGGCGCCATTGCTGCCGCGGTCGATATCCCGGTGATCGCCTTCGGCGGCGTATTGCAATGGTCGCATCTGGTGGAGGGGCTGAAGGTCGGGGCCGCCGCCTGTGCCGCCGCCAACATCTTCCATTACACCGAACAAAGCACCAAGAAGGCCAAGCTCTATCTCGCGCAGGCCGGCATCCCGGTACGCAGCGAAGGACGCTTCGGCGGTTGAGGAGAACGGGAATGACGGTTCAATTCGGTAATCGCATCGTCGGCGATGGGCAGCCATGCTTCATCACCTTCGAGGCCGGTCCCACCCATGACGGCCTGGAGTCGGCGAAGCGACTGGTCGGTCTGGCCGCCCAGGCCGGTGCCGATGCCGTCAAGTTCCAGATGGTCGACCCCGACCGCCTGGTCGCCGACCGCAAGATCCCCTTCTCCTACGACGTGCTGGTCGACCGCGCCACCGGCCGCACCGAGACCGTCGAGGAATCGCTGTACGACATCCTGTGCCGGCGTGCCCTGACGCCTGACGAGTGGCGTGCCCTGAAGACGGAATGTGATCGCCTGAAGATCGCCTTCTTCGCCACCGCCGCCTTCGAGGATGAAATCGAGCTGCTGCAAGCGCTGGGCTGCGCCTCGATCAAGATCGCCTCGGCCGATGTCAACCATGTGCCGCTGCTGCGCCTGGCTGCCCGGACAGGTCTGTGTCTGCAACTCGACACCGGCAATGCCAGCCTGGGCGAGATCGAGGTGGCGATCGACGTCATCCGGTCGGAAGGCAACGAGAACATCATCATCCATCACTGCCCGTCCGGCTATCCGGCCAAGGCCGAGGGGGTGAACCTGCGGGTCATCCAGACCCTGCGCCAGCTGTTCCCCTATCCGGTCGCCTATTCCGACCATGTGCCGGGCTGGGACATGGACATCGCCGCAGTGGTCATGGGTGCCAGCCTGCTCGAGAAGACCATCACCGAAGACCGCACCACCCGTAGCGTCGAGCACACCATGTCGCTGGAGCCCAGCGATATGCGGGCCTTCATCGCCGCCATCCGGCATCTGGAACGGGCCCTGGGCAGTCCGCGGCGCATCATGTCGCCGGTGGAGATCGAGCGGCGCCAGCGCATCCGCCGCAGCGCCCATCTGCGCCGCGACCTGCCGGCCGGCCATGTGCTGGCCCTGGCCGATCTGGAGTTCCGCCGTCCCGGCGACGGCATGCCGCCCGACCGCGTCGACGAGATCGTCGGCCGGACGCTGGCCGTGGCCAGGGCCGCCGGCGAGCGGCTGCGCCCGCAGGATCTGAGCTGGTAATATCATCGGGCGCCCTCACCAGTATAACCTGTTCCGCCGTTCGATTTCAAAGGATCCGCCATGGAGTATTGCGTCCGCTGCCTTTACCCGGCCAACGCCAAGCCGACCATTATCCTTGACGAGGAGGGGGTGTGCAGCGGCTGCCGCTACCATGAAAGCCGCAAGACGGTGGATGTGGACTGGGTCGAGCGCGAAAAGATGTTCGTGCAGATCCTGGACGAAGCCAAGCGGATGGCCCGTGAGCGCGGCAATCCCTATGACTGCATCGTGCCGGTGAGCGGCGGCAAGGACTCCCATTATCAGGTGTGGCTGCTGACCGAGAAGTACGGGATGAACCCGCTGCTGGTCACCTTCAACCACGGCTACAATTCGCCGGCGGGGTGCCGCAATCTGGAAAATCTGGTGATGAAATCCAGCTGCCACCTGTTCCGGGTGACCTCCAACGCCCCGTCGGTGCGCCGCATCTCGCGCTATATGCTGGAGCGGGTCGGCGATCTGACCTGGCATTATCACGCCGGCATCCGCACCGTGCCGTTCCAGGTTGCCGTCGCCTACAACATCCCGCTGATCGTCTGGGGCGAGCACGGTTTCGCCGAACTGACCGGCATCGTCTCGCTGGAGGACTTCGTCGAGTTCACCCGCTGGACCCGTAAGGAACATGACATGCGCGGTATCGAGGCGCATGAGCTGATCGGTCACAACGGCATCACCCAGAATGACATCGCCCCCTATATCTATCCCAGCGACGACGATATCGCCCGGGTCGGAGTGCGCGGCATCTATCTGTCCAACTTCTTCCCGTGGGACGCCAAGCGCCAGGGCGAGATCGTCATGGAGACCTGGGGCTTCTCAGGCATTACCTACGAGCGCGACCGCACTTTCAGCCTGTACAGCAAGATCGAAGACCACGCCAACGACGTCCACGACTATCTGAAATACTTGAAATTCGGCTATGGCCGGGCCACCGACGACGCCAGCATGGAAATCCGCCACGGCCGCATGAGCCGCGAGGAAGGGCTTGAGATGGTGCGCCACTATGACGCCCGCACGCCGCGCACGCTGGAATTCTATTGCGATTTCCTCGGCCTGTCGGTCGAGGAGTTCTATCGCATCGTCGAGCCGATGCGCGATCCCCAGGCCTGGGAGAAGACCACCGACGGAACCTGGCTGCCGCGCGATGCGGTGTGGAAGCACCCCATCGGCCCGCGCGAAGAAGCGGCACGGGTGACCCAGGGCAATGACCGCAGTCTGGCGCCGCACAACCAGCAGCTCTACTACAATCCCGACAACCCACCCGTGCCCACCGGTGATGAGCGGCTCGACCGCTTCCCAGTGCATTGCCGCTGGCTGTGATACCGGCGAGCGGAATGTTTGACACATCATCAAACCGTGGCGCCGGTATCCAGCGGCCATTGCGGCCACGGCCAAGCGCGGAGCGCGCCCGGCGAGGGCATAGACGAGCCTTTAGGCTCGTCGGTATAAGGTCATGATGCGCCCGCGGGTTCTTGGGGTACTGCCGGCCAAGGGCGGATCGGTTCGGCTGCCCCACAAGAATATCCTGCCACTGGGCGGCCGGCCGCTGCTCGCCTGGGCCGGCGGCGCGCTGCGCGACAGCGGCGTGTGTGACCATGTGGTGGTCTCGACCGAATCCGCCGAGGTGGCCCAGGTGGCCGGCGCACTCGGCTTCGCCGTGCGGATGCGCCCGGAACATCTGGCCCACGACCCGGCCTCGGTCGACCATGTGGTGCTGCATGTGCTGGACGACCTGGAGGCCGCCGGCGAGCGCTACGACGTGGTGGTCTACTGCATGCTGACCTGCCCGTTCGTCACCGCCACCGACATCCAGGCCGCCCGGCGGCTGTTCCAGGACAGCGGAGCGGTGGCAGTGATCAGCGTCACGCCGTTCGACCACACGCCGTTCGCCGCCCTCGGCATTGATGGCAACGGCCGGCTTACCCCCCACTTTCCGGAGTACTTCGGCCGCCGCTCGCAGGAAATGCCGCGGGCCTTTCGCCCGACCGGCGCGGTCCATGTGCTGGACGTGGCGGCGTTCCGCCAAACCGGCCGCTTTTTCCACCTGCCCATGACGCCTTACGAGATGCCGCCCGAGCGCTGCGTCGATATCGACACCGCCGCTGATCTGCATCTGGCCGAGGCGATGCTGGTAGCGAGTGCCACCTGAGAGCCCGTTTCGGAAACAGGAGACTCGCCAGAACGGCTCTGAACCTCAGGGACTGACGGCTGTTCCAACTGCGAAACTCCAGTTGGAGGCCGCTGATGTGGACAGCCCAGGACGGGCTCTGACCCTCCCGTCTTATGGACTTCCTGGACAGCTTGCCGCCCAGTCGAACAGCGGTGGACAATATTCAACGCCGATCAGGGCCTCCAGAGGAGTGTTTCTGGCTGCCGATTGTTCCTGATGATCCTCCGCCGTAATGTGCTGCGCCATACGCGCGGCACCATTGATCAGGATCGGGCAGGGCGATCGCAACGTTCTGACCGCGCGTTCCACTTTATGAGCCAGAACATGCGGATCCTCGATCTCGGCAAGGGTGGCCAGTTCGATCAGGCCCTTGTCATGGAACGCCTGCGCCCGGACCTGCTGTTCGCGATTGTTCTTGGACAGACCACGCGGAACGACCAGGACAGCGACCCGCGCGGTCACGGCCTCGATGACCGTGTTGCCGGCGTGGCAGATCAGCAGGGCGGCGTTGGCTAGCAGCGCCAGGAAATCCCGCCGGTTCCGCTCGACGACAATCCGGCCGCTGGGGTCTTCGGCATGGGCGGCGCGGGCGATGTCCGCGAAGATGTCCTCGGGACAGCCATGGGGAACAATGATTCTCCAGACACGGTCGTGCAGGCAGGAGTATTTCCGGGCCTCGATCGACTTCTTGAACAGGATGAGGCTGTCCTGCGTCACGCCGCCGCCCGACGAAACCAGCACGTCCCTGTGTTCCTCGCCGAGGGCCGGGTCGCGGGATACCGAGGGGCTGGCGAAATAGCCGACGTAATCAATCTTGCCATGTACGGCATCCGGGATGGCGCCGGTACTGGACTCGAGAGGAATGACTGTCCGGTCACCCCGGACCAGGATACTGCGCGGCTTGAAGAATTCCGCGGCGACGGCGTGACGGTCATTGTTCAGGTTGGGGGAGTCCGGGCTGGACAGCCGCGGCGGAAACATGATGTCGCGGGCGATGGAATAGAGACGCGGGGAACGGCCTTTTCCATTTCGCTCATCGGCCTTGATGGTCTGGGCCAGGGGGATCAGTTCAAAGTCGAAATTGGCGCGGGCATAGGGCCACATCTCGGTAATCACCGTATCCGGCCTGTGCGCCTGATAGACGGCCAGCAGCTTTTCCCGTCGCTGGCTCCGATAAACGCCGTCGTTCAACAGGCTCTGGCCATTGGGCGTGATCAGATTGGCCATATTGTAGGGATCGCTCCCCTGACTTTTCAGTTGCAGGGGTGGCTGATAGATCATCTCGGCATTGCCGAAATCAAAATTGTCGGTATGCGCCTTGCTGCCCGTAATGAAGGCGACATCCCAGCCATTGGCCTGCATATGCCGGGCCAATTCGGATTGAATGCGGGCATGCCCGCTTCCAACCAGCGACTCCCCCCAGATAAGCGCTTTCGGCATAGGATCCCCTGAGTCTTTCCGAGCTTAGGCAACAGCCGCAAATAACTGCGACATCGAATCTGATGCTCCGCTGTGTCAGGGCGGCAGCATCGCAGGTAACGCAGATGAACGCAGATATCAACGGATGCATCAGTCAGAACTACAGATGATCTCTTGAGTGGCGATCGCAGGAAGCCAAAGCGTTTTAAAGTCATCAAGGCATGGAATGCCGGAACAGATTCGATCATAATGACAAAATGATCAGTCTGTTCGCAGTCGTTGCCTTATCTGCGTTCATCCGTGTGTATCCGTGTTCATCTGCGTTACCTGCAACCTTACCGACCATAGAACGCCAAGTGTTCGCGCTCTGTCGCAGCTATGCTGCGATGGTGGATCGTTCGCTGGTTGCAGGCTCCTCGCTTGCATCATGGGCGTGTCGGGCCAGATCCTCTTCCTTGGCGCGCAGCTCGGATGCCCGCTTCGAGACCGCCGAGCCGTTGTGCGGGAAGGGGGTGCAGGGCATCGGCCGATCCAGGAAGGTGGTCAGCTTTTCGAAGCCGTCGCCATTGCACACATCCAGAATCAGCAACTGGTCCGGGCGATCCTTGAAATAGTCCATGACATTCCTGACGTGCTGGTCATAGACCCAGGAGAAACGCTCGGGCACAAAATCATAGCAGCCATACGTCGCCGCCCGGAAGAAGCGCCGAACGGTCAGGCGATGTGCCAGCTCAGGATCATCCGTTTCCATGAAGGCGGGGGCATTGATCCAGTGGTTTTCGCACGACCGCAGCCAGCCGTCTTTGTTGCGGACGGTCAGGATGAACTTCGATCCCGGATAAAGCTTGTCCAACTGCGCGTAATAGGGGGCCACCGTGATATCGGTGATGCCGTCATGATGCTTCAGAAGGGTCAGATCATATTGCCCGTTGGCAATCTCGTTATAGGTGTCCGGATCGAGCGGGTAATGGACCGGGTCGAAGCCCAGGATCTGCAAGGCCGTGGTCAAGGACCGGGTGCCGGTGCGGCTGAGGCCAAGCCCGAAGACCTTCGGCTTCAGCGCCGTCACGCCGACCACCTGGCGCTCGTTGTTGCGCGCAAGCCATTCATCCAGTTGATCCATGGTGAAGGCGCCCTTCTCGGCAATGCCAAGTCGCGCCATCTCCCGTTCGGCGTGGTCCGGCAGATCCTCGATGAAGCGGTTCACATCTTCGGCACGGCTGCCCTTGGGGCACATGCGGCGGGCGTAGTCGATCGCATCGCGGGCAACGGTGAAATCATCCTTCTCGCTGTTCGGCTGCGGCCAACGCTGCATGGCCATGTTCAGGCGAGGCAATTCCACCGAGCGGCTGCGCAGCTCACGGAGCGCATACTTCGCGAAGATGTGGTGATAGTATTGGAAATGGTCGTGCAGAATATCGAAGTTGCGGAACTGCTTGTTCATCATCGCCGGCTTCATGACCAGACCGCGGAGCCGCGATTCCGGGCGCAGGAAGTATTCCAGGTCATTCTCCGGCACCGCAACCTCGGCCATGCGCCGCACCAGATCGGTACGGGTAATGTGGACGCCGCAGTGGATACGGCCCCGGAACCGGTCGGAGACATAGGAATCCACATAGGCCGTCTTGCATCGCTCGATGAAGCCGCGCATGTCTTCCAGGATGAGGCAGTCGGCATCCACATAGACGACATAGTCGCTGTCGTGCCGGATGCGCAGCATCTGGTTCACGCATTCGGAAAACGGGCGGACGTCGTCCATGACGTGGACGTTTTCCGGCTGGATATGCTGGATGGCGAGATTGAGAGCAATCTCGCTGGTCCGCTCGCCAACTTGCCTGAAAACCAGATCGACCTTAGCCATAAGCCTTAATCCCCCAGCTTGCCGGATTGTTCAGATGACCGGCAACCATATCGAAAAGCGCCACGTTTTCCGGTGAAAGTTCCTGTTTCCACCGCAGATCAAGCCGGATCTGCGATCCGTGCGTTTCGTAGTATTCGCGAGTCCTTTGGTTCAATGTCACGAAGGCGGCGTTCGGGTTGTCGAAACGCTCCTGGGCGGCAAGGAACTGAGGGCCGTTGTTGCCGCCGAGCGGATGGTGTTCCGCCGCGTGGAAGTGCAGCATGACGGGCTCGAAGGGGATGCCCAGCAGATCGCATGCCGCCCGCACCATCGGCTCCGGCTCGGTGGCGAGCTTTTCGTAGTGCAGGCACATTCTGGGGCCGTCAAAACCGGTGTAGAGTGCCTGGGAGCGCTCCATCTGGGCGATCCAGTCATAGACCAGCTGTTCCGGGTTCCGGTCCGGATACTTGCGCAGGCGGGAATTCACCACCGCCCGGCCGTCACGCATCAGCAGGAAAAGGCAAGACTGCCCACCCGCCGCGCGCGTCTCCGCGATACGCTCGGTAATCCAGCGGTCATTCTTGGTGGAATCGATGATGACGCGGCGGCTGGTGCGCTTCGCGACCTGTTCGTACAGGGGCGCCGAGCGGTCCCAGCGGAAATCTCCCCACACCGGACAAGACTCGCCGCACAATTTGCACACGCGCTTGTGCAACGGTTTGGTCTCGTCGCCGATATTACGGGCCTTGCTGCCTTCGCCCATGTAGAAGGCATGCGAATGGCTTCCGAGAATCATCCCCAGAAGGGTCGAGCCGGAATGCCCCGCGCCGCAGATCAACCCCGCCTTCAGGCGAGCCCCCCCATCCATTCCGCCCCCCCCAGACAGCAAGCTCTGCTTTCGGACTCTTGTGCCCCCAGTAGGGGGTCTGTCAGGAAAGTGCAACGGAAAAAAACACAGCAGCTCACACGGCGGCTCTTGCAGATGCGGCGGAACCCTTCAAACGGAAACCCGCATTCAAGTAAAACAGTTCTTCAACAGAGTTGGACCGTTATACAATTCGACTGGTTTTGGCCATGACAAAGCGAGCCGTTATTAAACGGCGTATCGTTTGCGGTGCACCACACGTAACGATTCAAACGTAAACGGGCAAATACCGCGAAAAAGCCATGTGAACCGCCGTCCACATAGTGGGGCCAGAGGTGATCCCTCATGGAAAGCAATCCTGGGCGGCTGCTTGCGCGGCGTTCGCAATTCGGTCGATTTACCGAATCGGTGCCATGGGCGCTTCCCATGGTGCAGGCGGGACGCTCGAGCGGTTTCCGACCAAGTCGGATACCGCTCTAACTTTTTATCAGCCCTCGCCGGGCGCGCTCCGCGCTTGGCCGCCGCCTCAACGGCGGCTGGAGCGTTTTCCAACCTGATCGGAAAACGCTCTCGAACCTCGCAGTATAAACAGGGGCATAGGTGGCGGCAATGCTGGTAAACTCACCTCTCCGCATCCCAATCAGCAGGCCCCTCGCCCCATGAGCCGCGCCGACGACCTTCGCAGCCAGATCCTCGAACTGGTCCGCGCCTACCACGCCGAAGCCCATCCCGCCCTCCCGTTCCAGCCCGGCACCAGCCCGGTTCCGGTATCGGGCCGGGTGTTCGATGCCGCCGACATGATGGCGCTGGTCGAGTCCGGGCTGGATTTCTGGCTGACCGCGGGGCGCTTCGCCGATGCCTTCGAGACGCGGTTCCCGGCCCTGCTCGGCCAGCGTCATGGGCTGCTGGTCAATTCCGGCTCCTCGGCCAATCTGGTGGCGGTGTCGAGCCTGACCTCACCGTTGCTTGGCGAGCGGCGGCTGCGACCGGGTGACGAGGTGGTGACGGTAGCGGCGGGCTTTCCCACCACCGTCAATCCCATCCTGCAACACGGCCTGGTGCCGGTGTTCGTCGATGTCACCTTGCCCGGCTACAACACCACTCCCGAACAGGTCGCCGAGGCCATCGGCCCGCGCACCCGGGCCATCGTGCTCGCCCATACCCTGGGCAATCCCTTCGATGCCGCCGCCATGGCCCAGCTTGCCGAGCGCCACGGCCTGTTCCTGGTCGAGGACTGCTGTGACGCGCTGGGGGCGCGCATCGGCGATCGGCCGGCCGGCTCGTTCGGCCATTTCGCCACCACCAGCTTCTACCCGGCCCACCACATCACCATGGGCGAAGGCGGCTGCGTCACCACCAGCGACGCCAGGCTGAAGCGCATCGCCCTGTCGATGCGTGACTGGGGCCGCGACTGCTGGTGCGATCCCGGCCGCGACGACACCTGCGGCAAGCGCTTCAGGCAGCAGCATGGTGACCTGCCCGAAGGCTTCGACCACAAATACACGTACTCTCATATCGGCTACAACCTGAAGCTCACCGACATGCAGGCGGCGGTCGGGCTGTCGCAGCTCGATAAGCTCGACGGCTTCATCGCCGCGCGGAACGCCAATTTCGCCCGGCTGCGGGCCGGTCTGGCCGATCTTGAGTCAGTGCTGATCCTGCCCGAGGCAACACCCGGCACGACCCCCAGCTGGTTCGGCTTTCCCCTGTCGGTGCGGGCCGGTGCGCCGTTCGATCGCAACGCCCTGGTGCGCCGGCTGGAGCAGCATCGCATCGCCACCCGGCTGCTGTTCGGCGGCAATCTGCTGCGTCAGCCGGCCTATCGCGGCATTCCCCATCGGGTGGTCGGCGATCTGGCCAACAGCGATTTCGTCATGGCCAATACTTTCTGGATCGGCGTCTATCCCGGCCTGTCGGCCGAAATGATCGACCACATGATGGAAACCCTGCATGGGTTGGTGCGTGAACTTGCCGGCTGACCGGGCCCCACCGGTATCAAAGAAGATCGCGCCACGGATCAACCGAAATTCGGCGCCCCGTCAGGCAAAGTCCGTTGCCTTCGCGCTCAAAAGAGGTATATAGTGGTTCAGATCGCTAGAAAGCGAGCCTGACACGGCGAAATTTTATGCGCCGCCGCACCTAGAATGGGAGCATCTCAGATGGCTGACATCACCCTCTCCACGGGCATCCGCAACAACCTGCTGGCCCTCAACAATACCAAGGATTTGATCGGCCGGACCCAGGGACGTCTGGCCACTGGTCTGTCGGTGTCCAGCCCGATCGACGACGCCGTGAAGTACTTTCAGGCCAAGTCGCTGAGTGATCGCGCCTCCGATCTGAGCGTGCGCAAGAGTGGTATCGAGCAGGGCGTCAGCACCCTGACCACCGCTGCCGACGCGATGAAGTCGATCGAGAGCCTGCTCAACAACATGAAGGGCACCATCGACGCCGCCCGTTCGGCCTCGCAGGATCAGCGCAAGGAATACGGCACCCAGATCAAGACTCTGCTGAAGCAGATCGGCAAGCTGGTGAACGACTCGACCTACAAAGGTCTCAACCTGCTGAATGCCACCAGCTCGACCCTGACGGTTACCTTCTCGGAGAAGTCCGACAGCAAGTTGCAGGTCAATGGCGTCAACTTTACCGTTGCCAGCCATCTGTTCCTGAGCGCCAACGGTAACGCTTTCAAGGCCGGCGCCAGCGGCTCGGCCATCCTCAGCAAGCTGAGCTTCACCGCAAACAATCTGTCCAGCTACAAGCTGTCGAACGCCTCGGCGCTGGCGCTGTTCAACTCGCATGCCGACAAAGCCATTTCGTTCCTGGAGAAGACCATCTCCAACGTTCAGGCGAAAGCGGCGACGATGGGTGCGAACATCTCCATCCTCAATGTTCGCCTCGACTTCACCAAGACCTACATCAACACCTTGCAGGGCGGCGCGGACAAGCTGACCGTTGCCGATCTGAACAATGAAGGTGCCAACTTGGTAGCGCTGCAAACTCGTCAGCAGATGGGTGTCCAGTCGCTGTCCTTCGCGGGTCAGATGGAGCAGTCGGTTCTGAAGCTGCTGGGCTAAGCCGCCGCTTCCAGAGTTTGATTTCGGGGCCTGGCGGTTCTCCGCCAGGCCCATTTTATTGACGCTTAGAGCGGCCATTGCGACCGCGGCCAAGCGCAGATGCGCGCCCGGCGAGGGCAGTTTCTTATTGGTGCTAACCCGCCTCCGGCAGTCTGGTGCGGATCAGCCGATCGCGCGGGCCGGTCAGGCCATAGGCATCCCGCAGCGTCTGCTCCGCCTGGTCGGCCGAGACGTTCTGCAAGCCGTGGGTGGCGCCGGACGGGAAGTACAGAGTGGTGCCATCCAGCCGGTAGCCGACCTGATAGAGGCCGCAGGCGTCCTGAAAGATGGTGCGGGAGAAGTCGCGGCCGTTCCACAGCATGCCGAAGCGGCCCAGTTCGCGATGAATTTCCGACGGACCGGCGGCCACCAGAGGCTCACCTGACGGGTCGACAAGTCCAGTCAGCTCCAGCGTATAGCCGGGCTGGGAAGCGTCGCGGCGCTCCGGGCACTCGGCGGCCTGTGCCGTTCCCGCCAGTCCCCAGGCCAGGATCATCGCCAGAACGCGTCTCATCACCCAATCCTTCCAAGGCGGACTCCGATCCCCCAGGCTTCTCATGTCTCGCCGCACTTTTCCAGCCAAAACAGCAGCAGTTCTCAGTATGTGGCCGAGCGGCCGTGTTAGGGTCGGAAGAGGTTTTCCATGGGAGGACGAGCTGTTCAGCGTGGCAACGGCGGTGGAAGGCCGGTGATGATGGTGCGCAGCAGGCTGTTCCAGGACGGGAACAG
>ORMF010931668.1_pt1 | contig 24494 bp, 17 predicted proteins | sample 1779871 | NCBI WGS metagenome assembly ORMF01 (sample SAMEA104232316, study PRJEB22302) | groundwater metagenome | biome: forest; feature: aquifer; material: groundwater | place: USA | collected 2011-08-07 | depth 5.4 m | reverse complement strand
TGTTTTCGTATCTAAGACGAACTCCGTTCGTCGAGGTGGTTCCGTGAAAAGTCTGAACGTTAAGAAAATCGCAACGGCTGCGGCCGGTGCGGCATTGCTGGGCGCTGCTTTTGCAGGTGCCGTCCAAGTGGACTCCAGCGGATTGAGCAACTTCCCGTTTTTCTCAAACGGTGCTCCAAACCTGAAAATCGTCGTCGGCTCCCAGGCCCAAGCCTCGGACGCTGTCGCCGCAGCCAACATTGCTGCTATGATCGGCAATATGGCCTACACGTCCACGGACATCACCGTCCTGGGCGCGGACCTGCTGTCCTGCTCGGGCGGTACGGCTGCCACGACCTCCACGGATGATAAAGTCTCTTTGGAAATCACGACGCCGGGTGTCAACCCGAACGTGGCCTACCAGATGAAGACGTACGTCGAAGGCTTTTTGGACTCCAACACGACAGACGACCGCGCCAACGACTTGACGGGTACTTCGACCATCTTGGGTACGGCCTCTCCGTTCTCCAGTGGTGGCCGCAAGATTACGGCATCTGAATCCGCTTTGGCGTTCAAAGGCACGATTACCGACTCGCAAGTGTCCAAATCGTACACCGAAGAAGAGCGCTACTATGTCTACGCCCGCACGCAGTACGACGCCTCGACCAAGACGGTCAAGGCCCGCAACCCCCAGGTGGCGTACGAAGCCATCTTCACGAACCCCATCCAGGTTTGTACGGAATTCACGCCGGATAACTCGGAATGTGGTACGGGTGACACGTATAAGACGATTAAGCACCGCGTCAAGGTCAAACTCTTGGGTGCGGAATGGATCATCGTCGGCATGGACAACTTCAATTCGGACGTTGCCCTGCCCGCCGCGTCGGTCCTGACGCTGGGTAAGGAAGTTTCCTACAAGGAATTCATGCAAATCGGCGACACGGTCACCTCCCCGAACGGCATTTCGGCCAAGCTGAAAGACATTTCGGCCGTCCCGACGGGTACGGCGCAACTGTTGTCCGTCTCGTTCGAAGTCAGTGATGCCAACGGTAAAGTGATTGACACGACGACGCTGCAGCAAGATGGTGAATACAACAAGAACGGTATCGTCGTCCGCGTCTTTACGGTCTTCGCCGGTCTGGGTCAGACCAGCTACGCGCAAGTCAGCGTATTTTCCGACAAGCTGGCCTTGCAGCAAGCAAGCTCGGTCAGCACGGACAACACGAACTGGCGTGTGAACCTCGTCGGTGGTGGCACCTCGTATGGTCACTCTTTGGCTCGCCTGCAATTGACGCGCCAGACGTCTTCTGACCTGAACAAGGGCGATGGTTTGAACTTTTTGGACAAACCGGCCTTGATGAAGTTCACGTTCAACGGCCTGGCTGACGTCACGTATGACTCGTTGACGCTCACCACGGGTTCGCAGAGCTTTGCGACCAGCGCCACGGACACGGCTACGGTGGACCTCAGCTACGTGCTGATGCAATCCAGTTTGACGTCGCCGTTTGACTTCAGTGACTCGCCGACGTCCGCTACGAACGCCAAGTCGTTCTATTACATCACGGACGCTACGGCGGCTGGCAACGGTTCGCAGGGCACGGTCTTCTACCGCGACCCGACCACGTCGAACTTCGTGCCGTACTACAGCACGCAGTTTGCAAATGGTAACGTTACCTATGCGAACACGATTACCAACTTGGGTTTGACGACGGGCACGGGTATTACTCTGTGGAACATGACGGCCGGTGACGCCGCTTGTAACCTGCCGACAAACGCTACCGCGTTTCCGACGACGCTGTCGTTGACGGGTTTGGACGTGTCCGGCACGGCTCCGATGGATGGAACGACGATTACGGGTCGACCCACGCCCAGTGGTTATGTCGTTGCGAATGGTAACTTCAACGTTACCGTTTTGGCGAGCAGCTTGAACTCAACCTGCACGAGTACCACGGGTTTGGGTAAACTGCAGATGATTAACTGGAACGGCACGATTTCGCCGGGTCAGACTACGGGTGTGACGTCGTTCGCGACGAACAACTCCGTCAAGTACAACTACGGGCCGAACTTTGTGCACCTGCGCTTTGACGTGGGCGGCTTGGAAAACGGTGACATGACGCGCACGCGCCACGCCATCTTTATTCCCGAGTACTTGAACACGGAGGATTCCATCCTGGGTGCGTTCTCGCTGCGTGTCAGCCAGGCAAGCTCCGCGAATCCGCATTTGTCGTTGGAAACCGGTACGGCCACAGGGGGTTATTTCTATAACTCGGCTACTCCGACGATTTCGGCGTACGCGACGGGTGTCAACACGCCCAACTCGAACAACGAAATCGGTTTTGTCTCGCCTCGTGGCAGCAAGCTGAAGGCGTTGAGCTTGACGGGCGCGACCATCGAGTACGCGACGACGTTGGCGCACGCGCTTACGACGCTGTCAGCCGCGGGTACGGACACGGGTGCCAACAAGGCCACGAACGACTACAAGGCCGGCGAAACGGCTTTGGACAGCAACGGCTACAAGGTCATGGTTAAGACCATCACGGCTGCCGGCTCTTCTGGCGGTTCGGGTGGAGCCATTTCCGGTGTCGATGGTTTGTCGCCGTCGCAGGAGCAGGCCTTCGTGGTCACTCCGTTGGACACGTCCAGCTCTCCGCTGGTCGTGACGGATGGCTCAGCTGGTGCCCAGCCGCTGATCGTGGTCGGTGGTCCGCTGGTCAACTCGGTCGCCGCTTCGGCGCTATCGGGTGCTCCGTCTGCCTCGTCGTCTGATGAGCCCGTGGTCAAGGTCCAGGGTGACAAGATCCTGGTCTACGGCTACACGGCTTCGGACACGACGTCGGCTGCCAACAGCTTGATTGCCTGGTTGTCGCAGAACGCGGACAGCCTGCAAGGCCGCTAAGATCGTTGAAGGGGGAACCGGAAGTTGCGATGGGCTTTGTTGCCCATCGCTTGCTTCGTCGGCCCCCTTTCTTTTTCTTTTCTTTTTCATGTCCCTATTGATTGATTTTCTTGTTTAGATAGCGGAGGCATTGTGACGTTGTCGCTTTTTTTTCCAGAAGGATCCGGTTTTTATTTTGATTTGCGCTTTACTTTTCGGGTGTTTTTATGGTGTTGAATCGGTTTTTGTTGTTGGGTTTGCTATTTGCCGCGTTGTTGGTCGTGGGTTGTACTCAGTCTCCGCCACCGTCTTTCGCCACGCCGACGCCGGACGTGACGGTTCTGCCATCGGTTTCGCCGGTGTTGACGGTGGTACAACCCACTGCTAGCGGGCAAGAACCGTCGGCGTCGCCCAGCGCGACGCCGGAGCCTTCTGTGGCAGTGGCCCGGTTGCCTACCTTGGTCGAATTTGCGGCCGAATTCAATGTCGCGACGAAGCGCGCGTTCAATGACACGCGTGCCGTGTACGAAAGTGCCGAGAACGTTTGGGTGGTTGACCATACGACGTCGGGGTACCAGTATACGATTTTCATCCGGCCGGCAAAAGCGCGTTATTTTGGTGCGTTTGACACGGTGCGTACGGTGCATGGTGCTAGCGGGATGGCGAAGAACGTGTCGTTGGACGAGGGCGAGAAGGGTCCGTATTACAAGTATGCCGTGGTGATGAAGTGTTTCGACGCCCATTACGACGTCGAGATGAACTTGCTGGATTATACGCACATGGCCGGCACGTCGCAATACCGGAGGACGTTGGGGCCGGACGTGATGTTGACGTTAGTGGATGCCTGCCCGAATTGACGGGTACGGCTTCCTTCCCATTTCAAGTTGCCAAAGACGTCAGACCGCGTCTTTTTATAGTGTTTTTTCCAAAGATTTGACGTAACGCCTGTTTTATCCCGCCGGCTAACCGCCGGCGCTTTGGACTTCGCGTTTTTGTCGGCCTTAGTCCCTCGCTGGTTGCGGGGGGTCGCAAGGCGTTTTTCCGGGGTTTGTCGTCGCTATGGTTTCGCGGGATCAGTTGCTCAAGTACGGTGCGTTGTTGTTGATTGCCGTGTTCGTTGGCGAGACGATTTTCCTGGGTCTGTCCAACGCCAGTTCGTCCAATCCGAACGGTGGCGCGACGCCGACTCCGGTTTCGTTTTCGGGCGTGGTGAACACGTCCGGCCGGGTGACGCAGTTGGGGTATTCGGCGTTGGTGGTTTGTGATGCGTCAACGGGTTTGGACCGCGAGTTGAAGTCGATGCCTGGCGTGCGGGCAGCGTTGTTTGCCTCGTCGACGGTGTTGGCGTTGCAATTCGATTCGAATGAATCCGCGGTGGTCGCGGCCGAGTCCTTGGTGGCGGATCGTTGCAGCGCGCCGCTGTTCCGCTCGGCGGGGGTGGATTTGCCCTCGCAGGTCTACGTGAACACGTCGTCCGGCGAGCAAGCCGTTCCGTCACGGCAGTTGGATGCGTATTTCTCCAGCCAAGGGGTCAACGGTTTCCAGGCCTTCGTGTCGCCGGCTTTGCAGGTGGGTGATGCGCTCAACGTGACGATTTCCATCGTGGTGCAGGACAACCAGTTCGTTTCCGTAACGGCCCAGCAGCCGGAGGCTGATGTGCTCGCGTTGTGGTTGTCGCGCGCGTTTGAGCAAACGGCTGTAACTATTTTGGGCGATGGGGACGCGTCCGCGAACGCGACGGCCAACGCTTCGGGCAGGTTGAATGGTTCGGCGGTCGCCGCGGTTTCAAATGCTTCGACTCCGTTGGCGGTTCCGGCTTTCAACGCGTCGGATTCGAATCGCAGTGAGTGACGTTTCCGTATTGGGTGATTTTAGGGTATGGCTGTTCAGAAAAACGATTTGGTCGAGTTGGAGTATTCCGCGAAAAGCGAAGGACAATTGTTTGACACCACGTCGGCGGACGCCGCCAAGGCGGCCGGGGTTTTCAACGAAAAGGCGACGTACGGCCCCGTGTTGGTGGCCGTGGGCCAGGGTCAAGTGATTTCAGGACTGGATGAGGCCTTGCAGGCTGCGGAGGAAGGAAAAAGCGTGACGGTCCAGTTGCCGGCGGAGAAAGCCTTCGGTCCGCGCAATCCAGACTTGGTCCGGCTCGTGCCGCTGGCCGCGTTTCGCGAACAAAAAATCGACCCGTTTCCTGGCTTGGTGTTGGAGATGGACGGCCGTCCGGCGAAAGTGCAAAGCGTGGACGGCGGACGCGTGCGCGTGGATTTCAACTCCGAATTGGCGGGAAAACCCGTCGAGTACGCGTTCACGGTCACGAAAGTGTACCGCTTGGCCGACGACAAAGCCAAGGCTTTGGCCAAGAAGCTGTTGGACGCCGATGCCAAGTTGTTGGACGGCGCGGTGACGGTAAAATTGGCGCTCAAGCGGGACATGGCCGCTGACGTCGTGCTCAAGAAGTTCCGTTTCATGGAGCAAGCCTTCGCCGTGGTCGACGGCGTCAAGACCGTCCGGTTCGAGGAAGAATACACGGCGTAATGCGGCGCGTAAATCCGGTGGTGTTGGAAAAAGCACAAAAAGCCACGTGGAAAAAACAAAACGAAGGCGCGGAAATACTGGAAAAAAAGAAGGCGAACGTGGGAAAAAAGCAAGCTAGGCCAATGGGAAAAAAACCGAAGGCAATGGAAACGGAAAACGAAGGCGTCTTGCTTTGCCTCTGACCCCGTCATTCCGACTTTTTTTTGAACCCCGTTTTCTTTGTTGCCTGCGTCGCTTTGCCTTTTTTTTCGGCCCTTCTTTTCGTTTTTTTTTGTTCCCAGCGTTTCTCAACGACGCCCGTGACTCTTTGGCCTTTTCCCGTTTTTGATTTTTTTCCGTTTTCCTTTTTTTTTCTTGTGCGGCATCCCAGTTTTTTCCGGTCGGGCCGCTGCGTCTGGCAACCTTTTTATCCGGCCGTCGCCTGCCTTTGTGCATATGGGCGTTTTGGATTCGCTCAAAGGCATCTACGACTCGGTCGAAGAGGCGTATTACCGCTTTGCCGAAGGCTTGCAGGAAAAAGGCATTCCCTTCATGGATGGCTTCGTGACGCCCATCGAGTCGCACGGCATCCCCTCTTTGCCCGTCTTTTTGTTGCTGTTCGTGGCTTTGGCCGTCGCCGGCCTCCTGGTGCTCACCGGATCCGGTGAATTGGGCACGCGCAGCCTTTCCCTCTCCGTAATGTCCGGCAGCCAGCCATTGGACGACGTCAGCGTACAGGTCTTGTTCCAAGACGGCGTGGTTACCCAAGGCTTCACACAAGACGGCAAACTTTTATTTGCCGACCTGCCCGCTGCGGCCGTGACGGTGCGGTTGAGTAAGGCCGGTTTTAAGACCCTCAATCTCAAATCGCCGGCCAGCCAAAAGACTCTTAAAGCTGAGATGAAGACGACGCCGCCTGGCACGGAAGACGTTCCGGACCCCGGGACGGTTGATTATTCGGTTTTGACTGTTATCGTGTTGAACGCGGAGACTGAAGCGCCCGTGGAAGGCGCGCAGGTGTTGTATGTTTCGGACCAGGACAGCGGACAGAAAACCACCGACGCCCAAGGCGAAGTCGTCCTGTCCAAAGCGCCGCTGTTGAACCTACGCGTAAGCTCGGAAGGCTACAAGACCGAAACACTGGCCGTCCGCGACGGCGGGGAAGCCCGCGTCTATTTGGAGCCGTTGGGTTCTATCTTCGTAGAACCGACTCCGCTGCCGTGCGATGGTTGTGTAGAACCACCTCTATGCGATGGATGTCCAGAGCCGGAAAACCCGACTGAATTTTCTGAGTTTGGCGCCGTCAGCGTCGTGCTCAACTCCACTTCGGGCTTGCCTTTGGACGGCCACGTACGCCTCTATGAGTCGGACGGCACGCTGTCAGGTGAAATCGACACCGCGGGTGGCGTGGCGGCCTTCAGCGAATCCATCGACAAAATCGTCTTCGTCACCGCGCAAGTAACCGACTATCCTCTTTACGACGGCACCGCGAGCCCACAAACCGTGACGGACGACACGCGTTTTGTCATCACGCTGGACAAGAACAATGGCGGCTGCCAAGGCACCCAATGCCCTCCCGTATGTACCGGTTCGAACTGCCCTTCGGCAAAGGACACCGTCATCCGTGCACAGGACGCGCAAGGCAACGCGTTGTATTTTTCCGCCCGCATCATCAAGGCGCCACTGATCGAACAGGGCAGTTACCAAGGCGAGCGCTGGGAGTTCAAAGCCGAACCCGGGACCTACTACGTCTACATCGACTCCGACGGCTACCTCGCCAAAACGGCCGACTTGCAAATCGGCAAAGACAACGCGTTCACGTTGGAGAAAGCCACTCCGTTTTCCTCGGCCAGCCTCACCGTTTCCGTGCAGGACGAATACGGCGCCGCCCTTTCCAACGCGCGGGTGACGCTTTTCCAAAACGGCAAATTGGCCTCGCCCGGCCAGACCTCCGATTCCCTAGGCAAAGTCGTCTTCGATGAATTGGCCCTCGCAGCATACGACATACGCGCCGAATCCGGAGGTCAGAACGCCACGGTCCGCGCCACCGTCGAGCAAGGCGGCAGCCGCGCGTTAATTCGACTGACCATCCACCGTGCGGCATTCCGCGTCAAAGCCATCACGGCATTGGACAACTCCGCGTTGGTGGATGCCGCCATCCACGTTGACAGCCAAGGACAACCGTTTGGCGACAAGACCACGGACGTCAACGGCTCGGCCGCTTTTGCAGCCGTTCCCGCCCAAGTCGAGACCCACATCGTGCTGACCAAAACCGGCTTCGTCCCCTTTGTCGCCGACGTGGTCCTAGCCGACGGCGAAAACCGGGCGCTTTCCGCCGTCCTCATTCCGCAAAGCGCCACGCAAGGCGCCAAAGTCGACTTCGTCCAAATCCGCACACCCGCCGGGCAACGCGTTACGCAAATGAAGACCGGCGCCGAATACGTGATCGAACTGAATGCGACGCCCGCAGCCTCCGCTTCCAACCAAAGCCTCTACTTCCGCGTGGGCAGCCAAAGCACCGCGGAATCCGACGACGCTGCCATCACTGAATTCACGACGGCCGACGCCGTGCTGAAAAGCACTTCGTACCAACCCTCTTCCAATTGCGAAGACTTGTCCGCCCACTTGGTATCCAGCCTCGAAGGCTACAAGTGGGTCGAACTCCAGTTCAACCAACCCGCGGTCCGCGTTGTGTCCTTCCTGGTGTCCGTGAAGCCTTCCGCGCGCTCCAACCAGCAACTCTCGTTCTACTTTGCCACCCGCACGAACAGCGGCTTGCTTTCCGCTCGCGACCCCCCCGACGAAAACGGCATCCCTTGTTACCCGCGCGCCTACGAATACAAAGTGCCCATCGTGTCCGGTTCAGCCGGTTCCGGAGGCGGTAACTTTTCTGCAAGTCCCACGCCCACGCCGGTGCCCAAGACAAACAATACTCTACCCGGCCAGACGTTCACGACTTCCGTCGGAATCAAATACAATCCGATTACCGGCAAAGTCGAAGCCGACGTAACCGAGATCGTGCTGCAAGTCGATTCCATTTATCCCCGCGACAGCGTGCCCCTCCAGATCGAGGACTCGTCATTCGGCGGCCAACCCTGCACCATCTCCACCGACATCGAATCCAGCCAATCCGACTGCTACTCGGTCAGTCGCTCCGCGTTGACCTTCCAAACCAAAGAATACTCCACGGCGTGCGGCAGTTTCGTCAAAGCCAACCAAATCGTCCTCACACAAGATTCGCCCAAGTTGGTGCTTTCCGCCGCCTGCGGCGGGCCGTCCAGCCAAATCAAGATACCCATCCGCATCAACGCCCAAAACGCGCAATCCATCAGCACCGCGCCGCAACAACTCGACGAAGGCGAAAACACGGCCAAACTTTTATACGTCATCAACCAAAAACAAGCCGGACCCCGCACCCTGACGCCGCTTGGAGGATCCGGCACCATCAGCGTCGCCTCCCAATCCGCCTCCGCGATTTCCTGGTCCGGCCCCGGCTCCTTAAGCCTCTTGGACAAGGACCAATCCATCGGCGAGTGGACGTACAAAACCGCGCCGGCCTATTTTGATGGGATTGGAACCGTCGGAAACCGCGTCGAAACCGCCTCCGACTACTTGTCCTGCGCCCAAGGCTGGTGCACCGGCCCCGCCGCATTGAAAGCCCTCCAGTTCTTCAAGACCGAAGCGCAAAAAACCGCCGCCGCCACCGCCTTCCGACGCAGCAAAGGCCTGACTTTGGGTAGCGGCTCCACCACCACGCCTACGCCAACTCCGACTCTTGTTGCCTGCGCGAAAGAAGGCGAAAGCCTCGGCGCCGTCATCCCTGGAAACACGCTTGAGTGTTGCAGCGGATTGGTCGCCCAAATCCCCCAAGGAATCGTCGGCACGCGCGGCACCTGCGTCAAAGCCGGTTCGATTCCAAGCCCCACCGCTTCCGCTTCACCGTCCGCTTCGCCGTCGGCATCTCCCACGGTCGTCCCTTCGGCCACCGCTTCGGCATCCCCCTTCGCCACGGCTTCCGCTACGGCCAGCGCGTCGCCCACGCCCACGGCCAGTGCCACGACTGGTGCCGCGTCCACCGTCACATTTAAAGTCAACGACGTCAAGACCGCGGGCAACGGCAAGAAAATCAAGTTGGTCGACGTGACGCCGGCTTCCGGCAACAACCCGGTCTTGGCATCCATTGACGTGCTGGAAGCCAATGGCAATCCGCTGGACGGACCCACGCTCGCCGCCGGTGCGACCTACACCAACTTCGGCATCCAATTCAAAGTCCTCCAAGTTACATACGACGCCAACGCGGCGCAACGCTCCGCCCAAATCGAATTGCTCGGCTCCTGGCAACTGTCTTCCACTTCTGCCCTAGACTTCGAAGGCATTGCCCCGTCGTTCGAAACCGGCTTGCCGTCTGCCTACGCTCCGGCGGACTCCGCCTTGTCCTTGGCCATCGAAAGCACGAGGGAAAACCCGTCGTTCGCTACCATTCCGTCCCGCACTCTTTCATTCGCCCCCCCTCAAACGCTTTCATTCGCCCATGGTGCACCGGCTTCTTTTGAAAACCGCTTCGACTTTGCCAACGCTCAACTGCCTTCCATCCTTTCCTTTGCCGCAACCGGAGAACCCTTCGTCTTCTCCACGGTCGTACAGGTGACGGAAAACGCGGACAAAGTCTTCGACGCTTTAAGCATCAAGCGCCAAGGCGCCGGATGCGGGGGACAACCCGGCGTCTGGTTGGTGCAGGCCTCGACGACGGACGGCTCCAACTTCCAGTACACGGCGGAAGTCATGAAGTTGGACCAAAGCCCGGACTCCAAACCACCCGGCCAACTCTTGTGCGGCTTCTTGCACGCCCGCGGAAAACAAATCGTCGCCACCCGCAACCCCGTCCTCCCCTCGCAAAACCAGGCGTCGGAAGAACACGTCAAACCCCAGACTAAGATTGCCATCTTCACGTTGGCGCCGGTTTACAAACAGCAATGCGAGGCGTTGGGTAAGACGATTGTTCAACTCGAAACGGAATTGGAATCCATAAAGACTGATTTGAAAGGCGCCAAAGAAATTTTGGACAAAATGGTTGCCGCAAAACCGGATGAGCAGTTCATTAAGCCACTAAGTACCGCTAGGGCGGATGCCATTATTGCTGCAGGAAATTGCGCTACCAAGGCTAGTGCTTGCGTCGGTCCACCTCCGGCAATTGTAATCTGCAAAGCGGGCTACTATGCTGCGCAGGGAACGAACAATATTGCTGCTGTAGAAATCGAACGTTCAAGAGACAACTTGGCTGAGGTTCCCCGATTGCTTCAGGAGGCAAAAGCCAATGCTGCAAAAGCACTAGTACAAACACAGGCCACACCTCAATCGACGCAAGCGGCTAATCCTACGACCAAAAAACCCGGGCCGGCCACTGCTGCAGCTGAAGGGGCTCAGCTGGCTGTAACTAAGACGTTTCCACCGGAATCCGCCACCAAAATAGCTGAGTCAGCAAAAAAATCTTCCGAAGTCTCAAAAGCTTCAACTCCACCCGCTTTCGCTGACGCGCAAACTGCTGCTGGCGAACTAACTGGCCTTACCACTAATCTATTTGTTGAAACTGAATTGGTCCGTCAGGCCGTAGAAAATGCCAAACGCGCGGTGGATGCTCAGCTCCAAAAATTCGAAGCTACTAAAAAACAACTTGAATCAACAAAGAACAAGTGTGACTCAACTCGAAATACCATTTACGAAATTCCTTTTGGGTTGTGGCCACAGACCGCTCGCTTCTCTTGTTATTCAAATCAAAACTTGCTTAAGGGAGTTGCCGAAGCCCAGAAAGAACTGGAAAAAATTAATGCCGAAGCGGAAAAAGCTCCCACCGAAGAACTGGCAAACCAATTCAATGAACAATTAGATGCCTTAAAAGATTTCAAAGATCAAGCCGGTAAATTCCAAGGTTGCAAAGCAGTATGTCAGGCAAAGCCCGCCTGCATCGAGTCCTTCCCGTCGGGGCGGCAGTTCACGCAAGTCATCCACTTGGGCCTGTCGTCGGATTGTCAGCCGTTTTCGAAGAGTGCGGCGCAGGATTTGGCCAAGAGCATGGTGGCCAACGCGGTGATGAAAAGCTTGGGGCCGTATGCGCAGATGGCGTCGTTTGCAACTGGTGGTTCGTGCAGTTTCGCGCAAGGCTATTTCAGCACGGACAATTTGGGCGGACAAGGTGGCGTTCCCATGAGTGGCGGGCCCCAAGGCAGGGTTGCGTAAACCGGACTCCCTACGCGCCATGGGAGCCGTCTTTCGAACCTGCTCAAAACTTAAAAGATGCCATCGTATGCTTTAGTCTAAAACTATGCGATTAAAACGTATAGTTATAAATAGGGTTTGGTAATAGATATTGCATGGAAGCGGATTTGTTCAAACAGAATCCGTGGTGGGAAAAACCATTCGCGCCGGAAGGCCTATCCCGCGATCGCTACTTGGACGCGATTGAGAAACGCCTGCAGCAAAAGGAAATCACGTTTTTGCTCGGTATGCGAAGGATCGGCAAGACTACGATCCTCAAGCAGGCCATCGGCCGGCTTTTGGCTAAAGGCGTGGCGCCCCAAGACGTCTTTTTCGTCAACTTGGATTCGTTTTCACTGATGGATTTTTCCATCCACGACTTGGTGGAACGATACCGGCAGATTCACAAGAAAGGTGCCCGTGATTTTTTTTACCTGTTCTTGGACGAAGTGGCGTCGCGTACGGATTTTGAAAAAGAATTGAAAAGTTTGTACGACGACGATAACGTGAAAATCATCTGTTCTTCTTCCCTGGTCACGCTCATGCGGGACAAGAAGGCTTTGTTGAGCGGGCGGACGCAAACCATCGAAGTTCAGCCCTTGTCGTTTCCGGAATTCCTGGTTTTCAAAAACGCCATCTTGGGCAAAGCCGACCGGGCCAAACTCGAAAGTTACTTCAATGATTACTTGCGTTTGGGCGGCGTGCCGCACTACGTGCTCACCGAAGACAAGGAATACTTGAACGAACTGGTGGAAAGCATCCTGTACAAGGACGTCATCGCTTATCATAAAATCACCAACGAAAAAGCGGTCAAGGAACTTTTCGCGCTTTTGTGCCGGCGCATCGGCAAACCGACCAGTTACAACAAACTGGCCCGGATACTGGGTGTTTCGGTTGACACGGTCAAGCGATACGTGGGTTACTTTGAAAAGGCTTATTTGTTCCACGTGGTGGACCGGCACGCCAAATCATTGAACGAAAAAATGACGTCGCCTAAGAAAATGTATGCCAACGATGTCGGCGTGAAGAATCTCGTCAGCGGGGATAAAGACGTCGGCGCCAGCTTTGAAAACCTCGTGTTCCTGAAAATAAAGGACGAGAGACCGGAGTACTACGCCGAAAACGGGGTGGAAATAGACTTCGTTACGGCGACGCGCGCCATCGAGGCCAAATACGGCCAGGTTCTTCCCGATAATCAGGCAAACGCTTTGGAAACACTGAAGAAAACGAAGCGGACGGTCGTCATTGCCAACGGCGTCGATTTTTTCATGGATTCCTAGCAATCAAACTATTGATTTTATAGCCGATGACGACGATTGGAACTTTTTAGCAGGGTTTTGCCTATGGGTCAAGGTTCCTTTATTTCTGCGATGCGCTATTAGCATGTTTTTCGATTGCACGCCGTTTTCGAAGAGTGCGGCGCAGGATTTGGCCAAGAGCATGGTGGCCAACGCGGTGATGAAAAGCTTGGGGCCGTATGCGATGATGGCGTCGTTTGCAACTGGTGGTTCGTGCAGCTTCGCGCAAGGCTACTTCAGCACGGACAATTTGGGCGGACAAGGTGGCGTTCCCATGAGCGGCGGGCCCCAAGGCGGGTTCGCTTAAATCTGGACGATGCGTTGTATCCGCGAAGACCATTGGGGCGGGAAAAGCGGTTAGTGTCTGGGTGGGTGTTGCTACGACGAAAGGTTAAAATATCCCTATTTACAGATATTATCTTTGTTTGGAGATATGAAACTTTCAAGCCCTCAAACCTATAAAATCATCCGTTTTGCCTTGGAGACTCCGCGGTTCAAGCAAATCGAGGTCCATCGCGCTACGAACGTTGCCTTTAGCCGGGTCAATGCGGTGGTGAATTGGATGGTGTCGCGGGGGTTTGCCGCAAAAGGAAAAGGAGGGTATCATGTCGTAGCTCCGGCGGCATTGCTTGCGTCTTTTGCGTTGTTCCGGCAGATGAAGGAGTTGCAGATCCGCTCTTTCATGGTCGAGACGGACCGAAAACGGGTTCTTTCATTATTCGAAGAAAATGGGGCCGTGTTGTGTCTTTCTTCGGCCCTTTCGTTTTATGATGATTATTTCCGGGACCCTTCGTTCCATGTGTATGGATCGGTTGGGTTGTGTAACGAGTTGTCCACGTTGCCGGAGGGGTTGACTCAGGTTGTCGTTTACCGGGATGATTTGGCGGATTCGGCGGATATTGTTTCGCAAAAGGGCGTCAAGTATACCGGGAAGATCCGTACTTTGGTTGATTTGTTGTGCAGTGAACGGGCGTATGCGTCGGAGCAGTTGATCAAAAAGACGTGGGCTTGATTTTATGGAATCGGATTACCGTTTGGACGTTACGGAGGAAACGCACAAAGAGCTGGTGGAGTTCATCCAGTGGTACAATGAAGTCCAGGGCCATGTCCCGTTGATTGTGGGGGGTTGGGCGGCGTGGGCTTACCATCGCGGTTTGGGTTCGAAGGATATCGATGTCATATTTCCTGGTTCTGCGGCCAAGCACGTGACTCTTTCCCAATATTTTAAGTCGAATGGCTATGCGGAGCATCGTGAAATCGATTCATTCGATTTTGAATTCACGAAAACGCGGGTTACTTCAGATGGCCGAAAAGTGAACGTAATCGTAGACGCGGCTTCGATGGACCGCAACGTCCAGGTTTCGGGTACGGATTTGATTATTCCTTGGAGTTTGGCGGAGAAGTACAAGCGGCGTTTTTCTTTTGGAAAGAATGCGGACGCCTATATCGTGGATCCGGAGTTGCTGTTGGTCTACAAGGTTGGCGCGTTGGTCGGGCGGGATTTCAAGCGTAAGACTGCGGTTGGTTTCCGGCGCGCGCATTACGAGTCCAAGCTTTGGAAGGATGCGCGTGATGTCCTTGGTGTTTTTGAGAATTGCGAGTTGGATGAGAAACTACTTGGTTCGTTACTGGAATCCTGTGGTTTGGATGTGTTGCTTGGCGATGCCTTGGAAATCGCCGGTTCGCATTTTGACCCGGATGGGCGGGAGACGTTTGAAAAGCGATGGGCTGGCGTGTTCAGGGCCGCGCGTGGTAACCCCAAATAATTTGGCCAACGAATCCACTTTACTCCTAAGGCAAACAAATTTTTTTTCAATCGGGCCTCCAATTTCCAGGGCTGCAAGGCGGTGTGCACTTCCAAACCCGCTTGCATCGAATCCTTCCCATCCGGACGGCAGTTCACGCAAGTCATCCATCTGGGTCTGACGTCCGAGTGCGTGCCGTTTTCGAAGAGTGCGGCGCAGGATTTGGTCAAAAGCATGGTGGCAAGCGCGGTGATGAAAAGCTTAGGGCCCTACGCGCAGTTGGCGTCGTTTGCCACCGGTGGTTCGTGCAGCTTCGCGCAAGGCTATTTCAGCAAGGATAATTTGGGCGGCCAGGGCGGTTTGTCTGATACGCCGAACATTCAGTCCCAAGAACGCGTTGCCTAGCCTTATTTTTTTGGACTTGTTGCGTTTTGCGCAGATGTTGTTTGCGTAGTGGCGATTGGGGTGGTCAAGGCGGGTCCTGAAGCGCGGGGCCCAAGGTGGGTTCGCTTAAATCTCGGCGATGCGTTTTCCGTAAAGACTATTGGGGCGGGGGGGCAAGGCGGCGCTTGAAGCGGCGGTTCGGACGGGCTTGGACCTCTCGGGCGGCGTAGGTTTTTTTGGCTCGGAAAAGGTGGTGCTTGATTTCGTGGGTCAAGAAGGTGGGTTGTCGGATGCGCCGGTTATTCCATTCCAAGGAAGCCCGGCTTGATTTTTTCTTTTCTTGCGGGATTCAGAAGTCGTCCAGGTCGTATGCGAGGAAGCCGGCTTTGCGCAATCGTTCTTTTCCCTCGATTTTTTTAGCGATGATGCCCAATTTTAGCCTGGGTTGTTTTGGTTTTCCTTTGGTGAACGCGTCCGCTTTTTTTTCCAAGCGGTCCAGTTCGGCGTATGCTTTTTTTTCGTCCAGTTTCGACCATTTGACTTCCATCAGCAGGGCGTCTGAACCGGTTTCGTCCCACCCGGCGATGTCGATTTCCTGCTCGTCCTGCCACCAGCGGCCCATTCGGTAGTTTTTTCCCCAAGGCGTCTTGGTTTTCATGAACTCCAGCGCGATTTCTTCGAATATGCGGCCAACGTGGGCGTCCAGAAGGGGGGCGATGCGGGTCCGGAATGTTTTTTGGCCCCCTAAGTCTTCGGTGTATTGCGCGTTGTCGAACACGAAAGCGAACCAGAACCGGAAGTACGGGTCGGATACGGCGTAGAGTCCTTTGCGGCTTCGGGTTTCGTGTTTTTCCCCGATGGGTACGGCGCGCTGGACGACGTGCAGGTCTTGCAGGACGGATAAGTATTTGGCGACGAGGCCGCGTTCCAATCCGGTGTCGTTGATGATGTGGCCTAGGCGGGTGTTTCCTTTGGCGAGCGATTTGAGGATGGAGAAGTAGTTTCGGGGTTCGTCCAGTTCTTCGCGGAGGATGAACATGGCGTCTTGGTTCAAAAAGGCCGTTTTGGGAAGGAGGCGGTCCACCACGTTTTGTTCGAGGGTTTTGGAGTAGTCCATCAGCTGCAGGTAGGCGGGGGTTCCGCCCACGACTGAATAATATTCCACGGCTTTTTCCTTCGGGCTGGAATTCATGAGTTCCAGGGCGTCGAAGAACGTAAGGGGCCCCAGCAACAATTGTTCGGTCCTCCGGCCATAGATGGGGCTCTTGTAGCCGGCGAGTTTTTCCATCATTCGCATGGACGAGCCGCACAGGATAAAAAAACTCCGTGTTTTTTGGAAGTGGTTGTCCCAATGGTCCTGCATTATGGATGGTAAGGCGGGTTGGGCTTCTACCATGTAGGGAAATTCATCCAGAATGACCGGGATTCCGGGTTGGATGTTTTGTTTGAGGTAGGTGAAGATTGAGTCGTAATTTTGTAGTGGGGATGAGGCCAGGGTTTCGTCATTGAAATGCCGGGCCATGGTGTTTGAAAAGGACTTTAACTGGTCTTTTTCGCTTTCCTGACGCGCCAGTAAGTATAGTCCGCCCTTGCGTTTAGCCAATTCTTGGAGCAAGGCTGTTTTGCCTACTCGGCGGCGGCCGTATACTAATACGAGCTTCGGCTGGTTGCTTGAACCGAGCGATTCCAAAAAAGCCAATTCGCTTTTCCGGTCAACGAATCCAGATTCCATGAAGTAATTTACTTGAAAGTATATAAAATGCTTTCGGCTCTGGTCTTTGATTGGGTCTGTCTTCGGATTCCCAACCGTTTTCGGAGAGTGCGGCGCAGGATTTGGCCAAAAGCATGGTGGCAAGCGCGGTGATGAAAAGCTTAGGGCCTTACGCGCAAATGGCGTCGTTTGCAACGGGCGGTTCGTGCAGCTTCGCGCAAGGGTATTTCAGCAAGGAAAATCCAGGCGGCCAGGGCGGTTTGTCCGACACGCCGGAGATTCAAGCCCCACGCGTTGCGTAGACTTTTTTCGTCTTGGCTGTGGGTCGTGCGGCGGGTTTGTTCCTTTTTGTGCGTAGGGCTATTTCGGCAAGGACAATTTAGGCGGGCAAGGCGGGGCTTAAAGACGGCGGTACGGATGCTGTCGGACCTTGGGTGGCATAGGATTCTTTGGCTCGGTTTGCCGGTCGAAACCCATAACTATACGTAGTAATAGAAATACTTTATAGTTGTTCTATTACTTCGTGATGGCGTATGGTGTTTTTGGGTTCGAAAAAAGAAAAAGTGCATTTGGCGCTGGTCATCCGCAAGAAAAAGCAGGTGACGACCGGTGAGCTGACGGAAGTCGTTTCAAAGTTCGGATTCGATGTCGGCGTGATGCGGGTGATGTTGGTGCGCTCCGGTATCTTGGTTCCGTTGTTGTTCCGGCATCAGTATTATGTCCGGGATATGAATGAGTTGGCAAGTCGGAGTGTTCCGGATCCTTTGGTTTTGGCTGAGCTTTCTTGCCGTCAAAAATTTGGCAAAGAGTGGTATTTTGGTTTGAATACTGCGTTGAAGCTGAATGGTTTGGCAGGGGTCCAGACACAAACGGCGGCCTTCATCGTTACTCGAAAACCGGTGCGGCCTTCCAAACGCAAATTTTTGGGTCTGGGGTTTAATTTTTCCACCATCCGAGGCGTTCCTTTTTCGGAGGGTGTCGTTGAGCGTGATGGGTTGCGTTATTCAGGGGTGTCGCGCACGGTGCTGGATTTTCTTCATTTCGGGGTCAAGAATGGGGATACGAAGTACGCGCAACTGGTTTTGAGCGAGGTGTTGGAAGGCCCATCTAAACGCGAATTTTGCCATGGATATCCGAGGCTTCTGAAACTTTACCCCACTCGCGTCTTGATGTCCCGGATTATTCGTTCCCATTTGAGCGGTGAAACCCGTGTTGTATGATTCGGATGAAGTGCGGCTGTTGTCGCGGTATATTCTTGAAAAGTCCGGGTTCAGCGAAGACAAGTCGTCTTTTGTTGAAAAGGACGTTTGGCTATCGCTTATTTTGAAGTACTTGTACGCCAAGCCATCTGCGCGTAAGCATTTGGTTTTCAAAGGTGGGACTTGCTTGGTCAAGTGTTATTTCGGCCATTTTCGATTCTCGGAGGATTTGGATTTTACCTGGGTGGGTCCGGTTTCGAGCAAGAAGTCCAACCGGAGGCAATGGGAAAAAGAGTTCATCGAGCCGCTGAAAAAAGATTTTGGTTTCGGGGTGGAGGACTCGGTTTCCATCCGGGGCGGGGTGCGTCATTCGCATTCGGGTAAGATTTTGAATTATTTTCTGATGGCTCCGCCTGTGGGTGGACGGGGGGAACTGAAGCTGAAGCTTACCGTGTCGTTCGGTGAACTGGTCGGTTTTCCTTTGAGTCAGCGGGTTGTGAATCCCGTGGCATTAGCGGGAGGGATTTTGGCGGATGCTTTTTCTTTGTTTGGAAATTCAGCGTCGGATTATTTTTCGTCTTTTGAGGCGTTGTGTTATTCGGAGCGTGAGATCGCGTGTGAGAAGATGCGGGCAATCTTGACGCGCAAAGAGAAGTTGAACCGTTCGCGTGATATCGTGGACTTGATGCATTTGTCTAAAGTGGTTGACTTGCGGAAGTCGACGATTTGTCCGGAGTGTGTAAGTAAGATTTCCCGAAGCGTTTCCGTCAAGGCCTGGGGCGACGTTTTTGAGGCCCGAAAGTCGGTGTTGGATGAGTATCTTTCGAATACCGTGGCGTATGCTTTGAACGAGTCGGTTTACGTGGAACCTTTGGATCGGAAAAAATTGCAGGATTTTACGCAGAATGTGCTGAGGCCGGTTTTGGTTGACTTGATATCCGCCCTTGATTCGAAGGCCGACAAGTAGGGTCGGGAGCCCGGGTAATGGTTGCGTCATTGTTTTGGATTTTCCAACTGGCCGTCGTTTTCGTGCAACACAGCTTGCATCGAGTCCTTCCCGTTTGGCCGGCAGTTCACGCAAGTCATCCATTTGGGTCTGTCGTCGGATTGCGTGCCGTTTTCCTCTTCGGCGGCGCAGGATTTGGCCAAGAGCATGGTGGCAAGCGCGGTGATGAAAAGCCTGGGGCCGTATGCTCAAATGGCGTCGTTTGCCACCGGCGGTTCATGCAGCTTCGCGCAAGGCTACTTAAGCTCGGACAACTTGGGCGGGCAAGGCGGCGTTCCCATGAGCGGCGGTGGACTTCAGGAAGGCCAATCATCGGCATAAGGCGGCGGTATTTCCGGCGAGCCCCAAGGTGGGTTCGCTTAAATCTCGGCGATGCGTTTATCCGCAAGGACAATTTGGGGTAAGCCAAGGAGGTAGGCTGTCGGACACGTCGAACATTCGTTTGATTCAGCAGCAAACTTGGTTGGTTGGGTCGTTTTTTTTTTTGGAAAACGAAGTTTCAGCCGTACGTGTTCTCGTCGCGCCGTTCGACGTCCAAAATCTGGATTTTCTTTTTGTCCCAGTCGACGAAGTATTTCACGCGGTGGCTGGAAATGCGGATGCGGTAATACCCGTCGGAACCGGACAACTTGAGCACGTCGTAATGTTTCACCGGAACGGGTTCCGTATTGAGGATGTCGATGAGTTGGTGGACGCGTTGGCGGAGCTTGGCGTCGGATTTTTTCAAGTATTTCAAGGCGTTGTTGCTCAAGTCCACGGAGAACATGGGATTATCCGCTCCGTTTTTGCCTAAAACAAGTCTTTTGAATACGCCGTGGCATTGCCGGAATCCATTTCGGCTTTTATTTTCTTGAGTTTTTCCATTTCTTTTCGGCTGACTCTGATTTCCGGAACCAGGCTGAGCAGCAAGGCGTTGGTTTTTTGCAGTTCCTTGCGGATGGTTTTCATTTCTTTATCGCATGCCCTGGCGAAATCATTTTCCGTGGACCGATCCAGTACGGACATTTGTTTGTACCCTTCGATGAGTTGGGTTTTTCGGTCTTTTCGTTTCACGGTTTTTTCCACCACGATTTTGTCGTCCTCGATTTTCACGATGACTTTATCCTTGGGCCGGATGCCTTCTTTATCGCGGATGTCCTTAGGAAGCGTGATTTGCCCCCTTTGCCCCACGATGCTCAAATGCTCGTACATATCATCCATCTCCGTTTGAAGCAAATACCTATTTTTTCATATTTGTGTTTGATTTAATCATATTTATAGGTTCGGTGCCGGCATTGCGACGTGGGGTCCGTTCTTTTTCATTACAACTTGTCCGCCACCAAATGCGCACCGTACGCCACGAATCCATTGAGCGCGGCAAACCCGTTTTGGCTGACGATGAAAACCAGGACGCCGAAGGCCAACGCGGCAACCGGGGGGTGCGTGATTCCGCGGTGGCCGGGTTTAAGCAGCCACAACGCCAAGGCGGCGGCCAATCCGATCGCGGTGGCGGCAAAGAGTTTGGCCGAAAGAGTCACGCTAAGCGAAACGTAGACGAACGCGAAGGCCAAGGCGAAAATGCCGGCCAAGGCGAAGTGGAAGATGCGCGTCTTGTGGTGGTCCACGTCGGGTAGCAACGCGCCCAAAGCCGCGGCAGCGAATAATGCCCCGGTCCACGGCTGCCCGAGTGCGAAGTTGGCCAAGTGGGCACTCAGAAGCGAGACGATAAGGTGTTGGTACCAGTTCATGGCGGTTGCCTACATTTGGCAGGTTGATTTTCGGCGGGCTTTCGTTACGTTGGCATTCCGTCTTGGTTTTTGAAGCTTTGCCCACGTCGTGGCCGGTGGACCGTTTTGTTGTCGCGCAATACCCGATAGGTTTTTTTTGCAAATGGGCCACCTTGGTTTTCGAGGCAAGTTTTTAGAACGTTTATATATCGGGTAAGGACTATTTTGTGGTATGGGCTTAAGCGAGTTTTACCACGGGCTTGAGGACGCGTATTACAATTTCATGGATGGCTTGGAAAGTTCCGGCATCAAAGTCTACGAGTGGTTCATCAACCCCATCGAAGACCGCGGCATGCCTTCGATGCCCATTTTCTTCCTAGGCGTGCTGCTTTTGTTAAGCGGCGTCTTGTTCGCGGCCCTGTCGCTTTCCGGCAACGAACTGCCTTTTGTCGGCGGCGGCTCCAGTGCCGTCAACGTCGCCGTCAGCGTGACGGGTCCGGACTCGGCCAAGCTGGACGGCGTGCAAGTCAAGCTCTCCGCGGGCGACAAGGCGCTGTCGGCGACGACGAAAAACGGCGTGGCCAATTTTGAATCCGTGCCCTATTCCAAGAAAATGACCGTGCGGGTGGACCGCGTGGGGTTCAAGCCGTTTGCGGAGGAATTCACCGTGCCGTCCGGCCGCTCGTCCGCGACGTTTTCCGTCTCGTTGGAGTCGGATGTCTCTTCCCCGTCCTCATTGGTCCTGTTCGTTTCCGACGACAACCAGTTCCCCTTGAGCAACGCGGAAGTACGATTCCAAGACCCGTTGACCAACGAGTTCGTCGTCCTCCAGACGGATGCGCAAGGCCGCGTCACGCTCAACGTTCCGCCCTCGGTTCCGACGGTGTCGCTTTCGGTTTCCCACGACGATTACGAAACCCAAACCCAGTCTTGTTACACGTCGCAATCCACCTGCACTATCACGCTGTTTTCTCAACCGAACCCGACTTGGACGCCTTCCCCCAGTCCTACCGTACAGCCCGGATGGGCCACGGTGCGCGTGGAAGTATTGGACAAAGACGGCGAAGGCCTGGCTGGAAAAGTGACGTTGTACCGCGACGAAAACGCCGAAACGTTGGACTATTCTTCCACGGACGGCCAAGGCGTGGCCCGCTTTGACAACGTTCCTTTAGGCGTATCGATTTACGCCACGTTCGACCCGGTTGCCAGCGCCTATGCGCCGCACACGTTCGACTCCAAGATGACGGTGGACGCCACCGACTTTTTCGTCCAATTGAATCCACGGACCCCGCCCCTGATTTGCACGACGCCTCCATGCACGGACTATGAAAAAGTATCCGTCCAAGTGGTGGACTCCAAAAAGCTGCCGATTGCCGGAGCTCACGTCCGCCTCTACTTGGCGCAAGGCACGCCGCGCGCGGTGTACGACACGACGTTCACCGACGAGGAAGGCAAAGTCGTCTTTGACGTGGCGTCCACGGCCCGCGTCTACGCCACGGTGTGGGCTCCCGGTTACTTGCCAGCCATCACCCGCGTCATGACCGGCGGCGAGTTTACGCAGCAAGTCTTGTTGCCGGTTTTGATCGGTAACCACGGCTCGCTGAGCGTGACGGTCATCGACGATGCCGGCATTGCGGCTTCGGGCGCTTCGGTCAGCCTGTTGACGCACGACGGCTTCGCTTTAGGGATTCCGTCGCAAGACACGGAGTTGGACGGCGTTACGGTGTTTGACAAGCTGCCCTTGCAACGAATCAAGGCTACTGCCGTGTACGGCGCGCAAGTGGGCTCAAGCGACATTACGGACATCACGCTGGAGCCCAAATCGCTGCGCATCACGCTGCAACCCGCCACGGCCTTCGTCTCGGCGAAAGCCTTCAACGCGGCCAGCCAATCCGTCCTTTCCGCCACGTTCATTGCCGCGCTTCCGTCGAACAACCGCGTCGTGGGCTCGTGCACGACGAGCAACGCGACGGCGTGTTCCATCCAAGTGCCGGCGAATCGCAAGATCATCCTGTACGCCAACGCGTCAGGCTTCGTCACGCTGGCGTCGGAAGAATTTTCCATCGAGCCGGGCCAGACATTCGCCAAGTCGATGTTCCTTTTGCCGTCTTCGCTTTCCAACCAGTTGACGGTGTTAAGCTACGCCGTGCTGGACGATGACGGCCGCAACGTCACGACGTTGGATAAGGGCCGCATCTATTCGTTCGCCGTCTCGTTCAACCTGCCGTCTTCCGCGCAAAAATCCGGCGTCTTTTTACGCGTGGGCACCCAGGCGGACGCCGCGCAATCAATCGCCGTGTTCGGCGACTACTCCAAGCCGGCCGGAGTCGAAATCGTCAAAGGTGCACGCTTTAACCCCGGATCGTCCTGCACCGACGATTTGGGCGACCAAAGCGGACCCATCCAATGGATTGATTGGTCGTACACGCAATTCGGCGCCCAGACGGTCAAAGCCGACGTCTTTGTCATGCCACACGCCAAGCCCAAAGACGAAGTGGTCCTGCAGTACCGCCTGTACGCAAAAGCCGGCGACGTCTACTTGCGCAAGCCCGGTGACACGCGCTATTCCGGCCAAGAAAAAACGTCGGATTTGGATTCCTGCTATGCGCAAACCTTCAACGTCAAGCTTCCGGTCATCGACGGCAAAAGCGACTGCAACGACCGCGCCTGCATTTCCACCCGCTTTACGTCGTCCAACGGCAGCGCGGCCGACGGCTTGCGCATCGGCCAGGACCAAGCCTTCAACGTCTCGTTAGACCTGCGTTCCTTTACGACGTTAGACGCACCCTTTTTGTCCATCAAGACCAGTCCGGCCGTGCACTTGACCGGCTACGACTTCGGCACCCTGACGCCCATCAGCCCGTCAAGCAATGCCGTCAACATCCCCTTGTCGTTTTTCCAACGTACCAACGGTACTTTGTTCGCCAAAGCCCGCTTGCCCACCTCCAGCGCCAAATTCGACTTTACTTTTGAGGACACCTCCGGCAGCATCCTAAGCGTGTCGCGCTTCGTCGTAGTCCAAGGCACAGGCGTGTTCCAACTCGCAGCAAGTCCAAAAGCGTTGGAAGCCCTCCAAGACAACGCATTGACCGTCACCGTGCTGTCCTCCACCGGCGTCCCGGTACCCAACGCCAAACTGACTTTGAAAGAAACGCAAGGCGCACCGTTCGACGGCTTCCCCAACGAACCGATCAGCGTCGTCGGCGACGGAACGCCCGACAAAGGCAAAGACGGCACGTACAAATTCAAGAAACTGCGACCCCCCGCGCCAGGCAAATTCGCGATTGTCGCCACACGCGACGCCTTCCAGGAAAGCGAAATCGATCTTGCCGTATCCGCGGCCGAACCATTGGAATTTGGTCAAGACATCTCCGGCATCCAATTGGACTGCAAGAACCCCACCACGCTCACCGTGACTTCACGCGTCAACGCCGAACTGAAAGTCTCCGCGTCATTTTCCGGCACCGCCTGTGCGAAGATGCGCGTGCTGACTACCTCCACGTCGGGCACCGCGTCGTCCAGTTCATCCACTTCGTCTTCCAGCTCGACATCGTCGACCACGTCTTCAACCTCCAGTTCGTCAACCTCTTCCACCGCGGCCGGTGGATCGACCGCCAACTTCCGCGTCAAACCCGGCAAAGACACCAAAGTCCTACTCACGCCCTTGTTGGACGGCGACTGCGTGCTGTCGTTCAACGCCCAAACCTTGTCCGGCCAGGCGTTGGGTGTATCCGACGCGTTCCTTTCTTCGCAATGCAACTTGAACCCCACGCCGACTCCCGCTGCTTGTGCCAAAGAAGGTGAAAGCCTCGGCGCCGTCAT
>ORMF011430808.1_pt1 | contig 24500 bp, 20 predicted proteins | sample 1779871 | NCBI WGS metagenome assembly ORMF01 (sample SAMEA104232316, study PRJEB22302) | groundwater metagenome | biome: forest; feature: aquifer; material: groundwater | place: USA | collected 2011-08-07 | depth 5.4 m | reverse complement strand
CTAGGGCAACGGCGGTTGCAGCAGCAACCGCTCCTGCAAAACCTTCCCCGTTCCCGCTCATTGCTGATATATAACAACCTGCTAGTAAAATGCATGGTGCAACCACAAATGCTAGAAAAGGCCATGAAGCAAAAGCCGCTGGAGTTACGATACCTCCTCCTACGAAACCTATGCCAAGACCTTTAACTACTGAGAATAGACGGTCTCCAATGGTTTTAGGAACTTTAGCCTCTCCTGATCCACCCTCAACAGGACCCTCTTTGAAGGTAAGATTGTTAAGATTTTCGTTTTGTAGACTATGTGTGTGGAATTCTGGATTTGAAATATTTGGTAAAGACATTTATAAATCTCCTTATTTAGTTTTAGTTGTATTCACGTTGCGTTAGCTAGAAATTGTTTGATGGATTCTAGCTTTTTTATGTAGGAAGGGTACGCTGCATATTCATTGGGATGGACTTCTGTTTCTAAGGCAGAATATAACTGTTTAGCTTCTTCGGTTTTTTTATTTAATATTAGACAGTCAATCATTTGCAGGTAAGGAAGTAAACGAGTTGAGTCTAAGGTTAAGGCCGTAAGATAGGACTGTAGGGCCTCATCATAATTCATCATATTTTGTTCAGAGATTCCCTTGAAAATCCAAATATCCACATTGGATGGTAAGAAAATGGAAAGAAAAATAAAATAGAGGTGAGCTTTATCAAACTGACGGGTATTTAGCCAGTTTTCTCCTATTGTTTGGAGTTTTTTTAATTCCTCTGTGGTCAATAGATGTTCGTATTTTTTTTTCAGGTCTTTCATTGTCTTATAATCAGACATTTTTTTTATGAGAGTCTCTTCCGTGTCATCTTTAGCGGAATTTTTTAGCTTTTCGTAAAGATTAGAATCATCTTTTTTTAATTGTTCGAAAAAAGGGTTACACTGAGTAGCGCATTTTTCTAGCATAGCTGTTACGCTGTTAAAAAATAGTGTTGCATTTTTTTTATGCACAGCCTCAACATCTATTTTTTGTGATATCTTACTGAGAGCTATCACTTCTTTATCTGTTAATGCATCTATTTCTTTTTTTATAGTCGAAAAAAAAGAGATGTCTTCTTCATCAAATTGCATAAAATGTTCGTTTTTTTAATAAAAAGTACTTATTGTTCTTAATTTCGATTAATTCAATAAGTGTGGATTTTGTATTTTCTAATTTCATAAATATCCTATATTTAATTTTATTTAATCATATAAATTAATATAGATTCAATATGTAATTAGAGTTTTATGTATAAGCTCCTTAAAAGGAAATAGAAGGAGCTTTAACGATTTTTTAGAAAGGAAGAGAAAAACCTTCAGGTAGGCCAAAGTCACCGCCGCCGGCTTCTATTTTTTTAGAAGCATCAGCAAAGGCTGCTAAGATAAGGTCTTCTAGCCCTTCTACATCTGTAGGATCGACACATTCAGGTTTGATAGTAATTTTTTTTAGAACTTTTTCTCCGTTTAATACAACGGTAACAAGTCCAGCTCCGCTCTCTCCTGTAAAGGAGCTATTTTTCATCTCTTCTTGCATTTTCTGCAATTGTCCTTGCATCTGACGCGCTTGTTTTTGCATTTTTGAAAAACCGCTGCCCATAATTTCTCCTTGGTATAGTGTTTTTTTGTCGAAGATAGCTATTATAAGGCCTTAGGAGAGAAAAGACAATGGGTAAGTTTCGTTCGACAAAAAATGAAATCTACGATATGTTGCCAGGTTTTTAAAAGGATTTTTTTATGAAATTATGGATGCTTGCCTTTACGTTATTGTATATTTCTTTACAGGCAGAAGATTTTACAAGGTTTGGTTATTATAGGGTGGTTGCGGTAAGTCCTCCTCTTAAAATTGCAGATCCAATGGCAAATGCGCATATTATTTTAGAAGAGTCTATAGAGGCTGACAAGAAAGGCGCCTCTATAGTCCTTTTCCCAGAACTTAGTCTTACAGGATATACAGCAGAAGATCTTTTTGGAAGTGAAGATCTTTTGATTCATACAAAAAAAGCTCTATTAGAGTTAACAAAAAAGAGCGTAGATTTAGATGTGACTATAGTGGTAGGAGCTCCTTATCGCACTTTAAATGGAAGGCTCTATAATGTGGCCTTTGTGATCAGCCAAGGAAAGATCTTAGGTGCGGTCCCTAAAATACACTTGCCTAATTATTCAGAATATTATGAAAGGCGTTGGTTTGTGCCAGGGGGCAAAGTAGAGATGGAGATAGAAGATCCTATTTTAGGAAGCTTTCATCTTGGAACAAGACAGTTGTTTTGCTTAGGAGAGATGATTTTTGGTGTAGAGATCTGTGAGGATCTCTGGGCTCCTTTACCTCCAAGTACGGATTTAGCCTTAGCAGGAGCTAATGTAATCTTAAATTTATCGGCAAGTAATGAGCTTGTGGGTAAAAGTGATTATCGTAGGGCTTTAGTAGAGCAGCAGTCAAATCGGTTACTAGCCGGATATGTCTATGCTTCTAGTGGTCCAACAGAGTCCACAAAAGACCTTGTCTTTGGAGGGCATTTGATGATCTATGAAAATGGGTCTAAGCTATCAGAGGGAGATCGTTTTAAGCTGCAAGGGGAAAAAATCAGTGCGGACATAGATGTGCAAAAGCTTTTGCATGAAAGGCAAAAAAATATGACATTTGGCAATCAAGATTCTTTAGAAAAAGACTATCTTTTTCATAGTATTTCGAGGGGTAGATCCCTTTTAGAACTTAAAAGGATTTACTCTAAGACACCTTTTGTCCCTACAGATGCGGTAGAGCTTGGATCTAGAGCTCAAGAAATAATCACAATTCAAGCAACAGGTCTCGCTCGTAGACTTCTTGCCGCCAAAGTAAAGACCATGATTTTGGGTATCTCAGGGGGGCTCGATTCTACTTTAGCGTTACTTGTAGCTAAAGAAGCGGCAGATCTTCTTAACTGGGATTATTCTCAAATCATAGGAATCACAATGCCTGGATTTGGAACGACAAAAGGAACCAAATCTTCAGCTTTAACCCTTATGGAGAACTTGCGGATCTCTATTAAAGAAATCAGCATTGTTGACGCCGTAAATCAACATTTTAAGGACATAGGTCAAGATCCTAATAAATATGACATCACCTATGAAAATGCTCAAGCAAGAGAGCGCACGCAAATTTTGTTTGATCTAGCTAATAAAGAAGGCGGTATTGTTGTAGGAACAGGAGATCTTTCTGAGCTTTGCTTAGGATGGTGTACTTATAATGGAGATCATATGGCCATGTATAGTGTCAACAGCTCCGTTCCTAAGACCTTAGTGAAGCATCTTGTAGAGTGGTTTGCTTCTAAGTCAGAAGATCTAGAGTTGAAAACTGTATTGCAAGAGATCCTAGCTACGGAGATTTCTCCTGAGCTCATTCCTCCGGATCTTAATGGAAAGATTATACAAGCAACAGAAGATATTGTAGGGCCCTATAGATTGCATGATTTTTTTATTTATCATTACCTTCGCAATGGCTTTACCATAGAAAAGATCTTTTCTTTAGCGACTCAATCGTTTGCTGATGAATATTCCCCTGCTGTAGTTAAGAAGTGGCTGAGGGTCTTTATTCAGCGCTATTATCAACAGCAGTTTAAGCGGACAACTTTGCCTCCAGGACCTAAGGTTGGTTCAGTAAGTGTTTCGCCTCGGGGAGATCTTCGTATGCCAGATGAGGCTGGATGTGATCTTTTATTAACCATTATAGACAATCTTCCGATTGAATGATTGCTTGTTAGATTGTTTATTATAAGTGATTTGTGAAATAATATTGATTTTACTCAATGGATTGAGTAAAATTAATCAAAACAATGAGTAAAATAAAAATTATGAAAATTCGTCCTATTTTTCAAGAGCTTCTTCAAAGACTAGCAGAGCCTCGGAAGTTTATGCAGGTATTGTTAGGCCCTCGCCAAGTTGGAAAAACAACGCTGGCTTTACAAGTGGGAGAAGCTATTCAAAAACCCTGCCACTATATTTCAGCTGATCTTGCGACACTACAAGATCTTGCATGGATCAGACAGCAGTGGGAAGTTGCCAGGCAAAAAATAGATTCTTCTAAAGGATGTCTTCTTATTATTGATGAAGTACAGAAAATACCTAATTGGTCAGAAGTTATTAAATCCTTGTGGGATCAAGATACACGCACTCAAACAAATCTATCTGTCATGATTTTGGGTTCCTCACCTTGGCTTATGCAAAAGGGGATGTCTGAAAGCTTGGCTGGACGTTTTGAGATGATTCCTATCACTCACTGGTCTTTTTCTGAAATGAAAAAAGCTTTTCAGTGGTCTTTAGATGAGTATTTGTATTTTGGTGGGTATCCAGGGGCTGCAACACTTGCTAATAAGGAAGATCCTTCAAGGTGGATAAACTATATTAATGAATCGTTAATTGAAATGACCCTTTCTCGAGATATTCTTTTGATGACGCAAGTGAATAAGCCTGCGCTGCTTCGAAGGTTATTTCAATTAGGATGCATGTATTCGGGACAGATTCTTTCGTATTCTAAGATTTTAGGAGAGCTAGAAGATGCAGGGAATACGACAACTTTAGCTCATTATTTAGATTTACTATCTGGAGCGGGACTTCTTACAGGTTTGCAAAAATTTGCCATGCAGCCCGTTCGTCAAAAAGGGTCTAGTCCAAAGTTTTCTGTCTATAATACAGCTTTGATGACCGCACAATCAACAAAGAGCTTTAATCAAGCTAAAGCAGATCCTGCCTTTTGGGGAAGACTCGTTGAGTCTGCTGTGGGAGCACACCTCTTAAATAGTATTAGAGGTACGATGATTGAAGTTTTTTACTGGAGAGAAGGGGATAAAGAAGTTGATTTTGTCCTTCGTAAGGGAGAATCTTTAACTGCGATTGAAGTAAAAAGCAATTCAGATTCTTTAAGAGATTCTGGAATGGATCTTTTCATCAACAAGTATAAGCCTAGTCGTTGCTTGCTTGTAGGTAATGCAGGTATTCCTCTAGAGGAGTTTTTAACATCTCCTCTAGAAAAATATATCTAAAGAAAGAGCTCTTTTTAGTTTTATAACTCGCATAGGGTTTGTTCGACGTTTTGTTTATGGCGTTATAAGTGTACTGAAATCAATAATAGCATTAAAAAAATCGCTTTGAGCGACGCCTTGCGTGACTCCGTTCACGTGTATGAGTACTGCTCGACAAGAAAACCCCTTGGGTTTTTCAAGGCAAGCGATTTTTTCTTGTATTTCTGGAATAATGGAGCTATCGATTTTATCATCTCTAAATTTTATTTCGCAAATAAAGAGGTTATTATATTTCGTTTGGATGAGATAATCGATTTGACATCCTTTTCTTGTTGCTGTCTTTGTTTGAAAAAAGGGACCGTGACAAACGATCTCTGTATGTGGGATGCCAAGCAATTGCTGAATCCGACTACTGTTGGAAAGCACTAGATTTTCAAATTGATAACCTAAAATGCCATGCCATGATGGCGGAAGATTAAAAATTTGACCGCGCAAGATACCTGCTTTGTTAGTTTCCATGTATTTTAAGTAAAAGCGAGTATAGTTATCACTAAGCCTGTAGCAACTGAGCTTTGAAATTGTCCCATCTTTTAAATGCCATGTATAGTTTCGAGTTGTAAACCCATTTTCGCAAAGATCAGCCAGATATTTTGTTATATCTCCTCCTTTCTTTTTCATGAGGCTTTCTCTAATCTCCTCGAAAGTTGCTGTTTTTTCTGCTAGCAACTTAAGTATTTTTTTGTATATCTGATTTCGAGGTGAGATCAGGTAAGAGAAAAGTCCTTCAAACTCGCGAACAAGAGATCCTTTTCTACTGAAGCAGAGTCTGCGAATATTATCTTCTGCTGTTTCTTTGGGATTAATGCGCAGTAAATATCCCGGAACGCCTCCCGTGACAGCCAAAATCTTTAGCATTTCATAGGAAGAGACTAGATCTTTTTGTGTTCCCCAAAACTCGCGGCATTCTGCAAGGGAAAGTTCGTGAAGTGTTAACGGATAGGTAATCCTTCCCACATAATTCATGTCACTGAGTATATTATCATCAATCCAGGTAGATTGCGATCCGGATAATACTAGAACAAGATTGGGGTTTTTAGAGAAATGCTCATCCCAAGCAGTCTTTAGCTGACCTAAAAATGTAGGGTCGCTACCTCCCATCCAACTAATTTCATCAAATACAACTAGCACTCTTCCTTGTGAAGAGTGGGTGGCTACATCTAAAAACAAGTCAGCCCAAGTTTCTTCGGAGGTTTGTAAAATTTCTTGCTGGTCCATCTGAGCTATAAAATAACTCCGTTGATGGTGATCTAAAACTCCTTTCGTAGGAGCAAGACCCACAAAAGTATAGGAGTGCGTAAATTCTTTAGCAAATTCTTTGATTAATCTGCTTTTGCCAACTCTACGTCGTCCTTTAATTACAGCTAAGCTTGCGGCTTTTAGCTGTAATAGACCTCTTAGATCCTGAAGTTCTTTTTTTCTACCGATAAAGGGTGTTTCTGTGTTCATCATATTTTTATGTTAGCATTTTTGGTTGATTTTTCAAACAAAAAAAGCGCACCAAATCAGTGAAACGTGATTTGGTGCGCTTTTTTTATTAAATAACTATCTCTAAAATCTGTATTCAAATAGATCAATCCATTAATAGTCAGTAGCTTAGAAAGCTGTGATGAGGAATTGGTACATCTTTTAACATTACACGATCCGACGTTTCTCTATACGGCCAGGATTATCAACAAGCCTTAAAAATTATAACTACGGGCTCTATCATTCCTTAGAAAGAGCTCCCTCGAGCTCTACTGCTGCAAAGCGGCTTAGAGTGTCATATTTAGCTTGAAAGTTTTTAGCCAAAGGTTCCTTAGGCTCTTCTATAGGAGCGGGGGAGGGATTTGCTGGCTCTAGAGGAGCTTTTACCTTAGGGATTTCTAGCTCTGGCTGGATGAGCTCTTCCTTAGGCTTTTCGACGGGTAAGGGGATTGGTTTTATCGAAGGAGATTCTTTGATTGCTTCTGGAACTATTTTTACTGGGGGAGGGGTGACTTCTTTCACAAAAGTTGTTTCTACTTCAGGGGTGGAAGGGGTCTCTTGAAGGCCTTCTAATCTTAAGACAAGGTCAGCAGCAGAGATGCGGTGCTTACTTCGTAAGATGTGGAGAAGAGCCATTTCCAAGGTGATTCTTTTGCAGGGGCTTTTATGGATTTTATCATGCCATTCGATGAGATAGTCTAAAATATAAAGGAGCTGCTCTTCGGTATAGCTAGTGCAAGATTTGACATATTTTTCTTGTAAAGAAGAGGGGAGCTTTTCTAGAAAAAGTCCAAGCTTTGTGCTTAGGAGGTTTCTATAGTGGTCTAGAAGGCATTCAAAAAAATGGGGTAGATCTTTTCCAGAGCGAAAGACTTCACTTGCCCATGTGAAGGCAAAAAGGGTATCGCCTTGATCAAAGGCTTTATCAAAAGCTAAAAAAGATTCTGTTGGCAAGGTCCCTAGAGAGTCAGATACCTGTTTTTCAGTGATAGGCCCTTCAGAAAAGCAAAGGATTTGATCTAATAAAGATTCTGCTACTCGCATAGATCCATCGGAAAAGCGTGAAATGGCATGTAAAGCTTCTTCTTCATAAGAAAAAGATTGCTCTTTAAGCATATCAGAAAGTTTATGTGTGATTTTATTAGTAGAAATTCTTTGTAAATCAAATTTTTGACATCTGCTGATGATGGTAGGGGGGATTTTATGAACTTCTGTTGTGGCTAAAAAAAATTTCACATGAGCCGGGGGCTCTTCTAATGTTTTTAATAAAGCGTTAAAAGCTTCTTTTGTCAGCATATGCGCTTCGTCTATAATGAAAATTTTACATCCAAAGGTCATTGGAGCATACGCTACCGTTTCATTAAGTTGACGAATATCGTCAATGCCTCGATTAGAGGCTCCGTCGATTTCTAATACATTCAGATTTTTACCTTGGGAAATTTCTTGACAGGAGGGACATTTGTTGCAAGGCTCAGAGTCTTTAGATAGATTAGGGCAGTTTAAGGCTTTAGCTAGCACGCGAGCTAGCGTTGTCTTACCTGTCCCCCTGGTTCCGCAAAACAAGTAAGCTTGCGCTGTTTTTTTTTGTCGTAATGCATTTTTTAAAGTGGTTACGATCGCTTCTTGTCCTAAAACAGTAGAAAATGTTTGAGGTCTATAGGCTCTAGACAGCCCTTGATATTGTGACTGATATTGTGACATGAGAGTTCCCCTTGAATTAATTAGAATATAAAAAAAGGGGGATAAATCCTAAAGAAAAATAGTGAAAAATATGTTTATGTATAAAAATATTTTTTCAAACTTGTTTTTTAAGATAGAGTAGAGCAACATCAAGAAAGATTAGTTTACGGGAGATAAGAATGAGGAAGGATCTTGCGCTTGCAGGCGATTCCCCAGAGAGATCGTATAAAAGATTATTAGGTGCTAGTAAATTAAGTTGGCGCTGCGTTTTAATAATTGCTTTTTCGATGACTCTTTGTCTGTTTTTACAACTTCGAGAAGTTAAGATAGATGTTTTAGAGCTGCACTCTATTTCTAAGCAGTATGTCGTAGCTCAGACAGCTTTTGACTTTCCTGATCAAGAAAAGACAATCTTTTTGCAGCAGCAATCTATGCAAGATATTGGATCTATTTACCGATTTGACAGTAAAGAAGTTCATAAGACGACTCATGAGTTTGAAGAGCGTTTGCTACAAAATCAAGATTGGCGTAAAAAACTTCCCAAGGTGACTTTTGAACAGCTGTACGGATATGCCGAAGCTATAGAGAAAATTTGCATAGAAAGTAGATTTTCAGATGAAAGAACAATTGGGAGAATGAGAGGGGGGGAAGTTGCTCCTGAAGTTATTTTCACCTTGCCAGATAGCCGTAATGAAAATCCGACGATCCCTTCTTTTTATTGGACAACGATAAAAGACCGTGTTTTTTTTCAAGAGCCGGATTCGGCCGTTACTGTTTTTGTGATGGACTTTTTTAAGCATGGAAAATGGCAGCTTCAAGAAGATATTGGGCTAGAAAAGAGAATGAAACAGATGGCTAAAGATAGTGTGCCGGAGCAGTTTACTCTTATAGAAGCGGGTAGCTTTATACTGGAGCCTGGAGAGAAGGTTACTTTAAGACATATTATGCTTGTGCAGTCCATGAAGAAAGCTATGGGTGGCATTGGATATTCTTTTTCTTTTTTATCTATGATGGGAACTTTAGCTTTAAGTCTTATTATCACATTCTTAACTATTAGTTATTTAAAACTATACCATAAAGATATTTTTAAATCTCTTCGTAGGTTAACCCTTTTAACTGTTATAGCAATAATGACTCTTGCTATTGCCAAGGGGACCGAGTATTTGCTGTTATATAAAGGGTATAACCTAATTGAAGCGGTTAGATTTCCTCTTGTAGTTCCCTTTGCTTCTATCTTACTTTGTATCTTGCTAGGCGCTAGAATTGCTCTTTTTTGTTCTATTTCCCTATCTGTGATTATTAGTTTAGGTCTTGTAATCGAGTATGATCGATTTTTAGTATTAAATTTAATCGCTTCTATGTGTACCATCATTTTTGCTAGAGGGCTTCATAGAAGAAAAGAGATTTGCGAAGTGTGTGGGAAGGTGTGGATTTGTTGTATACCGGTCTTGATGGCGTTTCACTTGGAAGAAGGGAGCTTTTGGCAGATGAGTCTTGCTGTAGATCTAGGTACTGCTTTTATCTTTTTAGCCGTTACAGCTATCTTTGTTGTTGGTCTTTTACCTCTTTTTGAGATCATATTCAATATTGTGACCGATATGACTCTAATGGAGTACATGGATCCTAATAGCGAGCTTTTAAGACGTTTAAGTTTAGAAGCGCCTGGGACATATCAGCATTCACTAGTTGTTGGAAACATAGCGGAGATAGCGGCTAGATCTATTGGAGCCAATGACCTTTTTTGTCGAGTGGCAGCCCTTTATCACGATATAGGAAAACTATTTAACCCCCATTATTTTACAGAAAACCAGCTTGGAGGATTTAACATCCATCAATTGCTGACCCCTTTAGAGTCCACTCATGTCATAATTGCTCACGTGGCAGAAGGGGAAATTATCGCGAGAAAGCATTCACTACCCCAAAGTTTTGTTGATGTAATTCGAGAGCATCATGGCAATACATTAGTCTATTTTTTCTATTGTAAACAGATAGAGCAGATGGATGGGGATCCGTCTAAAGTAAATGAAAAGCTGTTTAGATATCCCGGGCCTAGACCTCATACAAAAGAATCTGCTTTAATTATGATTGCAGATACGGTTGAAGCGGCCTCTCGTTCTTTAGATGAAGTCTCAGAAGAGGCCTTCATTGAAATGGTAGATCGCTTGATTGCAGAAAAAGCAGAAGAAGGGCAGTTTGATGAATGTCCAATTACCTTTCAAGAGCTAGGTATTGTGAAAAAAGCTATTGTAAAAGCCTTGCTTGTCACAAGACATCTACGGATTAAGTATCCAACAAAATTAATGACGTGATATCGATTCTTAGGTTTTTAGCACAACAACTCACTTGATATTATACGATTAATGTCCTATATGTTAATTTTGTATTCATACTAGGTGTGTAGATTATATGATTTCTATGATTGAAGGTTTTTTGCGCTTCATTAAATGTCGTAAAATTAAGATAGATATTATTACTGTTTTTATCGCGCTTTTAACGGTAACCGTTTCTTTTATAGTAGTGTATAGCTACAATCAGTCTGTCAAAGCTGTTTTAAAGTTAAGCAAAGAGCTCATGGCGCAGATTAGCTCTGATGTGATTCATCAAACAACAGATATGTTTGCTCAGGCAAGAGCTTTATCTCTTACGGGAGCAAGCCTTACTAGATCACCTACAGAGATAAACTTAGACAATCAAGACCTTTGCTCTTATCTTCTCTCTATTCCCCGTTATGTCCCTTTTATTGATAATGCATATATTGCAACGGCTAATGGCAGTATGCTTGAATCCGTACATTTAAGAAGATCTTTTTACTTTTCAGATCCATCCAAACCTCTTCCGATAGGCTCTAAATTTGCTCTACGGTTTATCAATCTAAATAATAACCCTGCGACAGAACTTTGGATATATAAAGATAATGAGGGAAAAACAGTTGGAGAAGAAACCATTCCCCCTATAGTTGATCCAAGAGAGCGTCCCTGGTTCATAGAAGCTTCCAATGCAAAAAAAATTATTTGGACAGATGTTTACATATTTAATGAAGCTCCTCTTCCTGGGATCACAGCAGCTTGCCCTATTTATGATCAAAATGGACAGTTCATTGCAGTGATCGGTGTGGATATTTTCTTAAAAGGGATTTCTAGCTTTTTAGAAAAAAAGATATCGTTTAAAGATGAGCGCATTTTGATGGTGAATGAAAAAGAAGAGATCCTCGCTTCTTCTTTTTCCTTAGAAGGAGTATCGAATACAACGAGGTTATCTTCTATAGGGCAACTCAAAGATAAAACTTTTGCCCAGGCATTTGCCCTTTATAAACTTTCGAATGAGAAGCTATTCTTTTTTTCAGAAGGGGGCATTAACTATATCTCATTTTTTTTCCCTATAGATATCGATGCGGGTCAAACATGGGTTCTTTCTGTAGTGATTCCCAAAGAGACTCTTATTCATGATGTCAATGTAATCATCATTAAGGTTCTTGTTTTTTCTTTTGTTATTTTTGTTGGAGCTTTATTAATGGTTTTATTTTTGGCAGGTAAGATCTCCCGGCCGATAGTTGCTTTGACTCATGAAATTGACAAAGTTAAAGCCTTTGATTTAAAGGATCCCATCATCCCTAAGTCTCATATTAAAGAAATAGCGATGATTGAAGCTTCACTAGCAGATATGAAACAGGCTTTACAATCATTTAGTCTTTTTATTCCCAAGCTTTTGGTGAAGCAGCTTGTAGAAAAAAGAGAAGGGATTAAGCTGGGTGGAGAACTTAGAGTTGTTACAATTAGCTTTTATGATATTGCTCACTTTACAACTATTTCCGAGCATTTTCCTCCCCAAGAGTTAATGTTGCAGGTATCAGAGTATCTAAGAGCGCTATCTCCTATTATCATCCAAAATCAAGGGACGATAGATAAGTACATTGGCGATAACATTATGTCTTTTTGGAATGCCCCTAGCGATGATCCAGATCACATTTTACATTCTTGTATGGCAGCCTGGGCTTGTCAGCAAAAAGTTGCAGCGTTAAATCAGAAGTGGAAAAAAGAGAAGAAGCCTTGTTTTGAAACTCGTATGGGCATCCATACGGGGGATGTTATTGTGGGGAACATTGGCTCATCAGAGCGGATGAACTACACTGTTGTTGGCAGCTCTGTTAACATTGCCTCTCGACTAGAGGGGGCAAATAAAATATATCAAACAAAAATCATCATTAGTGAACCTATTGCTGAGAAAGTGAAAGATCACTTTATTATTCGTCTTCTAGACCTCATTGCCTTAAAAGGAAGCAATACAGGAATTTTTATTTATGAGCTAAGAGCATTAAAAAAAGATCCTGAAGCCTCTTCTATAGAAACCTTTTGTAATAGTTTTACAGAAGGTGTGCAGCTGTATCTTAATAGAAGGTGGCAAGAGGCTTTGACTATTTTTCAAAAGCTTTCTCTTGATCATCCAAAAGATGGCGCTTTGCAGTTTTATATTGGAAGAATTCAAGAGCTTCTTACGTTGCCGGAAGATGCTCAGTGGGATCCTGTGTTTAAGCCCTTATCTAAATAGTAAAAATTAGGACTTTTTAAGAAGAAGTACAATGATTCTTTGAGGAACAAAATAGGAAAAAAACTGCAAAAGCTTATATCGGTAGTCGATAATGGCCGTTTTTTTTTGTTTTTCTATTTGCCTTAAGACTATTTTTGCTGTTTTAGGAAGAGACATGACATCCCAAGAGTTTAGGTTTACAGAACCTTTTACCGCTTTTTGAAAAAAAGGGCTTGCAAAGCGACCCAAAATGGAGGTGAGGACTCTGATGTTGTGAGAAGAGAGCTCAGCATCCAAAGAGAGGGAAAAATGCTCTACAAAACGTTTAGAGGCAGCATATAAGCTGAAATGAGGGTAGATGAAATGCCCTGCCATAGAAGAGATATTGAGAATCGTCCCTTTTTTATTTTTTAGCTTTAAAATCCTTGCCGATTCTATCGAGATCCGTACTAGAGCGTCTATATTAACTTGTATCATCTGCATTTGCTCTTCTAAAGAAAAAGAGAGGATGTCTCCATAGAGTCCAAGTCCTGCGTTATTGATGATGAGATCAGGTTCATGCCTTGAGATCATTTGCAAAAGTAGGGCAAGGTCAGAAGAAGAGGATAGGTCTGCTGGAAAAATGAGGACGGAGGTCATCTCCTTGAGTTCTTTTTGGAGGTCAAGTAAGGCGGACTCTTTTCTTGCTGTAAGCAAAAGGGGGATTTTCTTTTGCGCTAGAAGATAAGAGAGCTCCTTACCTAATCCTGAGGTAGCTCCTGAGATGAAAGCAAGGTGGTAGTTCAATGGGCTAAGATCTCTTGAGTTATTTTTTTACTCAGCATTTGTAGTTTGAGTTCAGATGAAGAGATTGCTTCTTCTATGTTAAGTTGAATAGGTATTTGTGTTGAAACATATATTTTAAGTTTAGGCTCCGTTCCCGAAGGCCTGATGATAAGCTTAGATCTATCTTCTAATCTAAATAGCAAGACATCGGATTTAGGAAGGTTAGTTTTTTTTGTTTGTAAGTAATCTTCTTGTTGAACAATCTGCAAGTTGCAAAGAGTTGAGGGGGGGTGAGCTCTTAGATGATCCATGAGGTTTAAAATGGCTTCGGCTCCCTCTTTTCCTGGAGCGAAGTCGATACTGCAGGTAGTTTCTTTAAAAACACCATATGTTTGGTAGATCTCATGGAGAAAGTCAACAAGGGTTTTGCCTTGTCTTTTATAGTGAAGGGCGATTTCAGCTATTAGACAGCAGCTTACGATTCCATCTTTATCTCTAGAATGTGTTCCATATAGATATCCATAGGATTCTTCTGCTCCAAAAAGGAAGGAAGGCGCTTTTGGATCTTGTTCCCAAAGGTGAATTTTTTCTCCAATGTATTTAAAGCCTGTCAAGACATCAAAGCAAGGGACCTTATGAGCTTTACAAATCGATCTAATAAGGTCAGTTGACACGATGGTTGTAATGATGGCAGGATTTTTTATGTCTTTATGCACTCTGCATAGGTACTCAGAGCAGATAGAGGCAATTTCATTGCCTGTTAAAACGATGGATTTTCCTTTATGAGAGACAGCTACTCCTAATCTATCTGCGTCAGGATCTGTTGCAAGTAGAAGGTCAGAAGCTGTGCTTTTAAGAAGGGCTAGCCCTTCTGCTAAAGCTTCTAAACGTTCTGGATTAGGAAATGCAACAGTTGGGAAATTTCCATCGATGACAACTTGCTTTGTCACAAAAGAAAGAGAAGAAAATCCCCAGTCAGCTAAAGCCTTTGGAGCTAAAGTGATCCCTGTACCATGAAGGCTTGTGTAGACGATAGAGAGGTTCTTTCCAAATGTTTTATTTTCTTCTGAAAAGTTTTGTAAGGGACGTAGAGCGCTTAGATAAGCGTCATCTATTTTTTCATCCAAAGGGTGCAAGGTTCCAGGATGGGAATTTATTTGAATAGAAAAGTCTTTAAGTTGCTGGATTTCTTGTAAGATCCCGTCGTCATGAGGGGAAACAACTTGCGCGCCATCTTGCCAGTAGACTTTATAGCCATTATATTCTTTGGGGTTATGAGAGGCTGTAATCATAATAGCAGCGTCCGCTTTACAGTATCTGCAGGCAAAGGAGACGTAAGGAGTGGGTCTTAGCTTTTCGCAAAAAAAGACATCGATTCCATTTTGGAGTAAAGTAGAGCAAGCTTCTTTGGCAAACTCTTCAGAGTGTAGTCGATTATCAAAGCCGATAACGACGGAAAGACCCTTAGAAGGACACTCTTTTTTTAAGTAGTTAGCAAGTCCTTGAGTTGTTTTTCTGATCGTATAGCGATTCATGCGGTTGGTGCCAACTCCCATAAGACCTCTAAGGCCTCCTGTTCCGAAAGAAAGATCTGTGTAGAAGCTATCTTCTAATTCTTTAGGAGAAAGGGCTATTAAAGCTTTAACTTGCTCTCTTGTGTCTAGGTCAAAAGGCTCTTCTAGCCAGCAGTTGATTTTTTGCTCTGTTTCTATATTCATCCTCGAAGCTCCTATTTACCTGTTTCATAGCAGAAAAGAGGGTCAAAAGACAAGTTTTTTAATGAATTTGGCTTTGAATTTCTTCTAAAGAGGTGATGGGGGCTTCCGGGTGGTTGATCCCTTCACAGCTTTTAGCTGCCTCATCCCATTCTTCCTTAGAAGAAAGATTTTCTTTCCACCAAGGAAAAGTTTTACATTGCTTAGGGCGCATAGTATAAATTTGGCAGCGATTGTCTTCTAGGAAAATACAATCATAGTCACCATTTTTTGGTTTTTTCTCCATAAGCGCCTTTCTATTTCCTATAAGTCTTATGTACTTACGGTGAAAATCTTCTATAGATAATTTAAAAGAAGCCGCTATTTCTTCAATTTCTTGTTCAGTCACCCATACAGCACCGGGGCTTCCTGTGCAGCATCTGCCGCAACCAGTGCATTTGAAAGAAAGACCTTCTTGGTACCAAACGGGAAGAGAAGTTTTTGTCATAGTAGTTTTACTCCCAAGTAAAAGATGTTGGTGAGGTTTGGAGCCATTGATGTCCAGTCCATGTATAAGGGGTGATGGTGCAACTCTTATCTTCACATTGGATCAGATTCCAGCCTCCTGAAAATTGGTGAACAGCAGAGCCTGCGTCAACGATGACAGGAAGATCTAAAGGTCTTCCGTCATAAATAGTTGGTTTATGGGTATGCCCATGTAGATATAATTTTATTTTTTTGTGTCTTTTGCAAAGAGAGGCTAAGGCCTCGCTTCTTTCTAAGGCTTTTTCTTTTTGATTAGAAAGAGGAAAGTGGTTAGTAAGTATAACATTAGCTTGCGAGGGGATATTTTGAAGGGCTAGTTCTAGCTTTTCTTCTAGTGCAAAAGAAAAGTGACCATGAGAGCAAAAAAGGGGGGTTGGGAGTGTGGTGTCTAGGGCAATCATCCACCAAGCAGGATTTAATTGCTGAACATGAAGGCCTTCAGTAGATAAGGAAGAGGGAAAGGAGTTGTAAAAAAGCTTTTTTTTAGAAGATTCTTTTGTGTATTTATCGTGGTTGCCAGGGAGGGTAAGGGTTTTAATTCCTTGATTTTGTAGTGTGTGTATAAAATATTTTGCTTTTTCAAATTCTTGCTCTAAGGCTGTGCAGCTGACATCTCCTGAGATAAGAGCAAAAGGAACTTTTTTTTGAGTTAAGATGGAAGAGAGTCCGTCTAATAACTTATAGTTAAATTCTCTTTTTCTTCGTAAGAGGAAGTTTCCATTGCCAATCCATCTTTTCGAGAAAAATTGACGAAGTCCAAAGCTCATGTGGAAAAAATGCAAATCAGAAATATGGGCAAAAGTAAAAGAAGAAGCTAGCATAGGCCTATAATGGATAAAAATTCATTTACGAGTATACTAGCTCTTTTCTTAAAAATACAGAGTTATCCTTTGTGTTTAGCTGCTTTTTTTGTAAATCGGATGTTTTTATCTGCTTGCTGCGCTCTTAGGGTTGTTATCCAGCGCTCTCCCTCTTTATGAGGGTGGCTAGGAGGTGAGTTTTCGATTAGTTCACCCGTAGAATCTCTTTTAGAGACTTTTTTAGGACGTTTTGCAAATGAGGTTATAATAATTTTTTTTGGATTTGTAGTTTTTATCTCTGGGGGGGTATCAGTTCTCATCCCTTTTTTTACTTCTTTATGCTCTTCTTTGACAAGTCTTGTATTAGAAATATTATGTCTTCTGTTCATGATGCACCCCTTAATTACTGTTGTATGTAATCATTAATCTAAGATAAAAGTGTAAAAAAATCAATTAATTTATTTAATTTATTTAGCTTTCAGTATCTAAGTGTATTAGTAATCAACTTTGTAACAATGTTAAGCAATAAAAAACAATTGTAATTTATGATTATTTTAGATACATTTTTCGTAAATTTTATGGAGAAATGATAATGAGTATTAAAGTGACGCGTCAGCAGACAAATAGCCTTACCCCAAAGCAGCATCCCGATTTTATATCATGGGAATCTTATAAGCCTAAAGTGTCAACTAACAAAAGAAAAGTTTTTTTTCCAGATGAAAAAGCTGTTACCGTTAAGACGGCTAAGGTAGGTGAGTCAGTTTTATCAAATCCCTTAACAGATTGGCTCTCAAGCGATCTTAAAGAGAGGTCGTCGCAGATTTACATAAGAGAAAGAGATGCTCTTGGTGCGTTGCTAAATACGGCTAGAAAGACTCAAAAAGATGAAATTTGGTTAGAAAAACAAAATTCAACTGTTGTAAGGGAGATTAAAGGGGCTCTTTTAAACCGTTTTACAGTGATTGTTGAGGCTACGGATGCTTTGGCAGCTCAAAATCAAAGGCTAAGTGGAAAGAAAACGGAAAGTCTTTTTAATTATGATTGGAAAAGTCCTTTGTTAGGGGATGATTGTTTGGCAAGAGGCCAGACAGCGAAGGAAATAGAAGGAAAATATTCAGGGCAAGTAGTCAAGAACCTTGTGGTAATGAAAGATAGTAGTTTTCTTTTAGGGCAAGTGTTTAAGGTTCAAAAAGCAGAAATAGTCCAACATTCTGCCATGTTAGATATTGCTCGGAAAATGGCTCGAATAAGGAAAGATGCGACGGAACGATATCGAGCCTCTCCTAACTCTATTTCTCATTCTCATAGTTCAACTTATTTAACGCCATTAGAGATGGATCTTTTTCAGGCGCCTTTAAGCCCATTTGTAATGCGCAGCGAATTAGCAATAGAAAATTCCCCGGTAAAACCAGGAAGTCAGTTTGCTACTATTTTTTCTGATAACACCTGCTCTTAAGAGCAGGTGTGTGAAAGAATGTTTAAGCGTTTTCTTCTGTTTCTTGAGCGTCTCCAATGAGGGCTTCAGAAAGTAGAATAATACCTGCTGTAGAAGAGGCGAAAATGAGAGCATTTTTGATGACTTTAGCAGGATCTACAATCCCAGAGGCTAAAAGATCTTCTACTTGTTCTGTTGCTGCGTTAAAACCAAAGTTTCCTTTTTTTGTGAGAATTTGTTCTAAAAGAAGAGAGCTATCGCAACCTGTATTAGAAACGATTTGCTTAAAAGGTGCTTCGCAAGCTTTTAAGACGATACGAGCTCCTATGGTTTCTTCTGCAGATAAGGACATTTCTAAAATGGATTGACCCGCTTTTAAAAGGGCAATTCCACCTCCTAGTACGATCCCTTCTTCTAGGGCAGCTCTTGTAGAGTTTAAGCTGTCTTCAAATACCTGTTTTTTCTGTTTTAGTTCAGGTTCTGTAGGAGCTCCTACACGAATGACGGCAACTCCGCTGCTAAGCTTGGCTTTTCGCTCTTCTAGTTTGTCTTTGTCGTAAGGACTTGTAACTTCTTCGATAATCGCTTCAATCTGTTTGATTCGATCTGAGATGGCTTCTTTTGATCCAGCGCCGTCTACTATAGTTGTTTTATCTTTGCTGATAACGACTTTTTCAGCTTGGCCTAAGACTTCAGTAGAGACATCTTTTAAGATCAATCCAGCATCTTCTGTTACAAGGGTTGCGCCTGTTAAAGTCGCTATATCTTGTAAAAGCTCTTTTTTTCTATCGCCAAAGCCTGGAGCTTTTACGGCGCATACTTTCAAAGATCCTCTTAGTCTGTTAACAACTAAAGTGGAAAGAGCATCTCCTTCAATATCATCTGCGATGATAAGAAGAGAGCTGCCAGAGGAAGCGACCCCTTGTAATAGCGTTAAAATCTCTTGGATGGAGGAGATTTTTTTATCTGTAACAAGGATTTTAGGTTGAGAAAGCTCGGCTATGAGTGCTTCTGCATTGGTGCAAAAGTAAGAACTTGTATAGCCTCGATCAAACTGCATCCCTTCAACCATTTCAAGAGAGGTCTCTGTGCTTTTTCCTTCTTCGATCGTGATAACGCCTGTCTTGCTAACTTTTAAGAAGGCATCTGCGATCATCTTTCCGATTTCTGCATCGCCAGAAGCGGAGGCTGTAGCAATCTGTAGAAGTTCGTTATTGTCTTTTACAGCGATAGAAAGTTCGCTAATTTTTTGTATGACAGTCTCAACAGCTTTATCCATTCCTCGTTTAATTTGAATAGGGCTGGAGCCAGAAGAGATGTTTTTTATTCCGTTTTGTACAAGAGCTCGTAAGATTAAAATGCTGCTGGTTGTTCCATCTCCGCATTTTTCTTTCATTTTACTTGCGACTTCTTTTCCCATGGAAACGCCCATATTGGCGAACTGATCTTTGAGTTCTATGTCTTTTACAATGCTATTTCCGTCATTTGTAATAGTTGGAGCGCCAAAGCTTGTTTGTAAGCCTACGTTTCTTCCTTTAGGGCCAAGAGTTACGGCAACAACATCAGCAAGTTTGTCAATGCCCTCTTTGAGTTTATGTCGGGCTTCTTCTTCAAAAATAATTTCTTTAGCGGATTCTGACATGATTTAGTCTCCTGGTTATCTATTAAAAAGAAGGGTCATGTTAAGCGTTATTCAGGAAAATGGCAACCCCTTTCTTCTTTTTTTTAGCAAACTGTTTAGCTGAGTGCTATTTTTTAGTTTCTCTTACAGGGAAGACTCTGTATCTTTTTCAGAATGAAAGAGTTTATAGACCGATTGTTTAGGGGTTTTTAGAAGATGGGAAGCTGTTTTAATAGCTTCTGTCAAAGATAGGCCATAGGTTGCTTGCAGCTCTTCAACTAAAGCTTTTGGATCTTTGTCAGCAAAAGGATCAGAGCCTCCTTGGATCAGCAGTACAATTTCCCCTTTAGGGGGAGTCTTTGTAAAATGGATAACAGCTTCTTCTGCGCTCATCCGAATGATCTCTTCAAAGAGCTTTGTCAGCTCTCTTGCAATAGCTACAGGGGTAGAAGGAGCTAGGGTGGCTAGATAGGAAAGAGTGCTTGTGAGTCTTTGAGGGCTTTCATAAAAAATAGAGGTTCCTGGAAAGGAAAGAACCATGGGAAGTAAGGTTAAAACCTCAGCTTCTCTGCGAGGCATAAAGCCAAAAAACTGGAAGGGTGCACAAGGGAATCCTGAGAGGATGAGAGCTTGTATTAAAGCGGCAGGTCCAGGAATGCTTGTAAAGGGAATTTCCTCTTTTATGCAAGCTGTGATTAAAGTAGCCCCCGGATCACAAATAGCAGGGCAGCCCCCATCGCTTAGCAATCCAATAGTTTGACCTTGTTTTAGTAGGTCAATAACTCTTCCTATTCTTTGACTTTCATTAAAAGAGTGGTAGCTTTCTAATTTTTTTTTGATGTTGTAGTGACTAAGTAGGACTTGGCTTCTTCTTGTATCTTCGCAAAGCAATAGATCGCAAGCTTGCATGGATTCAATAGCTCTAAATGAAATATCAGATAGGTTGCCAATAGGAGTAGAGATAAGATATAGCAAAGAGTTGACTTGGGGTGAATAAGGTGGCACTCAGAATCGAACTGAGGAATGGAAGCTTTGCAGGCTTCTGCCTTACCGCTTGGCTATGCCACCGATTAAGAAAGTTCGAGATTATGCTTAAGTAAAGATATGAGGTCAAGGGGTTTTTCTGTTAAAGATTTTAATACTGAGATGAGCTTTGCTAGAGGGAGTTAAATTTGTCTAGTGCCACACTTCTTGCCAAGCTAAATATTCTGATGGCCGCAGGCGATGACGTGCAATATTACCCTCATGTAAACTCATGAGATCTTTTTCAATAGCTTCTGTAAAGCGGGTTTGCTCTTGGGTAGGTATAGAATTTTTAGCATATTCTCTGATAGAAGCAATAGCCTCTAGTTTGTTCATGCGATTACGTACAATATTGGCAATGATTTCACTGATAACAATTCGATAACGCATCCTAAAAGGATCAGGGTCTCCAAGTTCCTTTCTTTTGGCAGAATAACGGAGGCAGGAACGTTCATAGGCCCAAACAAAAACGTCTCTTAATAAATCTATGCGATTTAATTCATATATCGCTAAAAGTCCGTTCACATACACTCCTTGAGGAACATCTACAAATGATAAGGGGCATAAGTTTTTTTGAATAAGGGGTATGTTTGCTGCAAGACGCGATACGCGCTTATTTACATCTTCAAAAGGTTGCAGATAGGGTAGGTGGACCATTAGAAAAAAGGCTTGTTCAAAAGGATCTTTGACTGCATTAGCGGTGTCTAAAATTTGTTGAAAGTATTCTTCAATTAATTGAGGCATGGCGATAGGTTGATAAACTGATTTTCCTATGCTTACCGGTATTGATCTCAATCGACCGCATGAATCTAGATTTCCCAGTAAATCATTAGATAAAAGCGCATGTAAATTAAGGATTGTATAACGGTTAATTCCAATATTTGGTGCTGAGTCAACAAGAAACTCGATAGCATCTTTATGATTTAGGATCATTTGAGCTTCTTTTAAATCTTTAGATCCAATCATTTCACTTAATTCAAGCAATCTTTCTGTTTCGAGAAGAGAATAGGTGTTGCCTTCTAAGCGACTGGAGTTCCAGGATAGATCTATGAGAAGTCGATTTATGATTTGCCTAGCATAAGTGCCGGCTGGGCATTCTCCATCAGTTTTTCCTAACTCAAGAAGTTTTTTTTTAGTGGAATCAGAAAGGTATGAGGTAATATTCGGTCGATATTTGTCTAGAAAATTTCTATTATAGCCAACAGGTATTCGAGCTTGAATAGGTAGGCTTAATTGTTTTTGAATTTTTTTGGATATGTCAGACAGGGGGATAAGATTGTCATTATCTGGTTGAGTAGATTCTTGAAACGTAGTTTTTTCTTGAGAAGTGGGAAGGTAAATCCTTGAACGAGCGTGGCCTTCGGCTTGTAAATAGCCGTTTTGTACGAGTACGGCTAGTCTGTATTGGAGATTTCGAAGCGAAATAGGAATTCCTAGCTCATTAATAATTTTTCCTAAAGAGATTCCGTCAGGAAAACGGGTGATGACTTCTAATATAGTATCCAGTTCTTTTTGAGGGATTTGCTTAGCCATGGTAATTTTACTTTAAGGTTTATGTAAAAAAAAGTTTTGGTAGTGCATTAGCGCCTAATGTACTACTAAAAAGGCTAATATAGGCTAAATTTAGCTTAATGTACTACTAAAATCTGTTTTTAGTAGTACATTAGGCGCTAATGTACTACTAAAACAGTGGATAGTGGTGTATTAACGCCTAATGTACTACAAAAAAGGCCAATATGGGGTTAAATCGGCCTAATGTACTACAAAAAACTGGTTTTAGTAGTACATTAGGCGTTAATGTACTACTAAAAAGGGGGTAGTTAATTTTTTACAAATAGTTGAAAATACGAATTTTTTCACATTTTCAATAAAAGACTAACGATTGTCGTGTCTTTTTTATAAAATTTTGTATATCAGTGAAGTGTGATTCAACAAAACAAAAAAGACATTCATTTATGAAATTTAGCTTACTATCCAAAGAAAACATCTTTTATCAGCTGCTAGAGCAATTGGCTGTTAAAACTGAAAAATCAGTAAAAATATTTAAAGAGTTAATCGATTCTTGGAGACGAGATCATCCCGCTTTAGAAGATCTTAAAGACTTAGAGCATGAGTGTGATCGGATTGTTCATGAAATCATGGTTAAACTTAATAAAACTTTTGTTACTCCGATTGATCGTGAAGATATTTACCATCTCACCAAAAGAATTGATGATGTTGTAGATGTTGTTCAGGCTTTAAGTGAGAGAATGGCATTATTTCAGATTCGAGATGTCAAAAATGAATTAAAAGAGATGGCGGCTATTTTAGAAAAAGCAATGGGTCTTTGTGTTGTTATTATTTCTCAGATAAAAAATTTAAAAAATTCGAAACAGCTTTTTGACTTATGTATTCAGATTCACACTTTAGAAAATCAAGGAGATCGTCTTTTTGAAAAAGCTTTAGGCTCTCTTTTTCTAGATGGAGCGGATCCTTTAGAGGTGATCAAATGGAAAGAGATTTATGATTTTTTAGAAAGGGCTATTGATACTTGTGAAGATATTGCTGATATAATATGGGGAATCGTCGTCAAATATGGATGAGTTCAGCATAGGTTTATTCGTTGTTCTTTTGTTAATATTAGCTGCTGAATTCACTAATGGCTGGACAGATGCTCCAAATGCTATTGCAACAGTTGTTGCTACACGAGTCCTCTCTCCTGCGGCAGCTGTTATTATGGCTGCTATATTCAACCTTTTAGGAGTTCTTTCTGGGACGGCAGTTGCTGAAACGATTGGTACTGGAATAGTTGATTCTTCTGTCATAGATATGACCACAATTGCAAGTAGTATGGTAGCTATTATCATTTGGAGTACCCTTACAGCTCGTTTAGGGTTACCTACTAGTGAGACGCATGCTCTAGTCGCAGGGCTTGGCGGAGCTGGTCTTGCAAAGGCCGGTTTAAGTGTGTTAATTTGGGGAGGATGGAAAAAAGTTTTGCTTGGGCTTTTATTTTCTACATTTTTTGGCTTTATTAGTGGTCTTATATTAATGTCGGCGATCTATCATATATTTAAAAAATGCTCTCCCGGAAAAATGCGCAAATCATTTCATTATTTACAGATGGTCTCTGCCGCATTTATGGCCTTTAGTCATGGGTCTAATGATGGTCAAAAGTTCATGGGTGTTTTTACCCTAGCTCTTCTTATGGGTCAGCAACTCACTCATTTTGTCATTCCTCTTTGGGTGATACTTCTTTGTGCTTTTGTAATGGCTATAGGTACCCTTACAGGGGGATGGCGTATTTTAAAAACAATGGGTTTTAAAATTACCCATTTGGAGACTCCTCAAGGATTTTCTGCAGAGATGGCTGCTGCATCTACTATTGAAATAGCTTCTTTTTTTGGGATTCCACTAAGTACAACCCACACCATTAGTACAGCTATTATGGGTGTTGGCGCTACAAAGCGCTTATCCGCTGTTCGTTGGGGGATAACCGCTCATATTGTGACGGCATGGCTTCTCACATTTCCAGCTTGTGCTCTTATAGGCTATGGGGTGGCCCGCCTCCTGCAATTGTTTTTCTGAAACTGATAAGTAATATACTAGTTTATTAACTATTTAATTATATGTGAAATTTTAATTTCAGTAAATTATTACACAGTAAATTATTGCATTTTTCTTTTAAAGCTGAAAATAGTGTACAATGATTTGTAATATTATTTTAAGGTAGTATGCAACGTGAGTGGATTTTCTATAGGCAAGGTTAAGACTGATTTTTTGGCCTCTATGATTAATTATATGGACGTTAATAATAATTCTGTAGTTGTTGGAATAGCTCTATTTTCTTTGAGTATTTTAGCTGCATCTTTTATGAGGGACTCAGAGGCTACTTCTTCT
>ORMF010543986.1_pt1 | contig 24503 bp, 18 predicted proteins | sample 1779871 | NCBI WGS metagenome assembly ORMF01 (sample SAMEA104232316, study PRJEB22302) | groundwater metagenome | biome: forest; feature: aquifer; material: groundwater | place: USA | collected 2011-08-07 | depth 5.4 m | reverse complement strand
CAGAGTAAAGTCCACTTGCGCCGGCTTTCCCGCAGCGATCTGCACTGCCTCCTTTTTGACGGAGTGGAAACCCGCCGCTTCAATGCTGAGAGTATAGGCGCCCGGCGGCAATTCCCGGTACAGGTAACCGGTCAAGAAAATGGCCACATCCCATTGAAAACTTTGGTCGGGGCGATAGGATTTGAACCTACGACCCCCTGCGCCCAAGGCAGATTACGGGCGTTTCCCGAATTGCCCTATTTTCAATTGCTTACGGTTCAAGTACTTGGGAGCTGCCTATTGAAACCTATGGAACGGAATTGAATCTAGGTGCTTTGGGCAGCTACAATTTCAGCTACATTTGCCCACTCTCCCACTATCGAATTCGTTAGAAGCAGTGCGGGCTCATGGTGTTCAAGACCGGCTGTTAAATCTCTGGATTTGTGACCAGCAGACCCTCCGCAGCAACTACCTCGTTTAAGTTACTATCTGCTGCCACCATCGAGTTCAGAGAACGTCGTCGGTTTACGTCCAATGCTACCGCCAATTGAAGGGCATCTAGCGTGCGAAGACTAAGTGTCGCTCCGTACTGGGTGAGCAGTCGTTCAGCTTCTGAAAAATGCGAGTCACCAACCGCTACTACTATAAACTCTCCCGTTGCGACATCGTTGAGAAAATGGTTTCTGAGGGTTGTCGCATCCGCTGCAGTCAGATCTCCCATCCTAACCCTTCGAGCGAATATGGAGCTGATCTCGACCACAGTCAGGCGAGAAATAATGATGCTGCGGTTTGGCTCGCGAAATAGGGCCTCTACCTTCGCCGATCCAGTTTCGTCTTGATAGAGCTTTGCCAGAGCGCTGGAATCGAAGAAATAGCGGGCCATTCAGAACCGATCCTCACGTTCGGCTCTTATGTCTTCGCTTAAGGAACCAGGAATCTTCGACAAAATTTTCCTGACTTCTTCAAGGCTGGGAATGTGATGCAGGGTCCGAATTTCCTTGCGTGCTCTTTCAACGAACGCATGATCGATTATGGATGCCAGCGGGTCCTCCGTGTCAGAAACGGTCACCGTGACACGTTGGTGCTCATCTAGCGGCAGCGGCTCAAGGGGACGGAGCACCCCATTTTCGTAAACGGCTTCCACTTGTCTGGTCATAATATCTCCATTTTATGCTACTTTTGTCCCGCGCACGCAAAAATCCCGTTCCGCTGGCGAGGGAGCATTCTTGCAACTATGAATGGGAATAGTCCAGAAGAGCGACTCGAGTCGGCATTGGCTGCGTGTGCCCGTTTGCGAGAGGAGAACGACCGCCTTCGTCGGATTCTTTCGGAACACAATATACCGCTGTCGCAGTCCTTTGAAAAAACGCGCAACACTGACGTGGCCAAGCCAGCAACTGCGCCCGCCACTGTCAATCATCTCTCGGATTCGGATCTTAAGATCGGCCTGTTTCGCAACCTTTTCCGTGGCCGGGAGGACGTGTACGCGGTGCGATGGGAGGGGTTAAGCGGTCGGCACGGATACATGCCCAAAGCGGAACGTGATTGGAAAGCCTACCTCGGAAGCAAGCTGGAAGATCGAAAAAAGATTGACCGAAAGACCCGGAAATTTTGGCCATTGACGAATGAGGTTATACGCGCACATCTCGCGGGCGAGCACACGATCGGTATTTATCCCCTGTTGCCTGAAGAGAGTTGCTGGTTCCTCGCGGTCGATTTCGACAAGAAGAGCTGGCAATTGGACGCGTTTGCATTCCTTGAGACATGTAGGGAAATGGAAGTTCCTTCAGCTCTGGAGCGGTCGCGCTCTGGCAACGGAGGACACGTCTGGATTTTCTTCGACCGCGCGATTCCGGCGGTCACGGCACGAAAGCTCGGTTGTGCGATTCTCACCCGGACGATGGAGCACCGGCACCAAGTTGGCCTAGACTCCTATGATCGATTCTTTCCAAACCAGGACACAATGCCGAAAGGCGGGCTTGGGAACTTGATTGCCCTTCCGTTACAGAAAGTCCCTCGCGAAACGGGAAACAGCGTCTTTGTGGACGACCACTTCAATCCATATTCGGACCAATGGAGATTTCTCGCGTGCCTGCAAAGAATGACCGAGGACGCAGCCGAAGTGCTGGTTCGAGAAGCCGTGAGGCAAGGCAACGTTATCGGCGTCCGAATCGGCATCGCCGATGACGATACAGAAGAAGATCCGTGGACCTTGCCGCCATCCAGAAAACGATTGGAGAAACCAATCGTTGGACCCTTGCCCGAGCATGTGCAAATCGTACGCGCAAATTTGCTTTACATTGAAAAGAAGGATTTGCCCTCCGCTTTGCTAAATCGACTGCTTCGCCTGGCGGCCTTCCAAAACCCCGAATTTTATAAGGCTCAGGCGATGCGTCTCTCGACTTTTGACAAGCCGCGTGTAATCGCTTGCGGAGAGGACTTCGCCAACCACATCGCGCTGCCTCGCGGTTGTCTGGCAGAAGTCATCGCATTGCTAAAATCCCATCACATCGAACCGGTGGTGCGCGATGAACGCTACAGCGGCACTCCGATCGATGCGGAATTCCGAGGAGATCTCCGCGCCTTACAGCGCGAGGCCGTCTCAAAGACTGCCAGTCAGGATGATGGGATTTTATGTGCTCCGACTGCTTTTGGAAAAACTGCCGTAGCGGCTTGGATGATCGCAAAGCGAAAAGTCAACACGCTTGTCCTCGTTCATCGGCAGCAGTTGCTGGACCAATGGCGCAATCGTCTATCGATGTTCTTGGACATCCCCGTGAAGTCAATCGGGCAGATTGGTGGAGGCAAGCATGAAAGAACGGGTTCCGTTGATGTCGCTGTGATCCAAAGCTTGCATCGAAAGGGCGAGGTGGATGATCTCGTTGCCGGTTACGGCCAGGTGATCGTCGATGAATGCCACCATGTTTCCGCTTTCACCTTCGAACGGGTAATGAAGCACGTCAAGGCCAAATACATCCTGGGATTGACGGCTACCCCCGCGCGTAAAGATGGTCATCACCCGATCATTTATATGCAATGCGGTCCGATTCAATTCAGCCTGAGCGCCCGAGCGATGACCGATGCACTCCCTTTGAACACAAGGTTATACCGCGACACACGGCGTTCAGGTTACAGCCGGAGTTGCCTGATCTTACGATCCAACACGTATATGCTTCACTCATTAGCGATCACGACCGCAATGAGTTGATTGCAAGTGATCTCATCAGGGCAGTGCAGGCTGGACGTTCTCCTCTTCTCTTGACTGGGCGTACCGAGCATCTCAAGTACTTCGATGCTCGCATTTCCGGTTCGGTCAGGAATGTTTTTGTTCTCAAAGGTGGTATGGGTAAAAAACAGCGCCAAGCTATTGCCGCTGCTCTGGCCACTGTGCCAGAAGGCGAACAGCGGGTAATTCTGGCTACCGGTAGCTACATTGGAGAAGGTTTTGATGATGCCCGGCTCGATACGCTGTTTTTGGCCATGCCTATTTCATGGCGGGGCACGTTGCAACAATACGTAGGCCGCTTGCATCGGCTGCATGACAACAAGCGCGTGGTTCAAGTCTACGATTATGTGGATTTTCAGATCCCAATGCTCGCGAGAATGTTCGAACGGCGATTGAAGGGCTACAGTGCAATCGGGTACACCGTCGAAGGAGGGAAAGAGAACACGATAGAGCCGCTGAGCCTGTGATCCGCACACCGGCGCCATTTACAATTGCGCCTTGGTGAGACGGCGAAGAAAACTTTCCTTCTTCAAATGGCATTCGCGGAGTCGATCCAGAGCAGCTTTGAATTCTTGCTCGCGCCCGCGCCGACTCGCCAAGTCTAGCAGATCCACAAGACAGCTTACAGCGCGGTCGTTATTGTTTGGCTGCTTGGTCTGAACCAACTGGGTCACTTGGTCCCAGACCTCGTACTCCCGCGTGGCGAGTTGATCGAGATACTTGGCGCGGGAAGCCGCTTGATCACGCTCTAGGCGAGCAAGTTCAGAGGCTTCCCGCTCGGCCATCGCGCGGGATCGCTCGGCGGTGCGAGCCTCCGCAGCCGCAAGTAGCTCTCCAACGGTGCGGTTTGGTTGAGCCTGGACGCTATTGTGTTTGCTAGATTGCCGGGCCTGCTGAAACTGCCGCAGCAATTCAGCTTGAAAGTGCGGATGATCGGCGCGGGTTGCCTGGAGCAGAAGCGCGCTCTTTTCCTTCTCGGGCATGCCTTTGATCCACGCTTCCAGATGCGCTCGGACTGGACCTGCTTTGTGCGGCGCGCTCCGTACAGCAGCAACTGCAATCAAGTCCTGATCAATTCCCAGAAAGTCGGAGAATGCGTCGAGCGGGGCTGAGAGCTTTGCGAGACCCCGCGGGACCATCGGTTCCGCGTCATCGTCGTTGAATTCTCCGTTCTGAACTCCGAGTAGCCAGCCCAGGTAGAGGCAGCGCAGGTCCCCTCGAAGCACCTCTTCGCGCAGAGGTATCAACGAGGGCATCCGCTCTTCATCGTCTTCTTCCCACTCGGGGATCTGATCCTCCTGCCAGAAGTTGACAATAATGAACTCCGGCACTCTTCGCATCCTTGCGCTTTCACCCCGGCAGTAAGCGGACAGGGCTTTCTCGTCGACTAGCCGTCTCGGGAATTTCAAGGACAGTCGCCGGGTCCCCCAGTTGGCCAAGTAAACGAAGGCGTCGAAGTATTGGACTATCAATGCATCAGGATCGCCCTTGAAGTCGCCCCACTCGTATGTATTCACAAAGCTAGTCGATGTAATCGCTGCGCGGGTCGAGAGCGCCCGAAGCTCGCCTATCTCGCGCTTGGTCAACGGCCGGTCAATCGCCCTGAATTCGTAATACTGGTATTCGCTCATTACACCATTCGTCTCTCAAGCGTGCATCCTTTGCAATAACTCCTCGGCATAAAACGCTCCCGCTGGCGTCTCTTCATGTTTGAAGAAGGCGAAGACGCTCTTGTCCTGGCCCAAAATCTGTCTCACCTTGGCCGCAATGGCTTCGCGGTCTTCCGGTGTATAGTTCGGCTTGCGCAAACGGCAGTAGACAAAGTCGGAAGTGATTATTTCCGGGACCTGAAACCTTTCCGATTCCGCGAGACAGAGCGCTATTTTGTGTTCTTCCAAGAGACGGTAAATCGGGTCGCAGAGCCAGGAATCATGCCGGAACTCAAAGGCGTATCGCAAGTCGGGCGGCAGGAGATCGAGAAACTTTTCCAATACTTTCAGGTCGCAGTGGAAGTGCGGAGGCAATTGGAAAAGGATTGGACCTAGCCGTTTTGCCACCCGGAGCGGAGCGGTAGCGTTGAAGAACGCTTCCGTAGCCTGCGCCGCTTCCTTGAGCCGAAGTATATGCGTGATGCGCTGGTGCCCCTTCAGGGCGAAGATAAATCCCGGCGGGGTCGCCCTGATCCAATTCTCCAGGGTGCTACTGGCAGGCAAGCGCCGGAAGGTGTAATTGATCTCCACGCTGTTCAGTCTCTGCGCGTAATGCGAGAGAAAACTCTTGGCCGATAAATTGGAAGGGTAGAAACCCGGCTTCCAACTCGAATAAGCAAAACCCGACGTGCCTGCAAAAAGCTGTGCCATTTTTTGCCTTCCGTAACAATATCGCTTCAGACTATGAGCAGCAACCCTGAAAAAGCGAGCAGACCTGTCAGGAGTCTGGTCGGCTGTTTTGGTTACGGAGCCGTTACCCCGGCCGGGGTCTTAACGGGCCTCTCGGATCGAAAGTGATGAGTTTTTTTGGCATGTAGTTAATATTGTAGATGGTCCCGGCCACTTGAATGGAGCGAAAAGGGCCGTAATTACAGGAGTCGGATTACCCGACCCCCTGTCCAAAATGCAGGTGCGCTACTAAGCGCGGGCTCTATCTTGCTGAAAAGATTGGTCGGGGCGATAGGATTTGAACCTACGACCCCCTGCGCCCAAGGCAGATTACGTGCATTTGCCGAATTACCCTATTTTCAACTGCTTACGGCTTAAGCAGTTGGGCGCGGTCTATTGGGATTTATGGAACTAAATTGAATCTCGGTACTTTCGACAGCTACAATTTTATCTACAGTCCATCACAAGGCGATTGTCCAATTTCGCCCGTCGAATTCACTGCAAAGCCGTGCCGAGACCCTAAGCAAAACCGGACGTGCCCGCAAAAAGCTGCGCCACGTGTCTGGCCTTTCCAGGTGTCGTCAAAAGCACCGACGGACGACAAAGCTGGCAGCCAACAGGTTCACAGTAGCAAGGTATCAAACGCGACCCTGCCACTAACGATTCTTCGGCCACGCAAAAATGGAGGCTGAATCGAAAATAACACTGCCACCTATCGCGTTTCACGCGCGCGCCTAGTTTTGTAGATGAATGCATGCAATGAACACAACGGGAGGACCATCCGCACCGTCACCTCAACCGATGCCGGGCAGGATTCGAGCAGCTGAATACGTTCGCATGTCTACCGAGCACCAGCAATATTCCACTGAAAACCAGCATCAAGTGATCCAGCAGTATGCCGAGGGACGCGGCATGGTCATCGCGCGAACCTACACTGACGCCGGCAAAAGCGGTCTGGGTATTGAGGGGCGGGCCGCGCTCAAGCAGTTGATCCACGATGTAGAAAATGGCCCACCCGATTTCCGTGCGATCCTGATCTACGACGTCAGCCGCTGGGGACGCTTCCAGGATGCGGACGAGAGCGCATATTATGAATACATCTGCCGTCGCGCGAAGATCGAAGTGCATTATTGCGCCGAACAGTTTGAAAATGATGGCAGCCCGATTTCAACCATCCTCAAAGGCGTCAAGCGTGCGATGGCGGGCGAGTATAGCCGCGAACTCTCCGCGAAGGTTTTCATCGGGCAATGCCGCCTCATCGAACTCGGTTTTCGCCAGGGAGGTGAAGCGGAATTTGGGCGGCGTCGAATGCTGCGCGATGTTAACGGCGAACAGAAGGGCGTGCTCCGATGCCAGATAGCAGACCTATGCTTCGCCAGAAAGAGATGGAGTGGCTACAGCGGAATTTGAAACTGATTGAGGAAATCCGGAAGGTCCTGAAGGTGTCTGCTAGGACGGCAGGTTGCGACTTTGAAGGTTTTGGCTTGCACGCGTATTCTCCAATATAAGCATTGGAGTCATGCAGCTCAGGCCGGGTCCATATATGCCCCCCGAAAACCGCGCGAAATCAGGTACGATTTCGCGCGAAGGAGGTGAGGCAGGTCAGTTCTTAATGGGAGAAAAAGAAACAGCTCACCGCGGCCGGGGGCATGTCCCCAAGCGGCACCACATCCACTTGGGAGTCGCTGATGCGGATGTTTTGGATGGGCTTGTTAGTTCCCAATTCATCGGCTTTGACAGAAGCACGCAGGGTAATGCTGGCGGCCCGTCCCGTTTCGCTGATTTTCAGGTTCAAATAACCCAACAAACCTTCTGGGATTCCCTTCTTGGGGGTGGGCGGGGTCGGGATTGACGCGATGATCGTCAGAGTCTGGGTATCCACCTCTTTGTCATTCTTCCCTTCTTTGACATCGGCATGAAAGTCCACGTTCCCCATTTCGGTTCCGGGGTCAAGTTTGGAAAACTTCATGTTGACACTCACGTAGTTGACCTCCAACGTCAGGCGCCCCACCTCCACGTTTTCAGCCGGAGTGAAGTAGATGGGAACGACAACCGATCCGCCGGGCGTCCCGGAACTGAACCCCAGGGTTACGCGACTGGCGGCTTTGGCGTCAATCTCTCCTTGTCCCCCAGCCTTCCCTGACCCCTCTTGGGCAGCGGCTACATGGCGTAGTCCGATCATGAGCATTAGGCCCACAAACAAAAACTTGCTTTTACCCCCCCTCATCAAAAACCTCCAGAGCTTCCGCAAAAGATTGAATTGGGAAATTAGGATGCGACCCGGACAGTCACGTTCCACACTACCCTGATTTCTGCCCTGCATTGTATATTATGTAAGCGGGGTGGTCCTTCGGCCTTGTCCAAGAGCACCCCGCTCTGCATATCTTTTTTCACATCTCAAAATCTGTCGCTCGCCAGACCACCTTGCCGCCTACTAAAGTCAACAGGGTTCGAATGGTCCAGATCCGGTCGCCAGGTAAATTCGGATCCACCGGGTTCTTGTCCACCACGATGAGATCGGCGTATTTCCCCGGCTCAATGGAACCGATCATCTTCTCTCGCAAAACGTACTCAGCCCCCCACCGGGTCATTTCGCGAAGGGCCGTCTTGGGGTCGAGTGCGTTCTGACCTCCCCGAACCTTACCCGAGTCATCTATTCGGGTAACCAGAAACTGCATGCCCTGCCAAGGATTAGCTGCCTCGAATTCGCCCTCAAACGTGATTCGCACTCCGGCGTCCACCAACTTCTTCGCTGGTCCTGCCCACCCGTTTACAATTTCATCTCCAAACACTTGTCTCATCAACATTCCTCGCTGAGTCGCGAGGGCCGTAGGGATAATGCTCCAATAGATGCCAAGCTCCTTAGACAGATCAATCGCCTTCTGACTGAGTAGGCCCGTATGGTCGAAGGCAAACCTTCTTCCTTTTACCGGATTGTCCTTGCTGATTTCCTTGTAAAATTCCATCGCTTCTTCCACGGCTAAATTACCCCAGCTATGCATGTTCGAAAAACGATAGCCGAGTTTATTCAAGCGGCGTAGTACTTCTAGCTGTGGGTCGTTCTGCCGGCGCCAGTTAAAGCAGGCGTTCGAATCGAAGATGTAGTTTTTGGCGACACCTTCCAACCTTGGGAAAGAAGCACAGATGGCGCCACCGTCCGGGGAACCGTCCAACGGCACACCGGTAAGACCGGTCATCCAGAGCATATCGCTCTTGTATTTGCCTTCGACATCTTTCAAGTGTCGAACAAAACCGTCGAACGCAGGTAGTTGTACCGGCCCCACTTGTTGAGCGTATCCCACCCTAACAGGCATCTTGCCAGCCTGGTCCAGCAGTCCAAACGTAGCGATCTCGTCATCCGAAAACCGGCTTGACACTGTGGTGTAACCAAACGGTGCAATACGGTCTCTAAGCTCCAATTCGTAGAGCGGCGCCAGCATTTCTGGTGTAGGCTGGGGTAGATATTCGTCCAGGACCGCCTCGAAGCCATACCGGCCGCCGGGGAACTTTTTGAAAGCCATCTCTAAGGCTTTGGAGTTCATGACACCACCCCCGCCGACGAGGATCATCACAGGCCTGCCGCCGGAAACTTTGTCGAGGTCCTGCGGCATAATCTGAAGCCTGGGTAAGTCGTTTACCAAAATCCCACGGCTTTCCGCGAACCCCGGGGGAGGAGCGTTTAATATCATAGTCGATCCGTAGCCAACCCAACCGATGAGGGGCCGGCCGCTGACCACCACTATCGCCAACTCGGGATCTGCGCTTTGGACAATGCGCCCTATCTGCGCCAGAACAGCGTCTTTATTGTTCCAGTCAAAAATCATGCCGGCAGCTTTAATGAACTTTTCAGATCGGGTAGGCAGATATTGGTGAAAATTCATCAAAGCATCTCGGTTGGGGTGTTTGTGCGTATTAATCAGCCCGGGCAACATCGCTTTGCCATTCAGATTCACCTTCTTTGTCGCTGGGCCAGCCAATTTCAAAATGTCGGAATTCGATCCCACCGCCAGTATCTTTCCGCCTTTAATCGCGACCGCTTCCGCAATTGGGAAGTCTCCCGAGTCCGTAGAAACCGTCAATATCTTGCCGTTCGTAAAGATCATATCGGCTTGGTCTTGAGAAAACGAATAGGGAACCGAGCATAAGAGCACAAGAGCCAAAAGCACAAAACCGAAAAGCAGCTTTCCCTTATTCATTTGTGTAACCTTTGATACGTGAATTGGGTTCGTGCCAGGGCCGGTCCTAACAAAACCCAAATCCAGTCCCTGACACAACCGGAATACATTCTTTCTCGATTGCATGTTACCTCCCGGAAAATACTTGCTGTTTGCAAGCCTGAATTATCAATAAAGTCGGATTGCTCCCTCAGAATCTAACGCACATCGTTCATGCCGAACAGAAAGAGAATAGGCCCAATTTCCTAAATCCCTGCTCAATAATCACGAGGAGCGTACGTGCCTGGGGGCCGCGCTGCGAACAGTTTGTGGATCCCAATCCCAGTCTGTGGTAACAGTACAATTGCCACCGTCGCGATCTCTGGTCAGTGAGTGAAGAAAAAGCAGTTGATCGAGGGTAAAGGTTCAGCGCTGGGGGCTACGACATCCAACGTGGCGTTCTCCGTCTTGATATTTGCCAGGGGCTTGTTTGTCCCCAGCGCATCCGCCTCGGCGGATGCGCGTACGGTAATGCTAGCCGGACGGCCATTTTCGCTGATCCTCAGCATCAGGTAAGCTAATAACCCTGCAGGAATTCCTTTCTTAGGAGTCTCAGAAGACGGGAGCGAAACTGAGATCACCACCGTCTGAGTGCCAACTCCTTTGTCATTCTTGCCATCTTTCACCGCGGTATCGAGATGCAAGTCGCTCAACTGGGCACCAATCCCCGGATCCAGCTTTGCGAATTTCAAATTGGCGCTAACGTAACTCACTTCCAGCTTGAGTCTTCCAACCTCCACGTTTTGCGCTGGCGTGACATAGATTGGAATCATAACCGAGCTGTCAGGTTTCCCAGACGTACTTCCAAGGGTCACACGGGTAAAGGTCTCCTTTTCTCTCCCTTCTTGGTTTTCCACCTTGCCGTGTTCCTCTTGTGCCACAGCACTTCGGACCAATCCTGTTGTTAAGATCAAGATCCATAAGATCCCAGTTTTGCTGATCATTCCCATTGAACCCACTCCTCCGGCGATCAGATGAGACAAGGCATCTGCCCGACATCGTCGGGACCGGCAGGATGGCGCTTCGACCTTTCTATTTGACTCCAACTTTAATCCACCTTTGGTCCTGCGGAGATGAGAGCCTTGGGTTATTTGAGTCTCTCTTGCCGGCAAGACTCAACAGCATATATGAGCTGTGCCCGAACATTCCATTCCGTGGAATTCCATCACATTTCGAAATCCGTGTGCCGAAACACCACCTTCCCGCCGACCATTGTCATCAGCACATTAATGGTACCGAGTTGGTCGTCGGGGAGATTTGGATCGAGCGGATTTTTATCTACGACGATCAAGTCTGCCAACTTGCCCGGCTCGATGGTTCCTAACTTCTTATCCTGCATGACGTATTCAGCACCCCAGCGGGTCAAGATCCGCAAACCGGTCTTGCGATCCACAGCGTTCTGATATCCGCGAACCGTAGCCGTGCTATCAACCCGGGTGACCATGAATTGCAGGCCTTTCCAAGGATTTCCTGCTTCGAATTCGCCCTCAAAGGTAACTTTGAGCCCGGCATCGACGAGCTTTTTCGCCGGAGTGCCCCAAGCGTCCGTCATTTCACCGCCAAAGACCTCGCGCATCATCATGCCTCGTTGGGTGGCGAAGGCAGTAGGAATCATGCTCCAGTAGATCCCCAACTCCTGCGACAGCTTGATGATTTTCGGACTCATGATGGAGGTGTGGTCAAACGCAAATCTTCGACCTTTTAACGGCCGATCCTTATCTATCTTCTTGTAGAAGTCCAGCGCTTGCTCCACACCTAAGTTGCCCCACGTATGCATATTCGAAAAGCGATATCCCATTATGTTTAATCGCTTCAGGATTTCCAGAGTTTCGTCGTTCGGACGATTCCAGTCGTAGCAATCATCGGTGGTAAAGAGGTAATCTTCGCTAATACCTGGCTCCCGCGGAAAGGAGGCACATGTATGACCGTCATCTACTGCGGTACCAAGACCAGGCACGCCACCCAAGCCAGATAACCAAAGCTTATCGCTGTTATATTTCTGCTCGATCTCCTTCAAGCGTTGCACGCCTCGGTCGAAGTTAGCTAACCGATTGGGAGGCGACAAGGCATAACCCACGCGGAGCGGCAAGTCACCCTTTTGATCCAATACGCCGAAGGCAGCCACTTCGTTGGCAGTGAATTGACTGGAAAGCGTCGTGTACCCGTAAGGCGCATTCTTTTCTTTCAGTTCCATTTTATAAAGCGGAGCCAGCAGTTCCGGAGTAGGTTGAGGCAGCAATGAGTCTAAGCAGCAAGCGCTTTTTTCCGGCGAAAAGTTCGCTCTTCCAACCCCGCCGTTACCGGTCGGAAGTACACCCTTGCTCTTGGCCAGTTCGATCGCCTTCGTGTTCATCATTCCTCCAACACCAAGCACGATCATGACGGCGCGGCCAGATGAAACGCTATCCAACTCGGGTATAGTTAGTCCGAGCTGCGGAAATTGGCGTGATCCTATTTCTCTACTGTCAGCAAGTCCCGGTGAAGGCGCGTTGACTAACAGACTGGCGCCATACCCCACGTAGCCGAGCATGCCCCGGCCGCCAATCACGACAACGGGAAGGCTTGGGTCGGCGGCTTTGGTGATCTGTTCTATCGTATGCAGAACGTTCTTCTTATTCCGCCAGTCAAAAACCATTCCCGCCGCCACGACGGATTTCTGATATTTGATAGGCAAATAGTAATAGTAGTTCATTAACGCATCGCGGTTGGGATGCTTGTGTGTGTTATAGAGGCCCGGCAGCATCGCCTTGCCTTGCAGGTCCACCTTTATGGTAGTTGGACCCGCCAGTTTCAGGATGTCAGCATTTGATCCAACAGCCAGTATCTTGTCGCCCTTAACCGCGACCGCCTCCGCAATCGGGAAGTCCCCTGAATCGGTCGCAATCGTCAGTATCTTACCGTTCACGAAAATCGTACTGGCTTGATCTTGAGCGAGAAGGGAAGAAGCGAAACTACTCAAGATCCATAGGCAAGCGGCGAAGGTGATGATTGAATTTCTGCTAATGGGCATGTTACCCCTTTCTCAAATATGGCTTTCGCTTCATTTTGCGTTCGTGTAAACACACTAGAAGCTGAACTTCAATCCGAACTGCATTTGTCGCGATTGCGTTGCCGTGGTTGTGATTCTTCCCGCGCCTGGCGCGGGCACCCCGGAATTATCGTTGAATATGGTGCGTTGAGGGATGCCAAAATTAGCGCGGTTGAACAAATTGAACAACTCGGCCCGGAATTGGAGTGTCTTGCTCTCGCGAATGGGAATAATCTTAAACAAGGAGAAATCGAAGGTCGCCCTCCCGGGTCCGATCAGCGTGTTTCTGCCCAGATTTCCATAATAGCCGGCGGCAGGAAAAAGAAACGCACTCGGATCATAATACTGGATGGGGCCTCCCCGGACGGGGTTGTTGGAGGCGCCCGGACGAAGGTCGGGCCGGTCCGCAATGACACCCGATGATGTGGCACCATCCCGAGAGCGATTGACCGACATATTTACACTGATTGGACTCCCGGTTGCGAGACTTACGATACCGTTGGCTTGCCAGCCCCTGATGATCTGATTCGAGAGGCCTGTCAGGCCAGAGCCGATCTTCTTGCCGGAACCAAACGGCAGTTCATATGCAAAGTTCGTGGATAGTCTGTGCCTGACGTCATACGACGATGATCCGTGATCTCTGCTTCGATCATAGGGGTCCATCGAAAAAGCCCCGCTGCTGCTGACATCCGCACTGCCCGTTACACCGGAGGCGTCATCCAAAAATCGGCCCCATGTGTAGGAAACCTGGTACATCAGCCCACTGGTTAGCCGTCTGCTCAACCCCACTTGTAGTGAGTTGAAAGCCGAATTGGCATCAAAGGTCTTAAAGCGGATATTCCCAAAATTCGGGTTGCGAGGCACCGATCCTGGAGGGAAGTACTTTTGACCGTCAAGTATGACCGGAATTGCAACGTTGTTCACCTGTCTTCCCAGATGGACTCCTCTGTTACCTACGTATGCCAGGCTCAACACAGTGTTGCCGGGGAATTGCCTTTCGAGCGTCAGGTTGTACTGCATTACATATGGTTGTGAGAGAGCAAAGTTCACGGCCAAGGGCTCGATGGCAGACTGACCTAAGGCAGCCAAATCGGGATATGGAAATTGTGTGGGACTAATCGGACTGATTTGGCCTCGCTTAAAAAATGGCGGATTGAGATTTATAGAATCGCGCCATATGTTGGCGAGAATCTGCTCGTGGAATATGCCGAATCCGCCCCGGAGCGAGGTCTTTCCGTTGGAGAACGTATCCCAGGCAAAACCGAAGCGCGGAGCGAAATTGTGCAAAGAAGGGTTCCGAAACAGGGGATCGCCTACGGAAACTGCGGGATCCAAGAGCGTCCTCAGATTGGCCACTCTTCCATATTTCTCCGTAGGCACGGTGATAAACTCGTATCGCAGACCCACGTTTAGAGTGAGATTTGCCTTCGGCTTGTAATCGTCCTGTATGAAAAATCCATATAGCTGTTGGCGGCCGCTCCGTTCGAAAGTGCTGCCGGGCAAGGCCGACTGCAGGAAGGTGGGTGTTTTCGTAAGGAAATTGCGCAAGCCATTAAATCGAAAGTATCCGTTGATGGATTCTCGGGAATAGCCGAATTGCTGGTACCATTTGCCGTTAAATCCCGCGAACAGAGAGTGCTTTCCCGCGATCCGTGAAATATTTTCTGCTACTTCGTAGTGTTGCAGCCCGAAGAGTTGCTGGGATTGATAGTTGGTTCCGATTATTGCCAGCCCAGTGACCTCAAGCTCACCGAGGGGTTTACCAGGAAGGAAGCTCAGCGAGGGGGGCTGATCAGCCGTATCAGACAGCAGTGCATAGGATCTGCTGAACCCAGCTCGTACCACGTTCAACCAGGCCGGCGAAAGGATTTTCTTTTCCTCGGCGGAAACGTACTGATTGCGGCTATGAGTAATGGACGGCAAAACAACGCCTGTAGGATCCGGGGCGTTGATGTTAGCATTGTCAATCGTGTACCTGACAAAAAAAGAATCCGCTGAAGACAGCGTGTGGTCAATCTTGATTTGATAGAAATCCTCGTTGGTTGCGGTACTGGGGGCACTCAGGTATTCCGCAACGCCGCCTCCAAGATTTCTGCCGTTAGGAATCGGGTATAGCTTCAAGTACGGCGCCACGGCAGGGTCCACGCCAACGTTGACACCGGACAGCAATCCTTGGCGCGCACTGGCATCGGGAACATTGGAAATGGTGGTCGTGGCCAGTCTTTGCCGGAGCCCCTCATAGCCGAAGAAGTAGAAGGTCTTGTTTTTGACGATCGGGCCGCCCACTACTCCCCCGAATTGATTGCGCTTGAACGGAGCAGGAGACCCGACGTCAAAAAAATTGCGGGCGTCCAGAGCGCTATTCCGAAGAAATTCAAAAACCGATCCGTGAATTTCGTTGGTGCCGGATTTGGTGACTGCGTTGATAACGCCCCCGGCAGATCTCCCAAACTCGGCGCTGAAAGAGTTCCTGATGGTAGAGAACTCTCGAACGGTTTCGACCCCCAACATCACACCCGCAATGCTCCCGGGTGACTTGTTCACGTCGTCATTGATATCCAAGCCATCGAGCAAGAAACTGGTGTGCTCCGGCCGGGTTCCGCTGATGGAAATCTTGGTGCCTTTACCAGCTCGTATGCTGGTACCACCGTAAGGAGCTTCCACGACTCCGGGTTCCAACATGGCAAGTTGCGTAAAACTGCGCCCATTCAAGGGCATCTCCACAATTGCCTTGCCCTCTACCAAACCTTTCACAGTAGAACTAGTCGTATCCACTAGCGGCGCTTCTCCGCTCACATCGACATGCTCGCTCACAATTCCTACGGTTAGAGTGAAATCTACCACTGCTTCTCTCCCCACCGTTAGCTCGATTCCCTTTCTTATTTCCGTTCGAAATCCTGAATTCTCAGCCTGAACTTCGTAGTTTCCGAGATTCAAGTTGGTAGCTTTATACCTGCCTTGGCTGTCCGCTATGAGCGTCCGCGTCATACCGGTGTCCGTGCCCTTGATATTCACGGAGGCTCCGGGGATCACTGCACCAGTGGAATCCTTGACCGTCCCTGAAATTGTTCCGGTTGTTACCTGGGCTACGGCGAAGAGACCAGAAAAAACAATCAAACCAAAAACCGTCAGATAAATTGGTCTATGCACAGTTGCCTCCTTACATTTTAGGCGGTGCTCATCCACCTGCTTTGCACTGCTCAGCCAGCCGTCAACCTGCCCGTCCCGAATTTCCCCGCAACTGACCATGCCGGACGCCCATCTTGATTCTCGGCTTGCATCGCACAACGGGACGCGCCAAACAATTGCGTTTGGCTAACCTCAAAAATTAACCCGAACCCCAAATTGTATCTGTCGGGAGGTTGAAATGGTACTGAAGACGCGGCCCGCTGTACCCGTGGGCACCCCGCTGGCATCCGCAAACACATTCCCATCAGGCATATTGAAATTGGGATGATTTAGTAAATTGAAGAACTCCGAACGAAATTCAACGTTTTTCGATTCGCTAACTCGGAAATTTTTCGAGAGGGAAAAGTCCAAGACGGCAAAGCCGGGGCCGGGCGCCACGTGACGCCCGAGGTTGCCGTAGGTGCCCGCCTCCTGAAGTTGGAACAAGTTCGCATCAAAGTATCGATCAGGGCCGCCCAGGACGATTTCCGAGTAAGTATGTCCCGGCTTCATGTTTGGCCGGTCCGCTCCATATGTTAGAGTCGACCCCGTAATCCCGTTGCGAGATCGTGGAAACGCGTTCTTGATGGCCAGTGGAAAGCCCGTGCTGAGGGTCAAGATGAATTTGGGTTCCCAGCCGCTTATGAACCAGCCAGGAATCCCTTTGGCGGTAAAGGGCAACAGGTAGCCAAAATTGGAGACCAAGTTGTGCCGCACATCGTAGTCCGCGGGACCCCAATTCATTCCGGGCCGCCGCCATTCTGAGGGAGGATTGACATTTGTATATTGCTGCCCCTGCCCTGAAACGTGGTCTAAGGCTTTGGACCAAGTATAGGAGACTTGGTACTGCAGACCGTTCGCCTCACGGCGTCTGAGAGAAGCCAAAAGTCCATTGTAGGAAGAGCTCAGACTATTCTGGTCCCAACTCGCACTCGCTGAAATATTGGGGTTCGGCCGTGTTACCTGCACAGGATAAAAGAGGGATCCATCCGGCCGCCACTCGGGAATCGGCCGGTTGCTCATATCAGTGCCGCCGGGAACGTGCACTCCGCGGTTCCCAACATAACCTATCGTTACCACTGTGCTCGCATTGAGTTGGTGCTGGATCTGGAAGCTCCAAGCGCTGACGTAGGTTGAAAGGTAGCCCCTCGGATTCCCCGAAACCGCGAGAGGCGCCGGAGGCGCCTCTGCCCCACTCGGATCTGCGAACGGAGGATTGACGAGAACGTTGGTCGTAAAAAAAGGAGCCGCTCTCACAGATTTAGCCGTCGGGTTGCTGGGGGTGAGAGCGTAGGTGATGCCAAATCCAGCCCGAAGAGAGGTCTTTCCGGTCCCGAATACATCCCACGCCAAGCCGACTCGCGGTGCAAGGTTCTTCAGGGAATTGTTTTTCACACAGTTATTTCCGAAGCATAGATCCGAATAGCTCTTCGTGTTTACGAAGTCTACCAGCGTAGTAACACGCCCATACCTTTCCTTCGGAATAGTGGAAGGTTCATATCTTAAACCCAGATTCAAGGTGAGGCCGCCACGCACTTGCCAGTCGTCCTGAACAAAAATGCCAAACAGAGTTCGTCGGGGATAACTCCAAACCGCATTCTGAGCGCCCGGACCAATGAAGGTTACGCCACTCGGGCTACCTTCTAAGAGCTGTCGTAAGCTACCAAAGGTCCAAGCTCCTCCACCGCCGCCCTGGGCGGCGGTGAGGCTATTGAATCGCTGTCGGCGAATATCTCCTCCGATTTTGAACGAATGCCCGGCTCTGGAGATGTGGAAGGTGTCATCATAATGGAACAAATTTAGGATGTCGACCCGCGGCAAAACCTGTGCCGTACCAATCTCCCCAATGGGCTGCGATAGACCGAAGGAGGGGACAAAACGTTGCCCGGCAACATCCGTTACCGGCTGATTCTTAAGAAGCACCAAGTCATCCGTCACCTTAAAGAGCTGCTGGAATTGAGCCGCAGCTACCGTTCGATTAAAGCCGAAGCGGGCTACGTTCAACAGCGTCGGTGAAATCACCGTCTTTTCCTCAATGCCCAAATACTGGTTGCGAAATTGAAGCGGGCTTGTAAAGTTGGGTAGGGGATGATCCCGATCATAGTTTACCAACTCGGTGCTGCTATCGTCGACGGTATAACGAACAAACGCGGAATGAGCATCGGAGAAGTTCTTGTCAACCTTGACGGTGAAATTATCTTCCCGGGTCGGTTGATTCTTACTAAACTGGTACTCGGCCGTACCATCCCCGAAATCCCGACCGTTCGGAAGGGGATACAGGGTCAAAAAGGGCTTAATCCGTGGATTGATCTGCACAGGACCGGAGGGCAGAGTCCCCTGGCGCGCCGCCAAGGTCGGCACCGGAGACACTCGCGTCTCCGCTAGGGCTTCCCGCAAACCCTCATAACCGCCAAAGAAAAATAGGCGGTCCTTCTTGAGGGGACCTCCTAAGGTGCCCCCAAACTGGTTGCGCTGAAACCGTGGGATAGGCATGTCGAGCTGATCAAAAAAGTTCTTGGCATCCAGGGCGCTGTTACGCAGGTACTCAAAAGCCAAACCGCGGAGGTTGTTGGTGCCCGATTTGGTCGCTGCCAGAATAACGCCACCCGCCCCTGCCCCATATTCCGCGCTGTAAGTGGTGAGCATTTGAAACTCCGCCACTGTATCTACCCCCAAGAACAAGCCCGAACTACCGGTTGGAATAGTCCCCGTGCCGTTAGACAGGTCTAGCCCATCCAACAGAAAAGAACCCATTTCGGGCCTGGTTCCCGCAGTGGAGATCTTCGCACCAAACCCTGTGTAAGCGTACTTCATCTGGACTCGTGCAGGCTGTACGGACGGCTGCAAGTTCGCCAGTTCTGCAAAGCTTCGTCCATTCAGCGGCAGTTCGCTGATTTGCTCTTTGCTGACCAAGGAGGTTACTACGGACGAGGCGGTCTCCACCATCGGAGCTTCCCCTCTCACGGTGATTCTTTCGCTGATCTCTCCCAGCCGGAGTTCGAAATCCACCACTGCCTCACGGCCAATCGTCAAGGTGATCCCGCCTCTGAAGGCCGAGGAAAAGCCAGCCATTTCAGCCGTGATCTCATACTCACCGATTTCGAGCGACGGCACACGATAGCGGCCCGCTGCGTCGGCTGTGACCGTTCGGGTAGCTCCTGTCGCCACGAGCTTAATGCGGATGGTCGTCCCTGGCATCAGCGCACCGCTTTGGTCTTTCACTGTGCCCAAAATAGTTCCCGTTGTTTCTTGAGAAAATACCCAACAGGGAAGTAGCACTAACAGACCGCACAAAATGAACGCAGATCTATTCCGCATGATCTCTCCTCCGCCTCCTACTGCTGGGGGCCAGGTGGCGGAAGCTTCCACTCTGGTCTGGTGGGGACGTACTTGGGCTGATTCGGCATCTGCACCTTCGGCAGACTCTCGGCATCCATAACGTCATTCTCCCCGATGATGCCGTTCCGATTCAGAATAAAAGCGGTCACGGCATAAACCTCGTCCGCAGTGAGCAGTCGTCCGCCTTTCCAATCGGTTCTTGTGGGACCCGGAGGCATGCCGCGATTGGTATAGTCCCAGATCGTAGTCGCATACATCACCGGACCGAATCCTCTTGCGCCGTAGTATGGTCCCCGCGGGGTCGGCGATGATTCGCCCCCGCCGATAGGTTTCGCGTACGACAGAAGATTCTGTGGGCCCTCTGCTCCGGTTGGCCCATGACATTGCGCACACTTCTGCGCATAGATCGACGCGCCTTGCTTGGCGGTTCCACTGCCGGGTGGGAGTCCCTTTCCGTCAACGGTTATGGGCGTGCAACAGACCTGCAATTCCTCTGGCGTAGGAGTCCTACCCAGATGATAGTTAAGGCCCTGCGTTTGCGCCGCTATGCAAACTGCCAGAGTCATAGCCGGTACAAAAAATTTAGGCTTAAAGAAACATCGCATTTTCCACGCTCCCCTCACGGGTTACCTTCCACGGTTGAATGGGATTAAAAAAAATAACCGGAGTATTAAAACTCTCCTTCCACTGCTCCGCGGTTGAGCCCCACACTTTCGCGAAATCTGCCAGAGTGGGTTGGGCCTCCCCGGTTTCGTCCGTGGCACGGGATTGGAGGACGGCCTCTTCTCCGGTCCAAGTCCAAGGAAAACGAAAGCGGGTCCAGGCCTTGGGAAGCACCGGGTTCTGTAGCTGTGCGTCGTTCCAACTCCGGCCACCATCGGTGGATACTTCCACACGGCGAACCGCCGCCGCACCGGACCACGCTATCCCGCTGATCTCGCAAAAGCCCGGCGACAGCCGTTGCCCGCCCGAAGGGAACGTAATTAGTGATTTCACCGGCATCTGCGGCTTGAATAGCGTGTTCCTGCCGTCTTTTCTGGGATAGCATCCTTCTCCGCTATCCCTCATGCTCATGGCCGGTTCGGCTGCCACCAGGATTCGCCGCAGCCATTTTACGTTGTGGTCTCCCGGAGAGCCGGGAATCAGCAGCCGCAGCGGATAGCCCTGTTCGGGACGGATGGCCTCGCCATTCTGGCCGTAGGCCAGAATGGTCTCGTCAGCCACCTCAAGCGGTAAGCTCATCATCCACACCCCCTCGGCACCTTCCCCAATGAACCACTTGGCGCCTTTTTGCACGCCAGCCTCCCGCAGCAGCAGGGACAGTGATACGCCCGTCCATTCGGTACAGCTGATGGCCCCGTACGCTTCTGCGGCTGTCTTCGTACGCCGCGGTGATTTCGGCGTGCCCCGGAATACATAGGAGCCGTTTCCGCTGCACTCGATGAAACAAATCCGGGATACGGAAGGCAAGCGCTTCAACTCCTCCATCGTGAAAATCAATGGCCGGTCCACCATTCCCTGAATCAAGAGCCGATGCTGCCGGGGATCGAAGTCCGGGAGGGCGTTACCGTTCAAATGTGAATTGGTGAAATGGAGCCCGGACGGCGTGATGATCCCCATCAAGTCCTGAAGCGGAGTTGAAGTATTCCCCGCGCGGCTCGTAGTCTCGAAACGGGAGCGCACGCCGTAGGAAAGAGCCTGTACGCGTTCGCCAACGCTATTGGCTACTGTCTGGCCGCTCGCCGACCGTATCATTCCCGCTCCCGCGGCCAGACCGGCCAGCGCGGCGCCTTCCTTCAGAAATTGCCTGCGACCACGGTATTTACCTTTCATGGATTTTTTCCCTTTCCTGCACGCAAAAGTTTTGGCGGACAAACCCGCTCCCTACACTAGTAATTTCACCTTCTCGCTTTCGATCCGCCTTTTCAACTGCTAATGGCTGAAGAAGCAAATGGGCAAAGGCATTACCTTCGTCTCCTTTGGACTCAAAAACATGGTCTGGCTATCCCCCCAGATGAGGAATCTCAGCAGCGCCTCCCACTGCCATAATCTATCCCGCACGGACGGCAATTGCCTTGCAACGGGGAGCAGAAGCCTGGGAAATGAAACTTGTCTGTGAACGTCCAAGGCCCCCCTCATCGAGCAAACGTGCGGCATTCCTAATCACGTTCTGCCCCTACCTGCACTCCAGCGGAAATATCGTTGAAACGCAGAAGATTAGCTTCGATGCAACTGGTTCGCAAGCGAAAAGGTTTGCCAGCGGCCGAAGATCCACGACAAATCGGTCGTGTCGAACTTTGTCGTTGTCTCCCCGGTCAATCCGTCCTTGACATCGGCGGCGGGAAGAGGCAAGATAATGCAGAATCGTAACACCCATTGAATCTTCGAGATGAGTTCCCGATGTTGCAGGGACCCGTACAGTTTGTTCCCTCAAAGCACTCCGCTAAGGAGCGGCTGAATTCATGGAAAGAGATCGCGGTTTACCTGCAGACGTCAGAACGTACGGCCCAACGCTGGGAAAAGACGGAGGGGCTGCCGGTTTACCGGCACGTTCACGACAAACTGGGAAGTATATACGCATATAAAGACGAACTGGAGGCTTGGCAGGTTAGTCGGGAACGTAAAATCCAGCAAGAGGTTCCCGGGGTAGAGATCCCGTCCATTGGAAGGGAAACGAGCCAAGTCCGAGGCCGGGTCTGGCTTGGAATCGTTTTGGGATTCTTGGCTCTAGCTTCGATACCAGTGTGGAGGGATCTATCAAGGAGACCAATCCCGCAGGACGCTCTGGTAGTCACCCCCCTCACTCCCGGCCATGAAAGCTATCCCAGTTTTTCGCCTGCGGGGAACCAATTGGCGTTCTCGTGGGATCGAGAAGATCGAGGCGATCTTGATATCTACGTCAAACCGATTGGTCCCGGCGACCCCCTACGGCTAACTTCCAATCCCGCGGATGACCTGAGTCCTGCCTTCTCGCCAGATGGCCGCTACATCGCTTTTCTTCGTCGGTTCCCTTCCAGCAAAATTGAAGTAATGATCATCCCGGCTACTGGAGGAACTGAACGCGAGCTGGCTGAGATTCATCCTCTCCCTAACCCCGAATTCTTCTTCGGGCCCTATTTAACCTGGTCGAGGGATGAGACTTGGCTTATTGTTATCGACAAGAGCTTATCCTCCGAAGCCCACAGCTTGTACGCGATTTCAGTCGAAACCGGCGAAAAACAGAGGCTGACATTCCCTCCAGACACATGGATCGGTGACACCGGTCCAGCCGTTTCCCCGGACGGGAGAAGCGTGGTTTTCGTGCGGGCCGAAGGCTCACGTCGCAGAAATCTTTACATTCTCACTCTTTCCGAGAATTTTCGGCCCATGGGCGAACCGAAACGCCTCGCCGTTGATGATCCGTATGTCATGAGTCCCGTCTGGGCTCCAGATGGTTCGGCGATCTTTTTTTCTTCCGGCGAATTCCGGAACCGTGGCCTTCGAAAGATATCAACCCTTGCTCCCGGCAAGTTCCAACCGTTGGCATCGGCCGGAGAAAATATCTTTTCCCTTGCAATGTCTTCCGACGGTCGGCGTCTCGCTTTTGCACAGCAGTCTTACGCTCTGAATATATGGCGCATCCTCTTACCCGGAACAAGCAGTGGAGCCAGTTCGGAGAGCAAATTCATCTCCTCAGCGCGCGATCAGATATTTCCCCAATATTCTCCCGATGGGAACAAAATTGCCTTTTCGTCCAATCGCTCGGGAAAGCTCGATATCTGGGTTTGCGATCGGGATGGTTCGAATGCCATCCAATTAACTAATTCGAAAAGGGGGCTGGCTAGGGCACCTACCTGGTCTCCAGACAGCAGGCGTATTTCCTTCTTCTCAGATGAGGGAGGGCAGTCCGATATTTATGTTATCGATGCCGAGGGAGGCGAGGCCCGGCGCTTGACGACGAGCTTGGGCGAAAACAGCTGGCCAACCTGGTCGAGAGACGGCAAGTGGCTCTACTTTGCTTCCAGCCGTACTGGGTCACGTCAAATTTGGAAGATGCCGGCCAACGGTGGAGAAGCGACCCAGGTAACAAAAGGAGGAGGAAGCCTCGCATTCGAATCGCCCGATGGGGAAAATATTTATTATTCCAAAGGAAGAAACAACTCTAGTGTTTGGAAAGCATCTGTGGACGGGAATGAAGAAATTCGGATCCTCGAGTCTCTGGCCGATTTTGATGCTTTCTCCGTAACCCATCAGGGAATTTACTTCGTTCCAGCGTCGGACGGCGGTGAGGTTCCTTCTGTCCAGTTTTTCGATTTCGCCACCAGCACAATCAAGAGGATCGCCAACATGAGAGGATTTTTCGGATTTGGTCTTGCGGTATCTCCCAATGGCCGGTGGCTTCTCTACACGCGTCACGAAGACGTAGGGAGCAATCTGATGCTAGTAGAAAATCTCCGCTGATCCAGCTATGACGCGCGGACTGAGCTTGGTACCTGAGATTCTAGATCTAAGACCCAGAGGTATCCGGATCCCGCCGCTTTTGGGGATGCGATCAGCTATTGAATCGCATCATGCAAGGTCATTGGAAGTCTAGGGCTGGTCTGGCTCTGTCGGCATTCTTGGCACGAAAAGTTCCCGCTTATAGCAAACGTCCAACCCGGTTTGACTAGGACCCTGGCGAGTAGGTCTCCGCCGTCGCGAGGTATCGGATCTCCAGAGGTGGGACTTGTCTACCGACCACCTGTACAGAATGCAGGGGGTCTACCATCTTGATCGCCCCTTTTGAACGGCTTCCGGTGGCGGTCCACTGAAAAAACGTAGTTAAAATTGTAGAAAGTCCACTGTAAATTAGACAGGGGGTCTATTTAAGTCTCCTATAATGAAAGACTTGCGAGGCAGGTCCGAGTTGCCCAAGGCAGATTATGGGCGTTTGCCGAATTGCCCTATTTTCAACTGCTTACGGTTCAAGCAGTTGGTCACGGCTTATTGAAACTTGTGGAACGGAATTGAATCTGGGTGCTTTCGACGGCTACAATTCTATCTACATTCGTTTGGCATTGATTTTGCTCGATCTGACGACGCAGAGCTAAAAGCGGATTATGGGTCAATGGTGGGAACCGTTGAGCGGGGAATAAAATAATATGCCTTTCACGATCCGCCCTATCTGTCTTGGTAGTCTGCGGGCCAGAATT
>ORMF012418431.1_pt1 | contig 24524 bp, 12 predicted proteins | sample 1779871 | NCBI WGS metagenome assembly ORMF01 (sample SAMEA104232316, study PRJEB22302) | groundwater metagenome | biome: forest; feature: aquifer; material: groundwater | place: USA | collected 2011-08-07 | depth 5.4 m | reverse complement strand
GACGTGCCAATCGTGGGGAAGCTGCGAGCAGAAAAGACGCTCGAGCCAGTGCGGGTTCGCACCGGCATTACCGACCACACCGTCACCGAGGTCGTCCAGGTGCTGAATGGCGAACTGAACGACGGCGAGGATGTAATCACCGGCTCGATGGCGGCAGGCGCGAATCGGCCGCCGAGTATGGGCGGGCCGACGATGAGAAGGTGAGAGTTCACGGAAACCAAGCTCGCAGCTCGTGGCTCGGAGCTACGGGCTTCGAGCTACGAGCTTGAAACGGAATATGGCAACCACCACCCAACCCGAATTGGATGCGGCCGCGCCGGCCAGCGGAACGGAAAGCATCATTCGTGTCACCGACGTCCATAAATATTACGAGTTGGGCGAGACCCGCGTGCACGCGTTGCGCGGAGTGAGCGCCGAGATCGGCCGCGGCGAATTCGTCGCCATCATGGGCGCGAGCGGAAGCGGCAAGTCCACCTTCATGAATATTCTGGGTTGTCTGGACAAGCCCACTTCCGGCCAGTACTACCTGGAGGGCATAGAAGTTTCGAGTCTTGATAAGAAACAGCTGGCCGCGATTCGCAACCGCAAGATCGGCTTTGTTTTTCAGGGATTCAACCTGCTTTCGCGCACGACCGCGCTGGAGAACGTCGAACTGCCGACTCTTTATGCCCACATCACTCGGGAAGAAGGTCAGAAGCGGGCGAACGAAGCGATCGCGTTGGTGGGACTGGCGGACCGCAAACTGCACTACCCATCGCAGCTCTCCGGTGGACAGCAGCAGCGTGTGGCCATCGCGCGCGCGCTGGTGAACCGGCCGGCGATCCTGCTGGCCGACGAACCCACCGGCAATCTCGACAGCCGCACCTCGGTCGAGATTATGGATGTGCTCCAGAAGCTGAACGACAAGGGCTTGACGGTCGTGCTGGTCACGCACGAGCAGGACATCGCGCGCTTTGCCCGCCGCTCCATTCAGTTTCGCGACGGAAGGATCCGGCGCGACGATCCGGTATCCGATCGGCCGGCGGCATCCGAGATTCTCAAGAGCATGCCCAGGGTGGAGGACTGAGATGAATCTGGCTCAGATCCTACGGATCGCGATGCGGGCATTGGCGCGCAACAAGCTGCGCTCGGCGCTCACCATGCTGGGCATCATCATCGGCGTGGCGGCGGTGATTGCCATGGTCAGTGTCGGCCAGGGCGCGCAGGAGCAGGCGCAGCAGCAGATTGCGGCCATGGGATCGAACGTGCTGTTCGTGGGGTCGGGGGCGGTTTCGCGCGGCGGCATGAGCATGGGCTGGGGCGCGACCAAGTCGCTGGTCTATGACGACATGTCGGCGATTGCGCGCGAGTGTCCGGCGGTGAGAACAGCCGCCCCCGGAACCATAGCCAGCGCACAGGTGGTTTACGGAAACGACAACTGGTCCACCCGCGTGACCGGCACCGAGCCGCAGTTCTTCGACATCAAGGTTTGGCCCTTTCAGGAGGGTGCTGCGTTCACCCAGGGAGACGTGGACTCCGCGAACAACGTGGCGGTGATCGGCGAGACGGTGCGCAAGAATCTGTTCGGTGCCACCGATCCCCTCGGCCAGACCATCCGGATCAACAATCTTCCGTTCAAGGTTGTGGGTGTCCTCGAACTCAAAGGTACTTCGATGATGGGCGACGACCAGGACGACACCATCGTGGCGCCCGTCAGCACCGTGCAGAAAAAAATGAACGGCCAGACCTGGCTGCGCTGGATCATGGTTTCGGCAATTTCGCGCGAGGCCAGTTTCGCAGCCCAACAACAGATCACGGCGCTGCTGCGCGACCGCCACCGCATCCGCGCCGGACAGGACGACGACTTCTTCGTGCGCAACCTGGCCGACTTCGCGCAACTGGCGGACGAAAACTCGCGGATGTTTACGACGCTACTGGCAACGATCGCCAGTATCGCTTTGGTGGTTGGTGGCATCGGGATCATGAACATCATGCTCGTGTCAGTGACCGAACGCACCCGTGAGATCGGAATTCGTATGGCCATTGGCGCCACCGAGAGCGATGTGCAGCAGCAGTTCCTGATCGAGTCTATTCTGCTTAGTTTGATCGGCGGTGCGGTGGGGATCGCGCTCGGGATGGGAGCGTCGCGCACGATCGCCAACACGCTGGGGTGGCCGGTGCTGATCTCAACTAAGGCAATCGTAGTCGCCGCAGCGTTTTCAGCCGCGATAGTAATCTTCTTTGGATTCTATCCCGCGCGAAAGGCGGCGCGGCTTGACCCGATCGAGGCGCTGCGGTACGAGTAGGACCGGTATGCTGCGGGAGACCCGGCAACCTCAGGGGCTAAAGCCCTTATAAAAAGAACTGTTATCGCAGCGCTAAAAGCGCTGCGCCACCCAAAGTCGGACCCTTTCCGCAGCAGAGCTGTGCACTACGGGTGAGACAACGGTTCAGGCTCGGCGGAGCCGTCGGCGCGAGGATCAGACGCGCCAAAATTAGTCCCGGTCGTGGAATTGTGCAACACCGCCTGGCCGCGTCCCATGGCGCTGGAATATTCTCCGCGCACCGTAATGTTGTGTTCCTTTCTGCGGAGTTCCTCCACCACTTCGGGCTTCACACGCGATTCGATCAGCAGCCGGCAGCCGATCGGCTCCGCTGTGCCGGCGATCGTAAATCTAGGCGCCTCCAGTGCTGCCTGGATGTTCATTCCGTAATCGACAAAGTTGGAGACAAATTGAGCGTGGGCCAGCGGCTGATTGGATCCGCCCATGATCCCGAATCCAATGTGGGTGTCTCCGCGCTCCATGAACGCGGGAATGATGGTGTGGAAGGGGCGCTTGCGCGGCGCGAGCGCGTTCGGATGATTCGGATCGAGCGTAAACAGACCGCCACGATCCTGAAGTATGAAGCCCATTCCGCTGACGCCTACGCCCGAGCCGAAGGCGTCGTAAACGCTCTGGATCAAGGAGGCGATGTTGCCGTCTTTATCCACTACTGCCAAATAAGTAGTGTCGCTGCGCGCGGGGCTTCCACTGGAAGTCGTGCAACTTGCCTTGCTGGCATTGATGAGCGCGGCGCGTTCGGCGGCATAACTTTTCGAGAGCAGGCCCTGCACCGGCACTTTGGCGAAGCGCGGGTCGGCGTTATAGCGATAGAGATCGGTGTAAGCGAGCTTCATTGCTTCAATCTTCTTGTGCAGTTCCGGCGCTCCCTGCGGGCCGGCTGGATCGGGCGTGAAGGTTGCCATGATGTTCAGCATTTCCAGAGCGGCCATGCCTTGTCCGTTGGGAGGTAGTTCGTAAATCTTCCAGCCGCGGTAGTCGATGGAGATCGGGTCCACCCACTCCGAGGAGAAGTCGGCAAGATCGTCCGCCTGCATCGTTCCACCGAGAGCGGACGAAGTTTTGACAATGGCTTGAGCAATCTCTCCGCGATAGAAGGCATCGCGGCCGCGGTCGGCAATCAGCCGCAAGGCTTTGGCGAGGTCGGGATTGGAAAACTGCTCGCCGATCTCGGGAACTTTTCCGTGAGGAAGAAAAACGCGCGCAGCCTCGGGAGTTTGCTTGAGCCTGTCCTGCGAGTCTTCCCAGTAGCCGCGGACGAACTCCGGAACCGAGTAGCCGTGCTCGGCATAGAAAATCGCCGCCGTGAATAGGTCTTGCCAGGGAAGGTGCCCGAAGCGCTGATGGGCCTTGCTCCATCCATCCACCGCGCCGGGGACGGTTACGCTGTGAATGCCCTCATGAGGCATGGACGTGTGGCCCTGCTTCTTGAGGAAGTCGATGGAAAGCTGGCGGGGCGCCCATCCGCTGGCATTCAGGCCGTAGAGTTTGCCGCTCTTGGCGTCCCAGTAGAGGAGGAACAGATCGCCGCCGATGCCGTTCATCATGGGTTCCGTCACGCCCAGGACGGCATTCGCGGCGATGGCGCCGTCGATTGCCGACCCGCCGCGCCGCAGCGCGTCCGCCCCCGCTTGCGAGGCCAGATAGTGGCTGGTGGCGGCGATCCCGCCGCTGGTGACCACCATGGAGCGGCCGTAGGAGCGGTCCTGGGCGAGGGCGCCGACCGATAGAGACAGGCAAACTAGCAAAAGGAAGGCTGTGCGCGGCATAAGGTTTCCTCGAACGTCCGTAATTTGGCTAGCCGCGCGAAATGCGGTTGGCTAGTCCCGGCAGCGAATTGTATTCGAGGGGCCAGCTACGTGCCTAGTGACGCCGACATGGCTTTGTAACTCCAACCCGATTGCAGCACATCTCAGGAAAACGTGGAGGTTTGCAGGTTTGCATTGCTAACCAGACAAGCCTGGACAGAGATTTGCCCGCCGGCGGGGGTAACCCAGCCAGCGTCATTTCCCAGTTGCTACTCGTTTATTTGCTCCGTATTATTGGGCGGGCCCGATATAGTCGAAACCCAGAGCTTTTCGAGCGGGGCCGATAAAGGTCAGCAGATTTAGCTTCGTACAGACTGCACCGACCTGCGCGCTACGGAGACTCAGTACTCATTTGCCCGCCTTCCCCACTGACACGGGACTTCAGTGCGTGCCTTGTCCCATTACGCCCTCTGCGGCAGCGGGATCGTTCGGTCCGGTCTTGCAGTCGTGAACCATGACCGGAGAAGAAATGCTCACTCGAACGCTCGCGCGTTTGAGTCCAATGGCGAGGCATTCAATGAGACTACTTCGACTTACCACAGCTACGGTTGTTTTGCTCTTGGTCGGCATGTCCCCGATGTTCTTGTCCTCTCAGGCAGGCGCGGATGATAACGGCACCGGCCTGAAGGTCCACAGATTCCAGCCGCCGGTATCCGCCAGAGCGGCAGGTGTCTCATCAGCAAGAGAGTATGCGAACTCCGGTGAGCTCAGCGAGTCGGCCGTGCAGCAGATCAACGCGCTGCTGCAAGACAAACAGTCCCGTACGGCAACTCAGAGGAAGATCAGCTCGCGGCTCTTGTACACCGCGCGGATGCTACAGGGTCAGTCCGCCGCGCCGGGCATACCGGTGCTGCGCAGCGGGCTCGAGATCGACGACCAAAACAACCTGTTGGTGGATATCAGTGCAAACGTCAGCGACGATCTGCTGCAGAAGCTTCGCTCCGCCGGGGTGCGCATCATCCATTCCGATCCAGCGTATCGCCACATTCGCGCCCTTGTTCCTCCGACTCAGGTTGAGACGGTTGCGGCATTTCCTGACATCAGGTTCATTTCGCCCCGCCGCGAGGCGAGAACCGTGGGCGGGGGCGGCGGTTTGGCACGGCCCTTGAAATTTCCCGTTACCCAGGGTTTTGCAGATCGTGCAGCGAGGGTCCGGAAGAAGTTATCGGCGGCGCTCGGTCAGGGAGTTAATCCGTCTTGTCTCGGACAGGGCAGTGTCGTCTCGGAAGGCTTGGACACCCATCAAGCGGCAGATGCCTGTATTACATTCGGGGTCACCGGCGCGGGAGTGAAGGTGGGCGTTCTTTCCGATGGCGTCAGCAGCCTGGCGGCCAGCCAGGCCTTGGGCGACCTGCCGGCAGATGTCACCGTGCTTCCCGGACAAGTCGGCGGTGGCGACGAAGGCACCGCCATGCTGGAGATCATCCACGACCTGGCCCCGGACGCAACACTCTATTTTGCCACCGCGTTCAACGGGATCGAGAGCTTCGCACAAAACATCCGTGATCTGCGCACGGCTGGTTGCGACATCATCGTGGATGACGTCATCTACTTTGTCGAGTCGCCATTTCAGGATGGACAGGCGCCCAGCGTAGTTGCTCAGTTTGATGGGGGAGTAGTGATTCAAGCGGTCAACGATGTCGTCGCTGATGGAGCTATGTATTTTTCCTCGGCGGGAAACGAAGGGAACAAGGACGATGCCTCCTTCGGCTTCACTGGTACCTATGAGGGTGATTTCGTGGACGGTGGCTCCAATTCACTTCTTCCGGGCGGGAAGGTGCACAAGTTTGGTCCTGGTTCGAATGCATACGACCCAGTCACCTCATTCGGCGGTGATTTTGTTTGGCTGTACTGGGCCGATCCCCTGGGGGGCTCTGGAAATGATTATGACTTTTTCGTCCTGAACTCAACTGGAGCTCAGGTGGTCGACGGTTCTATTGATATCCAAGACGGAACTCAAGATCCGGTTGAGGGCTTTGGTGCTATCGCCTTTGTGGGTGAACGGCTGGTGGTGTTCCAGAATAACTCGGCCGCCAACCGCTTTTTCCACCTGATTGCTTTCAATGCCGGATTGGCAGTCACCACCCCGGGAGCAATCTTCGGTCACGCAGGCGCGAGCGGGGCGTTCGCGGTTGCGGCAACACCGGCTGATTTGCCGTTTGACGTCGGAGCACCGTCCGGCCCGTGGCCCGACCCATTCAACTCGACTAACGTTGTTGAGCCCTTCAGCGCCGATGGACCCCGCCGGATTTTCTTTAACGCCGACAGCACAGCGATCACGCCGGGAAATTTTTCCTCGACAGGGGGTATGGTTCTGCAGAAGCCTGAAATCACGGCTGCCGACGGCGTATCCGTTACCGGCGTCGGGTTCTTCACTACGTTCTACGGCACGTCGGCAGCGGCTCCCCATGCGGCCGCGATTGCTGGGCTGGTTAAGTCGGTGGATAGCACTCTGACCAACAGCGAGATCACCGCGGTTCTTACCAGCACCGCGATCGACATTGTGGGTGCAGGCGCGGACCGCGACTCCGGGGCCGGGATCGTAATGGCCTTCGAAGCGGTTCAGGCAGCGCTTGCGCCCAGCATCGCCAGCCTGGCGCCGATTTCGGGAGATGTGGGAACGCCCGTTACCATCTCCGGGAAGAAGTTCGGTGCGACTCAGGATACGAGTACGGTGACATTCAACGGGACAGCGGCGACGCCAACGAGCTGGAGTGATACTTCCATCGATGTCCCGGTGCCCGCCGGGGCGACCAACGGGAGTGTCGTGGTGACGGTGTCCGGCATCGCGAGCAACGGTGTCGTGTTTACGTTCACGCCGAGCATCAGCGGCCTGAGCACGAACTCGGCGCCAGCGGGGACGCCCGTCACGGTCACAGGGACGAACTTCGGAGCGACTCAGGGAACGAGCAAGCTGACGTTCAACGGGAAGGTAGCAACGGTGACGACGTGGAGTGCGACGTCGATCGTGGCGAATGTGCCGACGGGAGGGACTGGGAACGTGGTGGTCACGATCAACACCATTGCTAGCAATGGAATCGCATTCACGGTACAGGACTTTGCAGTGCCGGCGACGCTGACGGATGTAACCGTGACCGCAGGCCAGTCGCAGACGCAGAATTTCACGATCACACCGGGCGGCGCGTTCGATGCCGCCATCACGTTCGCCTGTTCCAACCTGCCGGACAAAGCAAGCTGCACGTTTACACCCTCCAGCGTGACTCCGGGAGGCAGCCCAGTCGACGTAGCCATGAAGGTCTCCACGACAGCAGCGACCAAGAGCGGAGCGGGGCTGGCGATTTTTGGGACGTGGTTGCCCTTTGGCGGTTTAGGCCTGGTGCTGGCGATGGGCGTCGGAACCCGCAAGCGAAGCCGCAAGGCACTCGCGGCGCTTGCTCTGTTCTTGCTGCTTCCGTTGCTGCTGGCGATCACAAGCTGCGGGGGCGGGAGCAGTTCACGACCTATTCTTCCTGGCACGCCGCCGGGTACCTACAACATGACGATGAGAGCGACCTCCGGGCCCACCTCTCATTCCGCTACCTTCAAGCTCATCGTGAAGTAAATCTGGGACGAGGCGGTCTGATGGCCGCCTCGTTTCATGTGGGCCGTCCGGGAGCGGATGCTACAATTCGCCCTAGCAGACGGATATACCCTCGCGAAAGTGGCGGAATTGGCAGACGCACCAGACTTAGGATCTGGCGGGGCAACCCATGGGGGTTCGAGTCCCCCCTTTCGCACCAAACTCTCTCTTTACCGTCACTGGGTCGGGTTCCTAGGGAACTTCAAGTAGGGCAGGCGCACGCCGTCGATGATCACCTGGTCGGCGCGGATGTTGTCAGGCGCTTCGAAGCCCTTCGCGCCGGCATTGGTCACGAAATCGTCCTGATCGACGCCGTCGCCACTGACTCCTAAACCACCCACCAACACTCCATTTTTGTATAGGGGCACGCTTCCCGGAAAAAAGACGATCCCGTTCTGATCGGGGTTTGGCGGCTGAGAACCTTGGGTGCATGGATGGGCGATGTCGAATGTGTAGAGATTGAAAAAGGGGCCCAGCCCGGAGCCGTCGATGCCGGGCGGGAAAAAAGGCTGCGCACCGAAGCCGATGGTGCGGTTGGTTACAGCCGTGCCCGCGGGAACTCCGGGCAGGTCCGGAGTTCCTGTGGGACTGCCGAAATAGACGACATTGCGGGCCTTGGCCACGGCCACGTCGATGCTGAAAACGGTTGCGTCCGGCATACGGCGCAGGCCCAGTACCGTGCCATCAAGGTCCGTGACTGCGATCGTCATCCGCGTGCGTGAGCTTGGGGGCAGACGAATCACAGCTCGCGTGATCTGGGCGGTGGCTACTGCCTGGCTGATAATGTTCGCTACGTCATTTTGAGTCAGACCAGAAACTCCGCCCGTTGGCCCCACCAGATCGCCTTCCGGGGGCAAGCCACCATTCAGCGGTCCCATCACATATGTGCCGGCCACAGTTCCGGGACCGATGCCGTTCGGGGGAGTGGTCTGGTTTACGAAAGGCAGGGCAATGCCGCCGATGATGACGACTCCCGGAGGGGGCAGCTGCGATGGGTCTGGGAGCAGGCCGGACTGGGACGCGCCGGAAAAAGCAGCGAACTCCGCTGCATCTGGCGAGGTGCTTACCACTCCTACTCCTCCGACCGCGTTGCCGTTCTTGAAAAGTGGAACGCCTCCCGGATTCACGGTTGTGGGATCGCTGTCCATGGTGTCAGCCTTGCCGGTAATAATGCCTAACCCTAAACTCAGGGCGTCAATCGAACGGGCCGGATCGATATTTTTTCCCGGCAAGAAAGTGGTGTTCAACGGACAGCCTCGGTTGGTGTTCTCGATCCCATACAAATCGCCGTTGGGGGCGTTAGAGACGCCCGGCGGAAAGTGGATCCCACTGATGAAGCGCACCGTGCGGCTCGAGAGCGGAGCTTGGTTGTTGCTGAAAAAGGCAGCTGTGCGAGCCAGCGCGACGGCGAGTTCCTTGCTATCGACCGCCGCTCCGAAGTTGCCGGTCGAGGTTATCGGCGCTCCGGCGTTTTGAAACACCGCTAGAATTTTTCCCGCGCGGTCGGCGACCGCGATGACCATGAGAACGTTCAGCGACTTGGCGGCATTTTCGACGACTTGCTGCACGTCGGCGGCAGTAAGCGGGACTGGAGGGGGCGGCGGAGCATTGGAAGGCGCCGTGCTGCCGCTGCCGCACGAGATCAGCAGAGTGGCAAGCAGCAGGAGAAATAGAACGCCGAAGACAACCAGTGCGGATTGACCCCTACGGCAATGGCTCATTCCACCTCAAAGACTCGCCTGCGGGACGCACTCGCGGCGAGGAGTCTCGAACGGGTTGCTGAAAAACTGTCGTGCGAGCGGCCGCTTGACCTCGGCTGAAGCCGGTGTTGATTCTGGCAATTGCGGCACGACTGAAGTCGTGCCCTCCCAAAACCTGCCAGTCGCCAAAGTTTTTCCGCAAGTTATCAAGCGCTGCGCCACCCAAAATCAGCGACGACGTTGAGTTTTTCAGCAGCCTCAGAGAACTCCTGTCTAGCGGGAATGTTAATACGGCGGCAATGTGGAAACGAGGGGGCTGGTACCTTCGGGTAACCACAGTTGTCACCCCCGAGATTCGTAACGTTGACATTCCCTTCTCCTGTGACACAATTCGCTTATCCTCCTCAAAATACAGCTAGAACATAGGGAAGGGGACTGGCTTGATTCCGCTCAAACGTTTTACTGCTGGATTACTGTGCCTTCTGCTTTCGCCGTTGCCTGCGTTGTGTGCGCCCCCGGCGGGAGGGCAGGCTGCCGGTCAGATTAGCGCTTTGATTCCGTTGGCCACGCGTAATGCCAAGCCTGCCAAGGTCAAAGACGATCTGGAATGGAATGATCTGCTCAAGACCGAACAGAAAGGGCGTCTGCGCGCCGGCCTGACGGACGGGTCCATCCTCAGCCTGGGCTCGAACAGTGAATTACGGGTGGTGCAGCATGATGCTGCGTCCCAACAGACCTCGCTGGAAATGAATTTCGGAAAGGTGCGGAGCAAGGTCGTCAAGATCACGCAGCCCGCCGGCAAGTTCGAGATGAAAACACCCAACGCCGTCATCGGCGTAATCGGCACTGATTTCTTCGTGAGCTATGACAGCAATAAGACTACGGTCATCTGCTATACCGGGCGGGTCGCGGTCACCCCGTTTGGCAATGCTAAGATTGTCAAGAATTCCGGGGAATCAACTCAGGATCAGGTCATGGTCAACGCCGGGCAGATGGTGGTGATCAGCTCTGAGATTCCTCCTGCGGGTTTTGAACCTCGGTCCACGCCATCCGAGGTGCAGCGGGCCAGCATGCAAGATACGGTTGTGCCCGATGCGCTACCTCCGGTTCGGCATCCGCATCTGGTGCGGGACGTTATCATTGGAGTTGGAGTTGCAGCTGCGGGATGGGCGGTGGCGGTGACACAACTGAACACGAGTACGCCGGCTGGCAAACCGAGATGCAACCCACAAGACCCGAAGTGCAGATAATGTTTTGTTTATTACATCCATGCGTCGTCTGGGTGCGGGCCGCGCTAGAGCAGTTCTCGTGTTGATGTAAAGTCGTTGACCCCAGTGGCTAAAGCCGGAATGCTTTGGGGGACTTGCGGCACGGCTGAAGCCGTGCCCTCCCGTTCTTGATTCTCACTCTATAGCAATTGGAGAATTGCGCTAGCCTGAAATCGCGATGGTTATGACGCTGCGCGAACAAAGCTGGTCCCGCTGGTCAAGGTGGCTGGGTAGATTTTCGGTACGGCAGGTAGACCTGGCTCTCGCCTTGGTGGTCACGCTGGCGGGCCTGGCGCTGTTTGCCTTTGCGGGGATTGGCGGCAGCACTCGGGCTGGGTTTCTATTCCTGCAAAACGTTGAGCAGCGCACTCTGGACATGCGTTTTGCCGCGCGCGGACAGCGGCCGCACGACGAACGCATCGTGATCGTCGGCATTGACGAAAAAACCCTCCAGAACGTCGGCGCCTTCCCCTTGCCACGCAACTCCTATGCATTGCTGGTAAAGCGGTTAAGCGCGGGCGGCGCGGGCGTGATTGCATTCGACGCCACTTTCCCGACACCAGAGAGCAATTCCGCCCAGCAGGCGCTCCATCAGTTGCAGCGCGAGCTTGGTCCTTCAGCGCCTGCGAAAGTCACAGCCAAGATCAAACAGCTCGAAGCCACCGGCGATCACGACGCTGCGTTTGCCGCCGCTCTGCAACAATCCGGCAGAGTTGTCCTGGGTCACTTGTTCCTGGATCGGGAGCGCGCCCAATCTTCCGACGCCAAACGGGCGGAGGAATACTTCAACATTGTCTGGGCCAAGGCGTTTCCCCAGGTGCTGAAAGTCAAGTCGGAGGGCCGCGATTTCGATTTGGGTCGCGCCTGGCTGGAGAATGGCGGGAACGTTTACCCGGGCGCGGAGGCGAACCTGGCTCGGCTGGCCGAGTCCGCTGCCTCCTACGGTTTCTTTAACATCAATCCCGATCCCGACGGCACTTTGCGGCGGGGCTTGCTCATAGTTCGCTATCGGGACCAGGATTTTTTCCCTTCGCTGGCCACGCAGGTGGTGCGCGAATACGAAAACATTCCAGACCAGGAGATCGCGGCTTATATCTCTGAAAACGGGCTGGAGCGTATCCAGTTTGGCCGCCATAACCTGCGCCCCTGGCACGATGGCAGCGTCCTCATCAACTACACGGGTCCGTACCACACATACCAGCACTATTCGATGTGGGATGTGCTCAGTGGCGCCGTGCCACCGGACACGTTCAAGGACAAGATCGTGCTGGTGGGCGGCACCGCCCTCGGCATCGGCGATTTGCGCAGCACGCCGTTTCAAAAACAGGATGCCGGGTACATGGGGGTCGAGGTCCACGCCAACATCATCGACAACCTTCTCCACAGCGACGAGAAGGGGCGCAGTTTCCTCACTCGCGGCCTGCATGAGGAAATGATCGATACAGGGGTTATCCTGCTGTTTGGGCTGGCCTTCGGATTCTGGTTCAGCCGCATCAAGCCGCTGTACTCAACCGTCTCACTGTTTTTGACCCTCGGCGCATTTGCCTGGTTCGCGTACTTCAGCTTCACGCACTGGGGACTCTGGCTGAGCTGCGTGATTCCGGCAGGCACGCTGGTGGTCAATTACGCCGTCATCACCAGCTTCCGGATGATCTTTGAGGAGGGCGAGAAAAGGAAAATCCGCAAGACTTTCTCGCAGTACCTTTCGCCGGGCGTGATCGCGCTGATCGAAAAAGATCCGCGGAAATACATCCGGCCGGGCGGAGAGACCAAGGAACTTACGGTCATGTTCAGCGACATCCGCGGTTTCACCACGCTTTCGGAAGGCCTCACCGCGGATGAACTCGTGCTCCTGCTGAATGAATATCTGGGCGAAATGACCGAAGTGATTTTCCACAACCTGGGTACGCTGGACAAATATATCGGCGACGCCATCATGGCGTTTTGGGGATCGCCCTATCCCCAGACCGATCATGCGTACCGCGCGTGTGCCTGCGCTTTGGAGATGGTCCGCGGCCTGGACAAGCTCAATGCTCGATGGCAGGCGGAAGGACGGAAGCAGATCTCGATCGGAGTCGGGTTGAATACTGGCCCGGTCAACGTGGGCAACATGGGTTCTGCCAAGCGTCTGGCTTGGACCGTGATGGGCGACAACGTCAACCTCGCTTCGCGGTTGGAGGGAATGACCAAGGAATACCACACCCGCATCGTCATCAGCGAAGGAACATACCGCCAAATAGCGGATCGGTTTGTCTGCCGCGACTTGGACAAGATACGCGTGAAGGGCAAGCTGCAACCGGTGACCATCTACGAACTGCTGGATTTCGCCGCGGAGAAAGAGAAATACGAGCCGCTGCTCTCGTGCTTCAATCACGCGATGGAGGCGTATCGCGAGCAGAACTGGCAGGAGGCGGCCAGCCGGTTGGGAGAAATGCTTACTCGCTTTCCGGATGACGGGCCGACGCAAGTCTTTCTAGAACGGGTAGTGGAATTCATCCAGAACGCGCCCGAGCCTGACTGGGATGGCGTTTACGTGATGAAGACGAAGTAGCGGTCCTCTGATCCCTTCCGCTTTACCAGTGACAAACGGAAGACCCATGCTGCGGTTTTCTTTGCATGCGCGGGGTAGCTATGGTACCAAGGAAAATGAATCTCCTTGGGATGGTGCTGACGGGTGCAGACAGGCGGGCGTGCGCTCCGGTGGTTTCTTTTATGTCTGCCATGCTTTGCGGTTTTTCTATGGTTGTCTTTCTCGTCTCCGCTTTTCGCACGCCAGGCGCAGAGCCAATCCAGCCGTCGCATTCCGGAACGCTCACCGGCCAGTACTGCTACGTTACAGGGATTGATTCGCGATCCGCATGGGCGCGCGATTCCCGGTGTCCAGCTTGATCTGCACAGCACGACCGGCAATCAACACTACTCCGCCGCCACCGACGCCGAAGGCATCTTCCGTCTGCGAGATGTCCGCTTAGGTATTTATGAGGTCAAGCTTGTCCGGGACGGATTCCAGACGCAAATCATTCCCAGCTTCCAGGTGAGTGGACCGGTCACCGTCCTCGAACTCGCGATGCACGAGTCAGAGGAAACAATTCCGGCAACCAGGGGCCCGTCAGGTGTGCCGGGAACGCCACCCACTCCCGCTATGCCTGCAAGTCCTACTACGCCTTATCCCGGGATGCGCAGTCCCGCTCCTCAAGGACCGGCCGCAGAAGCCTTGCCGGAGCAAATCCCACCCGATTCCGCAAATTTCTCGCCCAAACCTGACCGCTGGGATATCGCCATGCCCGAGTGGCGCCGCTACGAGAAGCAACCCGATGTACCGTACGTGAAAGGTCACTGGTACGATCCCTTCAATCGCAACCGCTTCAAGGGTGACTCCCCGATCTTCGGCCAGCGCTGGTTCTTTCATTTCACGGGCACGAGCGAAACCGGGTTCGATGGCCGCCGCCTGCCAGTACCCAGCGGCTTGAACTCAGAGGATCCCGGCGACAGCAAGTTCTTTGGACGCGGTGAGCAGGCATTTGTCAGCGAGAATCTGCGTCTATCATTCGACCTTTTCCGCGGCGACACCAGTTTTCGTCCCGTGGATTTTCGCATTCGCCTCACACCGGAGATCAACCTCAATTTCCTGCAAGCGCGCGAACGCGGCATTGTGAACATAGACACGCGCAAGGGCACGAATCGCTTCGACACGCACGTCGGTTTGCAGGAAGCCTTTGTCGAAGCCAAATTGCGCGACCTCAGTCCGAATTACGATTTCGTCTCCGTGCGGGCCGGAATTCAGCAGTTCACCAGCGACTTCCGGGGATTCCTTTTCTCCGAAGAGCAGCCCGGCGTCCGAATCTTTGGGAATCTGCGCTCCAACCGGCTGGCTTACAACTTCGCGTGGTTTCATTTTCTCGAAAAGAATACAAACAGCGGCTTGAACACGTTCCAGGATCGAGGGCAGCAGGTTTACATCGCCAACTTGTATATCCAGGACTTTCTCACCAAGGGCTACACTACCGAGTTCAGCTTCCATTACAACCGGGACGATGCCAGCGTTCACTACGACGACAACGGTTTTCTGGTGCGTCCCGCGCCGGTTGGAGCGGTGGTCAATGGCACGGTTCATCCCCACAACATTCGCGCTTACTATCTGGGATGGACGGGGAACGGCCACATCGGGCGGATCAACGTGAGCAATGCCTTCTATCAGGCGCTGGGGCACGACGACTTCAACACCATCGCGGGACGGCGCGTCAACATCAACGCGCAGATGGCGGCGCTGGAACTCTCCGTGGACAAGGACTGGGCGCGTTACCGCGCCTCGTTTTTTTACGCTTCCGGCGATTCCAGTAATCGCTCGGGCGCTTCCCGCACGGACGGTACAGCGCGCGGATTCGACTCGATTGTGGACAACACTCACTTTGCCGGCACCGACTTCAGCTTCTGGGACCGCGAAGGCATCCGGCTTACGGCCACGGGTGTGGCCTTAGTTACTCCCATGAGCCTGCTGCCCAATCTGCGGTCGAGCAAAGAAGAGGGCCAGGCGAACTTCGTAAACCCCGGGATTTACGTTTTTAACCTGGGAGCGGACTTCGAGGTGACGCCGAAGCTCCGTGCGTTCGTCAACTCGAACTATTTACGCTTCGACCGGACGGAGCCACTGGAGTTGCTGCTGTTCCAGCGTCCGATTCGTCACAGTATCGGGACGGATTTTGGCGCGGGCTTCGAGTACCGCCCGCCGCTGAGCGAGAACATCGTAGTGCGCGGCGGGGCGTCGGCGCTGGTGCCAGGTCGAAACTTGGAAGATATCTATAACGGCAGGGTTTTGTTTTCCGTGTTCGCCAAAGTGAAATTTCAGTTTTGAACGCATTTGAGGGAACGTGAGATTTGCACTTCACAATGTCTTGGGTGTTCTCACCGCGACGGCCTTGCTTTGCCTGGTCGCGGCCCGTACCGCCACTTCAGCTCCCGCGCAAAGCAGTGAAAACGTTCTACTCCTGCAATCTCAAGCCGATGCCGACCGGAAATCTGCCGGTTGCCTGACTTGCCACACCTCGACCGACAGTCCGACCATGCATGTCACCGGCACCGTTCGCCTGGGTTGCACCGATTGTCACGGAGGGAATAGCGAGGCGCGCATCGCCCCGGGTAGTCCGCAGAATTCTGCCGGGTACGCTCAGGTAAAGAGTCAAGCCCATCCGCAGCCTCGCAATTCGGAGGCCGCGCGCTCTTCCGCCAATCGTGAGCGTGCCTACACCAGCTGGTTGCGTGAAAACTGGGACTACGTGCGCTTCGTAAATCCCGGGGACTTGCGGGTAGTGGAAAAGACCTGCGGGACTTCCGGCTGTCATACCGCCGAAGTGCGCAAGGTTCAGACCAGCATGATGACGCACGGCGCAATGCTGTGGGGCGCGGCGCTCTACAACAACGGAGCCTTTCCCTTGAAGTCTCCGCAGTTCGGCGAGAGCTACGGGCCCGACGGCAGTCCACGTCGCCTGACCACTTTTCCGCCGCCCACGCCGGAGGAAATCACGAAGAAGGGAATCCTGCCTTACCTCGATCCGCTGGAGCGCTGGGAAATTTCTCAACCCGGCAATGTGTTGCGCGTGTTTGAGCGTGGAGGCAAAGCAAAACCAGAAGTTGGCAATCCCAGCCTCGAAGAAGATCCTGGAAAGCCCGAGATCAAACTGAGCACGCGCGGTTTCGGCACAGAACTGCGTACCGACCCGGTTTTTCTGGGCCTCCAGAAAACTCGCCTGCTGGATCCGCTACTCTCGTTTCCGGGCACCAACGATCAGCCCGGAGATTACCGTGCCAGCGGATGCAGTGCCTGCCACGTCATCTATGCCAACGACCGTTCGCCCGAACATTCCGGCGCGTACGCGATCAACGGCAATCAGGGACAGACCGCCACTTCCGATCCCACGATTCCACGGAACGAGTCGGGGCATCCTATTCGCCATCAGTTCACGCGGTCCATTCCGTCGAGCCAGTGCATTGTCTGCCATATTCATCCGGGCACGAATATGGTTTCCACCTACTTCGGCTACACCTGGTGGGACAACGAAATGGATGGCGAACACATGTGGCCGGCCCAGCAACGGCATCCGAACGCCGACGAGCAAAACCGCGTCCAGACGCGGAATCCGGAGGGATCGGCCGTTCGCGGCCTCTGGTCGGACACTGCGTTTCTGGAAAAGATTGGGACGCCTGAATTCAACCAGCAGCTTCAACATACGCAGTTTGCCGATTTCCATAGTCACGGCTGGATCTTCCGTGCCGTCTTCAAGCACGACCGCAGAGGCAACCTGCTCGACCCGGATGACAAGATTGTTTCTTTCGACGATCCCGCGAAGCTCAAGAAGGCGGTACACCTCAAAGATATCCATCTTGAAAAGGGCATGCATTGCGTGGACTGCCACTTCGAACGGGACAGCCACGGCAATGGCAAACTCTACGGCGAGACGCGCAATGCCATCGAGATCGACTGCGTTGATTGCCACGGCACCATCCAGCAACGGGCCCCGTTGGTGACTTCCGGCACGGCAGCGCCCGCCGGCGGCACCAATCTCGCAGGACTGCGCACACCCTGGCAGGAGCGCCGCTTCTATTGGAAGGACGACCGGCTGTATCAGCGCTCGATGCTCGATAAGGACAAGGAATGGGAAGTCGTGCAGGTGCGGGACACGATCACTCCCGGCAACACCCACTACAGCGAAAAGTCGCGACTGGCAAAAACCATGCAGCAGGACGGACAAACCTGGGGCGAGGCGCCGCCAAATGAAGATGAATCCAAGCTCGCTCACCAGAACCGACGGATGACTTGCTATACCTGCCATTCCTCGTGGGCGCCGACCTGTTATGGCTGCCATCTTTCGATGACCGCCAACCAGCGCATGCCCATGCTGCACAACGAAGGCCTGACTACGCGCAACTGGACTGCCTACAACTTTCAGATCCTGCGCGACGACATCTACACGCTTGGCATTGACGGCACGGTGACGGGAAATCGCGTGGCCCCGGTGCGTTCGGCGTGCGCGGTGCTGGTCAGTTCGCAGAACAACGACCGCGACTGGCTCTACTATCAGCAGCAAACCATTTCCGCGGAAGGCTTCAGCGGACAGGCATTCAGCACATTTGTACCGCACACGGTACGTGGGAAAGAAACCAAGGGCTGCACGGACTGCCACGTCTCGCGTGCCAACGACAACAATGCCTGGATGGCACAACTGCTCCTCCAGGGCACGAACTTCATGAACTTCATGGGACGTTACGTTTTCGTCGCCAGTGGCAACCAGGGTTATGAGGCGGTGGTTGTGACTGAGCATGACGAGCCGCCCGCAGTGATCGGCAGCGACTTCCAGAAGATCGCTTATCCCGATAACTACAAGAAACACATCGCCAACCATGCTGCGCTGAAAGAAAGCCATCATCATCCCGGCGCGGAGGTCCTCGACCTGCAAGCGCGCGGAGAGTATCTCTACGCCGCGATGGGTAAAGGCGGCCTGCGCATTTACGACATTGCGAACATCGACAACAAAGATATCTCGGAGCGCATGGTCACCGCGCCAGTCTCTCCGCGGGGGCAGCGTTTCTACCTGCCAACCAAGTACGCAATGGCGGTAGCGACGCCGACTACGCTGGGCGTGGATCCGTTGCGCTCGCATCGCAAGGAGAACGAAGAACAGTCAATCCACCTGGTGTACGGATTTCTCTACGTCGCCGATAAGTACGAAGGGCTGGTGATCGTCGGCAATCCCGATCTCAGCAGCAAGAGCCCCGGCGTGGGCACGCTGCTCGATGGCAATCCGGCGAATAACTTCCTTAAGCGGGCGCTGGCGTTTAATCCCAACGGAATTTTGAATGGCGCGCGCCGCATCACCATCGCCGGAACCTACGCGTACATTCTTTGCGAGCGTGGGCTGGTGGTGGTTGATCTCGACAATCCGCTACAGCCGAAAGTGACTGCTGAAATCGGTGCGCCGTTCTTGAACGATCCGCGAGGAGTGGCGGTGCAGTTCCGCTATGCGTTCGTGGTGGATAGCGATGGGTTGAAGGTTCTGGATGTCACCCACCTCGCCCAGCCGAAACCGGTTACGGGTGCGATGGTCGCGCTGGAGGACGCGCGCAATCTGTATGTGGCCCGCACGTACGCGTATGTTGCGAGCGGGAAACAGGGGGTGGCGATCGTGGACGTCGAGCGCCCCGAACAACCTCGACTCGATCAGATGTTCAACGCGGGAGGCGAAATCAGCGACGCCAACGACGTGAAGCTGGGTATGGTGAGTTCGAGCCTGTTCGCTTATGTAGCGGACGGTCGAAACGGTTTGCGGGTTGTGCAGTTGTTCTCGCCGCCCGATAACCCAGCATTTGGCGGCTTCAGTCCTCGGCCTACGCCGAAGCTGATTGCGACTTATCACACGCATGGTCCCGCTCTGGCTGTGTCGAAGGGAATCGATCGTGACCGTGCGGTCGACGAGAGTGGAAATCAGCTTGCCGTATTCGGACGCAGAGGGGCGCGTCCCTTCAACCGTCAGGAACTGGAACGCATGTATTTGCATGATGGAGAGGTGTTCACCGTGACCGATGAACCGCCGGCAGCATCGCCAGCGAAGCAGGCCCTCGGCCATCCGCAGCGATGATCTCCGCAGGGATGATCGAGTGCGGTGATCATCCTTCCGGGACGGGAGCCGGAGCGCCCCCGCGCAGTTGGTGAATCGTGAACCCGCCCTTCGTCGGTTTGGCTTTCGTCCAATCGTGATATTGGTGACACTCGAAGCAGCGGCCTTCGGCGGCTTCCTTCGGCTTGTCTTCGCGATGGCACTGCTGGCACGTCTGAATCCCAGGCAATAGCACGTCGGACGTTTCGCGGCTTTCGGGCGTTCGGGTGTGGCACGTAGTGCAGGACATCATGCGGTGCGCGTGATGATCGAACTCGGAATGTGCGAACCAGCGCGCGGTGAGGTTGGACTTGGCGACTTCCGGCAGGGGACCGCTGGCCGGCCTGAGCGTATGGCACTGCTTGCAAGTCTTGGCATAGAGCAGCCACTCGGCGGCATCTACGCGGAACTGCACCCACTCGGCCGCATTACGCGCCACACGCGGTACGCGAGCCCGCTCTGGAATCTGGCGATCAGGCGGATTGATCTCACGAACTGCGTTCGGATGAGCCGCGATGTACTCGCCAAACCTCTTCAGCAGAAACGCGTGCACGACTTCGGGCTTATCGTGCGGAACCTGCTCGTTGCTGAAGCGCTTGTCAAACTGCAACGTGTGGCAGGCGACGCAGTGCTTCGTGAATTCCGCCAGCGGAATATGGGCCTTCTCGTTGGAGCGACGGAGGCTTGCTTCGGTTGCTGCGACCGGACGCACCTCCGCTGCCCCGTACGGCCAAGCCCCTGCGCCCGCCGGACGGTGGCAGTCATCGCACGTCATCTGCACCCGCGTGTTGTTGGGTCCCATCAGGTTCGGTTGCAAGTGGACGTAATGGTTCAGCCGGACTCCGCCAGGGTCGGCTTTACCCGAACGCAAAGCCGCAAATTCCGGATGCTTGTTCTCAAAGCTCGTGATGGAAGTTACGTAGAGCGGTTGGCCGTCGCGCGTACGCAGGTCGGCGTGACATCGAGTACAGGCTGCATCCGCCGTGGCCTGCAACCGCATCGCACCCTTGTGCTCGACGTGGCAGGTCGCGCATTCGGGAGTGAATGTCTGATTGGCGTGGTGCGGGGGCGCATCGTGGCACGCGAGGCAGGCCTTGTCGGTCACGCGCGCGCTGAAGGCGCCAGCCTGGGAAACGTGGCAGAGCGTGCACTGCTGAGTGAATACGGCGTGAGCATGGGAGAGTTGGCCGCTTGAGTACACTTTCTGGCCGCCCTGCGCACGCTGGGTAATAAACCACCCCAGTGCGATCAATGGGATCGCCACGGACAGCCAGAAACGCCAGCGCCGGAACGGATGCGGGTGCGCAAAGTACTGGAGGTCAATGCGCTTGGCGAGCTTCTTGGTTGTCCGCGTGCGTCGCAACATCGCTGAATCTCAGAATTTCAAGGCCACTACGGCATGCACCGCTCCCAGCAGCAACAATGCGTAGGAAAGCGGGATATGCACCAGCAGCCAGCCGTGCAAAATCTTGTGGAGGCGGCTCTGTTTGTCCAGTTGCCGCTTCTCGTCGCAAATGTTTTCCAGGTCGTCCAGGTTCGAATGCAGCTCGGGAGGAAGCAGAACACGAAATTGCTGGAACATCGCCTGCGCTTGTGCTTCCTGGCCCAAGCCCATCGCCTGCGCTCCGGCCCGCTCCAGGTAAGGCCGCATTTCGTCGTGCAGGAACTGGCGCAACTGCGTACTCACCTGTTGGTTGGCTTGCAACCCGGAAGCCACCGTCAGTCCTCCCTGGGTGCCGGCGCTGGCCGACATGGCGCGTTGCCGTTCGCTGGCGCGCGAAACCTCGCCTTCCAGAGCGGAGCAGGTTTCTTCCACCAGCTGGCCGGCCTCCTCTGTTAGTTGTCCGCGCACGCGGTCAATCTGCTCGTAGATGGTCTCCATGGGAAGCTGCGCGGTTTGAAGACGGGGCATGAAATGTTGTAGGGCTGCGCCCAGAATGCCGCTTACCCAAACGAAGACGAACAACCACATCAGCAGGCGCGTGAGCGGTCCGCCGAAGTGAAATCCGCCATGGAAAAGAAGCAGCGGGAAACTGAGAAAGCCGAGCCAGAGATGGCCCCGCATCCAGGATTGCGCGCGTCCCACTCGCCATACGGGAAACTTCTTGCGCAGGCCGAGCAAGCCCGCGAACAGCATGAAGAGGAAGCTTGCGATTCCGTATGTCAATCCCAGGGCGCTGCCTCCCCGTGGTCCCTGGGGCGAGTGCAGGCTATAGGGGATATAGACCGCTGTCGCGACGGCCAGTCCTACGATGCTGCCGATGAACCATTTGCGGTGCGTGTGATCAATCAGCACTTGGGTTCAACTCCTGCCTTGGCCGGGGCGCAGGTTGCGCCAGCAGGCCGGCAAAAAACTCCGGCGGATTCACGCGGTGGGCCGCATCATGCGGGCAGGCATAGACACAACTCGGCTCGGCGTGGTCGTGGCATAAATCACAGGATGTCGCTTTCACGCGCACGCCGGCGATCTTGTGTCCGGGATGCGTGGGGTCATCGAGTTCCGCTGGAAAGGGATGCAGATTGATATTTCCGTAGGGACAGTTAGTAGCGCAAAGACCGCAGCCAATGCACCAGTCTTCGATGATCACCTCCAGCGTGTTGCGACGCCGGATAGAGCCGACCGGGCATCCGACCATGCACAGCGGGTCGCGACACTGACGGCAGGAAGTGGCCACCAGATACTTATCGAAACGCAGACCTTCGCGGACCAGGCGGCTCACGCCCTCATGGGCATCTGCACAGGCGCGGACGCATTGGTCGCAGCGCGTGCATTTTTCCAGGTCGAGTACGAGAAGGCTTTGTGCCTCCATCAGTCCCTGGGCCAGGAATTGATCGACGGGAACGTTCTGTGCCTGGACGGTATGCCGCAGATTTTCTTCGAGGCGCTCGCGGGCGATTGCCTCCAGCTTTTGGCGAACGTCCGGGAAGCGGTCGAGCATGAGCTGGAAATCTTCACCGGAGATGCGCACGACCTCCACATGGTCTAGCGCGGTGCAGGTCGCGGAGCGCGGGCTGCCGCTGAGCAGCGCGATCTCGCCAAAGTACCCGCCACGCGCCAGATAGGCCAGCACCAGTTCGCCGCCGGGACGCTGCTCTGAAACTTTCACAAAACCGATACGGACCAGATAGAAGCTGTCGGCGGGATCTCCCTGGCGGCAAATCACCTGTCCGGGATTGAAGCGCAGCAATTCCACGCGATCGCGGAGGTGGTCGATGAAGTCCTGGGTGAGGGACTTAAAAACGGGTACGCTGCGCAGGTGCGAGTCGAGAGCGCGGGCGCGGTAGTTGCGCTCAAGTTGTGCGCGGAACGTTTTGTTGCGCTGCAGGATGTCGAGCACGTTGCGCAGCATTTCGAGCATTACGCAGTCGGTCCGGGCGCGTACCGTCGCCGAGCGCGGGTAATAACTCATGCAAGTCATTTCGCCAAACATGTCGCCGGGGTTCAGTTCGGCGATGGGATTGTCGTAAGGCAGGTCAACCGAGGCGTCGATGGGAATGAAGGGCCGGTCGGATTCTTCGCTGCGGCGGTCTCCCTCGCGGGGCGCCAGCAGGCTCTGGAGCTTGCTGAAGAAGCCTTTGCTGCTGCCTTCCGTCTTGACGTGCGCGATGGGGCTGGAGAGAAAAACTTCCGCCTTGCCTTCGAGGATGTAGAAGGCCGTCGAGCCGAACTCGCCTTCACGGCAGACGATCTCGCCGGCCTTGAAATGCCGCTTTACGACTGCCTTCTGGTTGAGTTCAAGAAATGTTCCGGAAACGTTCTGGAAAATCGGCAGATGCAACAACTCGGCGGGATCGAGCACGTCTCCCTGTCCGAGTTCGGTCCCGACGACACGCTTGTTGGTGAGCGCGCCCGTGGGACAGGAAACCATGCACTCGCCGCAGGAAACACAGGACGACTCGCTCATGGGCAGGTTGTTGTCGAAGGCGACGCCGGCCTGGTATCCCTTGCCGCGGCGGGCTAGCACCCAGTTATTCCGGATGTCGTCACAGCCGCGAATGCAGCGATCGCACAGGATACAGGCTTCGTGATCAACGGCGATGACGGCGGAGGAGTCGTCCTTGCCGCGGGGAGTGGTGCGGTGCGGAAAGCGAGGCTCCTTGATTCCCGCGGCGCTGGCGAGGCGCTCCAGTTCGCAGTCTCCCGATTGTTGCTGGCGAGCGCAGGGCGCCGGATGGTCCGACATCAGCAACTCGACCAGAGTGCGACGCGCCGCTTGCACTTGGTCGGTCGAGGTCTTCACCGTCATGCCGGGTTCCACCTGACGGATGCAGGAAGCGGCATACACGCGCTGGCCGATATCCACCACGCATACGCGGCATACGCCCACCGGGTTTTCGTTTTGCTGGTGGCAGAGCGTTGGGATGGGAATTCCGTTGACGCGAGCAGCGTCGAAGATGGTGGTGCCCGCCGGGACAGAGACTGGCCTGCCGTCAATGATGAGCTGAATCTCGGCGGCGGGTTTGGAGCTCATGCTGTCCCTCTTGGGGGGAAGCAGACACCGGCGGGACATCGGTGATTCGTGAGGTGCTCGTCAACCACCTCCCGAAAATGTTTCAGCACGGAAACTATGGGCACAGGAACTACCTGGCCGAGTCCGCAGATCGAAGTCAGCTTCAGGGCATGGGAGAGCTCATCGAGCAATTGCAGGTCGGTGCTCAAGGAGCGGCCTTCGGTCCATCCCGTGAGCATCTCGACCAGCTTCTGCGATCCCACCCGGCAGGGAACGCATTTCCCGCAGGATTCGTTGCGGTAAAAGCGAACTGCATTGAGCGCCATATCGAGCATGCAGCGGCCTTCGGCGCAGACCACGATGGCGCCGGACCCGACCATGGAACCGGCCGCCGCCACTGCGTTCCAGTCGAGGGGAAGGTCAACCATGGAAGCGGGCAGGTATCCGGAGGAAGGGCCGGAAGGCGCGTAGGCCAGCAGCTTGCGATCTCCGAGAATGCCGCCGGCGTATTCGTAGATGAGCTGAGAATATTTCGTGCCCATCGGGACTTCGAAGATTCCGGGACGATTCACATCGCCGCTGATTCCCACGAACTTCATGCCGAATGCGCCGTTCGTCCCCTGAGCCTTGAACCACTCCGCACCGCGGGAGAGGATCACGGTGGCGAAGGTGAAGGTCTCAACGTTGTTGATTGCTGTCGGTTGATTCAAGAGGCCATTGGTGCCGGGGAAGGGCGGCTTGTTGCGCG
>ORMF010002086.1_pt1 | contig 24545 bp, 18 predicted proteins | sample 1779871 | NCBI WGS metagenome assembly ORMF01 (sample SAMEA104232316, study PRJEB22302) | groundwater metagenome | biome: forest; feature: aquifer; material: groundwater | place: USA | collected 2011-08-07 | depth 5.4 m | reverse complement strand
GGGCTGCTCCACCACGATGGAGTGTCGTCGGTGGCGTATCTCTAGGTCCCAAGCAGCCCTGAAGGGCTGCTCCACCACCATGGAGTGTCGTCCGGTGGCGCAGCGCTTTAGCGCTGCGGGTCAGCGTACAATTGAGGCGCCTGCCCGTGCTGCCTCCCGGATCAACGCTGTCATGACTGCACATTTCACCCGACGCCTTCGGGCCGCTGCGCTTGCGACCTCGCTCTGCCTCGGCGTCGTGGCCGGACAGGAGCCGGCTCCCAGTGGTCGTCATCGCGTTTCCGACACCGCACCACCCGCCATCGATCGGGGCCTCCACGATGCCGATCCGCCGGCCCCTTCTCGAGCATTCGGGCAGGATCGGATCGATCGCAGCGCGCTGACCAATCGTCAGTACCTGCAAGGCAGCGTTATCGTGAAATTTCGCGTCGGCGCCTCCAGCACCCAACGCTCGATGACTCTTTCCAGGGTGGGTGGGGCAATCACCACTGCCGGGTCATACACGAACTTCGAGATCGTCTCGATCGATTCGGCGGCGGACCCTGAGGCAGTAGCGGCGGATTTGAGCTCGCGTTCGGACGTCGAATACGCGCAGGCGCGATACCGCGTCTATCCCTCCTTCACGCCGAATGACCCGCTGTACTCCCGGCAGTGGAACTTCCCGGCCATCGACATGGAACGGGCGTGGGATCTGAATCCCGGCGCCTCCTCCTCCGTGATCGTGGCTGTGCTGGACAGTGGGGTCGCCTATCGCAACGCCACGCTGCGATTCAATGCTCCTGGATTCACCGCGGACGGCCAGCGCTATCCTGCCCTCGGAACGGTGGAGGTGCCGTTTGCCGCAGCCCCCGAGCTTGGGGGCCAGGATCGTTTTGTGACGCCGCGCGATTTCATCTGGGGGGACGAGACACCCCTCGACATGGATGGGCACGGCACGCACGTGGCCGGAACGATCGGCCAGCTCACGAACAACGGCGTCGGCGTCGCGGGCATGGCGTTCAACGTGCGCCTGATGCCAGTGAAGGTCATCGACACCGCTTGGGACATCGTGTTCGACAGCCCCTTCTTTGCCACCGACGACGTGGTGGCGCGAGGCATTCGCTATGCCGCGGACAACGGCGCCAAGGTGCTGAACATGAGCATCGGCCGCGGCGGAAGTCCGGCGCCGGTCCTCAGGGATGCCATGCAGTACGCAGTGTCGCGCGGGGCGTTCCTCGTCGTATCCGCGGGCAACGAGTTCGAGCAGGACAACGAACTGAACCGGCTGGCGGAGTTTGCGCCGGACATCCAGGGAATGGTCGCCGTCGGGGCCATCGGCCGCGACCGGATCCGCGCCTTCTATTCCAACACCGGGCCCCACATAGAACTCGTGGCTCCCGGCGGCGACACGCGCCGCAACGGCTCGGCCGGCGGGATCCTGCAACAGACCTTCGACGAGGGCTTCGTCGATACGTTCTCGCTGGGCCCGGCCCGCTACCGGGCGCCGCGGTTCGACGTCTTCGCCTTCGAGTTCTACCAGGGCACGTCGATGGCGGCGCCGCATGTGTCCGGGTTTGCGGCGCTCCTCATCCAGCAGGGCATCACAAGCCCCGCCGCGATCGAGGCCATCATGAAGCGCTACGCGACGGACCTCGGAGCGCCTGGACGCGACAACGAATACGGATACGGCCTGATCAACCCGCGCGCCACCCTTCGCGGCATGGGGTTGATTCGATGAAGGGCCCGCCGACGTTCGCTGATCACGGAACACCGAGGCGCCGAGGCACAGAGAGTCTTCGTAACGTAGCGCTCAAGCGCTGCGCCACCGAGGACCGATTCCAGTTGAGCGCCACCGAGGACGGCTTTCGTAAGGCAGCCCTCAAGCGCTGCGCCACACGAGAGCGCTGCGCCACCCAAGAGCGCTGCGCCACCCAGGACGGCTTCCGGTGGAGCCACCGAGAACAGATTGGTGGAGCCACTGGGGACAGCTTCCGGTGGAGCAGCCCTTCAGGGCTGCTCTGGTCATTGGCCTGCGTGGCTGCACTCGTGCTGGGCGGAACAGGCGAGGTGCAAGCCCAGCAGCCGCCGATCGCGGTGCGTGGATTCGCAGATGTCGGGCTGCGGACATTCGCCGCACGGGAGAGCTTCGAGGCGATCTTCGGATCGGCCCGAGCGCTCCTCGTCGGCGGCGGGGCCGACGTCATCGCGCGCCGCAACATGTTCCTCGGCCTTCGTGGGTCGCGGTTCAAAGACACCGGCGAGCGTGTGTTTCTCTTCGACGGCGAGCTGATCCGACTGGGCATTCCGGCGACAATTACCCTTCTGGGCGTGGAAGTTACGGCCGGCTACCGGTGGGATCGCGATTGGCGTACCGTGCCGTATGCGGGCGGTGGTCTCGGCTGGCACATCTTCGAGGAGACGTCTCCGGTGGCGCTCGATGGCGAGAACGTCAAAGAGACGTTCATCGGGTACCACGCTGTCGGTGGCGTCGAGATCCCGTTGTGGAAATGGATCGCCGCTGCCGGCGAGATTCAGTGGACGACCGTGCCAAACGCACTCGGCCGAGAGCCAAACGGCATCTCCCGCGAGTTGGGCGAGAGCAACCTCGGGGGGGTTACCGGCCGTATCAAGATCATCTTCGGACGGTGAATCGAGGACGGTTCAGCGTTCCGTGTTCAAAAGTTCAAAGTTCGACGGTTCTAAGCTCCGCTGACCACGCTGAAGCCAGAACTATCGAACTCAGAACCTAGAACGAGGAACACAGAACTGATTCAGCCATGCCGCCACGTTCCGAGTTCGCGGCCAAAGTACTTGCCGTCGTGCGCCGAATCCCGTACGGCCGCGTTGCGACCTACGGCGATGTTGCGGCGATGGCAGGGCATCCCCGTGCCCATCGGAGCGTTGGCGCGATCATGCGCGACTGTCACGATCCCAGCGTGCCATGCCACCGCGTCATTGCCGCGGGCGGAAGTCTGGGGGGATACGGACACAACCTCCAGCTCAAGCGCGAACGGCTGCGCGCGGAAGGGCTGGAAGTCACACCTGGCCTCATCCGACGCTTTGCGGAGGTGCGCTGGCGCCCGCGGTACAGCCCTCTCAGCTCCGGATCTCGAAGGACGACGCTGTCTCTGCCCGCCAGGCCGCATTACCCGCTCAAAGTGACCGCGCCGTCGGAACGAGCGGGCAGGCCCAAGCCGCGCCGTCGTCGCCCGAAGGTCCTTGGATAGAGTTCGTGCAGAACGGCGACGTAAAGTTTCGGACGATGGGGGTCATTCCTCCGGACACCATGAAGATCCCATCGGGGGTTCACACCATGCGCGTCCGGAACGACGACGACTCATACGTGCGAGTGTCAGTGAAAGAGGCAGGACGGAGTTACTTGGTGTATCTGCCGGCGGGGATGTAAGAATTGGGGTCGGGAGTCATTACATTTTTGGCGACGTGAATCCCAGGCCAAAAATGTAATGACTCCCGCCCCCATTCAGCCAATCGCCATCAGATCGAACTGTTCGTGGTGGAGCTGGACATCCGATCTGATGGCGATGTCCTTGCCCACTGATTGCTTCAACTCCTTGAAGACCGCTCGCTCTTCGTCCTTCAGGGCGCGGGCAATATCCGGATTGACGCGCAGTATGAGACTCTGGCCGTCCAGATCGCCGCTGATCTTCTTCACCTCGGCGAGGATCTCGTAGCAAATCGTCGAGCTCGATTTGATGACCGCGCTGCCTGCGCAATACGGGCAGGGTTCCGTCAGCGTCCGCTCGAGGCTCTGCTTCACTCGCTTGCGCGTGATGATCACGAGCCCGAAATCCGACACCTGTAGCGCCTTGGACGGGGAACGGTCCTTCCGGAGCTCCTGCTCGACGGTCTGGAACACCTTCTGGCGGTTCTTCTTTTCCTCCATGTCGATGAAGTCGAGCACGATGATCCCGCCCAGATCGCGAAGCCGGATCTGGCGGACGATCTCCTTGACCGCCTCGAGGTTGGTCTTGAGGATCGTGTCCTCGAGCCGTCCCGCCGTCTTCTTACCGACGTACCGTCCCGTGTTGACATCGATCGCCACCAGCGCTTCGGTCTGATTGATGACAATCGATCCGCCCGACTTCAGCCAGACCTTGCTGCGCAGCGCCCGATCGATCTCCGACTGGACGCCGTACTCCTCGAAGATCGGGAACTCCTTCTCATAGAGCTTGACGCGCGACGCCAGCGACGGCATCAGCCGCTCGACGAGCTCCAGCACGCGGCGGTACTCCACCTCGTTGTCGATGCGGATGGCGGAGAACTCGTCCGTGAGGAGGTCGCGCAGCAGCTTGGCCACAAGGCTCTGCTCGCGAAACACGACGGCGGGCGCACGGGACGACTCGGATTTTTGACGGATCTCCGTCCAGACCTTGTGGAAGTAGTTCAGGTCTGAAACGATGTCTTCCTTGGCGCGGCCGCCAGCCGCGGTGCGGATGATGAGGCCGCCGGTGAAGCCGTGCTGCTCCCTGAATTCACGGACGATGCCGCGCAGGCGCGCCCGTTCCTCCCGGGCGTCAATCTTCCGCGACACGCCGACGTGGTTCACTGTCGGCATGAACACCAGGAACCGCCCGGGCATCGTCGCATGCGAGGTCAGGCGGGCGCCCTTGGTGCCAAGCGGCTCTTTGGCGACCTGGACGATGATCTCCTGGCCTTCCTTCAGGAGGTCTTCGATTTTGGGTTCGGGTCCTTTTTCGCGGTCGCGCCGGTTGCCGCGTCTGTCGGGCGGACCTGAAGGTCCGCCCCTACGAAGACCGGAGGTTTGGCGCACTGTAGCGCCGTTGGTTTCGGACGGCGCGTCGGTGGCCGCGGAAGCGAGCGGTTCGTCCTCATCGGTCTCGAGGCGATCGAACTCCTCGAGCGATTCGAGAACGTCGGTGACGTAAAGAAAACCGTCGCGCTCGAGGCCGATATCAACGAAGGCGGACTGCATGCCGGGCAGCACTTTCGATACCCGGCCCTTGTAGAGATTCCCAACGACACCGCGCTGCCGTTCGCGCTCGATGAATATCTCGGCGACCTGTTCTTCCTCGAGGATGGCGACCCGCGTTTCGTGGGCGCTTGCGGAGACAATCATCTCCTTGGTCATGCCCGTAGCTCCGCGGACCCGCGCTAAGCTCCCTGGACGCGCTTCCCATCCTCTCGCTGCGAAGTACAGCAGCCACGAAGAGGCAGACGAGCAGCATCACGATGTGAGGCAGCTCGAATGGGGAAAGCGTCAGTGGCATCGCGGATCCAAATGTGTCCGGCTGCCGGCTGCGGGCTGCCGGCTCCTGGCCGGCCTGAAGTCCGCAGTCTGCAGCCCGAAGTCCTAGTTGGTAAACCGGCGCATCCGGACGTTGAGAATCAGGCCGAACCCCGCCAACGTGGCAATCATGGAGGAGCCGCCGTAGCTCATGAGCGGAAGCGTCAAACCCTTTACCGGCGCGAGGCCGGCAGACATCGTGATGTTGTATACGACCTGGAACGTGAAGCTCGCAAGCACCCCGAGCACCAGGTACGCTCCGAGTCTGTCCTTGGCCAGCTGGGCCGACTCGAGGGCGCGCAGGATGACGAACAGATACAGCCCAAGCGTCACAAGGACGCCCACGAATCCCTGCTCCTCGGCCAGCACCGAGAAGATGAAGTCGTTGTGTGCCACGGGAAGAAACCGCAGTTGCCCCTGCGTTCCCTTCGTAAAGCCCTTTCCCCACAGCCCGCCAGAGCCGACCGTAATGCGGGCCTGAATCTGCTGGTACCCGGCGCCCCTCGCGTCCTGCTCGGGGTCGAGGAAGGTCTCGATGCGCTCCTTCTGATAGTCCTGAAGCGCGAATTTCCAGGCGACCGGCACGGCCAGTACGCCCGCAAGCGCCAGAATGCCGAGCAGACGCATCGGCAAGCCGGCGACGAATCCAATCGCAAAGAACACCGGCACCAGGGTCACGGCGGTGCCGAGATCGGGCTGCCGCGCAATAAGAATCAGCGGAACAGCGGTCAGCGCGCCGCCAATCATCAGGTCGCCGTAGCTGGGCGATCCGCGCCGGCTCTCGCCGAAAAACTTCGCGAGCACGAGCGCCATCGCGGCCTTGGCAAACTCGGACGGCTGCAGGTTGAACTCGCCCAGATCGATCCAGCGCCGCGCCCCGCCGCGCACGGCTCCGAACACGACTACGTACGCGAGCAGCAACAACACTCCGAGGAAGATCCAGTGCGACTTGTCCGCCAGCGACCGGTAGTCGATGCTCAGGCAGACGACGAACGCGACGATGCCGATCAGGATGCCGTACAACTGCGTGTCGAACACACGCGTCTGCCCCCCTGTCGCGCTGTAGATCATCGCCAGACCAATGGCGCACAACGCAGCGAGGGCCGCAATCATGGCCCAGTCGATGTGGTAATACAGCCTTCGCTCGAACATCAGACGCTAAATCCCAAATCCCAAATCCCAAATCCCAACGAAGACCCAACGACCAAATCCCAACACGGAATCGTGGGAACCGTTGGGTCGTTGGTTCTTGGGATTTCGTTGGGTTTTGGGATTTGGGATTTGGGATTTGTCATTGACTCGCCCCGAGAGACGGCCGCAGTGCCTCCGCAATCACCTGACCCTCAGCCGGCGTTTCCGGTGCCACCGGGGCGGGCTTCATCGGTACTGCCAGGACCGGCAACGGCTTGCCCTCCTTCTTGGCGAAATACGTTTCGATCACGTGCTTCGCAACCGGCGCGCCAAGGTAGCCATGCTCGTTGTGCTCGCCGAAGATCACGCCTGCAATCTCAGGATTGTCCTTCGGAGCAAAGAAGACGAACCAGCCGTGATCCCGCAGGTCTCGATCGGTTCGACCTTTTGCCGCCTGGCGGCCCCGAATTGAGATCACCTGCGCCGTCCCGGTCTTCCCTGCCACGTCGCGCCCGGGAAGCCGCGCGCGACCGGCAGTGCCGGCGCCGTTGACGGCAAGCCAGAGCCCGTCGTGCAGCGCGGCGAGCGTTTCCGGCTTGAAGGCGATGCGCTCGGCGACCGCCGGAGCCGGCACGGGCTCCCACGTGCCGTCACCCTTGTCCAGGGCCTTGATCACCCGCGGGGTCACACGGGTGCCGCCGTTCGCCACGGTGGCGATCATGACCGCCATGGATGCGGGCGTGACCGAGTTCTGCCCCTGGCCGATGGCTACCGAGATCGTTTCGCCGGGGTACCAGCGCTCGCCGGTCCGCTTCCGTTTCCACTCGGAGTTCGGAACGAGGCTGTCCTGTTCGTTCGGCAGGTCGATCCCGGTTTTGCCGACCATCCCGAGCCTTTCGGCCCACTTGTAGATCCGGTCCACGCCAAGCATGTTGCCGAGCGTGTAGAAGTACACGTTGCAGGATTTCTCGATGGCGTGCCGCAGGTCGACCGAGCCGTGGCCGCCTTTGAGATGGCACATGAACGGCCGCCCAAAAAACGTTGCCGACCCCGAACAGTGCACGCGGAAATCAGGGGTAACGATCCCCTCCTCGAGGGCCGCGGTTGCCACCACGATCTTGAAGGTCGAACCGGGTGAATAGCGGCCCTGAATCGCGCGGTTCTGAAGAGGGCGCAGCCGATCGGTCGTCAGCGCTCCCCATGTTGCGCGGTCGATGCCGGCGGCAAAGGCGTTCGGGTCGTAAGCGGGCAAGCTGACGAGCGTCAACACCTCTCCGTTTCGCGGGTCTAGAATGAGCGCCGAGCCCCAGAAGCCGGCGACCTTGAAGCCATCCTCTGCCGCCTTCTGCAGGTCGTAGTCAATCGTGAGCTGGACGCGGCGCCCTTCGACAGGAGGAATCTCTTCGAGGGTCCGAATCTCGCGGCCCGTACTGTTGACGACGACCCGCTTGGCGCCGTCCTGTCCCATCAGCAGCTTGTTGTAAACCTTCTCGACGCCATGTTGACCGATGATGGCGCCCGACGTGACCCCATCTCCGAGCTGCGCGTCGCTGGCTTCGCCGACATACCCAAACAGATGTGCGCCGAGCGCCTCGCTCGGATACTGACGCGTGGGAACCTCTTCGACCACGACGTCGGGCAGCTCGAAGTCCAGCCGTCGCGCGGTGATCGCAGCAACCTGCGCAAGAGAGGCGTCCTCGATGACCACGATGGGGCGGTAGGTTGGCTCGTGGCGGTGCCGCTCCACGATCTGCCTGACCTGCCGTTCGTCGAGGCCGGCCACCGCCGCCAGCAAGCGCACGGTGCGATCGAGATCGGTCGTATGTTCGCGAACGATCGACACGGTGAAGGAATGCCGGTTCTCGACCAGCACGCGGCCGTTGCGGTCGAACAAGATGCCGCGCGGAGCCCGCAGCGCCAACTTGCGCTGGTGGTTGTTCTCCGCCATCTCCTCGAACCGGACGTTTTCGACGATCTGGAAGTACCAGAAGCCGATCGCGAGCGCCGCAAACACGACGAGGATGCTGACCTGGAGGATGGTCAGTCGGGTCGTGATTCGTCGTCTGTCGTCAGCAACGGCCATCTATGAATCCTGTCGATTTCTGGCTGCAGCCTACAGACTGCAGGCCTGACGCTTTCCTGACTCTCGGTGCGCCCGCCGCCCGCCGCCCGCCGCCAGTAGCCTGTAGCCTGTAGCCTGTAGTCCGTAGCCCCTACGATCTACCGCCTCGTCCGCCTCGACACCTTGCGGCGCTCGAGAACGCCGGGCAGGGATTCCACGATCGTGAACGCGATGATGCCGACGGCGGCATTCCCGAGCGCCTGACTGAGTACTGCCGTGTACGGCGCGCGAAACGTTGTGGGCGTCAGCATCACGTACAACCCCATGAACACTGCCGCGTGCAGCATCGTCGCTGTCAGAAACATGACGAAGCGCGGCAACGGCGCGGTCACGATGAACTGCTGCCCGAACACGCCTGACAGAAACCCCACAATCGATTTGGCCAGGCCGCCTATGCCAATCACGCCGCTCGAGAGCGCATCCTGCACCAATCCCGCCACGCTTCCGGCCAGGAGTCCCGCGACCGGGCCCATGGTCAACGCGACATAAATCACGACGACCAGCACAAAATCGATCGCCGCCGTGCCGCCGACCACGAACCGCGCCAGCGTCGTTTGCAACGCCAGCCCCAGCGCGATGGCCATCAGCACTCCCGCCGCCCTCACTCGGGGTCCTCGGTCTCCACGGCCGCCGGCGGCGACAAGACCACGAGGACCTGTTCGAGAGTCGCAAACTCCACGGCAGGCCGGATAACAATCGCGCTGAACGCACCGGCCCCCCTCTCCATCGATTCTATCTGACCTACGGCAAAGCCCTTAGGGTAAATGCCGTCGATTCCAGACGTGACCACCACGTCCCCAACCTTTACGTCGGCGGCGCCCGAGACATACTCCATGCGAAGCGTGTCCCCCCCGGTCCCCACCACAATCCCTTGGGCGCGAGAGCGCTCGATCAATGCTCCGGCAGATGCGTTCCGGTCGATCAGCAGCTGAACCTTGGAGGCGCGTGCGCTGGGCATGATGACTCGCCCCACGACGCCGGCCGGCGCAATGACCGCCATGTCGGGCCGCAGCCCGTCCCGGGTACCTTTATCGAGCGTCACCGTGCGGAACTCGGGGCTCGCTCCGGCACCGATCAACGAGGCCGCCGTAGTTTGAAGGGGGGTCTGCGTGCGAAGCTCGAGCAGTGTCTGAAGCGACCGCGCCTGAGTGGCCACGGCCCGCTCCTGCTGTAGGCGAATCTGGAGCCGAGCGAGTTCCTGGCGGAGCTGTTCGTTTTCCGTGTGCACGTGCTGGAGCGCTATGTAATCGCTCCAGAGGCCGCGAAATGCGGATACGGCCGAGGTGGCACCCCGCTGCACTTCCGCAAAGAGGCCGAACGTCACTGCCTCCAGCACAGGCACACCGCGTCGAGTGTTGACCTGCGCGGAGATGAGGATGATGTGCGCGATGGTGACCGCGATGAAGAGGTATCCGGTGCGCTGACGGATATCGAGGATGGCCATGAAATTTACGACTTGACGAAATCACGTATCGACGAATTTCTGAATCAATCTGCCTGCCGCTCAACGCAATTCGTCAACCCGTCAATTCGTCAATCCGTCAATTCAATCAATCGAGATCTTCCTCAACAGATTAAAGTCCGACAGCATCTTGCCCGCCCCGAGCACCACCGAGGACAGGGGGTCTTCCGCCATTGCCAGCGGCAGTCCCGTTTCTTCGCGCAACCGCTTGTCGAGATTTCGCAGCATCGAGCCGCCGCCGGTGAGGACGATGCCGCGATCCACGATGTCGGCGGACAGCTCGGGCGGGGTCCGCTCGAGCGCCACGCGCACCGCGTCGACGATCACGTTCACGGTTTCGGCCAGGGCCTCCCGGATTTCCGCGTCACTGATAGTGATCGTTTTCGGCACGCCTTCGATCAGATGACGCCCTTTGATCTCCATCGTCATCTTTTCGTCGAGCGGGAAGGCAGAGCCGATCTCCATCTTGATCGTCTCGGCCGTCCGCTCCCCGATCAGGAGGTTGTACGTTTTCTTGACGTACTGGATGATGGCCTCGTCCATCTCATTGCCCGCCACGCGGACCGCCTTGCTGTAGACGATGCCAGCCAGCGAGATCACGGCGATGTCGGTGGTGCCGCCGCCAATGTCGACAATCATGTTGCCGGACGGCTCGGTGATGGGCATGCCGGCGCCGATGGCGGCAGCCATGGCCTCTTCGACGAGGTGCACTTCACTGGCCTTTGCCCGATACGCGCTGTCCTTGACCGCGCGCTTTTCGACCTGGGTGATCTCCGAGGGCACGCCAATCACGATGCGCGGCCGCACCCAGACGTTGCGGTTGTGCGCCTTCTTGATGAAGTAGGTGAGCATCTTCTCGGTCACCTCGAAGTCGGCGATGACTCCGTCCTTCATCGGCTTGATCGCCACGATGTTGCCGGGCGTCCGGCCGAGCATCTCCTTCGCGTCCTTACCCACCGCCTCCACGCGGCCGTTGATTTTGTTGATGGCGACGATCGACGGCTCGTTGACGACAATGCCCTTGCCGCGTGCGTACACGCAGGTGTTGGCCGTCCCGAGGTCGATGGCCAGATCGCTCGAGAAGAGCGAGAAAAGAGAACCGAGCCCCAAATCTAGACTCCTTTAGCCACTGACACGCCATTCTTGCCGGCGGCCTTGACGGCATACATAGCCATGTCCGCGGCTTGTAGTAGTTCTTCGGCCGATCCAGCGGCGTCCGGCAGGGTGGCGACCCCCACCGAGGCCGTCAAGGACACGGCCAGCCCGTCGGGTGCCAAGAACGTAAATCCCTGAATGCGGTCGCGCACGCGATCCGCGACTGCCACGGCCCCTTCCCGGCCCGTGTCGGGCAGGATGATCGAGAATTCGTCTCCCCCGAAGCGGGCCACCACGTCGGTTTCACGAGCGCTGCCTCGAATGATGGCTCCTGCCTCGACGAGCGCCTTGCTGCCAGCCAGATGGCCATGGTTGTCGTTGATGCCCTTGAACCCGTCCAGGTCGATGAACAGGAGAGAGAGCGGCCGCCCGCTTCGGGAGGCGCGTTTCGTTTCGCGCCGGAGCACCAAATGGAGGTAGCGGGAGTTATATAACCTCGTGAGGTCGTCAGTGACCGACAGTGCCTCCGCACGCTGGAGCGTCAGGGCGTTATCGAGAGCGATCGCCGGCGGCTCCAGCAGCGTGCGGATGGACGACAGACCGGCTGCCGAGAGGGCGGGCGTCGTCCCCGAGGGAACGGGGTCGATGCCGACCAGCACGGCAATCGTCCGGCCGCGGCATGCGAGAGGCAGTGCGACAACGGTGCCGCTGACCTGACCCGAGAGGCGCGAGTCGGTGGAGAGATCCGCCGACACGAACGCCCCGCCGTGCGTCATCACCCACGACGCGGCACCCCACATTGCCGGCCCGACGGTCGGCGTCAGCCCGGTTTCGGCTAGCAGGGCCTGATGGCCGTCCAGGTCGTTTCCCACGATCGCCCAACAGGGAGCCGGCAGCCAGACGCGCGCTTCGTCCACGATCCAATGCGCGACTTTCTGCGGTTCCAGCGTCGCGTTCGCGGCGCGGAACGCCTCGAGCGCGGTGTCGCGCTGCTCGAAACGATTGCGGAGCTGCTCGAGCCCCTGCTCGATACGGGCACCGAAGTCGGAGTCGCGGGCCACCCGAATCATCTACTACTCAGAATAAAACGCCCTGCTTGAGCGAACGGTGTGGGGCGATAGGGACGGGAGGAACAACGCGGCAGATGCCGCTAAATCATTCTAACTAGAGAAAATATAACACACGGGCTCCCGGCTTCGGGCTACGGACTTCCGGCATCACCGCGTGCGCGACCTAGAACGGCGCTCGTTCGCTCGAACCTGGCGTAGGTTGCCGGATGGCTGGTGGCTGGCGTACGATCACTTGTTTCAGGCCGGAAGTCTGCAGCCTGTCGTCATAAGCCCAAGAAGGATTCTCCTATGACCATGCTCGACCGGATGCGGCGCCACAAAGGGTGGCTCAAGTGGAGCCTCGCCCTGGTAGTTCTGGCGTTCGTCATCTTTTACATCCCAAGCTTCCTGCAGGACCCGACGACGATGGGCGCGTCACCGCGCGAGATCGTCGCCGACGTCGGCGGCTATCAGGTGACGGCGGGGCAGTTCCAGCAGCGGTACCAGGCGCAGCTGCAGGCGTATCGCAACGCGTACGGCGAGACGATGAGCGACCAGTTGCTGCGCCAGCTTGGGATCGAGCGGCAGATCCTGCAGCAGATGATCGACGAGCAGGCCGCCCTTGCCGAGGCCGAGCGACAAGGGATCGGGGTGAGCGACGAAGAGCTCGCCGGGCAGATCCTCGCGATCCCGGCGTTTCAGGAGAACGGACAGTTCATCGGCGAGCAACGGTACGAGCAGGTGCTTCGCAGTCAGCGCCCCCCGCTGACCAAGGGCGTTTTCGAGGACAACCTCCGCAAGAGCATGATGATCGATAAGCTGCGCGCCGTTCTCACGGGGTGGCTGACCGCCTCGGATGCGGAGGTGGAACGCGAGTACCGCCGGCGGAACGAAAAGGTGAAGCTGCAGACGGTGGCGCTGACCGCGTCGGCCTTCCGCGACAAGGTGACGGTGACCGACGCCGACGTCGCGGCGCACTTCGAGTCACGCAAAGCCGACTACCGGATCGGCGAACGACGAAAGATCAAGTTCCTGGTCATCGACACCGCTCAGGTCCGCGCCAAGACGGCGGTCTCGCCTGCCGATGTGCAGCGGTTCTATGACGACAACAGGCAGCAGTACACATCGCCGGAGCAGATCCGCGCGAGCCACATCTTGCTGAAAACCGAGGGGAAGGACGAGGCAGAGGTGCGGAAGCAGGCCGAAGCGATCCTGCAACAGGCGCGCGGCGGAGCAGACTTCGCGGAGCTCGCCACGAAACACTCGGAAGACGAGGCCACGCAGGCGGTAGCCGGGGATCTCGACTATTTCGGCCGCGGGAGAATGGTGCCGGAGTTCGAGAACACCGCGTTCTCAATGGAAGCGGGCCAGATCAGTGACCTCGTGAAGACGGATTATGGCTTCCATATCATCAAGCTCACGGACAAGAAAACGGCAACCACGCGCCCGCTCGACGAGGTCCGCGGCGAGATCACGGAGCAGTTGAAATCGCAGCGCGCGGAGGCGGCCGTGCGGCAGCAGGCGCGAACCCTCGGGGAGCAGATCGACGACCCGTCAGATCTGGACCGTGTAGCCAGGGAGGCGGGCCTCGCAGTGATCGAGTCGGGACTCTTTACCCGTGAGGAGCCGATTCCTGGCCTCGGCATGGCCCCGCAGGTCGGGCAGGAGGCATTCCGCCTGAAGGACGGAGAGGTTGCTGGGCCGCTCGATTCCGCCCGCGGATCGGTCTTCATCGCGGTGACTGGCAAGGAAGATCCGTACGTCCCGGCGCTCGACGCCGTGAAGGACAAGGTGCGGGAAGACCTCATCGAGGCGCGCGCGACCGAGCTCAGTCGCCAGCGGGCAGCGCAGATCGCGACGACCCTGCGAACCGCGAAAGACTTTGCCGCCGCGGCAAAAGCGGAAGGGCTCGAGGCGAAGGAAACGGAGCTCGTCGCTCGCGAAGCGGTCCTCCCCGACATCGGCGTGAGCGCGGCCGTGGACAAGGTCGCGTTCGAGCTCCCGGTCAACGGGGTCAGCGATCCGATCCCCACGGACAACGGCACGGTCATCGTCCGTGTTCTCGAGCGCGACGAGGTCACGCCCGAGGAGCTTGCGGAGGCGCGTGACACCTTTCGCCGCGAGATGCTCAACGAGCGCCGGAACACGTTCTTCTCCGCCTACATGAACAAAGCGAAGGAGAAGATGGACATCACGATCAACGACGATGTGCTTCAGCGCATCGCCGGCGCTGTAAATCCGTAAAGTGCGCTAGCGCTGATCCGGCTGGTGGAGTAGCCCTTCAGGGGCTGCTCCGCTCCGCAGCGCTAAAGCGCTGCGCCACCATTGACAGTACTCGCTACGGGAACGCGACGAACGGCATCAACGCCAGCGGCTCTCCTCTCCTGAAGATCTGGGTCGGCGTCAGCGGCGCCGGCCCGGAGTGACCCAGCATCGCGCGCAGCAGCCCCAAGGCACCAAACCGCACCCGACTGCCTCCGAACTGTTCCACGAACAGCTCGTACAGGCCCCGGCGCGGTGGATACGCGATCAGCTCGACGTCTTCATCCGCCGGAATGCGCGCGCGTTCCTTGGCCACGCGGACAGCAGTCGCGAGACCGCCGAGCGCGTCGACCAGTCCTCGAGCCTTGGCCTGTGCACCTGTCCACACGCGACCTTGTGCCACCGCCTCGACCTGCTCAACGGTCATGCGTCTTGATATCGCCACCTTCTCGACGAACTGCGTGTAGAAGGCGCGCATCACGGCGTCAATCTTCGCGCGTTGCTCTTGGGTGTATGGCGTGAGCGGCGACTGGATCGCGGCGTTGCGGCCGGACGTCAGAGGCTGCATGTTCACCCCGAGTTTGTCGAGGGTGCCAGCCACAACCATCTTTCCCGTGTAGATGCCGATTGAGCCGGTCCATGTGCCGGGCTCGGCGACGATCACCTGTCCCGGCAACGCGACGTAATATCCGCCGGACGCCGCCAGATCGGACATCGACGTCACCAGCGGCCGTGACGGACGCTCGTCCCGAGTGATCATGAGCTCCCGCCACACGACGTCCGACGCGGTCGAAGATCCGCCGGGACTGTCGATGCGCACGACGATGGCCTTGATGTCATCGTCATCGCGTATCTCGCGGATCTGCTCCACCAGCGTGTCCGAACCTACGATGGCCCCATTCACCGGGTCGTAGCCGCCGCGCCCTGAGGCAATCGCGCCAACGATGTAGATGACGGCAATCTTCGACCGGGGACGGATGCCTACCGACCGCTCATCGATGCGTCGGTAGTCGTTGCCCTCGACCCGACGCACCTCACCCTCTTCGGGTCTCAGCTCTCGCACGCGGTCGTCGAGCTGATCTTCGTAGGCCAGACCATCAACAAGACCCGCAGCCAGCGCGGCCTCCGGCAAGAACGGGCCCTCGTCGAGCAGCGCGCGTACGTCGCTTGGCATCTTACGGCGTCCTTCGGCAATGCCCGTCACGAGCTGCTCATACGCGTCCCGATTCAGCGACTCGGCCATCTCACGATGTGCGGGCGTGAATGTTTTCTCGGTGAGCTGATTCACAGCGGTCTTGTAGTCGCCGATGTGAAGGAAGTCCGGGTAGACGCCCAGTTTGTCAAGCGTTCCGCGGAGGAAGATCTCGTAGGTGGCGACGCCGGACACGTCGAGCGGGCTCGTCGGCAAAAGAAAGACCTGGTCGGCAGCGCTCGCCAGATAGTATTCGCGCTCACCGCCATATTCGAGGAACGCGACGACCATTTTTCCCGACTGCCGGAAATCGAGAACTGCGTCTCGAAGCTCCTGCAGCTTTCCCCAGAACGGCGTCTGGAACGCTGAAGGGATCAGCAGAACGCTACGCACGCGCGGATCGCGTTTGGCTTTCCCGAGGCTTTCAACGTAGCTCCGCACGGTCGTACCGCCTGCGTCAACGAGCGGGCCGAGCACGTGACCGGGGGACACCTCGTGGAGCTCCCCCCCGGGGCGAAGCACCAGCGTCGATTGGGACGGCACGGACGGCCCCCCAGACAACACCGTATACAGCACCAGTATCCCAACCGCGGACACGACGGCGGCCACGCCGATCATCGTGAGCACGATCCATATTCCTCGTCGCACGGGCACCTCCATTGTTCGAGTCTAGTCAAATCCCAAAACCCAAAGCCCACAACCCAAAGAAAACCCAACGACCAAATCCCAACGCTGATTGGGAATTGGCATTTGGGACTTCGTTGGGTTTTGGGATTTGGGATTTGGGATTTGGGTGGCTAACCCCCTTATAATCCCTCGCTGTCAGGGGCATTCGAGTGCAGGCACCGCGCGTCACGTTCCTACTGTTTGCTGTTGTCGGCGCTGCGCTCGCTGCCGCTTGCGGTGTCGACAACGGAGGTCACGGCATGGACGAGGCGAAGATCACGGAACTGATGAAGGCGGACACGAAAGCCGGCAGCGGCGCTGAGGCGCGGTCCGGCTCGACGGTGACTGTTCATTACACGGGCTGGCTGTACGACCCCAGTCGAGACGATCATCGGGGCCAGAAGTTCGACAGCTCCCGAGACCGGAATGAACCGTTCGCGTTCCGACTCGGCGCAGGACAAGTGATCCGCGGCTGGGATGAAGGCGTCGCTGGGATGAAGATCGGCGGCACCCGCACGCTCACGATCCCGCCCGACATGGGCTACGGTGCCAGAGGCGCCGGAGGAGTGATCCCCCCGAACGCCACACTGCTCTTCGACGTTGAACTGCTCGACGTAAAGTAGCACGCCGCTTTTTTCAACCTTTCCAGCAGAACATCACCGGCTCGCGGCCGGGAGATCACCGTCTGACCGGCCGCAAACATATGCGCGGTAAGGGCTGAGCATGCGCGCAGCGACGTTCTTTGTAAGTCCGATAGCGGAAATCGTATTCCTCTGAGATGTCGGGATTCCGTCTCCATGCCGGGTTGGCGTTTTTGGTGATTCCCCTTGCGATGCGCGGACAGGAGGCGCCGAAGATCGAAGGAAACCTGGGTCAATCGAAGGAAACCTGGTCAATCGAGGAGCAAGGCGTGCTGACTGCATCCCTGTTGGGTCCGTGTACGTATCTTGCATGTCGAGCTTAAACATCTTTCGTCTTCGGCCGAGAATTAAGGATGAGATTGATCGTTGACAGCCTCTTCCTTACGCGTAAGCTTCCTATACAGTCGTGTATTGTCTGTTATAGTCATGTCTATGATTTCGCTGGGCCCTCTCGTGCAAATGCGTCGGATCGGACGTGGCAGACGATATAATCTTGGCTGTCCATCCAGGGTTTTCGCCACCGTTGGGAGGCGCGTAACGCCATGAACCGCACCCACTTCCGCTTGCAGGTGGCCCTCGTTCTTTCGCTCATCGCCCTCGTTGGGATGCCCGAGCGGGGATCGGTGAGGGAGTTGTCGGTGTGGCGCTCCAACGGTCCGCTTGCACCGGACCGCGAGACTCTCAACACCTCGATTGAGCACGTTCAGGACGAAGCAAGAACTGTTCGGATTGGATACGGATCGCTCCGCGCGGACAACGGAGATGACACGGCGGTGCAGGGATTGATGAAGAGGGCCGACGACCGGGCCCTGTTTCCCGAGCTGCCTCAGGAAGCGCAAGCGCTCGGTGCTCGTTCGAATGCGATCGTGGGCCGCGCCCGTACCTCTCTCAATGCGCCCGTGCCATACGCGAGGCTCGTGCTCCGGAATCTGAAGACCGGCATGGTTGAAGCTCGCGCCACGGCCGATCAGAACGGTCTCTTCTCGTTCATCGACGTGTTGGCGAGCGGCTACATCGTGGAACTGGTCAGCGCCGACGGCTCGGTGGTGGCGTCGAGTGAAATGGTGGCCGTACAAAATGGCGCTCTCCAGCAAGCGACGGTACGTCTCGCCGCAAACCAGACCGTCGCGGCGTTGTTCGGCTCCGTCCTTGGTCCGACAGCCAGCGTCCCGGTAACCACCGCGATCGAGAACAACATCGCACAAGTTGCGACGCCGACGTCGTGTAGCAGTCCCGGATCTCCTGGTTGCTGATGTTGGATCCCAAGAAACAGGTCGCGCCCGGAAGCCCCGGCGGCAATCCCCCTGGCGGCAATCCCCCCGGACAGTCCGTCGCGGGCAGCCGTCCGACGGGCATGTACGCGCCCGGACGGAATCTCCACCTCTTCGATCGTTTTGCGGTAGTCGTCAAGTACTACAAAGCGGTGCTCGTCATGTTCGTGCTCGTCACGGCCGGCATGATGTACCAAACGTACACGACCATCCCGATGTACCGCGCCCAGGCGCGCATCCATATCGAGGAAGAGCACACGGCGCAGGTGACTCCTGAGTTCCAGGAGTCGCTCCTCACGTATTCCGATCCCGACCTGTACTACACGACCCAGCACCGCATTCTGCAGGGGCGCGACCTTGCTCGGCGAGCGGTGAAACGGCTTGACCTTCAGCGCGTACCTGAGTTCAACGGGACGGGTCCGAAGCCGACGGAGCTCATGCGGGCAATGGACGTCGTCAAGCGGAAGCTCCTCGCGCCGTTCACCGGCGAGTCGGCGCCCCCTGCCCCCATTCCCGAATCGGGCACGGCTGACGAAAACGCCTTCGTCAACGCATTTCTCGGGCGGGTGCAGGTCATCCCGGTGCGCGGAAGCCGGCTCGTGGACGTGACGTTCACGTCTTCCGATCCAGCATTCGCGGCGACAGCCGTCAATACGCTGGCCGAGGAATACGTCACGCAAAACCTCGATTTCCGCCTGCAGAATACGGACAAGACGCTGAAATGGCTGCAGGAGGAAGTGGATCGGCAGCGCGCGAAGGTCGAGGGAAGTGAGCGGCTGCTTGCGGAGTACCGCGAGCAGCAGAACGCGCTGTCGCTCGAGGATCGCCAGAACATCATCGGCGCGCGGCTCAACCAGGTGAACGACGCGGTCACTCGCGCCCGGACGCAGCGGATTCAACGGGAGGCACTCTACAAGCAAATCGAATCCGCCAACGGCCGCGAGTCGCTGACGTCGATCGTCCAGAACCCGCTGATCCAATCGCTCAAATCGAGACTCGGGGATCTCGAGCGCGACAAGGCCCGCCTTTCGGAGCGGTACGGCGAGAAGCATCCCGACATCCAGAAGGTCATTACCCAGATTACCGACACGCAACGCCAGATCGACATCGAGCTGACCAAGACCGTCGAGGCGGCGAAGAACGACTACGAGGCCGCGCTCGCCGAGGAGCGCCAGCTCTCGAGGGACCTCGACACCGCCAGCTCGGATGCGATGGCCCTCAACCGCAAGGGCATTGATTATTCGGTGCTCGAGCGCGAGGCCGAAAGCAACCGCGCGGTGTACGACTCGCTGCTCCAACAGGAGAAGCAGTTGAGCGTCGTCAACAACAGCCGAGCGAACAATGTGCGCCTCCTGGACAGAGCCGAGATCCCGGGCGGCCCCTTCACCCCCAATGTCAACCGGGCGTGGATGATGGCGCTGCTGTTCGGCCTGGGGCTCGGCGTCGCGACGGCGTTCGGCATCGATTACCTCGACGATACGGTCAAGACGCCGGAAGACGTGACCTGGAGGCTGAAGCTGCACTTCCTGGGCTTGGTGCCGAAGGTCCGCGGCGACCGCCACCCGCTGCTGTCCGGGTCCGTACCTCACGATTTCGGCGAAGCATTCCGCGCGCTGCGCACCGCGCTGGTGATGAGCAACAGCAGCGCGTCGACACGGGTGGTGGCCATTACGAGCTCGCAGCCACTCGAAGGCAAAACGACGACGGCCGTCAACCTCGCGCTGGCGCTGGCGATCGGCGGCTCGCGCGTGCTGCTCATCGATGCGGACATGCGGAGGCCCAGCCTGCACAAGGCGCTGCGGATGCCGAACGAGAAGGGTCTGTCGGATCTGCTGACCGGACGGGCACGGATGCGCGAGGTCGTGAATCACTCGCCCGATCCGAACCTCCTGGTCATCACCGCTGGTGCCACGCCGTCGAATCCATCAGAGTTGCTGGCGTCGGACACCATGCGTGCGTTCGTACAGCAGCTCTTGGTCGGGCCGTTCGACTGGGTCATCATCGATACGCCGCCGGTCCTCGCGGTCACTGACGCCGTGATTCTCGCGCCGCTCGTCTCGGGCGTGGCGTTCGTCCTCGGCGCCGAAATGACGCGCTGGCGCCTCGCAGAGCGGGCGATCGAAACGCTGCAGGCGGGCAACCCGCATTCGATCAGCGCGGTGCTGAATCGGGTTGACTTCAACAGGAATCACTACTACTACAAGCGGTACTACGGCCAGCAGTATCGCAGCTACTACGCGGAAACGTCTGCCGCGAGCTAAGCACAGCGGCCGCATGAGCGCCGTGGCCGTGGCCACGGTCCCGCTCGGTGCGCTGGTCGCTCTCGGCGGCGCGTATCCCTCCTCCGTCATCCCGCTCCTCGCTCTCGCCGCCATCGCGTTCATGCTGAGCGGCGCGTACGTCGGCGCCGACCGCGCCACCCGCCTGCTCGACATCAGCCTGGTCGTGGCGCTGGCGGTCATCCTTCTCCAGACCGTCTCGCTGCCTGCCGGAGTCGTTGCGGCGCTTTCCCCACACGCGCTGTCACTGCAGACGTTCCTCAGCCTCGAGACGTTCGAGGGATGGCGGCCGCTCAGCGTGGACCGCAGATTGACGCGTCAGGGACTCGCGTCCGCGGCCAGCGCGATGCTCCTCTTCTGGGCCGCGCGCGCGACGTTTCAGAAAGGTGGTCTCCGGACCGCGGTTCGCCTGATCATCTGGGGCGGCGTCATCATGGCGGTGGTCGGCCTCGTGCAGCGCGTCACCTCGCCAAAGCTGCTCCTCTGGACGTGGGAGCCGATCGATCCCGCCACCAGACCGTTCGGTCCCTTCGCAAATCGCAACAACTTCGCCTCCTGGCTGCTCATGGCGAGCTCGCTGGCGGTCGGATATGTGGCAACACATCTCATGATGCGCGGCGTCTTCAGGCGGCGATCTCTGCGCCTGGTTGTCCGAGACGTGCTCGTCGACGCCACCGGTATCGCGCTTGCGGCAGGCGCGGCGGTGATGACGTTCGCGCTCATGTCGACGGCGTCGCGCGGAGCGCTGATCGGTGCGATTGCGGCCGTGCTGACGGGGATCGTCATGGCGCGCCGAACGGCAGGCCCGGCCGCGACGGGTGCCGTGGTGGCGCTGATTCTCTTCCTCGCGTCGGCACTCTGGCTTAACGTGGATGCGTTGGCAGGGCGCGTGCTCCCGACAGCCAACGTCGGACGTCAGACAATCTGGCGGGAAACGCTGCCGGTGGTGCGAGATTTCCTCTGGAGCGGCACTGGCGTCGGCACGTATCCGCGCGCGATGCTGCGCTACCAGCAAACCGAGCCGCACATCCTGTTCAATCAGGCGCACAACGAGTACCTGCAGCTGATCGCCGAAGGGGGGCTTCTGCTCACGCTGCCAGCGATCGTCGCTGTGGCGAGCTGGGCGGCATTGGCCGTGCGGCGCCTGCGCGAAGACCATGATGCCCGCAGGTGGATTCGCGTGGGAGCCGCCGCCGGCATAGGCGGGCTGGCGGTGCACTGCATCTGGGAGTCAACGCTGCGGCTCACGGCAAACGCGATGCTGCTGGCGTTGCTCGCGGCGATCGTGATTCACCGCCGTTCGGACTCCACGACCCCGGGACGCTTCCAGGACGCTGCTACACTACAAGCGCCGGAAGCCCGCCGTCGATGAATAGCCAATGAATATCTGCCTCGTCACGGTTCACGCCTCTGCCGCGTTCATCCCTCTCGCGCTCCTCTACCTCAACGCCTGCCTTGAAGCACGGTTCGGCGACGCCGTCCACGTGACCGTGCTGGAGTTTCCTCCTGAGGCAACGGAGGACGACGTCGTCCGCGCGGTCGTGGCTGCGAACCCGGTCGTCATCGGCATGTCGTGTTATGTCTGGAACATCCGGGTGTTGATGGCCTCCGCCCGACACGTGAAGGCCATCATGCCCGGCGTTCGCGTCGTGCTCGGCGGTCCCGAGGTCGGCCCTGTTGCCGAGTCCGTCATGGACGCTCAGCCGTACCTGGACGTCATCGTGAACAGCGAAGGCGAGGGTCCGTTCTGCGATCTCATCGAACGCTGGGCCGCAGAGAAGCCGGTGTGCGATGTGCGAGGGATCTGCTACCGCGATGGGGCGGCCATCGTGCAGGCGGAGCCCGCGCAGATCCTGATGGACCTCGACGAGATTCCATCCCCCCATCTCGGCGGTCTCGTCACGGGCGGCAAGGATCGGATTGTCTGCATCGAAACTCAGCGCGGCTGCGTGTTCCGCTGCAACTTCTGCTTCTACAACAAAGACCTGTCGATCAGGAACCGCCGATTCGGCCTCGAGCGCGTCAAGGCTGAGATTCTGTACTGGCTCCAAAGGGACGTCATGGAAATCTTCCTGATGGACCCGGTGTTCAATTTGAACGCCGAACGGACCAAGGAGATCTGCCGCTTCATTGCCCGGCACAATCACCGGGGCACGGCATTCCACGCTGAAGTCTGGGCGGAATTCATCGACGAGGAATCGGCTCGGCTGTTCCGCGACGCCAACGTCACATTCCTGGAAGTCGGACTCCAGACAACCGACGAGGCCGCGCTTGCGACGGTGGAGCGCCGCCTTCGCCTGAACCGCTTCCTGGACGGCATCCGGCATCTCAAGACTTCCGGCATTCCGTTCGAGCTGCAGTTGATCTACGGACTGCCCGGCGAAACGCGGACGTCGTTTCGCCGCTCGTTGCAGTTTGCGGCGTCGCTGGAACCTCCGGATCTTGTGGTGTTCCCTCTCATGGTGCTGCCCGGCACCGAGCTGTGGCGAAAAGCGCGTGGGCTGCATCTCACGTTCGACCCCGACCCGCCGTATTACCTGCAATCCCACATGACGATGGATCGCGAGGACATCGCATACGGGCGGGAGGTCGCAGCGGCTGTGGAGCTCGTTTACGGACCCAGAAGCCTGCGCGTGCTCGCACGAGAGGCGCGGATGACGATCGGAGACATGGTCGATCACTGGATCGAGTGGCACCGCTCCAGGCCGAAGGGGTCGGACGGCGATGCTCGACAGGGGATGCTGGCGTTCATCGACCATGTGTGTCACGCGCGGGGAGTTCCGTCCGACTTTTACAAGACGTTTGCCGCCCGTGAGTTCGTCGTTCCCGAACATCCCGACGGCCTCCCGGCTGCGGCACATGGGTGAGCCACGCCCCCGCCGAAGGGGGCGCCCGCTTCGCCGCCCGCGATCGTCGCTGTGTCGAGCTGGGCTTTCGCCTTGCCCATGCTGAATGGCTCGATCTGAACCGGCACGTTGGCGCCTGCAGATGTACAGGGTCCTCATGCGTGCCGCCTCCCTCATGGAACGCGGCGCGAAGGGACTCCTGTACCTGGCCGCCGGGACTCTACGGGTCGCGGAGTTTCGCGACCGTGCCATGGCGGAATACGAGACCTACCGCGTTCGCGACGACGAGATTCTCCAGGGGCTGCTCTGGTGGGAGCGTGACATCTACGACCGTTTCCTTCGTCCGGGCGATCGCATCCTGATCGTCGGCGTCGGCACGGGCCGGGACCTCATCGCGCTCATGACGGCTGGTCATGAGGTCGTCGGCCTCGATTGCCTCGAGTACCCGCTTCAGGTGGCACGCCGGCAAGTTGATGCACTGGGACAAACCGCGGAGTTGGTGCACGGTGCGATCGAAGAGAGGGTCGCACTCCCCGGTACGTTCGACGTCGTGATCTTTTCGAACAACACGTACACGGCGATCCCTCAGTCATCGCGACGCGTCAGCGCCCTGACGTACGTGCGCCAGCACCTTCGGCCGGGGGGCCGGATCATCGCCGGGTACTTCGCAACGGAAACTGAGCAGTCACAGCACGGAATCCGCCTGTCGCACCTAACGTCGTGGCTCACACGTTCGGATTGGCGCCTCGAGCCGCACGATGTGGTGAGCGCCCTTGGGCCACGCGGGGAGCTGTTGCACTATCACCATCTGTTCACCACCGCCGAGTTCGAGCGCGAGGCCCGGACCGCTGGGCTGAATGTCATGTACCATCGCCTGGATCCACCGACCGCGGTACTGACACTGTGACCGATCGCCCGCGCGCGATCGCCCGCACGGGACTTTTGTGGTTCGGACGGCTCACACGGCGTGTCTCCAACGCCTGCACCGCGGCTGCGGGGGGTACCCTGCGGATTGACGAGTTGCGCGCAGCGATTGTCGCGAGTTGGGACCGACCGTCGGACCAGATGGATGACCTCGAGGCTGGCCTCTTCGCATGGGAACAGCCCGTCGTCGAACGGTTCTTCAAACCGGGTGGCCGTGTTCTGGTGATCGGATCGGGATTCGGCCGCGATCTTGTGGCCCTCGCGCGTCGAGGGTTCACCGTCACGGGCATCGAACCGGGACCGAACGCGTCAACGAGCTCACGCGCCGCCTTGCTGGCTCGAGGGCTTCACGCACGGGTC
>ORMF012406592.1_pt1 | contig 24565 bp, 23 predicted proteins | sample 1779871 | NCBI WGS metagenome assembly ORMF01 (sample SAMEA104232316, study PRJEB22302) | groundwater metagenome | biome: forest; feature: aquifer; material: groundwater | place: USA | collected 2011-08-07 | depth 5.4 m | reverse complement strand
TTGGCACGCACTCAACTTCCTATCCCCTTGATCCATCCAATGTTACACCGAAAAAAATGTCGGCATCACATGACAGGCAAGTGTAGTCCCTACAGCGTTCACTCTGTCACCCAGAAATGACAAGAATTGAACCAGGCCCGACTGGGCCACAATACCACGTACTCCACACACCATATGTTTGTTACCCGGTTTCGAACCATGCCGGCCACCCCCCTCGGAACTGGCCGCGACGGTGGCCCTTTGGGCCGAAACCGTCGCGGCATTACTGGCACCTATTCAACTCCCCCCTGGCAATCTTACCTACGCAACGACCACCGCGCAGCCTCTTGCATCTACCATTCCTATCCCGTACCGTAGAACCCGATCCAGATTGCAGGACCCAGCCAACGCACGCGGCGGCTTGGCCGCCGGCCGCGACGTGGCCTTGTGGACGCCCGCCCATGCCGCTTGAACAAAAGCCCCTCTTTCGGCCTGACGTGTTGCGGAAGCAACTGGCCTACTTCAACCTGCCTGCCGCGGCCAAGGCGCTGCGCCCGGAGTTGGCGAAGTGGAAGGGGCTGATCGAATCGAAACAGATTAAGGCGGTAGACAAGGGCAACAAGGACTTGAGCATCGACGGCTACAACGGCGGTCTTTTCGAGCCCGACGAAATCCTTGACCGCCTGACCGTGCCCGATGAAGTGTGCGGCTACTTCCGCGACCTGGCCGGCTACGATTACCGCCACGCGCACGAAGTGGCCGCGGATGCCGCGGCGCCCGGCACGACCATGGTCTTCGGGACCGGGGGATTCAATGTCGTCGTCGGCAACCCGCCGTACGTCCGCCAGGAATTGCTGTCGCCTACCAAGCGGTACCTGGAAACCGCGTACACGTAACTGGCAGCCGGACCCATTCACAATACAATTGGGTGAAACGAAGGGCATCCGCGATATGGCTGACCAGCTTCAACTCGACGAATCGCAACTCGACGATTTCAAGCTTATTCTTGAGCTGAAAAGCGAGAGTTTGCGCGCGGTTGTCGACCGTCTTCGCCAAATAGATTTGGCGCCGGTCTCCCCGGACAAGCTGTTCCAGGCTGCGGTCGAAGTTCTCGGCAATCGCGAGGATGTCGCCGATAGTCTAGTCCGCCAAGCTCTGACGCTTTGCGGTTGGATGCGACAAGCTGGAGTGGCGGTCGCAGAGGTACCTGAGTCCCTCCGTGATTCTCTCACGGCAGCATTGCAATGGGGCAAACAGGATCTGGACAAATGGGGGCAAATTGAGCCGGGACTTATCGAGATGCTCTCGCTGCCGATTTTGCGCTTGGCCTCTTCGGCAATAGATCTGTCCTTCGAGTATACGAACCTGTGGATGGAAGCGCGGATTCTGACAGACATCCGGCCCGTCTTCACAGAAGATGCAACGGAGATCGAAGGAGCGGTTGTGTCCCATGCTTTTCGGCTGAGGTATTCAAGCATGGAGGGCCCTCATGAATTGAATATTGCTATGGATGAGGGAGACATAATACAGTTGATTGAACAGTGCGACCGCGCGATTCGCAAAGCAAGGACGGCACGCGCGTTAATGTCGGACAGAGCTCACGTTCCGACTGCGATCTCGGGAGAAGTTGACGATGCCTGATGCGATGGTCCACGATCGTCAAATTGGCTGCCTTGCGAAACGCCGATTTCCATGTGGCCAGCGTGACAGATCCGTATCCATAAGCAACGAAAAGAGGATCTTTCAACTCAGCGTAGGTTTGGCAAAGCAACGAAAAAGCCGTCGAGGCTTTCCCCGCTATGATTCGAAAAAGGCCGTCCGCGACTCGTTGCTGCATGATTTTGTCGCCAAGACAAACTGGTTCCTTGTGCACAGAGCTTCCGCATCGCCTGGCACTTTCGCATTGCCACGCCCGCGATTGATTGAACGCGGGGTTCTTGCCCAATTCCGTTCGCAAGCAAGTCCGGGAAAAGTGATTCGAGCTTTGGAGCGTGGTCGTCGGCTGGGCTCCCACGATGCACTGAAGGTGATTGCGCGAGTCCTCAATTCAATGGAAGCACGTCGAAGGGCTGAAGTCGGGCAGAGGAGTCCCTTGACTGCATTCATCAATCGCGTCCAACAACTCGATCGACGCGGCCACACAGATTCGGCGCTTGACTTGTTGTACGACTCAGTCGATGAGCTGATGCGAAGGCAGGAGTTTGGCCATTTGGATTCTCTGCTGGCAAGACTCGAACCCTCGCAATTCTCTGTCGATATTCTGCTCGGCCTCCTCACCGCGACATTGCCGGCGAAAAGTCGCATCCCGGCGCGCGCCACATTGTTCGAGAAATCCGAAAAAACTCTGACGCAACGCGGCGAAAACGACGTGGGACTGTTGACGGGCCTTGAGGGATAATCAAGCCGATGGAGCGAATTCACAGCGCCGCCGAATTGCCCTTCGACCAGATTCGCTTTGCTGCGATTGCTATTCGGGCGATTGATGAAAAACAGCGGCATGCCGGCATATTTCACGTTGACAGCGACGCCAAAACACTCCAGCTACTCCACCTCGCGATGCACTGTGACCTGAGGAATGCGGGGCCGAGCAATGCCTATCTATGGATTGATCCGCAAGTTCCAGCCCCACGCTTGCGTCAGGTCTCGGCGGTATGCCGGCAGGTCTGGAGGTCCAACGGTCGTGACCTTCCGTTCGGATTCAGCCCGCCGAATGATTGTTTCGACGAGAAAACCGGCAAGTTCTTGTTCGGCCCGACGCGTTTTGGCCTAACCTGTGCGAACTTCGTCCTCGCCGTGTTTCAAAGAGCGGGCCTTCGCTTGGTGAATTATGAGACCTGGCCCGCCGACCGGCCCGGGGACAAAGAATGGCAGACTGCAATCATCCAAATGCTCCGCGACTCCGGTTTGGCGAGTTCTCAACACCTCGAAGCAATGGAAGGCGAAGTCGCCAATGCTGCGGTCCGATACCGACCCGAGGAAGTTGCGGGAGCGGCTCTTGCAACGTCATTGCCAACTTCCTTTGAACAAGTCGTCGAGGCAAGTGCACTGGTCCTTCAACGTCTCATAGGATAACGCGACTGTGGCTTGTTTGCTGGCAGCACTTTTTCGCCCTTGCCCAAGAGCAACAGGCGACGCGCAGCGCGTTTCTCGACTGGCTTCGGCTGGAGTTCGAAATCGCCAAGCCGAGCATGAAGCTGCAAGCGCCGGCGGACCTCGACGAAGAAACCTTCCTTGCCGAAGTGAAGAAACTGCGCGGCAAGAAAAAACCGCTGACCGTGGCCGGCGTGAAAGCCCTGCGCGAAGAGTACGCGCGCGAACTGGCCCCGGTCCGCAAGAAGGCCGCCGAAGCCCAGGGCCTGGAGCAACAAATCAGCGACCTCGTCAACGCCGCCTACGGCCTGACGCCCGACGAAGTGGCACTCCTGTGGCAAACCGCCGCAGCGCGCATGCCGCTGCCGCGGCCTGACTAACCACTCCATCAAGGAAATTCCTGACTTTCCGATTGCGTTTTGCTTTCCTGCCCTGTGGGGGCGCGCACACGTAGGTTTCGCCGCAGCGTCGCTGCATTGCTCAGAGCATGTGAAAAAATCAAAACCGTCTCTCGCAAAGGCGCAAAGGCGCCAAGAATACCCAAGAATTCATGGCTATCTTTCTTGTTGCTTGGCGTCTTTGCGACTTTGCGAGAGATTTTTTCACAAACTCTCAGTTCTCCGCGGCGCCGGCGGCGCCAGACGCGAGCGCGCCCTGCGCGCTAAGCCCACAGGCACGTGCAGCCTCATCGCGACCGCCACACTTCCACCAGCGCCACCAAGAAAAGGCCGATGCTGATCAGCGCGTTTACCCGAAAAAACGCCTGGTTCACGCGTGTCAGGTCCGTCGGCTTGACAAGGGAATGCTCGTAGATCAACAACACCGCGACCGCGGCGATGCCGATCAAATAGACTACGCCGAGCGGCGGATTTGCCAGAAAATACAAGGCGACGAGCAGGCCGAGCATGATCAAATGACACGCAAGCGCCACGCGCAGCGCCCGGCCGACGCCGATCTTCGCGGGGACGCTGTGCAGCTTGGCCAGCCGATCAAAGTCGGCGTCCTGACAGGCGTAGATGATGTCAAAGCCGGCGACCCAGAACAGGACCGCCAGGCCGAGGGTGCCGGGGATTTCAAGATGCTCCAGGCCGAGGATCGCGATCCAGGCAGCGACCGGAGCGAGCAGCAACGAAGCGCCGAGCCAAAAGTGGGCCAGCGCGGTGAAGCGCTTGGTGTAGGAATAGGCCCCGAGGAAAAGCAGCACCGGGACGGCGAGATAACCGGGCCAGGGGTTTGCCGGCTCGGCAAGATAAAAGAGCAAAGTCGAAGCGAGGAATCCGGAAGCGCAAAGCAGCGTGAACAGCGACACCGCGGCAACGCTGAGTTGGCCGGCGGGCAGATGGCGCTGCGCGGTGCGCGGATTTTCAGCATCGAGGCGGCGATCCGCGAGACGATTGAACGCCATGGCGGCGCTGCGGGCGCAGACCATGCAAAGCAAGATGCCGGTGAGTTCGATCCAGAAACCCGCGGGAATCCAAGAACCCGCGGGATTCGCTGCGCTCATCCCGCGGCTTGCAAAAACGCCCTTTTTGTGCCAGGCGAGAACAGCGCTGAACAGGGCGAACGGCAACGCGAACAGCGTGTGGCTGAAGCGGATCATTTCGAGGAGGCGGCGAAGGTGGCGCATGGTCCGTTTCCGGGGTCCGACCCGCGGGATTCGCTGCGCTCATCCCGCGGCGTGGGGTCGCACTTTTGGTTGGGCTTGTCCCTGTTCAACGTAGGCAGCGACCCCGTGTGGACCAGGGTTTCCAGAGTTCGCGCAATGTGCGCGCCGATGCCGGGCAGCTCCTGCAAGCCGCGCCGGCCACGCTGCGCGACGATATCCTCGAGCGGCTCGTCCAGCCCCAGCACCGTCTCGGCGGCCTGGCGATAGGCCCGTACACGATACAAACTGGCGTGCTGGTCGCCGAGATAACGGGCCTGCCGCATCAGTTGTTGCGCAATGGTGCGATTGTCCATGACGACACCTCAAATGCCCCACATTTATTATACGCATGTACACGTCATGGGTTTGCGAAATTTGCGATAAGCTGCCAGGATGGAAAACGCTGTGGGTGTCGCGGTTTCGCTGGAGAACATCACCAAGACCTATTCGAACGGCTTCCGCGCCTTGCAAGGCGTCAATCTGCGGGCCGAGCCGGGCGAATGGCTGGTTCTCGTCGGACCGTCGGGCTGCGGCAAGACGACGACGCTGCGCGTGATCGCCGGGCTGGAAGAACCCAGCAGCGGCACGCTTCGGCTTGGGGGTCAAATTGCCAATCGCTCGGACGGATTAGGAAATCCGTCCTACATATGCGTGCCGCCATGGCAGCGCAACGTGGCGATGGTCTTTCAGCGTCCGGCGCTTGCGCCCACCCACACGGTTCGTCAAAACCTCAGTTTCGGCCTGCGCACAGCGGACGAGGCCGAGGTGCAGGCCATCGCGGAACTCCTTGGCCTGACCCAAGAATTGCAGCGGTTTCCACATCAATTATCCGGCGGACAGCAACAGCGGGTAGCTCTGGGACGCGCGCTGGCACGCAAGGCGCCCATTTGTCTTCTGGACGAACCGCTGGGCCACCTCGACGCGCGCCTGCGTGATGGTTTGCGGCGTGAGTTGCAGCTCTGGCAGCAGCGTCGGCCGGCGACGGTGCTGAGTGTGACCCACGATCCGCGCGAGGCCTGGGCGTTGGGCCAGCGCGTCGCCGTCATGGATCAGGGCCAGGTGCTGCAAGTCGGTTCGCCGGCCGAGGTTCACGAGCGACCCTGCAACCGGTTCGTGGCGGCATTCTTCGCTCAGGGGCCGATGAATTTTTTCGAGGCCCAGCTGCGAAATGAGGGCAATTCGCTACAATGGAGGGCAAGCGATTGGCCCGAGCCGATCCCGTTGCAATACTCCCGAAGTCGCGGCGACTTCGGGAGTATTGCAACGGCGGGCGCGGCGACCTTGGGGATTCGAGCCGAGCACGTGGCGGTCGGTGGTATGGGCGGCGACCCCATGAGGGTGACGCTGGTCGAACCAACGCCGCGCGGCGCTTGGGTCACGGGCGAGATTCATGGCCGCACCCTGACGGGCTGGACAGAACAGCCGGTGCGTGTCGGCCAGAAAGTTGGCATCACCATGGACTGGACCAAGCTTTTTGAGTTTGAGCGCGTTACGGGCAAGACCCTGCACGCGCCGACCGGTTGACGCCCGGCCGCGCTCGGGCGCTGCGCGCTTGAAGCAAAAAGTGGGCCTGGACCCACTTTTTTTTGTTTTAGGCAGGTGTCATTAGTCATTAGTCATTGGTCATTCGTCATTGGTGGTCGGCGAATAGCTCGCCGTTTGGCCCGATGACTAATGACGAATGACTAATGACCAATGACAAATGACCAATGACGAGGACTGCTATGAAAGGCTCCGACCTGCTGCGCATCGTGGATCAGATGCACCACGAGAAGAACATCGATCGGGAGATCATCTTCTCGGGCATCGAAGCCGCGCTGCAGTTGGCTGCTCAAAAGAAATACGGCGAGGAAACCGTGGTGACGGTGGTCATCGATCGCGAAACCGGAGACATCACGGCCAAGAAGGGCGAGGAATCGATCGACCCGCACGACCTGGGCCGCATCGCCGCTCAGAGCGCCAAGCAGGTGATGATCCAGAAAATTCGCGAGGCGGAGTGCAACGCGGTTTTCGATGAATATGTCGCGATGAAAGGCGACCTCGTGCACGGCCCGGTGGCGCGCGTGGAAGGCAACGCCGCCATCGTCACCCTCGGCAAGACCGAGTCGATCTTGCCCCGCGGCGAACAGATCCCCGGTGAGACGCACCACGTCGGCGAACGGATCAAGGCGGTGATCCTCGACGTCAAGAAGCAGGGCCACCGCGTCAAGATTATTCTGTCGCGGACGCATCCCGATTTCGTGCGGCGGCTCTTCGAAAACGAGATCCCGGAAATCGCCGACCGGACCATTGAAATCAAAGCGATTGCCCGGGAAGCCGGCTATCGCTGCAAGATCGCCGTGTCCAGCATCGATCTCAAGGTCGATTGCGTCGGCGCGTGCGTCGGCGTGCGCGGCAGCCGCATCAAGAATATCGTCGATGAGCTGGGCGGCGAGCGCATCGACATCGTGCGCTGGAATGATTCGCTCCAGGTGATGATCCCCAACGCCCTGCAACCGGCGCAGATCGACGAGATCTTCCTGTACCCGCGGCTGGGCCGGGCGATCGTGCTCGTGAAAGAAGATCAACTGTCGCTGGCGATCGGCCGGCGCGGGCAGAATGTGCGGCTGGCGTCGAAGCTGGTCGGCTGGGACATCGAAATCATGACGATGGAGGAGCTCACCGAAGGCGTCGAGCGGGCGGAAGGTTGGTTTAAGGCAATCCCCGGCGTCACCGACGAGATGCTGGAGCGCTTTATCGAAGAGGGCTTCCTGTCCTACGACGACTTGACGTGCATCGACGCCGCCGAATTGTCCGAGATTTGCGGCGCTCCGGCGGAACTATCCGACGAGTTCATCCTGTTCGCCGAAGAGGCGGCGGAGAAATTGGACAAGGAAGCGCAGGCCAAGGCGGCCGCCGGTGAGGTGGAAGACACTCATATCGGCCGCAGCGTCGCCGCCCAGAAGGCGCAGCTGACGCCGGAAGAACGGCTCTTCGGCGCCGCGACCGCGCCGGAACCCGAGGAAGCCCGGCCGACGCTGGAAGCCCTATTCGGCTCGGACACGCACCATGCCGAAACGCCGGCGGCAATCGAAACTCCGTCTGCCGAATCTGCGGCGGAAACACCGACGGCGGCGGCGGAGGCCCAACCGACAACGACGGCGGAGGCTGAACCGACAACGACGGCGGAGGTTGAACCGACAACGCCGCCGCCCGCCGACCATGCGCCGGCGCCGTGACGAGCCGTGGGACGGGGTTCCTAACCCGTCCGTCCTTGACGGGTTAGGAAACCCGTCCCACGCATACGGAGGATGCCTTTTCCACAAAGCTGCGGCAATTACAATAATAGTTGCTGTTTTTTGAGCGGCAGCGGCGGTTATTTAGAGTCCTCAAGGAGCATCGCTTGCAAAAAGAGAAGATTCGCGTCTACATCCTGGCGCGTGAGTTGAACGTCGATACCAAGGACTTGCTGACCATGGCTCAGCAAGCGGGCTTCACTGTCAAGAACCAGCTCAGCATGCTGGAACCGGAGCAGCGGACCGTGCTCGAGGAGCAGATCAAGCAGGGCGCCAAGAGTGCCGCTGCGCCCGCCAAACCGACTGCTCCTGCCGTGTTGCCCGGCGTCGTGAAAGCGATCCCGACGCTGCCGACGCGACCGCGCGCGGCCGCGCCAGGAGCCAAGCCTGCGGAAGCCGCACCCACCCCACCTCCGGAAGAACCTGCTACCTTCGCGCCGCCCGCCGAGACAGCGCAACCCGCCGCGGCCTTGGCCCCTTCGGAAGTCAAGAAACCGACGCCCTTGCCGACGATGCGCGAGCGTGTGCCCCATTTGTCGCCTGGCGGCGCCGCGCCGGCGCCGCCAACTCCGGCCAAGCTCGCGGAGCCTCCGGTTGCCAAGCCGCCGGAACCGAAACCGGAATTGAAGCCGGCCGCCGAAGCAAAACCGCCGAGCGCGCCGCCGGCGCCGGGCCGAGTGCCGACGCTGACGCAAGGGCCGGTCCGCACGCCGGGCGCGGGTGGCCGCCTGCCGCCGCGCCGGCCTATGCATTCAGGCTTCGCCGGCCCGCGCCCGATGACGCCCCCGCCGCTGCGACCCATGAAGCCGCCGCCCGCCAAACCCCAGGAAAAAGTCCAGGCGCCGATCGCCCGGCCCACCCTGGAGCAGTTGTCCCAAAGCAAGCCGATCCGCCCCGAAGATCTCATGAAGCCGCAGCAAGCGCCCGGTTTCGTCGGCGAGATCGAGGATGACGACGAAGCCAACAAAAACAAAAAGCTCAAAGCGGTTCCCGGCCGCGACAGCCGCCAACGCGCCCGCAACGAACGCGCCGAAAAGCGCAAGACCACGCGCGCCGAAGAAGTGAAGATCATCGGCGGCAAGCGCATCCTGGAAGACGACGACGGCCGGCCGCGCAAGACGCTGGTTCACATCAAACGGAAGCTCAAAGGCACGATGCCGCGCAAGGGCAAAGTCGAGCTGATCCCGCCGATTAGCGTGCGCTCGCTTTCCGAAGCGATTGGCGTCAAGTCCGGCGAGTTGCTTTTCAAGCTCGTGGCCCACGGCATGCCGACGAGCATCAACCTCAATACGATCGTCGGGCCCGACATGGCCGAATTGCTCGCGGTCGAATACGGCGCCGAGATCGACATCAAACGCCCGCCCACCTTCGAAGAACAAATGCTGGCGCGCTACGAAACGCCGGAGGGCCCCGAAGACTTGCGGCCGCGCGCGCCCATCGTCACCGTGATGGGCCACGTCGATCACGGCAAAACGTCGCTCTTGGACAAGATTCGCGAAAGCGACATCGTCTCGACCGAGGCGGGCGGCATCACCCAGGTCATCCGCGCCTGGCGCGTCGAGCACGGCGGCCGGCCGATCACCTTCCTCGACACCCCGGGACACGAAGCCTTCACCAAGATGCGGGCGCGCGGCGCCAACGTCACCGATATCGCCGTCATCGTCGTCGCGGCCGACGACGGCGTCATGCCGCAGACCGAGGAAGCGATCAGCCATGCCAAGGCGGCCGGCGTATCGCTCGTCGTCGCCATCAACAAAGTCGATCTGCCCAGCGCCAATCTCAACCGCACCCGGCAGCAACTCTACGGCCTGAACGTGCTGCCCGACAACATGGGCGGCGACACCCCGTTCGTCGAGACCAGCGCCGCCACCGGCAAAGGCATCCATGAACTTCTCGATCAGCTTTCCGTCGTCGCTGAAATGAAGGAACTCAAGGCCAACCCCAACCGGCCGGCGAAAGGCACCGTCCTCGAAGCCATGCTCTCCGAAGGCGAAGGCGTCCGCGCCACGCTGCTGATCCGCGAAGGGACCCTGCGCCGCGGCGACGTCGTCTTGTGCGGGCATGCTTACGGCCGAGTCCGGCAAATGTACAACGACCACGGCGTCCCCCTCGACGAGGCCGGGCCGAGCATCCCGGTGCGCATCACCGGCCTGGACGAGGCCCCCAATGCCGACGACTCGTTCCAGGCGCTGCCCGATCTGGCCATCGCCCGCCATCTCGCCGACAGCCGTAAGACGAAGATTCAGGAAGCCTCGCAAACCAAGCGCGCCCATATCACGCTGGAGAACGTGGCCGACGCCAAGATCGCCGAGCTGAAGATTATTCTGAAAGCGGATTTCAAAGGCTCCATCGAGGCGATCAAGAAGGAAATGGGCAAGTTCAGCCACGACGAAGTCAAGCTGCGCATCCTGCATGCCGCCGTCGGCGGCATCACCGAAAGCGACGTCCTGCTCGCGCTCACGTCGCCGCAGGACACCATCGTCGTCGGTTTCAATGTCGTGCCGGACGAGCGCGCCATGGCCATGGCCGAAGACAAGGGCGTGCAGATTCGCGAATACGAAATCATCTACAAACTGACCGACGACATCAAGTTAGCCCTGGAAGGCAAGCTGAAGCCCCGCGAGGATATCATTCATCTGGGCCGCGCCGTGGTGCGCAAGACGTTCAAGATCAGCAAGGTCGGCACCATCGCCGGCTGCCACGTGACCCAGGGGACCATCGAGCGTTCGGCCAAAATCCGCCTGATTCGCGAAGGCGTGGTCATCTTCCCGCCCACCGACCGCACCGCCGGCCTGGAATCGCTCAAGCGCGTCAAGGACGACGCCCGCGAAGTCCGCGAAGGCTTCGAGTGCGGCATCAAGATCGCCGGCTATGACGACCTGAAGGTCGGCGACATCATCGAGGCCTACCGCATCGAACAAGTGCAGCGCACCCTTGATAACGGTGGAACGAAGTGAGGAGAGTGGGCAGTAGGCAGTCGGCAGCAGGCAGTCAGAACTGCCGACTGCCTACTGCCGACTGGCTACTGCAAGAATGATCGTCGGCACCCTGCGCGTGCGTTTGCTGATTCGCGAGGCCCGTAGCCTCAAGGACAAGCGGCAAGTGGTCAAGAGCATCAAGGATCGCTTGCATAATGAATTCAACGTGTCGGTTGCCGAAATCGAGGAGCTTGACAACCGTCAACTGGCAGTGCTCGGCATCGCGATGGTTTCCAATGAAACGCACCACGTGAAGACGGCCTTAGGACAGATCGTGCAAGCGTTGCGCGTGCATCCGGTGGCGGAGTTGGTGGATCACGAAATGGAGACAGTCAGTAGTCAGTAGTCAGTAGTCCGTAGCAAGAACGAAGGCTGCCAATTTTGCTACTGACTACTGACTACGGACCACTGACGCTTGAAATGAAAACCCATCGCCTAGCCCGTGTCGCCGAGGTCATCCGCGAGGTGGCCGCCGAGACGATCCTGTTCGAGATTCAGGATCCGCGCGTGCAGAACGTGACCGTGACGCGCGCCGAGGTCGCCGCCGATTTGCAGCATGCCAAGGTCTACGTGTCGGTGATGGGCACGCCCAGGGAGCAGGACCTGTGCATGCACGGGCTCAAGCATGCGGCCGGGTTCGTGCAATCGAAATTGGCATCGCGCATGAAGACCCGCTACACGCCGACCTTGAAATTCGTGCTCGACGAAGGCGTCAAGAAGAGTTTGGAGATCACCCGGATCTTGAAGGCAGAGCTGGGCGACCGGGCGGAGATTCCACCCGCGCCGGCAACCGATGCGAACGCGGAACAGGACGAGGCATAGCGTGCTTGATTCCGACAAGGTAGGACGCTGACTGCTGAAGGCAGATCGCCTCCAGCTGAAAGGTTAAGGACATGGCCACCACTCTGAACAAGCAGAAAGTCGTCAACCATCTGTTTACCGCCCTGGCCAAGCAGGTCAAAGGCGCGGAGGACATGCCGGCCCGGCCGGTGCTCGAACAATTCATCTACGCCATTTGCCGCGAAAGCACGACGCGGGCCCAGGCCGACCTGGCGTTCGCGGCCTTGCTGACGCGCTTTTTCGATTGGAACGAGATTCGCGTCAGTGCGCCCGAAGAGTTGGCCGAGGTGCTCGAAGGCTTGACGCCCGAGCCGGTCAAGCGTGCCCAGCGCATCATCGATTTTCTCCAGGAAGTCTTCGAGACCACCTTCGCCTTCGATCTGGAAGGCTTGCAGAAGAAGGGGCTCAAACAGGCGGCCAAGCAACTGGCGCGTTACCAGGCCGCCAACGACTACGCCGTCGCCTGGGTCACGCAACAAAGCCTGGGCGGGCACGCCATTCCGCTCGACAACGTCACCCTGCGCGTGCTGCGCCGGCTGCATCTCATCGAAGAGGGCGTGGTCGATCTGGAAACGATTCGCGCCTCGCTCGAACACCAGGTGCCGAAAGTGAAGGGGACGCTGTTTGTCGATTTGATCAGCAGTCTCGGGCAAGACCATTGCCATGAGACGCGCCCGGCGTGTCCAAGCTGCCCGCTCAAGCCGCACTGCCCCACCGGTCAAACCGCGAAGGGGCACGGGGCGAGCAAGAAACCGCGCTGAATCGTGGGGCAGGCTACCAGCCGCCTTCGTGACGGCAGGCTGGAAGCCTGCCCACGCGGATCGTTATTTCTCGCCCGGCTTCTTCAGGGCACGTTCCAGCTGCTCCACCGCTTCCTGCAGGCGCTCGTGGCGTTCCAGAAAATCCTGGGCGCTCTTGAGCGCATCCGCCCATTGCGGCAGGATGTAATCCTTCTCGAAGCGAATGCGCGATTGCGTTTGCGCCTCGTGCTCCAAAAGGTCGTACAGGCCGACTTTCGTCTTGTTGCCCTTCTCATCCATGCCGTTCAGTTGCATCGTCGTGAGCTTGGCCTTGCCCGTCGTCACGCCATGCGCAGCGACGAGCTTGTCGATGACCGTCTGCAACCCCGCCAGCTCTTCCTGGTACTTCACCAGGGATTTGTCGATGTCGTCTACCTTTGGTCCAAGCACCGGTTTGCCGTCCTGGAAGTGGATGTCGTTGACCACAAGAGCGCCCGGGGCCTTTTGGAGCCGCTCGAGTTGGTCGCGGTAGAACAGGTGGTTGACGGCATAGCGGTCCATGGCGGCGTGCCAGGCGTCTTGCGATTTCTTGAGGGGCGGCAGCGCCATGTCGCTGGCGCGCTTCGCTTCGCCGACCGCGGCAAGGCGTTTGTCCAATTCCGACGGCACGCGCTCGCTGATGTCCAGGCGCGGCTGCTTCCAGCCCCAATCGACGAATTGGAGCAAGATCGCCCCGGCCCACGTCAGCGCGAGCAAACTGAGCGCCACGTGGATCACCACCAAACTCTTGCCGATGAAGTTGATCATTGCTCGGCCCCCTTGGCGCCCGACAGTTTGCGGAGGCGCTCTTCCAGCACGGCGTTGTTCTCGGCGGCGTTGGCCAGATCTCTGGTTGCGCGGAACATTTGATCCTGCAACTGCCGCAGTTCTTTGACCAGAGCGGCGGTCTTGGCCCGTTCCTCAAGCGTTCGTTTCGCAACCTCGTCCCGAAGAGCTTCGCGGTCCTTGACCAGCTTCGTGCCGCGGTCGTTCTCCTGCTGCAAAGCCGCGATGCGTTCCTTCGCCTGGCGAATCTGCAACTGCACCGCACGAATCTGGACCTGCAGGGCGGCGTGTTTGTCGATGAAGCTCTCGCTTCGCTTGCTCGTCTTGACGTTGTTGACGTCCACTTGGACATCGAAACCTTCGCGGTCCAGGGCGAGCGCCTCGAGCACGCGCTCATGCAGCTTGCGGACCACTTCGTTGTACGCCTGGCAAGCCGCGGTGAAATCATAAAGCCCGCTCAGGCGCTGGGCCCGTTCCAGGCCCTTGGCATAGAGCAGCTCGTCCTCGATTTTCGCGTTCGGATTGAGGTGCTTGCGGGCGTACGCAATGCTCACCAGCAGAAAGGCCGAGTTGGCCCGCTTCTCGATCGTCCAGCGCTTTTGGCCGTCCCATTCCGTGCCGAAGTGGACTTTGCCGTCGTGCTTCTCCGAAGCGGCGGCGTCGAGGCGCCAGTTCAGCAGGTCGCGCAAATCCTTGATTTTCGCGTCCGCGGCGTTTTCCAGCACGGCGCTGTACGTCGCCACGTCATTCGGGTAAAGCGGCTTCTTGTCGAGTTTCACATCGTTTGCCTTCGCCGTCGATTGATTGGGATCGCTGGCGCGGAACAACTCGACGGGCAGCAGAATGTCGGCGAGAATGCGGCGTTCCACGGCTTCTTCGAGCAGCGTGTCTAGGGCCGCGCCCTGGGCGCCCTTGATTTTCGCTTCCAGCTTCTCCACCTGCATCGGATTGACGCATAGCGGATACAGCAACATGCCCAGCTTTTTCCTCTTGTCGGCCGGCGTCGCCTTCGCAAGGTTCGTTTTCAATTGATCGGCAACGGCCTTGATGTCGTCGGGCAACTTTCTCTTGAGGCGAGCCATTTCCTCTTCGATATTGCCGACCGGATCGCCCAGGTCGCTCATCATTTCGCGGAGCAGCGCCGGGCCTAATTCGCCGGCGTAGAGTTGGAAGCGAAAACCGTCCTCAACGGAGGCAAACGGCTCGGTGACACTGGTCGTGCCGCCGCGCTCGCGAAACGCCTTTTTCAGCAATTCATCGCTGAGCTTTTGGCGTGGCATGGCGGCTTGAGCGGCGGTGTCGCCCTGACGATCTTCTTTGGTGCCGACGCCGATGAGCACCATCTCGTTGTGGGCAGCCGCAAAGGTGTAACCCTGCCGTTTCTCGAAGTCGAGCATGAGCAGGAACACGAACCCCAGCGCGGCCAGCACATTGAGGAAGCAGAGTGTGAGCGTCAGCACGGTGACCTTCGGCTTCTTGCGCGGCGGCTCTTCCTCGTATGGCTCTTCGTCGTAGGGTGCCGCGTCCTCGGCCTCTTCGGCCACGGCGGCGTCCTCTTCGGCCAGGTCGGCGTCCTGGACCTCGTCCGCATCCGCGACATCGGCCTCTTCAGCGGCTTCAACCGCCTCTTCGGCTACTTCGTCGTCGTGGAGTTCTTCGTCGTCGCGCTTCTTTGCCATGGGCAAACCTCAGCGGCAGACACGGGCAGGGAAATGACGAACGCCCGCCAAGTCGCGGGAGTTCCTTCCTCCATTTTGACCAATGACTTGAGCAATTCCAAGGGAAATAACCGCCGTCGCCGTGCAAAATCGGCGTTTCGGTCAGAAAACGCGCAATTTGCCTGATATGACAGCGCCGCTCGCGGCTTAGCGGATGGACCGCGTGTTCGACAAATCCGCTAAGCCGCAAGCGAAGATCATTCCGCCGTCGTCCCGAACTGCCGATCGCCGGCGTCGCCAAGGCCGGGAACAATATAGCAATGTTCGTTCAAGCGGCTGTCGAGCGCGGCCAGGTGGATGGCGACGTCGGGATGGGCTTGCTGGATCGCGCGAATGCCCTCCGGGGCGGCGATCAGCGCCAGGTATTTCAGCCGTTTGAGGCCCCATTGTTTGAGAATGCCCAGCGCCGCCGCCGCCGAGCCGCCCGTCGCCAGCATCGGATCGACCACGAAACAGACGTCGATGGTCGCCTGGCCGGAGAGCTTGTTGTAATAGGTGATCGGCTGCAGCGTCTTGTGATCGCGGTACAGCCCCAGGTGCCAGACTTGGGCTTCGGGCACCAGTTCCAAAATCGCCTCGGCCATGCCCAACCCGGCCCGCAAGATCGGCACGAGTCCGATGGTTTCGCCGAGTCGCTGGGCCTCGCAATCGGCGAGCGGCGTCCGCACGGTTTCGGGCCGCAGGCGCAAATCGTGGGCCGCCTCGACGAACAGCAGCTGGGCGAGCTGGCGCACGAGCAGCCGAAACTCCGCCGGCTCGGTGCGCGCATCGCGCAATCGTGCCAGGTGATGCTGGATCAGGGGATGCGAGGAGATGCTGAGGGTGCTCATGCGAAGTCGATGCATCAGGCATTGACGGCGACGGCGGGATTCCTGAACAAATCCGCCAACTTCAGGCGAAAGCCGGGGATGATGTCGCCGCCGTCGAGTTCATCGGTCACGGTGAGGATATCGACTTTTTTTGGGGAATGGTAAATATAGACTTTGTTCTCGCTGGGCAGGACGAGCCAGACCTGACGGACCTTGTAGACGAAATACTCCTCAATTTTGTCCAGCAAGTCGGCAACGATGTCATTGGGACTTGACACTTCAATCGCTACGTCGGGAACGACTTGCCAGTCGCCCGTTTCGGGAATTGGCTTGTCGAGCGGCCATCGCTCCTTCGAAACAAAAGCAAGGTCGGGACGGCGCCGCAGGTCCTCTTTTGGATCGAGAATAAACAAGGTTTCCACGACTACGTGGCCAAGCGTTTGCAATTCCGCGAATGGTCCCAGACGATAGGACAAACGGCTTGTCAACCAGGAAGAATAAACGCTCATGGGCGGAAGCTCCACACGTTGGCCATTCACGATCTCATACAACGCCTCGCCGTTGAGCAACGGCATCGCAGCTGGCTTGGGTTCCAACAGGGTCGCGGCACTCATGACGGATTCTCCTTCCTGTTCGCGGGCAATTGTCCCTGGTCATCATCGGTGTTTTCGCCCGCGCTGTCAATTGTCAACTTCCCACCGCGCAACAAAAAAGCCCACGAGCGCCTGGCTCGTGGGCGGGCAACCCCAACCCGTCATCGTTCAACGACCGTACCAGTAGCTCGGCGCTTGGGCGGGATAGTAACCGACCGGTTGCAATCCGAGCGGAACGTAGTGGTAGACCACATTGGGACCGACGGCCGGCGCGTGCGGGGCCGAAACCGGTTGACCTGCCGGCGGGAATTGTGCGGGCCAATGCGGGTAGGTCGGGCCGGAGCTGGGCGCTTGCTGATGCGCCCCCTGCGGGAAGTAAGCCCACCACGGCGCCGACGGCTGCGGCTGCGCGGTGGAGACAATGTCGAATCGAAAGGTGAGATTCACCTTGAACGGCGGGAAAATTTCCCAGGCATGCGCGGGGGCGGCCAAGGGGGCCAGCATCAAGCCCAGCGCCGCCAAGCAGCGGCGAATGTTCGTGTTCATGCGAGACGTTCCCACGATAGGATCGAGCGGTTAGTTGCGAGCGGGCGCGTCATGACCTTTCATGCCGCCCTGCAAAACATGCCCCACAAACCACGTGCGGGCCAACCGATTCACCAGCGCCGCCGCAGCCGGCCGTGAGGCCGGATCATCTCGACCGGCAAGATGCGGAAATCCTGGTCAGCCATTCGTCTTACCGCAGGCGCTGTGTTAAGCAGTTTGATTGTTTCGCGCCCGCAGGATTGCTGCGGGCGCGAAACGGCAAGAAAGGAACTTTCGACACACTCAACCGTGGGGCAGGTTTCCAGCCTGCGTGGGCCGCGGCAGGCTGGAAGCCTGCCCCACGTAATCAATCAGCATCCGTTACCGGTCAAACGTGACGCCCGGCGTCTGATAGTAATTCGGGGCCCCGTAATACGCGGGATAATTGGATTGTGGCGCGTAGTAGTAATATGTCGGGGCTTCGCTTGGCTGCGGTTGAGCCTGGTAATAACTCACCGGGTGGTAGTACGAATAGCCCAGGCTCGGATAACCCCATTGCAGCGACGTTTCTTCCGGCTTGCGGTCGCCGGGCCGTCGATCCGGACCGGGCGGCGGCGCTTGCTGCCATTGCGGTCCCGGCCGCGGTTGGGCATGCTCTTGGCCCGGCATCACGACGACGTAACGTTGGTCGTGTCCGTTTTGGCGGAAGCAGCCGTGGCCGCACCACTGTTGGTTGCCGTAGTGCTCGAAACACAGATTGAAGCCGACGCTAAACTTGGTGTGACCCGCGGCGGAAGCCTGTGGCGCCGGCACGGCGGCCAACGACAAGGCCAGCGCGCCCATGCTCAGAAATCTCATCGGATCCCTTTCTCGCTTGGTGATTCGCCGGGCGCCGTCCTCGCCATGCAAGAACCCCAGGTCGCCCTCAGGCCAAGCATGCGCCCTGGCCCGCGGCTTGGCCGAAAATCGCAGGCAGTTGGTTCCGGAAAAACCGATCGCGCCGCGTTTTCCACGGCAGCCCCAGCGAACTCGCTCAATTGCATGATCTTTTCTCAAGTCCCGAAGCTTGCCCAACACATCCGTACCGCCCGATCCGCAGGTCGTCCGACGACTTTGAAGAAAAATCGAGAAAGAGCGCGGGATGAGCTTGCGATCGCCTTCTCTCCTTGATCCCAGCAACCAAGCGCTCGCACAAGTCAACTTGCTGCAATTCCCACCGCGCCGCTACAATAACGGACGAGCCTTACATGTGCCCACGACGGGGAAGGTGCCTACGTGAGTGCAACGTCACCAGCCGCGACAGGACGCCGGCGCCGCGTGGTCGTCTTGGGCTCGACCGGCTCGATCGGAAGCAATTGCCTCGACGTGATCGGCCACTTGGAAGATCGGCTCGAAGCCTGGGGCCTGAGCGCTCACACACGCTGGGAAACGCTGCTGGAGCAAGTGCGCCGCTGGCAGCCGCGCTGGGTGACGGCGACCGACCCGGAAGCGGTCCGACAGCTGCAAGGCCAGACCCTGCCGCCGCGCACGCAATTCCTGACCGGCGAAAACGGCATCGCCACGATGGTGCGCGATCCCGAAGTGGACGTGGTCGTGGCGGCGATCGTCGGTTCGGCGGGTTTGCTCGGCACCTGGCAGGCGCTCGAAGCCGGTAAGACGGTCGCGGTCGCCAATAAAGAAACTCTGGTGATGGCCGGGCCGCTGGTCATGGAACTGGCGCGCAAGCATGGCGCCACGGTGCTGCCGGTCGATAGCGAACACAGCGCCGTCTTCCAGGCCTTGCAAGCGGGCCGGCGCAGCGAAGTGGCCCGTGTCGTGCTCACCGCCAGCGGCGGTCCCTTCCGTGGCCGCAAAGCCGATGACCTGGCCGACGTCACGCCGGATGACGCTCTGCGCCACCCGACCTGGCGCATGGGCCCGAAGATTACGGTTGATTCCGCGACCTTGATGAACAAGGCGCTGGAGATCATCGAGGCACGCTGGCTGTTCGACCTGGCGCCCGAGCAGATCGAGGTGATCATTCATCCGGAGTCGGTGATCCACTCGTTCGTGGAATTCACGGATGGCTCGGTGCTGGCCCAGTTGTCGCCGCCCGATATGCGTTTGCCCATCCAGTACGCCCTCACCTATCCGGAGCGCGTGCCGGGGCCGGCGCGGCGCTTGAACTGGGACGAATTGCGGCGCTTCACCTTCGAGCCGCCGGACCGTGAGACGTTTCCGGCGCTGGAGTTGGGATATGAAGTGGCCCGGCGCGGCGGCACGTGCGGCGCCGTGCTCAACGCCGCCAATGAAGCCGCGGTCACGCGCTTCCTCGCGGGCGAATTGGGTTTTCTCGACATCCCGCGCGTGTGCCGGGCGGTCTTGGAGCATCATCATTACAGTCCTCGGCCGACGCTGACGGAACTTGGCGCGCTGGACCGCTGGGCACGACAGGAGGCAATGCGTTGGAAAACCGCGACGACCTGCAGCGTGACGGGATGACGCCCAAGGCGCCCGCTGCCCCCGACAATGTCCGCGACTGCAATCCGCCGACCGACGTTCCCCCCGGCGCGGAAGCGGAACCGTCGCTGGGCCAATGGCTGGCGAGCAACGGTTTTGGGCTGCTCGTCGTGGCGGCTGCCATCGGCTACGTCCTTTGGAATTTCGACGCCGAGGGCATTTGGGCCATCTGCAAAGCCCTCATCGGCCTGTCGTTCGTCATCTTCATTCACGAGCTGGGCCATTTCCTTGTGGCCAAATGGTGCGATGTCAACGTCACCACCTTCAGCATCGGCTTCGGCCCGGCGATTCCCGGCTGCTGGTTCCAGCGCGGCGAGACAACCTACAAGCTGTCGCTCTTGCCCCTGGGCGGGTACGTGCAAATGCTCGGCCAGGTGGACGGCGACGAGGGTAGCGACGGCAGCGAAGACGATCCGCGCTCGTATCGCAATAAGGGCGTCGGCCAGCGCATGCTGATCATTTCCGCCGGCGTCATCATGAATGCTATTCTGGCCTGCATCTGCTTCATCATCGTGTATCAGGGCCGGGGCAAAGACAATCCCGCCGCCGTCATCAATGAAATCGACTCGAATTCCCCGGCGCAGGTGCTCGGCATCCGCACCGGCAGCAAGATCAAGCAAATCGGCTCGGCAGTCGATCCGACGTTCAATGACCTGCGAACGCAAGTCGTCTATACCAGGCAGAATGAGAAGCTGAAGTTCGTCGCTCAGCGTCCGGAGGACGCCGAACCGCTCCGCCTTGAAATCGAGCCGCGCCTGGACAAGGGCGATCCGCGGCCCGTCATTGGCGTCGGCCCGGCGTACCGCCTCGAAAATCAAAGGCGCCTAATGGGCGCGCGCATCCCAGGCCCATTCGTCCCGGACAGCCCCGCTGCCCAGGCGACGGCCGCTTCCGGCGCCATCCCCGCGTTGCAGTACGGCGACCAGATCATTGCCACCACCGATCCGGATGACCCGACCAAAATCAAGGACTTGCCGGGCGATGCCCGCAATGACCAAAAGGATCAAAAGGATTTCTTCGAATTCCAGCGACGCATGGCGCGTTGGGCGGGCCAGGACGTGACGCTGCGGGTGCTGCGCGCCGATGGCACGACGAGGGACGACGTGTTCGTGAAGCCGGCACATCATCTCACGCTCGGCATCCGCATGCAGATGGGCCAGATCGCGGCCATCCGCAAAGATTCGCCTGCCGCCAATGCGGGAGTCCAAATCCCAAGGAAGGAAAAGGACATCTCGTTCAAAGGCGATGTCATCATTAAGGTCGTTGTGAGCGACGCGCCAGGTAAGATGATCGCTGAGTTCGACAACAACAGCCTCGACCCGGAACGCCTGCCGTTTTTGCTGCAGCAATGTGCCGACAAACTGCGTCAACCCAACGGCAAAGTCGACATGAAGGTGACGCTGCATGTGGACCGGCATCGCACCGAAGGCGGCGTCGAGACCGAGAAAAAGGAACTTGCGCTCGATTGGGACGACGGCTGGCGCTTCGACCGGATCGAGCCGCTCCACAAGGGATCGCCGCTCGCCATTCCTGAGTTGGGCCTGACGTATCAGATCAAGCCGGTCGTCGCGGGAGTGCGGCCGGACTTGATTCCGGGCAACCCGCTTCAGCCAAACGACGTCATCAAGGAACTCATCGTTACGCACCAGGACGGCGACCGTCAGCGCGCGACGACTCTTAAACTGGGAGACAATTTTGCCCACGTCAGTTATTGGCTGTATCAGCACCCTGCCCCACTCATCAACGTCACGGTGAAGATTGAGCGCGACAAGGAAACGCTCAGTTTGGACGTGGTGCCCGTCGCCGATCGCGCCTGGCCCCTGGCGAATCGCGGCTGGATGTTCACGGCGGACACGCGCCGCAAGAAAGCCGACAATTTCGCCGAAGCCATCTGGTTCGGTTTGAGCGACACCGGCGATAATATGATGCAAGTCTGGCAAACGCTCAAGGGCATGTTCACCGGTCGGATTTCACCGGACAACCTGGGCGGTCCGCTGATGATCGCCGAGACCGCCTACCGCATTGCCGGCTACGACATCTGGGAGTTCATTTTCTTCCTGGGCCTCATCAGCATCAACCTCGCCGTCATCAACTTCCTGCCGATCCCCGTGCTCGACGGCGGGCACATGGTGTTCCTCGCCTACGAAAAGCTGCGCGGCAAACAGGCATCGGAGGCGGTGCGCATCGGCGCCACGTATGTCGGCCTGGCGCTGATCCTCAGTCTGATGGTGTTCGTGCTTTGGTTGGATTACAAGCGCATCAGCCAGTGACCGCCGCTTCATGAACCGTTTCCGATAAGATGGTGGGCACAGCCCACCCTACTTCGAGGAGACTCGCATGTTGCAACGATCGTTGCTTTGGGCCATCGTCGCTGCCGTGTCGGCGACCATGCCTCTGTCGGCCGGCGCCAAGAACCCGGCCACAACGCCGTCGCCGCGCTTGAACAAAGAAATGCAACCCGACGCCGGCTGGATGAAGCGTCACGACGGCTTCGTCGATATCGCCAAGAAAGGCGGCGTCGATGTGCTGTTCCTGGGCGACTCGATTACCGACGCCTGGCGCGGCAAGGCGGCCCAGCCGACCTGGGATAAGTACTTCGTGCCTCACAAGCCCGCCAACTTCGGCATCGGCGGCGATCGCACCCAGCATGTCCTGTGGCGCATTCGAAACGGCGAACTCGACGGCATCAAGCCCAAGGTTGCCGTGCTCATGATCGGCACCAACAATACCGGAGGGGACAGCGCCGAGCAAATCGCCGACGGCGTCGCCGCCATCGTCAAGACGATTCGGCAAACGTCGCCGACCACGAAGGTCATGCTGCTGGCGGTGTTCCCGCGCGGTGAAAAGCCGGACAACCCAGGCCGAACGAAGATCGCGCAGATCAACAAGACGATCAGCAAGCTCAACGACGGCGCCAATGTTCGTTATTTGGACATCGGCGCCAAGTTCACGCAACCCGACGGCATGCTGACCAAAGACATCATGCCCGATTTCCTGCACCTGAGCGCCCGCGGCTATGAGATTTGGGGCGAGGCGATCAACCCGCTGCTGGGAGAAATGCTGCGCGCCCCGCAGGTGGCTGCCGCCGAGCCGCGCGCGGAGCCGGCGCCGCGCATGCCGCGGCTGCGCGGACTGTTTGGCCGCATTCTGCGCCGCCAGTAGTCGTCCTTGGTTGCGCGCTAGTGCTCCGTCACACGTCAAATGATGGATCGGGGCGAGCGATTCAGAGCCGCGCACGAAGTAAGCGGTCCGCCAAACCGCTTACTTCGTGCGCGGCTCTGTCATCCATCGTGTCACGCGTGACGATGCGCTACCGGAGGGCGGGTTTTCTAACCCGCCCTATCCGGACGGGTTGGAAAACCCGTCCTCCCGCGCTGAGAAAAGCAGACTAATTGCTGAATTCCGGCCGCCGTTTGGCAAGTTGCTGTTGCAGGCGGGGGACGATGCTGGAGTGCATCTGGCTGACGCGCGATTCGGAAAGATCGAGCGTGGCGCCGATCTCCTTCATCGTCATGTCTTCGTAGTAGTACAGGATGATGATGAGCCGCTCGTTGCGGTTGAGGCCGCGCGTCACCAGCCGCATCAGATCGCGATTCTGGAGCTTGTGTGTCGGATCCTCGGCTTTCTTGTCTTCGAGGATGTCGATCTCGCGCACGTCCTTGTAGCTGTCGGTCTCGTACCATTTCTTGTTGAGGCTGACGAGGCTGACCGCCGTCGCGTCGCCGGTGATCTTCTCATAATCTTCGATGCTGACATTCAGCTTCGCGGCCATTTCCTCGGCGCGCGGCGGGCGGCCCAGCGACGCTTCCAGCGATTTGCGCGCCTCTTCGAGCTTGGTGTGCTTGCTGCGCACCAAGCGCGGCACCCAGTCCATCGTCCGCAATTCGTCGAGCATGGCGCCGCGGATGCGCGGCACGCAATAGGTTTCGAACTTGACGCCGCGCTCGAGATCGAAGGCATCGATGGCGTCCATCAAACCGAAGACGCCGGCACTGATGAGATCGTCGAGATCGACGCCGTCGGGCAAGCGCGCCCAGATGCGTTCGGCGTTATATTTCACCAGCGGCAGAAACAACTCCACGAGCTGGTTGCGTAATTCAAGCGTCGGTTCCGTCCTGTAGTCGCGCCAAAGCTGTTGGACATCCACGTCCACATGCGTCGCCATGGATTCCTCCCTGAGGAAGGCAAACGCGGTCCGGTCGCTCTGCGAGCACGCCGCAGCGATTTCACGTCGCGCGCGGCGGCCAAGGTCGATCGGCACATGCGGAGGGTGCGAACGCATCCGGTGCGTCTCCGTGCCGTGCCACGCAGGCTGCCTCCCCCGAGGCGGTTCTGCATGCGCGTGCGGCATCCGTGCACATACTCAGGGATGGATGCTTGCGAAACCCCCGTCCCGCAAGCGGCCTCTCGTCTGCCCCGAGCCCCGCGTTTTGCCGTCGGTCCCTGCCAGACTCCGCTTTCCTTCGAACTTCCGCCTGAACGTTTCGCGCCGGCACTTGCGCCTGTGCGTTCCGTCCCCCGTGGCGGTTCCATTTTTCTGAACAAAACCACTCGCGTCGTTGTTATCGACCGCTCGCTCTGCACGGCTGCAGCAAAAAGCGTCGGCCGCTCAACGAAATCCAAGGCCGCAAAGGCGCACAACTCGACCGAAATGGCCCAGGTCAGCGACCAGCGCGAGCAAGATCCCCCGATCCTGCCGTACGTCGGACACTGCCGCCGGCGACGCCATGCCGCCGGAAGCCATGCGTTTGCAACTCCGTGGGGAGTGATTTGGAGGGCGGGCGTATAAGGTGTTTGTCGCGACTTGTCCAGAGCAGAATATGAGAATGGACCATCAATCAGTGACTTGGCCGTGAACCAGAACAGTGAAAAAGTGCTTGCGTTTAGGAACGGGCCGCAAATAACTTCCCGGAGGGCGGACATTCCTGTCCGCCGCAAACTACGACGATGGCGGGTTGGAAAACCCGCCCTCCCGGCACAACCGGAGGGCGGACATTCCTGTCCGCCGCAAACTACGACGATGGCGGGTTGGAAAACCCGCCCTCCCGG
>ORMF010392248.1_pt1 | contig 24589 bp, 17 predicted proteins | sample 1779871 | NCBI WGS metagenome assembly ORMF01 (sample SAMEA104232316, study PRJEB22302) | groundwater metagenome | biome: forest; feature: aquifer; material: groundwater | place: USA | collected 2011-08-07 | depth 5.4 m | reverse complement strand
TAGAATTCGCGAGCTGCCGAGCATCACGCTCGATCGGCGCCCGTCGCCGCTGCGCTGGCTGGAGAAAATTCCCGTCTACTTCTCTTTTGAAAGCGGCGTCGAAGGTGTCAGCCGCAAGGAATCCGCCGTAGACCTGGCGCTCTTTCGCCAAGAAGCCGGCCGCGATCCAATCACGACGCCGACGATCGTGCAGCGCTTCGACTTTCATCCCAATCTGGAGCTGCCGCTGAGCTTTGCCGGGTGGTCGGTGACGGCGACGGCGGGCGCGCGCATTACTTACTATTCGAACTCCATCGACCCCACGACCAAGCTAGTGCTCTCTCGCGACGTGGTCCGCGGTTACGGTGAGTTTGAACTCGATCTGCGGCCGCCGGCGCTGGCCAGGAATTTCCGGCGCAAGGACGGCTCGATCCTGTTTCGTCACACGATCGAGCCTTTTGTGATTTATCGGCGCATCGCGGGCATCGACAATTTTGATCGCCTTCTTCGTTTTGATCTCGTGGACGCGATCGCCGACACGAACGAGGTTGAATACGGCATTTCGAATCGCTTTTTTGTGCGGCGCTCGACTGAGAATGTGGGCAAGAAGGCCGCGCTCGCCGCGCGCGGGAAGAAGACGGCGCTGTCTACGCAGCCTTACGAGGCGCTTTCGGTGACGATTCGGCAAAAGTATTTCTTCGATCGATATTTTGGCGGCGCGCTCAAGCCGGGACAGCGCAATCAGTTCTATCCAATCGATACGTTCTCGGGGTTTAGTTACGGCGGAGTGCCCCGCACACGCTCGCCCATCAACGTGGACGTGCGCTATCGGCCGACGCAGAATTTGTTTGCCGACTTCCGCTCTGACATAGACACCAGCAGCGGATTGCGTGGCATGTCGGCGACCTTTGGCATCAATCGCGATATCCTCACAGCGTTTTCGACTTTCTCCTACACGCGGGCCGTCGAGCTGGTGCCCAGCCTGAAACAATTTGCCGATGCCCGCAACCGCGAGCCCGGCACACTCCGCGGTTCGCAGTGGAGCCCGAGTGTATTTCTCGGCAAACGCGACAAGGGGTTCTACGGCGGCGTGTCGCTTTTCTTCGATTTTCAAAAGCATCCCTTTGCGGGTAACCGCTCGCTAATCAGCTCGACCGCCACGGCCGGGTACACTTGGAATTGCTGCGCCATCACCGCCCAGTACTTCACCTTCAACGTCGGTCTGCGCAACGAGAACCGCGTGGTCTTCGCGTTTCGACTCAACGGCATCGGCACGTTTGGAACTGAGAAGATCGGGCAGCGATTCTAGAGCGCGCAGCCGCATTCATGCGGCTTGCCCGTAGGGTTTCTAGACCAGCCGTTTTACGGCTGGGCAGCGTGACTACGAATTTTTGCGGGGCTTTAGCCCCCGTTCTTGTTTGTAGGCTTAGCATGTCGGCTCAAGCCGGAGGGATTTAAGCACGCTGAAGCGCGCTCCGGGCCGATAAGCACCGTCAAACCCGGCCGTCAAACGGCCGGTCTAGTAACCCTCCGGGAAAGCCCGATGAATCGGGCTCGCAGCACCTTCACTCTTTGCACAAGAGAACTTGGAAACTTGCCCCGCACAGAATGCGCGCAGAGAAGATCAAGCGAGAGGAAACCCACAAGAAACGCTCGTTGACAACCACCGCATCGAATAATAGAGTTGGATCTGCCTCCGGCTGAGATTTTCATATGTTTGTCCGCACCTGCCTCCGACATTTGGTCCCGCAAGGGAGAATGGATTCATAAAATGAAACCGCAAAGACTGCTAATTATTCTAGTCGTCGCGCTCTTCGTTTTTCTCATGCTGGGCGGCTTCGGCTCGTTGGCCCGAAACGGCAGCAACGCCGGTACATCACAGTGGGGACCGCGAGTGTCGATGCCAGAGCAGGATGAATCAAGCGCAGCACCGCAGGGCGAGATGGACGAGCAGGACGATCCTGACCTGCCGGCGAAATTCCGCGGAAAGATCGATAAGGAAGCCTACTTGCGCGCACGCGACGAGTACATCGGATTGAAGCGCGGCATGGAACGTGACCGTCCGTTCGATCCAACGGCGCGTGGCCGCGCGATCCAGCAGATGGAGCGACAGGAAAAAGGCCGCCTGATTGAATCGATGATCAATGGCAGTCTGACGCCGCCGATTACTACCGACGCCGCGTGGACTGCGCTGGGTCCAGCGCCGCTGCCTAACGGTGGGGGGACTATCGCGGTCAGTGGTCGGGTCACTGCCGTCGTCGTCGATCCGACGAATCCGAACAAGGTTTACCTGGGCGCGGCACAGGGTGGTGTTTGGCGCTCGCTTGACGGCGGCGCGACGTGGGTAGCGATCTTTGACAGTGCGCAGTCGATGGCAATTGGAGCGCTGGCTCTTGCGCCTTCAGATCCAACCAAACTGTATGTTGGCACGGGCGAGTTCAACGGATGTGGAGACTGCTTTTTCGGCGTCGGACTTTATCGCATCGATACGGTTGACACGGCGCCGTCGCTGGTTGGCCCAATCAACCCGTCGACAACGATTGGAAATCTGACGTACAACATTTTCACCGGGCGCGGGATAACGAAGATACTCGTCGATCCGAGCAACCCGGCAACGATCTTTGTGGCGACTGGGCGCGGCATTGGCGGCAGCGGCGCTAACTCGCTGAGCAATACGTTCCCGCCGCTGGGAACGCGGGGACTTTACCGTTCGACGAATGCTACGTCGGCGGCGGCTGGATCGGTGACATTTCAAAAACTCGTTGTGAGTACCGATGCCAGCGTTGATTCTCCGGGAACCGGGAATCTCGATACGACGGATGTCGTGATGGAGCCAGGCGTTCCGAGCAATCTTCTGGTCGGCGTTATCGGCCAATCAGGCACGAACGGCGGCATCTATCGCACAATCAACGCTCTCGCCGGGACTCCGACATTTACGCAAGTTTTGCCGTTGACAACCGGAGTTCGCATCAGCCTGGCCATTAACAAAGTCGGTTCGGTGGTGACCGCTTACGCGGGGACGAGTGAAACACCAACGAGCACACCGGGCTGTACCACAACGAACTCTGGGGCTGTTCGCAAGGTGGTCGATCCGTTTGGGAGTGGAACCTGGTCCGGTCAACTAACTGGTGGTGGTGGATACTGTGCGGGGCAGTGCTTCTATGACATGCCGATTGCCGTATCGCCTACTGATGCGAATCTTGTTTATGTTGGCGGCCAGACTTCGAGTACATGTGGTCGGCTGGTTGGAAAATCGACGGATGGTGGGACCACGTTCGTTGCCGACAGCAGCGGTTTGCATGCCGACGATCATTCTTTGTTCTTTGACGGCGCAGGCAATATTTACACCGGAAACGACGGTGGTATTTGGAAGCGTTCGGCGACGGTGGCCGCGGGCACCGCGTGGACGAATCTAAATAACGCGCCGCTCAACACGATGCAATTCGAAGGCATCGCCTCCCATCCGACCGATCGAAATCTAATGATTGGCGGAACGCAGGACAATGGAACTGAATATCAGCAGACGTCCGGTGGAAACTGGCGTGGTGCTGAAGGCGGCGATGGTGGCTATGCTCTGATCGATCAGAGTGCCACAGATACAACCAACGTGACGATGTATCACACGTTCTTCAATTCAACCGGACAGCAGATCGGTTTCGACCGAGCCGTCAACACAACTTGTCTGCCCAATTTCAATTTCTGGCCGACACGCGGCGACTTCAACGCAGCCGACCAGTTAACCCTTTCGTGCGACGGTACCGCCGACTTGCTCAACAACGGCATCACTCGCACTGACGCTGTCTTGTTCTATGCACCGATGGCGCTCGGACCGGGCACGCCGAACACTGTCTATTTCGGATCCGATCGGTTGTATAGATCCACGAATCGGGGCGACACGATGACCGTCGTCAGTCAGGCATCTATCTCTAGTCCGGGGGGGAACGGCTCGCCAATCAGCACGATCGGGATCTCGCCGCAGGACGACAACTATCGCATCGTTGGTTTGCAAAACGGAACGGTGTGGGCAACCTCGACGGGCTCTTCGACGCTGGTGAACATAACCAGCGGATCGTTTCCGGTAAACCCGAACGGCAGCGTCACGAACAAGTTCGTTGGCCGCGCCGTGATCGATCCGAATAACAAGAATATTGCCTACATCGCGTTCTCGTTCTTCGCGCCGGCCGGTCAGGGTCTGTGGAAGATCACGAATCTGGGCGCTGCCTCAAGCGCATCGCCGGTCGCGGCGGTGTGGACGGCGGCAGGCAGCGGCATTCCCAGCATCCCGATCAATGCGCTGGCGATCGACCCGGCGAACTCAAACAATATTTTCGCCGGAACGGACATCGGTGTGTACAACTCAACGGACGGCGGCGCGAGCTGGACGCCGTTCGGTACCGGTTTGCCTCGTTCGGCAGTTTTCGATCTCGCGCTGCAAAACGCGAATCGCATACTGCGCGCCGGCACGCATGGTCGGGGCGTGTGGGAGATTTCGCTGGCCGCCGCGTCACCCACGATCCAATTCAGCGCCGCTACCTACCCGATCAACGAAGGCGATCCCAACGGACGAGTGAACATCACTTTGACTCGCAGTGGCGACACAACCAGCAGCGCTGCGGTCAGCTTTGTCACCAATGACGGGGCGGGATTGACGAATTGCAATGTCTTCAACGGCATTGCTTCGCCGCGCTGCGATTTCATCAACACGCTAGGCACAGCCACCTGGGCGGCCGGCGATGCCTCGTCGAAGACTTTCTCCGTCGCGATCGTCGACGACTCTTTCGCTGAAGGCAACGAGACTTTCTCCCTTGGTCTGAACAGCCCGAGCGGCGCGACCCTCGGCACGCAATCAACGGCGACCGTCACGATTACCGACAACGACGCCACCAACGGCCCGAACCCGATCGACGGCACGGGCTTCTTTGTGCGCCAGCAATACATAGACTTTCTGAACCGCGAACCTGATCCACCGGGCTTTGCCGGCTGGAGCAACACCATCAACAACTGCACCGGCGATACCACGCAATGCGATCGGATACACGTCTCGCAACTCTTCTTTCAATCGGCAGAGTTTCAGGAGCGTGGTTACTTCGTGTACAGGTTTTATCCGGTGGCCTTTGGCCGGAAGCCTGACTACGCTGAGTTCGTGCCCGACCTGGCGAGCGTGAGCGGCTTTCTGGATGCCAATCAATTGGAAGCGGCGAAAGTCGCATTCATCAACGCATTCATGGCGCGGACCGCGTTCGTGAACACCTACAACGGGCTAAACAACACTCAGTACGTGGACACCTTGCTGGCGACGGCGGCGGTGACGTTGCCGCCGGCGACACGGACGGCGATGATTAACGGCTTGAACGGCGCCACGCTGACGCGGGCGCAGGTGTTAAGACAGATCGTCGAGAGCACGGAAGTCTCTAATAAGTACAATCATCAGGCTTATGCGGTGATGGAGTACTTTGGCTATCTGCGCAGACAGCCGGACGCGTTCTACCTGCAATGGATTGCCGACCTGGATTTAAATAACAACCCACGCGGGATGGTCACGGGGTTTGTTACTTCACAGGAATACCGCAACCGATTCGGACCGTGATGAGAGCGAACAACCGATCAAACGATTAAAGTTATCTGCTCGCCTGATGGATGCACGTCATCACCTGGCAGAATGACTCTCACGCATACGCGAATCACCTCCGCGAATTGATTGTCGCACCGCGCTCGTCAGTTTCAATTGCTAATAACATGCGTTCGTAGTATGGTCAGCGACCTCCAGATGTCCACGCTAAGTAACCCTGAACAGGAGAATGGGAATTTTGAGAACTCGGAAGAATTCTTTGTCACTGCTCTGCAGACTTCGCAGTCATGAGACAACTTCGTATCGGCCGCGCCTCGTCGCTTTATTCGCGGCCCTATTGTGCGTCAGCGGATTGGTTCTTATAGGGTCCGCAGCAGCCCGGCCAAAGACCTCGAAGCGAGCGCGTCGTGCTCCGACTACGCGCATGAAGAGAGTGCACACTACGCCGCCCGCTAAATTTCAGGGTGGTGAAATCGATAAAGTGAGCAAGCCTGCTCCAGGTTTGCCGGACGACCCCGAAGGGCGTGAGAGTTGGTTCATGTTTCAACGCATGTACCCCTTCAATGAGATTCCCGCGCGTGCCCGTAGTCGCGCATGGGATTCTGTGCCTGCTCGGGACAAGCAGAAGAGCACAGAAGCGGTTGGCACTGTCTGGTCTCCGATTGGGCCATTGCCAACGACTTCGGCATTGCAGAATAACGGCGGATTCACTTCCGGGCGTATCAACGCAATCGCAGTATCTCCTCCCAACAATCAGATCGTGCTGATCGCTTCGGCAACTGGCGGAATTTGGCGCTCGACTAACGGCGGAACGACATTCGCCCCAGTTAGTGATTCGCAAGTTGATCTTGCGGTTGGGACAATTGCCTTTGCCCCGAGTAATTCGAACATCGTTTATGCCGGTATGGGTGACAATGACAATGGTTACTGGGGCACAGGCGTCTTGAAGTCCACCGATGCCGGAGCGACCTGGACGCGGATAAACAACAACACATTTCCAGACAGAGGCCAATCGACGAGGATCCGCGTCGATCCTGCAAACCCAAACAAGGTGTATCTCGCGCAACACAATTCTCTCACTCCCGCCGACTGTAATCCTCGTCAATGTCCCGGCGTCATCGGCGGCATCTTCGTTTCAACTGATGGTGGGGTGAACTGGACGAGAACCTTGCCCGGACTTGCGAGCGACCTCGCAATTCACCCAACGAATTCACAGATCATTTACGCGGCCCTTCGTTTTGGACAGGCCGATGCCGATCCGCGCGGACTGTTCAAATCAACTGATGGCGGACTGACATGGAACAATGTCTTTCTCTCACCCTACAACGCCGCACAGGACTCAACCACAGACTTCCGCGTTTCAGTCACGCCTGCGGCGCCTGATCGTGTCTATGTTTATTTTGGAAGCGATGGGCCCCCAGCGCAGGTGCGGCTTGAAATGAGCGACAATGCCGGCACGACATGGACGAATCGCGGTGTCGTCAATATTAATCAGCTTGATCCCGGTCAGTTTGGTTACAACACCTATCTCGAAGCGAGTCCGGTAGACGCCAACACTGTTGCTGTCGGCGCTCGAGATACCTTCAGGAGCACCGACGGTGGCGCAACCTTTACAAACATAAACAACTCGTTCATACCGCCATGGGAATGCGAAGCCTGTTATACTCCTGACAACCAGAAGTTCCACGCAGACCAGCAATCATTCACCTTCGAGCCCGGTAGTAGCACCACCTTTTATTGCGGCAACGATGGTGGTCTGTGGAAGACAACTGACAGCGGTGCGACTTTTACATCACTTAATCCCACGCTCTCGCTGACGCAATTCGTCAGCATTGCGGTTCACCCGACTGATGGAACGAAGTCGTACGGTGGAACTCAGGATAATGGATCGCAAAGACGAACCGCAGGAACGGGTTGGCATGAGTTCAGTGGCGGCGACGGCGGAAGGCTGGTTATTAACCCAGTTGATCCATCAATGGTATTTCACAGCTATGTGTTCGGCGTTATTACTCGCGCGCTCAACGATGGCGGGAGCGGGCCGGGGCAACAAATCGCCAATAGGACGCTACTTGGCGAACCGGCGCCGCCGAACCGACGGATCGCTTTCTATCCTCCGATTGTCGGGAACGGTGTTGATTCAAAGCTATACGTCGGAACATGGCGGCTCTTGAGATGCGATGACTGTGCCGATACTAGCAAATCCGCCGGTGGAACTCCGCCAACCTGGACACCACCGGGTGGAACATTTGATCAAACCAATGGCAATGGCGATGTTCTGAGCGCGATCGCTGTCGCCAGAAGCAACAACAATGTAATCTATACGGGATCGGGTACGGGAAGAGCCATGGTTAGCACGAACGGCGGAGCTAACTGGACGGACATCAGCGCGGGCCTACCCAACAGATCCATCACCGGTCTTACCGTTAGCCCGACCGACCCAACCCTGGTTTATCTCACCGTCTCGGGTTATGGAACGGGACATATTTTTAGGTCGACGAATTCAGGCGGCGCCTGGACCGGCATCAGCAATAACCTGCCGAATATCCCGACCAACGCGCTCCTGATTGATCCTTTGACTCCAACAACGCTTTATGCCGGTACCGACATCGGCGTGTTTCGATCCACTGACAATGGCGGAACCTGGACGGTTTTCAACAACGGCTTGCCGCCTGTGCCGGTGATGGCGTTCTCGGCGCAGGCTGGTGGCTTAATCCAGATCGGAACCTACGGACGTGGTGCATACGAGCTACCGACCACGGGTAACCCGACAACCGTGCAATTTAGCGGCGCGACCTACAACGTGAGCGAGACCGGGCCACGCGTGGACATCACTCTGACGCGCAGCGGCAATACGACCGCTGCGGCCAGCGTCAACTATGCGACGAACGATGCGGCCGGCTTGACGAATTGCAACGTCTTTAACGGGATCGCATCGCCCCGCTGCGACTACACTAACACGCTCGGGACCATGTCGTTTGCGGCGGGCGAAACGTCCAAGATTTTCTCAGTGGCCATCGTCGACGACGCTTACGCCGAAGGCAACGAGACGTTCACCATCGGTCTCAGCGGTCCTTCAGGCGCAACGCTGGGCACACAATCAACAGCGACCGTGACCATTACCGACAACGACGCTGTCAATGGCACCAATCCGATAGACAGCACGGGTTTCTTTGTCCGCCAGCAGTACATAGACTTTCTTGGCCGCGAACCTGATCCACCGGGCTTTGCCGGCTGGAGCAACACGATCAATAACTGCGCGCCGGGTGATACGAACTGCGATCGGATACACGTCTCACAACTCTTCTTTCAATCGGCAGAGTTTCAGGACCGTGGTTACTTCGTCTACCGATTCTATCCGGTGGCGTTTGGCAGAAAGCCCGACTACGCTGAGTTCGTGCCTGATCTGGCAAGCGTCAGCGGTTTCCTTGATGCGACGCAATTGGAAGCAGCCAAGGTTGCGTTCATCGCGGCTTTCATGGCGCGACCGGCTTTTGTGAATACTTATAACGCGCTGAACAACACTCAATACGTGGACACGCTATTGACGACGGCGGCGGTCACGCTGCCAGCGCCGACCCGACAAGCAATGATTGACGGATTGACCAACGCGGCGCTGACGCGGGCGCAAGTGCTTCGGCAGATAGTCGAGAGCACGGAAGTCTCGACCAGGTACCGGAACCAGGCCTATGCGGTGATGGAGTACTTTGGTTATCTCAGGCGCCAGCCGGATGGATTCTACTTGCAGTGGATTGCCGATCTGGATTTAAATAACAACCCACGCGGGATGGTCACCGGTTTTGTTACTTCACAGGAATACCGCAACCGATTCGGGCCGTAGTTCGCATCAGTTGTTGACGTAGCGGGGGCAAGCCCCCTTCCAAACCTGAGAGGTCGCTTCGGCAACTCGCAGTCAGGAAGGGGGGCTTGCCCCCGCCGCTTTTACTGCTTGCCGCCGGATCAAGTTATCGCTTATTCTGACGCGCTCGCAATTCGAAAGACCAACCCACCCGCTACCGCAGGTGGTTCTGACAGGAATCATCACATGACAGTAAAATCAGATCGCTGGATTCGCCAGATGGCCGAAGAGGCGCAACTTATTCACCCCTTCGAAGACCGGCTGGTGCGCGAGGTAGATGGTCGGCGCATCATCTCTGCCGGCGCGTCGAGCTATGGTTACGACATGCGTCTGGCCGACGATGGCTTTCGCGTGTTCTCGCCGATTTACGGACGCGAGATCGATCCGAAACACTTCGACGAAAATTCGCTGGTGGAACCGCCGCTGCAAACCGCGGAAGACGGCTCGAAGTATTATCTGCTGCCGCCACACTCTTACGCGCTGGGTGTGACGATCGAAACCTTCCACATGCCGCGCAACGTGACGGGAATCTGCATGGGCAAAAGCACCTACGCGCGCGCCGGGCTGATCGTCAACACGACGCCACTCGAGGCCGGCTGGATCGGTCGGCTGGTAATTGAACTCGGCAATCTCGCCGACCTTCCCTTGCGCGTTTACGTCAACGAAGGCATCGGTCAGGTCGTCTTTCTGGAATCAGACGAAGACTGTGACGTGAGTTACGAAGATCGCGGTGGCAAGTACCAGGGACAAACCGGGCTGACATATTCGCGTCTGTGAAGCTGGTTCTTGTCAGTACCACCTGCGTTAGCGGGTGGGTGACTTGTAAGAAGGTGACAGAATGATGCAATTGAAAAGGACACCTGTTGCTCTTGGCGTGCTAGCGATGCTTTTGCTGGGCGGGTTGCCGCAAGTTTGGGCTCAGGGTCGCGGCGTCAAAATCGATCCTGCCTTCAGCGCGTTCTGGATCAAGTTCAAAGCGGCCGTTGCGCGCAGCGATAAGAATGCGGTGGCCGACATGACGAAACTCCCGTTCCTGCTGGATAGCAACGATCAAGATCGGGCGGGTTTCATCAAGCAGTACAGCTCGCTGTTTACTCCGCGGGTGCGTCGCTGCTTTGCGCGCGCCAAACCAATCAAAGACCAGGATGCTTACGAGATCTTTTGCGGTCAGCAGATCTTTGTCTTTGGAAAGGTTGAAGGCGTTTACAAATTTACTGAGATTGGCGTGAATGATTGAGAAGTGCACCGCATCCGAAACGGTCAAGCTTTAATTTCAAAGTCGCACGTCCTACGTCCGTCGTTTGGCCTTGCCGGCCCTCAGTAAACCTCAAACGACGCGGACGCGATTTTTCGTCCCTCGATAAACAATTCAACCAAATACGATCCGATGGGCCAGTTTCCAGGTTCATCCCAACCGAGAGCTAAAACCGGAGTGGATTGTATCCAGTCAGGCTCTATCCCGAGATCGAATTTGTGGGTATGAAGAATTGCGCCATCATGGTGCCAAACCGACTCAATTGAATATTCAATTCTATGACCGGGAGCGGAATGCCGCAGGATGAGTTCATATCCAATGCGTCTGGTCTCTGACTTGGCAAACCGAGATTTGTACTCCCTGCTCTCAGTCGTGAGGGCTGTTCCTGCGACGTAAAAACGCAGAGACACGACATTGGCATTGAGCGAAGGAATATCAACCGGACGAGTTTCCGTACCAGGTGTCGCCGGCGTCGTCGCAGGCGAAGCAGAAGGACTTCCAGGCAACTCGGGCGTTGCGCTCTCAAAAAGTTGGCGGCTGTAATAGCCGACCTGGCTTACCTGGGTCTGCGAATTACCTTCGTAGGTTAGTACGATGTAGCGAGGATTCGCGAAGTATTCCTCCAGTTGTCCCTTCTTGTTTGGGCGGCGAATGTCGGCCAGTTGAGGCAGACGTTCTCTGGCAAGGATCTCCGAGCGCGGAGAGGACGGATTAAGGATCAACTGTATTCGGATAGCAGTGGGAGAGTCCTTACTGTATTGGACATAGATCTGCTTTCCATCGCCGCGATACTCAAGCAGTCTCTCAGTCACCTGACTCGCGGGCTGACCGAGAACTTTTTCAACATCTGCTCTGGTGCTCTTGCCTGGCGTCAGTCCCATGTAAGAACTCTGCCCGAGGCAGGTGAAGCAAGCGAAACAGATGACACTGACGACGAAGAGCATTTTGTGATTCATGGTTTTCAAACTCCGAAGGCCTCGGTTAATTCCTGGGTTTCAGATCCAGGTGAGCGATGTGAGCCGGCGGATACCCAGTTACGTTTCCGTTCCCTCTTCCTTTAAACGCAAACTTTCGTTTCTCGCCATATGACATGACCTGGATCGTCCCCTCGGCTTCGCCCTGCCAACTGTCAGGAAAAGTCGCCGTGCAACTCATCTTGCCGGCTGAATCTGGCTGTCCGCTCAGCGAACAGGAAATTTTTGCCGAGTCCTTCGGCGGATTCCACTGGTTGTTTCCTGTTACACCTTCAAGACTGCCTTGGTAGTTAAACTGGCTTCCGCCGCCCGTTAGCTTTCCGACGAAGGTAGCAGTCGTGACTGACCAGTTCCACACGACCACCCAATCGCCGGAAGTATCAATCGACGAAGTCGAGGGGGTCGGTTGAGTCGGCGGTTGGGTAGCCTTTGTACCCGGCACCTCTGGTATCTCCTCGACTACCGGTGTCGTTGACTGAGGTGGTTTACTACCGCCACTGCTGGTTGGTTTCTCCGGTATCTCTTCGACCACCGGCGGCTGCCCGCCGCCGGATGGCGGCTTAACGGGAGGCTCTTCCACTTCGCGTTGTACTTCGCTAACTACTGGAGGTTTGACGGGGCCCTTTGGTGGAATTATTGGGGGCGTAGGCTTAACCGGTGACCCAAAGCCAGAATTTGTGACGGGTACGTTGGTGCCGGGTTTTCCCAACAAAGTGTAAGTCATGGGGGTACCGATCATGGCAAGGGCTTCCGCGCGACAGAGTCCGCCCTGTTTGAGATGAAAGCCAAATGGCTTTTCGGCAAAGTCCTCCACCACGCGCTGTTCTCCCGTGATGCCGTGATAGAAGACTGAAAAGGCCCTGCGACACACCCTTGTAAACATTCCTGCCACAAAGTTATCGGCGGCTGTGCCGGCCTCGGTGTAGGTGTAGAAGACTCCGGGGCCTGAGGGTGGGACGGGATGAAATCCTGCTGCATATAACGCCGAAAAGTTGGAGTCGGACGGCACTACTATCACCCATTCATTCGGATCATCAGGCGGCGGCGTCGTGCGGTAGAGCACCACGAAAGTCGGTTTCTGCTGTGAGTAAGCGGTGGCTGAATGGCCGACGTAGAAGGTCGCAGCCAGTAAAATGATGACGGCAAACATGGCGCCACGAGATGTCCTGATCGTTTTCATGAAGGTCTCCTCAGTCAGAGTGGAAAGCTCAACGAGCTTTTGCGGCTACTCTTCAGTCTGTTTTCTGAACAATGAATTCTTGCAAACCCACAACTGTCGTCCCCAGGTTGGAATCGCGTGGACTTCCCCACCGGCGAGCAATTCGTTCAACGGGCCATCCCGAATGCCCAGTATTGCTTTGGCCTGAGGTCTGGAAACCGCGTCAACTTCGCACCCACAGGCCGAGCAGGGGGCGCGCATGGCTGGTTTCAGAACGGTAATTGTCTGGCGGCGCACCCGAGCAATGGTGACTGTTAGGCCCTTCTTCGATAGCATTTGCCTGGCTTTGTCCCGTGTTATAATTTCGCCCGTTCGCTGCAACAGCTCTCCGGGCTCAGGGTTCTTAATCCCTCTGTTAATTGCATCTGCGCGAGCCGTTGTTTTAGTTGAAACCACGCCGCGCAGTAACGAACAAAAGACGATCTTTCGCCGAATTCTTGGCTGGGCCAGATAATCATTGGTTATGGAACAGCTCCAAACGCACGTTTACCGGTTTGCCGACGTTGAGGTCGACTCGCTCAAAGGTTGTGTCAGAAGGGACAGCAGAGACCTCGAGCGGCCAGTTCGTCTATCACAGCACGATTTCAATGTATTGGTTCACTTGATCGAGAACCGGCATCGTCTGGTTTCCAAAGACGAACTGCTCGATAACTTTTGGAAGGACGCCGAGGTAACCCCGGACTCACTGGTCCAATGCGTGCGGAAGATTCGCCGGGCGATTGGTGACGACTCGCGGAGCTCGCGTTTTGTCGAGACTGTTCCCAAAGGCGGCTACCGGTTTATCGGAGAACTGGAGGACGTTGGTTCTTCCGAGCAAGTAACTATCGCGATCGAGGAGAGCGCCGGACTCAAGATCGAGATCGGTCACTTGCTTAGTCGCCGAGTCATAGTCGCAACGCTGAGTCTCGCGGTTCTGGCCGCAGTCCCGCTGTATTTCTACATCCAATCGAAATCCACGCTCGCCCGAGAAGGGCCGGCGACCGCACCCCTTCCGAATCCTTCCGGCAAAAAGACCGTAGCCGTCCTGTACTTTGAGAATGTCTCCGATGATCGCGCCCTTGACTGGCTCGCCGCCGGTCTGGCTGACATGTTCATCACTGATTTTTCCCGTTCGCGTTCGCTGACTGCGGTCAATCGCGAACAACTGCATTTGTTATTGGAACGAAATGATTGGAAGCCAGGGGACAAGATTCCCTTTGATGTTGCGTTGAAGGTCGCCCGGGAGAGCCACGCTGATACTGTGGTGCTGGGGACCTTTGCGAGATTTGGTGAGAAGTTGCGGATTGACGTTGGCCTTCATGATGCGCGCACGGGGCAGACTTTGCAGACTGCGAGTCTTAACCTCGACAAGCTGGATCAGATTCCGGCGCAGATCGACTTACTGACGTTGAAACTCGCCTCGCAACTGGGAACGTCGTCCGATGAACTGAAGCACGCACAGAGCTTGTCGCAAGCGATGACCAGCAATCTGGAGGCTTACCGTTGCTATTCGCTTGCGCTCGAGAAAGCCGAGTCCCTGCATAACAAGGACGCGGTTGCCTTGCTCGAAAAAGCTATCGCCCTTGATCCAAGGTTTGCGATGGCCTATGCGAGGATCGGCTACGTCTTTGCGGTCCGTTGGAATCAGACTGATCGGGCCAAGCCTTATCTGGAAAAGGCCTTTCAACTTTCAGAGCGGTTGACCGACAAAGACAAACTACTGATTACGGCCTGGTATGAGATTGCGAATGTTGATTACCCGGCAGCGATCCGATCTTACCGGAAAATCACAGCCAACTATCCGCTCGAAGTAGATGCGCATCTGAGATTGGGCCATCTGCTGGCAGGTGAAGGTCAAAATGCCGAAGCCATAGACGTCCTCAAACTGGGACTGACGATTGATCCCGAGTCCAGAGACATCTACAACGAACTCGGTACCCTGTATTCATCTCTCGGCAAACACGATGAGGCGATCGCGATGCATCAGCACTATGTCGAACTGGCCCCGAATGAGGCAAATGCCCACGACAGTCTGGGGATGAGTTTGCAATGGGCCGGACGCTATCCGGAAGCCATTGCCGAGTACAACCGCGCCCTGGCGCTCGATGCAGACTTTGAAGTTGCTCTGGTTCACCTGGCCAACGCTTATTTTCAAACGGGTCGCTACAATCAGGCTGTGAAGCTGTATCAGCAATATATCAGGGTTGCGCCTTCGGACACGGAACGCGCGCGCGGTTACGGATCCATCGGAACCATCTACTTGCGGAGAGGTCAGCTGCTTCAAGCGGAGCAGGCGGCGAAAATGGAAGTCAGGTACGAACCGACGTATGTCGGAACATCGATCTTACTGGCACTGCAAAGGGGCAAAAATGGCGTAGCGGAAAATATCAAGCAATCAAGAATCGCCATTCCCGAACGGGGCGCGAGAACCAGCGCCAGGAGCCTCTACTATTTCGACGGGCTGATATTGCTGAATCAGGGAAACGGAGATCAGGCTATTCAAAATTTCAAGGATGCCCTTCGTCGAGATCCCGCCAGATGGAATATAGACACCTGGGAAGATTGTTTAGCTCAAGGATACGTCGCCCTCGGTAACTTTGCCGAAGCCATCAGGGAATATGAGCGGATTCTCGCGGCCAATCCGAATTATCCTTTGGCTCATTATTATCTGGCGCAGGCCTATGAACGAAAGGGCGACCGGGACCAGGCTTCGCTTGAGTACCAGCGATTCCTGCAAACATGGAAGGACGCCGATCCCGATCTCCCCGAGTTAACTTACGCGCGCAAATTCACCGGTCAGACATAGTCCTTCAGTGGTTTCATGGAATCGAAAACACAGCCTTTGAGTTTCAAGAGGCTCGATCCGCGCGCCACTCTCCCAACGCGTGGCAGTTCATCGTCGGCCGGGTTGGACCTCTATTCGATCGAAGCCGTGACATTAGAGCCGGGCCAGCGTGCTCTCGCGCACACCGGACTGGCCGTGGCGATCCCCGCAGGGTTTTATGGGCGCGTGGCTCCGCGGTCCGGTCTCGCGACGACCCAGGGCCTGGATGTGCTCGCCGGACTTATCGACGCGGATTATCGCGGTGAGATTGGCTGTCTCCTTCTGAACACGGGGGCAGAGACAATCGAGCTGGCCAAGAAGAGTAAGATCTGTCAATTGATCATCGAAAAAATAGTTACGCCAGACGCAATCTGGGTTGATAGTCTTTCTGATACAGGTCGCGGCAGCGGAGGCTTTGGTTCTACTGGATAGCCCTCGCACTTGAGGCGCCCCTTCCAACATGGTTATCGGAGGGACGGTGCCTGGAGCGGGCAATTGTCATTAGTTCATTGCGCGTTGCAGCGCCGCGGGAATAGTTCCGCGCTCGCTCCACGTCGGCCGGTATCGGCTATTGGATTTGATCGCGACGTGTAAGGTGTCATTGCCGAGATCGATCGCCAGAATACCTTCCTCGATCGTGCACTGATGCGCCATGCAGCCCCGCATTACTAAAACGCCGCCGTCGTTCTCAATCGGAGTTTCGACCTGCATCCGATCGAAAAAGGATTTGTAATGCGAACCGAGCAGAGTTCGCAGGCGCGTCTTCAGACCGGGTTCGCGGCGAAAGAGTTCGCTGGGATACTTACCGGCGTAACGCGACAGATCGCTATTGCCACTGCTCGCGCCCGGCGAGACCACGTCGATGATGACGGTGAAACTGCCGCGCCACGGGTCCGCCATCGTGCTTTCAGTGACGCGAATTCCATAATCGCCGGTGTCCGGCAAAATGCCGTCAAAGATTACGCCGCCCGGTTGGCCATCACCCTGGCCCGAAGGAAATGTCACCATGCCGCGCGTCGCGCCACGTCCCCTGATTTCAATCCGCATGTGCTGGCCGGCTTTTGCGCGCAACACGAAGTTCGCTTCGTCGCGAGCACCGCGAAGATAACCGCGAACAGTCGCTCGGGTAGCTCCGCGGGCAAAATAGACGCGCGTCTGCGCATCGACCACCAAACTTGATAAGGCAATGACCGCGATCGCCGCGAGGCCGCAAGACAATCTGGTTTTCATCAATGTTTCCTTTCCGTAACGACGCGATTCTTATTTTCAAGCGATTGAGATTTCGTCGGGTCGGCCTTTGACGTGTAGCGCCGATAATAGCTGTCAATGTAATGCTTCATCCCAAATTCGATCCAGCCCAGGCCATACCGTCGTGCTTCGTCTTTTGCCCGTTCGGCGGTCCAGCCATCGTGAGAGATCCGGTAGCACGCGACAATGGTGCCGGTGCGATCCTTGCCATGATGGCAGTGAATGAAGACAGGTTGGCTCTCAGGAGTGTTGATGATGCCGAGCACTCGCTCGACTTCTTTATCCTTCGGCCTTGAGAACTCAGGCAGTGAGATGCTGTAGTAATTGAGTCCAAGCGAGCGCGCCTCTTCGCCTTCAGCGAGGGCGTGAGCGTCCTCTCCACGCAAGTTCACGATCGTTTTCACGCCGAGGTCCTTCAGCTTCTGCAAGCCACCATTCTTCGGCTGTCCTCCGCGATAGAGTTGGGGATTGACCCGATGAAAGTTTGGCAGCTCGCCATAGCGCGGTTCGACTTGCGCGCTCGCAACGAGAGCCAGCGCCGCCAGCAGGACAGCAGCCGCAAGTGAGACGACACTTCTTCTGAGTGAAGGCATCGCTGGTGTTACTTGTGACTAACGACCACCCGCTGAATCGAAGGTAGCAGGTCGTGTAACTCGCTGCTCGCAAAGCCGGCGTTGCGGAACATAGTTTCGAGTTCGGCAAACGTGTAGGCATCACCAGCCGGAGTAGAGCCCAACATCATCATGCTGAAGGCTGCGGCTTGCGGTGGCGAGACTCGATCGGGATTGGGAACGAATTCCAACGTGACCGCACGACCGCCGTCAGCCAAAGCGCCGCGGACTTTGCTGGCCAGCGCTTCGCAAGTCGACGCGTCAAAGTGATGAAGAAAGTTTGTCAACAGGATGATGTCGTAGCCCGTGCCATAGTCAACATCAAAGGCGCTGCCCGGTTTTGTGTGGTAGCGATCCGAGACGCCCGCAGCCTGCGCGTTTTCCTTTGCGACTTCGAGGACATTCGGCCAATCAAGCGCGGTAACTTCGACCAGCGGGTTTCTCGTTGCAAACGCGAGACCATACAGTCCGTGCCCGGCGGCGATGTCCAGGATTCTTAACTTTTCGTTGGCGTTCGGGTCCACCAATTTGGCAAGCAGTTGCGAAGGCATCGCCATCATCGGGGCCATCGCGCGCGCGAATTTCACCCAGACCGGGTGTTCCGGGTCGAGTGGAGTTGCATCGCTTGCTGTGCCGCCTTTCTTCACGGCCTCGGTCAACTGTTTGAAGGGCGCGATGAGCATCGGTGACAGGATGAAATCGATTATCGTTCCGAGGTACGCCGGAGAGCGTTGGTCAAGAAACATGGCTGAGTCCGATGTTAATCCATACGCTCCCTCTTGCTTGGTCAGAAATCCGATGATCACCAGAAAGTCGCAGAGAATGCGAATGCCGCGCTCCGATGCGTCGCACGCTTCGGCGATTCCCTTCGCGGTGGACTTGCCCTCAGCGATCGCAGTAAAGAGGCTAAGTTCAATGGCCGACTTGATGGCTTCGGTTCGTTGGTGCGCATTGAGCGTGTCGAACAAGAGTGCTGGAGTTGGCTGACCGGTGGCTTGTCGCTCTGGAGTCATGATCTTTTCCCTTCAAGAGTCTAATGAGAGACGTTCGCTAAGTCGCCGTATCAGGGCGTTCGTTCGGTGAAAATGTTTCAAGGCTGAATTGAAAAATCGTAACTGATGCCTTTGCTAATGTCTAACGCAAAGCGTCGAGGAGCTAGTTGAGATTTAGTGTCGCCGGTTGTGACAGGCCTACGACAGTGAGCACGAGGCCGTGAGGCGAAGCTTCGGGCTGTTTCTTTGGCGAGAGAAAAATGACAAATCCTTGACGACGGCGCTCAGTCCCCGCTATCGGAGATTTCAGGTCGAGTTCGTACGCGCGAAAATCCTTTTCAAATGTCTTGCGCGCGGCTGGGTTATAGAGCGTGACTCCGTTTGCCTTCATTATGCGCGCGACTGCCTGCTTGAACGAGATCAGTCTCCACTCTGTCCCACTGTTATCGTGCAAGTGAAGGCGCATCTTCTTGAGGTCGACCGAGTCACCACCGTTGTGAAGCATCTCGATGCGAACGGGTAGCAAGCCAGCTAGCTGAAAGTTTGAATCGAACAGTTCCTGGCTCTGTTCTTCGGTGAGCAAAGGCGTCGCCCGAAATGAGAGTGAGCCAAGCGTGGCGATTGCGGCGTTGTCGGGCATCCGCCCAAGCTCCGCTACGGGCTTAACTTTGTAAAGCGAGCTACTACAGGCGAAGCTGAACAGCAGTTGCGCAGCGAGTACCGCTTCCGTCACTCGTCTTGCCAGCGAACGCGACCCGATCTGGCTCGACCTGATGTTCCGATCTAACTTCATTCGCGCGAATCTTGCATGGCCTCGGGTCTTCTGTCAAACAGAGGTTATGAGGGAGGGCCCTTGGCCTGCGCCAATCGACGGCAATTTAAGAGGACTGCTGGAATGAATGTCGGCCCTCGACCAAAGTATCGACTGCCTTAGCGAAGGAAGTGAGATGGTTGACAAGTGCAACGCCAGCGTCTTTGGACGAAATCGGTTCTTGCAGCCTGCTATTGAAGGTCATAATGTCCTCGCTGGCTTTGAGAAACTCAGGTGTTTTCTCGTCGAGGTCGCTTATCGCAAGTTTCAGTTGTTGCTTCGCAAGCGTGTTTCGCACCTCTGTCAGGACGGCAAAACTGGGATTGTGCTGCGACTGGCTGTTCTTCAAAACATCTAGCTGACGTAGAACGTCGCCAATCAATCTGATTAAATCCACTCTGGTCATAATGTTCCGTCCGGCGCCGTGCGGGTTGAAAGTCAAAAGCGGCGAGTGCTGCTTCTGCCTCGCCGCCTTCTCGTGTGCGAGGGTCAACAGGTGAACCTCGCTTCATCCAGCCATCTCGCACCCGCGCGTCATATGCGCCGACACGCCTCCCCGGTTTTTTTAGAAGGCTGAGAATCAACTCGGCGCAATTTACTCTACGCGTGGGGATTCTGTCAATAGCAATTGATATTGCGACAAGGTGGGCGATTGAGGTAAACCCATGGAACGGCGGCTACGCCACTTCGCGATGCTGGGTGGACGACGAAGAAGAGTCAGTTGCTTACTGGGACGGTCTCGGCTCCGACGCTTACCGGGGCAGCGATATGGTGCAACTGGCTGGCGTCGATCATGTTCAGCCCTTTTTCGCGGACGCTCTGAAAACCCGGCAAAATCTCGTTCACCGGTGCCTGCATGACTCCGCTACTGCGCTTGTATCCGGTAAAGTCCAGGTAGAGGTGCTTGCGCATGAAGCGATCAGGCAAGCCGGCGAATCGATAGAGGGGATACTTGATGCCGTCGCCGAACAGCTTGCGGCCGAGCATGTAGTAGTAGAAAGGAACGCCCAGCGAAAACTTCATTGTGGACGCGGTGCCCTTCCAGAAGTGCAAGTTGTATTTCCAGCAGGTGTAGAAGAACTCCCATTGCAGGTCGGTCATCTCAATCAGCTTCGCGCTCTCTTTTTGTTCCATGCGCGTGTCTTCGAGCGGCACGAAGAAAGTCGGAACGAAAGTTCCTTTAGCGTCGCGCAGGTCGTAAAGCAAATTGAGTGATTCCTTAGTGTCTGCATCCGTCTCTCCGGGCAATCCAATGATGAAGGTGCAGAAGGGGAACCAGTTATGCTTGTTGAGAATCTCCATGCCCTTGAGCACAACGTCGCGCCATTGCTTGGCCTTGTAAGGATAAGCCTTGCCCTTCATGAAGATCTCAAAGAGCCGCGAGCTGCCGGTTTCCAGTCCAATGATGGGATCCGTCATACGATGATCGGCATCGGTAGATTCCTTGTGCTGGACGTGCGAATAGGGAACGATGAGCGGCGTCAGACGCTCAATGACCGTCGGGTCCTTAACCACCGGAGCCATCGTGATATGCGACATTTGCAGAGTCTCGACGCCGGGGACGCTTTTCACGCCCTTGAGCATTGTTTCCAGCGCCGACGTATTCGTTTCGAAATTTGGTAGCTGCTCGTAGAGGAACATATCCTCGGTCGCGAGCATGATCTCCGTCGCGCCTTCGCCCGCATTGACGCGGGCGCTATCCATGATGTGCTCGACCGGAAATGATCGGCCGACTTTCGTCGCCGGGCCGCAGAACTGACAACCGCGTCCACACCCGCGCGTGATTTCGACTACGCCAAATGTCGAACGATGCTTCACCACGGGAATCTCTTCGACCGTCGGTTGCATCTTCTTCGGCACTTTGATGATCCGCTCGAGCGTCGGATCGCCGTCCATCATTCGCTTGAAGAGATCACTGAACACTCGTTCGATCTCGCCGTCGATCAAATAGTCGACCCTGAATTCGTCGAGACGATCGGCCCGCTCCAATTGCCATGCTCCGGGACCGCCGATAACGATCTTCGGTTTGTACTTATCAATGACCGGGTGTGTGACGATCTTGAGAAACTCAGCCGCATTGACGGGAATCAGGTTCTTGCCGGCGATCTTGGAATAGACGTCGGTGGCGTATGAAATGCCGAGCGGGTTGTGCGCGTGAATGGCAATTACTTTCGTCTCAGGTCCCACAAACTTTTCCAGATACTCCAGGTAACAGACAACGACATCGTCTTCCGAATACTCTCGGAGCAGCAACGTCTCGACCATTCGCAGGCCGTTGGGCACGTACTTGGCGCGCCCGTCGGGCCAGGATTCGTTATTCAGCATTTCCGGATCACGCCACCTGTGGGCGTGCTTTGCGGGAAGTGTCGCCGAAAGCATCTGCTGCCAGATGCTGTGCCGCCACTCGCTTGCCTCGCTTGCCGATGCTGTCAAGACGATCTTCGGTGAACCCACGGAGACCTCCACTAAACCGTTGAATAGAAACGTACTCAGTACTGATCCGGGACGCGCCCGCAACTAAGGCGCGGATTCTAGCATTTGGATACAGGTCGTGCCAAGCATAATAGTCAGCCGGGGGGACTCACGGCCGGCAGGCAGATTGGTGTACTCGACAAGCCTCCTGTGGTATAGTCCGCGCGAGCCGGAAGAGTTTGCTTTATAGTCGATAATCTGCAGCTCCGCCCTTCCCGTTCTTTGCTTATTCGTTTTTCACATCTTCCAGAGGCAATTTTTCACTTGTTTTTCTGACAGCTCGAGGGGATCGGTCGATGAGAATTTTATTGTACAACCCGGACAACGGCGTGACCCGCAATTTCATGCCGCACCTTTGGATGTTCCTGCTCAAAGCTCTTACGCCCCCAGGCCATGAAGTTTTGCTGATCGATGGCAACGCGAAGCCGCTAAACGACCAGGAGTTGGTTCGGTTTCTCCGCGAGGAGAACATCGGACTGGTCGGCATCGGCGCGATGACGCGCATGGTACAGAAGGCCTATCGCGTGGCCGACGCCGTTCGCGCTGCGGGAGTCCCCGTTGTTATGGGAGGCCCGCATGTAACCGAATGCCCGGATGAAGCTCTTGGCAAGGATGGCGGTCCGCGCCACGCAGACGCCGTCGCACTGGGCGAAGCCGATGACACTTGGCCGTTGATTGTTGAGGACGCCGCGCGCGGACAGCTCAAAGAAATCTATGAGCCAGTTGATGAAGCCGGCAAAGAGCACAAGCCACCTTTGAAACCTTATCCGGTAATTCCCTGGGACACGATCGATCTTGAGCAGTTTAATTTCGTTCCTAAGATTGTTCGCCGCTTCACCGAACGATATGGATCAGGCGTCAGTTATTTCAATACGATTCCGATGGAGTCCGGCCGCGGTTGTCCCTATGGCTGCGAATTCTGCACCGTAACCGGATTCTTTGGTGATGAGATTCGTTTCCGAACAAACGAAAGCGTGGTTGCCGAACTGCTCCTGCTCAAACGTCGTGCGGAGAAGGATCGCGGCAAGATTACAATCTTCTTTATCGATGATAACTTTGCGATCAATATCAAGCGCACCAAGTCTCTGCTCCGCGACATCATCGCGGCCGAGGCGCAGTTGCCCTGGATCGGGCAAATCAGCGCCAATCTATTGCGTGACGAAGAGCTGGTCGATCTGATGGCTGAGTCGGGTTGCAAATGGGTATTCATTGGCATGGAGTCAATCGATCCGCTCAATCTCGCCGATGTGAACAAGAGCTTCAACAAGCCCGGTGAATACACTGCAGTGCTCAACCGGCTGGCGGAGCGTCACATCTATGCGATCACGGCATTCATCTTCGGTTTGGACAACGACACCCCCGGCGTGGCTGATCGCACGCTCGAGCAGATAGCGACGTGGCCACCGGGAATGCCGGTCTTCAGTCCGCTGGTTCCGTTACCGGGAACGCCGACCTACAAAAAACTCGGGGCTGAGGGACGCCTGACGCGGCCAAAACACTGGATGCACTTCGAGCACAACAAAATGGCGCACACGCCTCTTAAGATGACGATCCCAGAGGCCCAGATAGAACTCGATAGAGCGTGGATGACTTCCTACAGCCCAGAGAATAACCAGAAAGCGCTTGACTGGTTCGGTGGTCGCGATATTAACGATCAGATCATGCACTTTGTGATGCGGATGTTTTTCCGTGGTATCTATTTTCCGCAACGGAACGCGCGCGTTTGGACCAAACTGGTAGCCCAGAATCACCGACCGCTTTTGAAACTTTTCCGTGAAGGCGTAGGCAAGTATCGGGAAGGTCGCCGGAGCCCTCCGGTGGCTACGATCGTCGGCAGTCCCACGAACTAGCATTCCGAAACGGCATTGTTACTTCTTTCGCAGCACGACTGCGCGCGCGATACCTTGAAGGTCGCGTCGCATTTCCTTCAACTCCCAAACGCGAGCGTTGATCAACTGCTCGACCGCTGCGTCCTGACCAAATCCAATCTCAAAAACAAAATGGCCGCTCGGCCGCAGGAACGCCGCGACCTCGTGCAATAGTCGACGCACAATGTCAAGGCCGTCCCGACCTCCCGCTAGGGCGCTGCGCGGTTCGTATCTAACTTCACGTTGCAGAGTTTCCATTTCGTCATCGCGAATGTATGGCGGGTTCGAAGCTACCAGCGACAACGGATTCTTAGAATCCAACGCCGAGAAGCAATCAGATTCAATCAGCAGCAAACGGTCGCCGACCCCGTGCCGCTCAGCATTTCGTCGCGCTACCCGCAGCGCGTCGGGTGAGATGTCGGTCGCGATCGCGCGTGCGTTGCCTAACTCGTGTAGCACCGAGATCGCGATGCAACCGGAGCCCGTGCCAATGTCGCCGATAAACGGTGAGTGATCATCTTTCAAAAGTTCCAGCGCGATCTCTACCAGCAACTCAGTTTCCGGGCGCGGGATCAGCACGTCCGGCGTGACTTCGAAATCGAGTTTGAAGAACTCCTGGTGGCCGGTGATATATTGCAAAGGCTCACCCTTCGCCCTCCGCTCGATCAGCTTCCGGAAGGCCTCGACTTTCTCGCTCTGCCAAAGTTCGTCCGCATGCGTGACGACGTAAGTCCGATCGCGGCCGATTGCGTGTGCGGCGAGCGAGGCCGACTCACGCCGGGCGTCGGCCACGCCCGCAGCGCGCAGGACTTGCGCGCCTTCCGCGATAGCTTTGCCGATCGAGATGCTCATAACGCTTCTTGCCAGCCGGATCAGTTTTATATTACGCTTCGGCCCTCAATTCGGAAGAGCGCTGTAGAGCAATTGGTAAC
>ORMF011081600.1_pt1 | contig 24590 bp, 17 predicted proteins | sample 1779871 | NCBI WGS metagenome assembly ORMF01 (sample SAMEA104232316, study PRJEB22302) | groundwater metagenome | biome: forest; feature: aquifer; material: groundwater | place: USA | collected 2011-08-07 | depth 5.4 m | reverse complement strand
TTGTTCACGACGATGTGGTGGCTCTGAGGGAACGGCTTCAGCACGCGCTCGAGTCTGCCGATATCGTCATGCTCTCGGGCGGTACGAGCAAGGGGGCTGGCGATCTTTCGTATCGCGTGGTGGCTGAGCTGCGCGATCCCGGAATCGTCGCTCACGGCGTCGCGCTCAAGCCAGGTAAGCCCATCTGTCTGGCGGCCACTCGTGGCCGTCCCGTTGTCGTGCTCCCTGGCTTTCCGACCTCGGCGATCTTCACGTTCCACGAGTTCGTGGCGCCGGTCGTTCGGCTTCTTGCCGGTCGGCGCGCGCTGGAGCGAACCGTGGTGCCCGCCAAATTGGCTGTCAAAGTCAATAGCGAGATCGGCCGCACGGAGTATTTGTTAGTGGGCTTGGTGGAGACGACGACAGATGAAGCGGTCGGACCGTCACTCGCCGCGTATCCGATGGGACAGGGGTCCGGCAGCGTCACGACGTTCAGCCGCGCCGACGGTTTCGCGACGATCGGCCGGCACGAGGAGATTGTGGAGGCCGGCACGCTCGTCGGCATTCAGCTTCTCGGTCAGGAGCTGCAACTGGCTGACCTCGTGGTCATTGGGAGCCACTGCATCGGCCTCGACTACCTGCTCGGAGAGTTGCAGCAGCAAGGCGTGCGCTCGAAGTTTCTCGCGGTAGGCAGCACGGCAGGATTGGACGCCGCCAAGCGCGGCGAATGTGATGTGGCGGGAATCCATCTGCTGGATGCGAGGACAGACCAGTACAATCGACCATTTCTCACTCCGGCGCTGCGCTTGGTCGAGGGGTATGGCCGCACGCAGGGCGTCGTCTTTCGGCGGGGCGACGAACGTTTCGAGGGCCGTACGGCGCGCGAAGCCATCGCGAACGCGCGACAGGATCCGACCTGCGTGATGGTCAACCGCAACCAGGGCAGCGGCACGCGAGTGTTGATCGATCGTCTTCTCGAGGGCGTCAGGCCTCCTGGGTATGCTGTTCAGCCTCGAAATCACCACGCCGTGCCCGCGGCGGTCTCGCAAGCTCGCGCGGACTGGGGAGTGACGCTGGACACGATTGCTCGCCACGCTGGGCTCGGATTCCTGCCGGTCCAGGAGGAACGCTACGATTTCGTGGTGCCGACGTTGCGGCTGAATCGTCCGGGCGTGGTGGCTTTCACGAGGTTGCTGCAGGAGCCGTTCACTCGACAGGCGTTGGCGCACCTCGGGATGAAGGTCTAGTCCATGAACACCGGCGGGATCGTCCTGTGCGGCGGCAGATCGATGAGGATGGGGTCTTCCAAAGCGCTCTTACGCTTCGGTCCCGAAACCATGCTGCAGCGTGTCGTCCGGCTTCTCGCCACGGTCGTCTCGCCCATCGTGGTCGTCGCCGCGCCTCAGCAGTCGCTACCCGAACTGCCAGCGACCGTGACTGTCACCCGAGACGAGCGGGAGGGCCGAGGCCCCCTGGAAGGGCTACGAGCCGGATTGAAGGCCTTGCCCAGCACCGTCGAGATCGCGTACGTGACAAGCTGTGACGTCCCCCTGCTCGTCCCCGGTTTCGTACGGCACATGATTGACCTGCTCACCGATCACGACATAGCCGTGATGGACATCGACGGCTTCCCTCATCCGCTCTCGGCCGTCTATCGGCGCAACACGCTACCGCACGTCGAAGACCTGCTGGCGCACGATCGACTTCGACCGGTCTTTCTGTTCGAGGCGGTGCGAACGCGCCGCGTGCAGCCGGCGGAGATGACTGGTGCGGATCCAGAGCTCCTGACCCTGCGCAACCTCAATACCCGCGAAGACTACCTGGAGGCGTTGGCGAGCGCTGGACTGGCAGAAGGCGCGCGGCCCCCATAGACGCTTACCATCCGCGCTGGCGGTGATACTCGATGACGAGGTGCTCGAGTTGCTGCCGGTCAATCGCCGCCGTGGGATCGTTCGGCAGCGGTGTGTTCAGAAACCGTTCGGGCAACGTGTCTTCCTCGAGCGTCCAGCCCGCCAACAGATTGAATTGCCGCTTGATGCCAACAATGCGCTTGGCCGCCTCGCGAAGTTCGTCGGCGGTCGTGTCCCAGCCAGTGACGAGGTGCAACATATCCGCGGACTCGGCGTAGAAATCCGTGAATACTCCGCGTAGGAACTTGCAGAGGATGAGCGAATCCATGAGCGCGGCCTTATCCTCGGTTTCGATGGCATAGTGAACGGCATTGAGCGTCACGTGCCGGCGATCCACGTTCTCCGAGAAATCGACCTCATAGGCGCCGCTCCGGTTGTGGTCTGCGCCGCGGGATCCCACCGCGAAGCCCAGGGCCATCGTCTGCAAGGCTCTCGGCTCGTATCCGGGAATCTCGAGGCCCTTTACCTGTGGAGCGATGGCAATGCTGTGGTGTCCGATGGTCTCGGCGGCGCGCCGACTGCCCTCAGCCAGCAGATTCCCGAGGCCCTCCCGGCGACCCACGAGCTCGATCGCGCGCAGCATGGCATCTCCGCTCGCGAATGTGAGCCACGGCTCGTCGAGCCATCCGCGTTCGACACACTCCATGGCAAACGCAATCGTACCGCCCACGCTGATCGTGTCGATGCCCAGTTCGTCGCACAACCTGGATGCGCGGAGCACAGCATCCGCGTCGCTGACGCCACAGAGCGAACCCAATGCAAACAGGCTCTCGTATTCCAGTCGGACACCCTTCTCGTCGCCGATCGAGTAGATGTGCTCGCACCCGATAGTACAGGCGGCGCAGCTCGCACGCGTCCGACTGTGGGTGGTGCGGAGTTGCTCGGGTGAGATGTTGGCCGCGCCTTCGAAGGTGCCGCTTTGGAAGTTGCGGGTCGGCAACGCGCCGAGGCGATTGAACGTCAGCAGATTGGTCGCGGTGCCAAGCTCGCGGTACTTGGCGGTCGCGGGACCGAACGACCGCCTTGATAGGTTCTTGCTGTAGTCGGTCAGCTCACGTGGGTGCGCCCACTCACAGCGCTGTGTACCGCGCACGGCAATGGCTTTGACGTTCTTGCTGCCCAGTACGGCCCCGCTCCCACCGCGGCCGGCGTGACGACCATCGTGCGAGATCGTTGCGTAGCGGACCAGATGCTCACCCGCGGGGCCGATCGACGCGATCTGATAATCGGCGCCGAGCCGCCCTTTCAGCGTGGTTTCGGTCGTCTGGCACGTAGCCCAGCGAAGGTCCTCGGCCACCTCGAGACGGACACGTCCGTCGTCAATGATCAACACCGAGGGCTCTGCGGCCCGTCCGACGACGACGAGCGCGTCGCAGCCGCAGCGCTTGCCGGCAATCGCGAAACCGCTGCTGGCGAGTGAATCATTGATCCGGTCGGTCAGCGGGCTCTTGCTGACGACCGCGAATTTCGCGGACGTCGTCAGCGGGCTGCCAACCAATGGACTGAACGCGAACACCAGCGGAGCGCTTGCCGCCAGCGGATCAGTACGCGGCTCGCCCTCTTCGAGTAGCAGCCAGGCGCCCAGTCCACTCCCACCAAGGAACTGCCGCAGAACCGCTCCAGGAAACGGCACCCGATCGACGCTTCCGCGTGAAACATCCACACGGAGATAACAGCCGTGGTACCCGAACGGCGCAGAATCCTTCATCGGCAGCTACCCCCCGGCGTCGGAGGACAGAATCAGGACAGAGTCGCCTTCTCTGAGTTGCGTGCAGGGATCGCTGACAAACTGGTCGCCATTGAGATTGGCGACGACCGATGGCTGCAGCCGGTCTGCGATGATGAACTCTGCGAGCGAGGGGAATCGAACCGCGAGTGCCATCAGCAGCTGCCCCAAGGTCTCCGCCTGTAGCTCGAGCTCGGCAACGCCGGCGCGCGCGCGCGGAAGGCCCAACAGCTCAACACGCATGATGTTCTTCAGTGTACCAGTTCATGCGGTCGAAAGGCACGACGGGGCGCTACACGCGGCGCTGCTGGGACGGCGCCAGGCGTGATGCAGCACAGCCCTCCCCTCCCCTCTCTGTGCAACGCCGGCGGGGGCTGGAATAGAATACTGGGACGATGCCGAAGGACAAGCAGGCACTGAAACGCGCGCGCGCGACCTTGAAAGGCCGTCGCGTCGATCCGAAGGCGCGCCAGGACGTGCTCGCGGTCCTGGGAAATATCCCACGCCGACGGGACCTGCTGATCGAGCATCTGCACCGGATTCAGGATCGCTTCGGCTGCCTTTCCGCGCCGCACCTCGTCGCGCTCGCGGCCGAGATGAAGCTCGCGATGGCCGAAGTCTATGAGGTCGCGACGTTCTATCACCATTTTGACGTGGTGAAAGAAGGCGACCCGCCGCCCGCGATCACCGTGCGTGTCTGTGAATCCATTGCATGCGAGATGGCCGGCTCGCATGAGCTGCTGGCGGCGTTGCCGGTCGTGCTCGGTCGAAACGTTCGCGTGCTGCCAGCGCCTTGCGTCGGCCGGTGTGAGACAGCGCCCGTCGCGGTCGTCGGACAGAATCCGGTGCCACATGCCACAGCGGAGAAAGTAGCGGCGCTCGTTCACGCCAACGCAGTGAAGCACCCGCAGCGGAACGGCGCATTGTCGCATCCACACCTCGACATCGTGACCCCGGGGCACATTGACTATGCCGCTTATCGAAAGACGGGCGGATATGAACTGGCGAGATCCTGCATCCGCGGCGAGCGAGAGCGCGCCGACATCATCGCGGCGATGGAGGACTCGGGCTTGCGCGGCCTTGGCGGCGCCGGCTTTCCAGCGGGCCGCAAGTGGAAGGCGGTCGCAGCTGGACCAGAGCCGCGTCTGATGGCGATCAACATCGACGAGGGCGAGCCCGGAACCTTCAAGGATCGCTACTACCTGGAGCGCGACCCGCATCGCTTTCTCGAGGGCGCGCTGATTGCGGCCTGGGCAGTGGGCATCGCCGGCATCTACGTGTATCTGCGTGACGAGTATCACGGCTGCCGCGCGATTCTCGAGCAGGAAATCGCCGCGCTGCGGGCGAATCCGCCGTGTCCGATCCCGCCGATCGATCTGCGCCGCGGCGCCGGCGCGTACATCTGTGGCGAAGAGTCCGCGATGATTGAATCGATTGAAGGCAAGCGGGGCGAGCCCCGTCTGCGCCCTCCGTACGTCGCGCAAGTCGGCCTGTTCAACCGGCCGACTCTCGAACACAACATGGAGACGCTGCACTGGGTGCGCGACATCCTCGAAAAAGGCCCTGGTTGGTTTGCCGGGCACGGGCGACACGGGCGACAGGGCCTGCGGTCGTTCTCCGTGAGCGGACGCGTCAAGAAGCCCGGTGTGCATCTCGCGCCAGCTGGCATTACGGTGAAGGAGCTGATCGAAGAGTTTTGCGGTGGGATGCTCGACGGTCACACGTTTTACGCGTACTTGCCAGGCGGCGCTTCGGGCGGAATCCTGCCAGCCACGATGGCCGACATTCCTCTCGACTTCGATACGTTGAACCAGTACGGCTGTTTCATCGGGTCGGCGGCGATCGTCATCCTTTCAACACGCGACAAAACATCAAATGCCGCGCGCAATCTCATGAAGTTCTTTTCAGAGGAATCCTGCGGCCAGTGCACGCCCTGCCGCGTCGGCACGGCCAAGGCGCTCGAGCTCATGAAACGGTCCCGCTGGGACCAGCCGCTGCTGAAGGAGTTGTCGCAGGCGATGGTTGACGCCTCGATCTGCGGGCTCGGGCAGGCGGCGCCGAATCCGGCGCTCTCCGTCATCAAATACTTCCCGCAGGAAATCGAGTAAAGGGGAACCTATGGCTGTAGAGACAGTCGTCGCGCAGGCCACGGCAGCGCCCGCGGCGCCAACGCCCGTCGCGTTCACGCTGAACGGCAGGACCGTGGCCGGGCGCTCCAACGAGAGCCTCATCGACGCGGCGAGGCGTCATGGTGTCGAAGTCCCGCACCTTTGCTACAAGGAAGGGATGCGGCCGGACGGCAACTGCCGCAGGTGCATGGTCGAGATCAAGGGCGAGCGCGTCCTCGCGCCTTCGTGCTGCCGCTATCCCACGGACGGAATGGAGGTCACAACCAACAGCGTGCGGGCGGTGACGAGCCAGAAGATGGTGCTCGAGTTGCTGCTGTCAGACGTTCCGGAGACCTCCTACACGCGTGATTCCGAGCTCGATCTGTGGGCGAGGAAGCTCTCGGTCGGCAAGCCGCGCTTCGGTGCCAGGCATCAGCCGGCCCAGGACATTTCGCATCCAGCGATGGAGGTTCATCTCGACGCGTGCATCCAGTGTGGCCGCTGCGTACGAGCCTGTCGCGAAGAACAGGTGAACGACGTCATCGGCTACGCCTTCCGCGGAGCGCATTCGAAGATTGTCTTCGACCTGGATGACCCGATGGGGGATTCCACGTGTGTGGCCTGCGGGGAATGCGTCCAGGCGTGTCCGACTGGTGCGCTGATGCCCGCACGTGGCGTCGGCACGATCGTCGCCGACAAAACGGTTGAGTCGGTGTGCCCGTACTGCGGCGTGGGATGCCAGCTCACATACCACGTCAAGGCCAACTCGATTCTGTTCGTGCAGGGGAAGAACGGCCCCGCGAACTCGAGCCGGCTCTGCGTCAAGGGCCGGTACGGCTTCGACTACGTGCAGCACAAGCATCGCCTCACCACGCCGCTCATCCGCAAGCAGGGGGCGACCAAGCACAAGGACTTCAGCGTCGATCCCGACAATTGGAGCGACGTCTTCCGCGAAGCGACCTGGGACGAGGCGCTCGACTTCGCCGCCGTCGGACTGCGCACCATTCGAGACGCGTATGGCAAGAAGTCCCTTGCTGGCTTCGGCTCCGCGAAGGGGACGAACGAAGAGGCCTACCTGTTCCAGAAGCTCGTGCGTACTGGGTTCGGCTCGAACAACGTCGATCACTGCACGCGCCTCTGCCACGCCTCGAGCGTGGCCGCGCTGATGGAGGGGATCAACTCAGGGGCCGTCTCGAATCCCGTGCGCGACGTGGCGAAGGCGGAGGTGATCTTCCTCATCGGCGCAAATCCCACGGTCAATCATCCCGTTGCCGCCACCTGGATGAAGAACGCTGCGAAAGCCGGAGCCAAGCTCATCGTGGCGGATCCGCGGCGCAGCGATCTGGCCCGTCATGCCACGTACTATCTCCAGTTCAATCCCGATACCGACGTCGCGCTCCTGAATGCGATGCTTCACGTCATCGTCGAGGAAGGTCTTGTCAACGAGGCGTTCGTACGCGATCGGACGTCGGGATACGACGCGCTCGCCGAGAACGTAAAGGCATTCTCTCCGGAAGTCATGGCCCCGATCTGCGGCATCGACGCCCAAACGATCCGCGAGGTTGCCAGGCTCTACGCGACCTCAAAGGGCTCGATGATCATGTGGGGCATGGGGATCTCGCAGCACGTGCACGGCACCGATAACGCGCGGTGCCTCATCGCGCTGGCGCTGGCCACCGGCCAGATCGGCAAACCCGGCTCCGGGCTGCACCCGCTGCGCGGTCAGAACAACGTGCAGGGCGCCTCGGATTCCGGGCTGATTCCGATGTTCTACCCGGATTATCAGCGTGTGGCTACGGCAGAAGCCAGGCAGCGCTTCGAGACATTATGGGGCACGGAGCTCGATCCGCAGCCGGGCCTGACCGTGGTCGAGATCCTGAACGCCGCAAAAAAACAGCAGATCCGCGGCATGTACGTGATGGGTGAAAACCCGGCGATGTCCGATCCCGATGTCGATCACGCTCGCGAGGCGCTCGCGACACTCGACCACCTCGTCGTACAGGACATCTTCCTCACCGAGACGGCGTATCTCGCCGACGTCGTGCTGCCCGCGACCGCATGGCCGGAAAAGGTCGGCACCGTGACGAACACCGATCGCACGGTGCAACTGGGTCGCAAGGCGATCGAGCCGCCCGGCGACGCAAGACCGGATCTCTGGATCATCAACGAGCTTGCGCGAAAGATCGGCCTGGAGTGGCAGTACTCGCACCCCCGCGACGTGTTCGAGGAAATGCGCAAGTGCATGGATTCGATCGCCGGCATCACCTGGGATCGCCTCGAGCGCGAGTCCTCTGTGACCTATCCCTGCAAGAACGAGGGCGACCCGGGACAGCCCGTCGTCTTCGTGGAGAACTTTCCGACGACCACTGGCCGCGCCAGGTTCGTGCCCGCCGATCTCATTTACGCGGCGGAGCGCCCCGACGAGCAGTATCCATTCGTACTCATCACAGGGCGCCAGCTCGAACACTGGCACACGGGCGCGATGACGCGGCGCGCATCCGTACTCGACCACATCGAGCCGGAGCCGGTCGCGTCTGCGCACCCGCTCGACCTCGAGCAGTTGGGCGTGATGCCGGGCGAGATACTCACGATCGAGTCACGGCGCGGCAGCATCTCGCTCTACGCGCGCGCCGACGATGGCATGCCGCGTGGCGCGTTGTTCGTGCCGTTCTGTTATTACGAAGCCGCGGCAAACAGGCTGACCAATCCCGTCCTCGACCCGTTCGGAAAGATTCCGGAGTTCAAGTACTGTGCGATTCGAGTGACCAAAGGCGGATGCGCGCCCGTGCATTCGAGCTTCGGCGGTGGCACACTGCTGACGGAATCGTCGTCCTGAAGGTCCCGGCCGCATAAGCCCGTTTCGCAGACGAAGCGTCGTTCCCAAGCCCAGAACACACCGGACGGTCATTCGCGATATAGCGGTCGAACGCTATAGTGTTCATGATATAACGCGTGGCGATCATCAACCGCGCGCGTTGTCGTCTGTCATGCACATGTTCCATGATCCGTGGGAGGTTCATCGATGTGGTCGATTGTCCGTCTGGCGTGTCTCTTGCAGTTGGTGACGAGTCCTGCGCCGGCGCAGTCGCGCGGGATTACCGGCGTCGTGAGAGATCAGCAGCAAGGGGTCGTGGCCGGCGCGCAGGTCGTTCTGATCTCTACACAGACGACCGCCAAAGCAACGACCGTTTCCGATGGCGAGGGACGTTACCACTTTTCATCGCTGATGGAAGGCGTGTATGTCGTTGAGGTTCACGTCAAAGGGTTCCGGGTGGCGAGGCAAGAGATCGGGTTGGTAGCTGCAGAGACCGCGGTTCGCGATTTCGTGTTGGCACTCGCAGACGTGGCCGAATCGGTGACCGTCACTGGCACCGGTGGTATCGATCGGGCGTACCGGGTTGACACCGTCAGCTCACTGGGGCCGTTGGGCACCGCCGAACTCCTTGATACGCCGTACGCGGTCAGTGTCTTGCCGAGCGCCTTGATGGAAAACGCGCAAGTCAGGAATTTCAAAGAGGCATCGAAATTTCTCCCGCTGGTGGAGTTTCAAGAAATGCAGGGATCGGAAATCCTGCGTCCCGAAACGCGCGGGATGCAGGGCTCCAACATGCAGAACACGCGCATGGACGGCATGGGGATCGTCGTAACGGGCGCCAACAGCATGGAGATGCTGCAACAGATCGAAGTGCTCAGCGGTCTGGGCGGTGCGATGTACGGCCCGGCCAATCCGTCGGGGATGTTCAACTTTGTTCCGAAGCGTCCCACCGAGCAGCCCCTTCGTCACACAACGGTCAGCTACGACGGCCAATCCATGGGCACGGTGCACGCCGACGTCGGCGGACGAGCGGGGAGCAATAGAACGTTCGGATATCGTGCGAACGCGCTGTTCGGCAACGGAGAGACATTCGTGAAGGGGAGCATGCTCAGACGGGGCCTGGCGAGTCTCGCAGCCGATGTGCGGCCCTTCGCACACACCACGATCGAGGGATTGTTCAGCTATTACGACCTCGTCCAGCATGGGTTTCCTGGCTGGTTCACCTATGGGCGCGCCAACAGCAGGAACACCTTCATCGAACTCCCCCCGGATGCGCCGGATCCTGCGCGTCAAGGCTATGGACAGTCGTCTGCCGGTCTCGGCCTCACATCCCGTATCGGCCAGATCCGCGTCAAACAGGACATCAACGCCGGCTGGCATCTCAACGTCGGCATGCTGGCGCAGCGCACCGAGCGCGACATCAGCACGCAGGTCAACGCCCTCACCGACAGCGCGGGCAGTTACACTTCTTCCCTCGCGACCGGTTTCGCCCCTCGGTTTGGTGTCCTCAGCGATGTGGCATATCTGAACGGCCGGTTCAACACGGGATCCCTCAGGCACCAAGTAGCCATCGGAAGCTCAGGGTATGCCTTCACGTCATACTCGGACGTGACGAATCCGAGCGCGGCTAGCGTTCTTCTGGGTCAGGCGAGCATCTCGAACCCCGTGATCTTCGCGCTGCCCCCTGCCGGCCTCCCGCTGCACACCAATCTCTTCGCCTCCACCGTGGTCCATCAACAAGGTTTCAACGTGGCCGATACCCTCACCCTCGATGAACGGTGGTCGCTCAGGCTCGTCGCCAGTCAGGACTGGATCTGGACCGACAACTTCAACAACGCCGGAGTCAGGACTGGCGGCTACAAGGCGAACGGCGTCAGCCCGTTGGGAAGTGTGATGTACAAACCGTTGGCCAACATGACGGTATATGGCACCTACGGAAGCAGCCTCCAACAGGGCGACCTCGCCCCCGGGGCTGCGGCGAACCCCGGACAGGCGCTGTCACCGTATCGGAGCACCCAGACGGAAGTGGGGTACAAGCTCGCGCTGCAGCAGATCGGCTTCTCAACGGCAGTGTTCCGGATCGAGAGACCCTTTGCGAACATCGATCCGATCGACAACGTCTTCAAGATTTCTGGCGAGCAGGTCAACACCGGTGTCGAAGCCACACTCTCGGGCCGCGTTGCCCACCGGCTGATTCTGTCTGGTGGACTGACCGTGCTCAACACCAACGTTACCAGGACTGGAAATGCGAGCACGGACAACAGGCATTTTGTCGGTATTCCAGGCCTCAAATTGAACGTCCTGACGGAATATCAGCTGCCTGTGGGCCCGGCAAGCTTCCTGAGCTTCAATTGGCAGTCCGTCGGTCGGCGCCCGATCGACGACATCAACTCGACTTGGACGCCAGCGTACAACGTCGTAGACCTCGGTGCGCGCTACACGCGCACCCTCATGAATCGCGAAACGACTTGGAGAATCGGCGTCAACAACGTCATGGATGCGCACTACTGGTCGACTCTCGGTCCAGGCAACATCACCGGCACGAATGTGGGCAGTTACACGGCGCACCTGGGATCACCACGAACGATTGCCGCATCGATGACGGTGGCCTTTTGAACGGCGCCAGGTTCACAGGAACTGAGCCGCGCGCGATATGGGGACGGGGAGCCTGTATGGCGCTGCTGATGACTGCGGGGGGCGCCGCCATCCACGCACAATCAGCGGGCCAGCTCACTGTCTGCCACGCCGGCAGCGTTCAATCGGCGTTTAGCGCGGTGGAAAAAGAGTTCACCACGCAGCATCCGAGCGTGGTGGTGACTGATGTTTCAGGCGGCAGCGTGGCGCTGGCCGGACGGATGGCGGCGGGGATGCAGCCATGCGACGTGTACGCAGCGGCCGACTACCTGGACATCGATCTCCTGCTCAAGCCGATTGGGCTCGCCGACTACACCGTCCTCTTTGCCGAGGGTCGAATGGTTCTGGCGTACCTGGCGACGGACCCGACGACACGCGGCATCGCCGCCGCTGGCGACTTCAACCCTCCCGAGTCGGTCCCGAACGCCGCTTCCGACTGGTATCGGGTTCTCATCGCGCCAGGAGTGCGTATTGCGGGCTCTCATCCGTTTCTCGATCCTGCCGGATACCGCTCCCACATGATCTTTCAGTTGGCGCAGACGTATTACAACGTGCCGAATCTTTATCATTTGCTGTTGGAACACTATACGATTCTTCCCGCCATCGGCGGCGCGGACGCTTCACATGGACCAACATTGGGTCGGGATTACAACTTTCAGTTTACCTACGAGCACAGCGCGGCGGCGGCGGCGAAGAACAATCCTTCATATCGATATCTCGTCGTACCTGATCGCATCGATCTGTCGACCACCACGAATCGCCGTTACTACGCGGCGGCAGTGGTGAACATCCCGGGCCTTGGCCCCCTTGGGGCCAAGGCGCCCGTCTCCATTCCGGCGACCCGGGTGACGTGGGGCCTCTCGATTTCCAAGAAGAGCCAGAATCCGCAGAACGCAATTGCCTTCGTGAACCTATTGCTGGGAACAGCCGGGACAGCTGCCCTCCGCGCCTACGGACCTGCGCCTGTCACGCCAGCGGTGGTCAGCACCAGTGACTACAGGCGTGTGCCGAGGTCGGTGCAGCCGCTGGTCATGGCAAAGGAAGTACTGCCCTAGTGCTAGTCGACACCAGTCCGGCTACGCTGGTAGCGTAGTGGCTGTAATGACGATTCGTCGTCGTCAGCGCCCCGCCATATTCGTCGGCATCCATTTGCTGATCAGCGGTGTGGTGGCCGCAGCGTTCGTTCGACAATTCAGTCAAGGCTGGCGCGCCATTGCCGCACACATCCTCGTCCTGGCGGAATGGGACGTGCTGCTCCTCGTTGTGCTGGGCACGCTCGTCGCTTTCCAACCGCGGCGTACCGGATGGGCCTGCCGACTCCTTCCGGCCGCCACCTTCGCCTGCCAAATCTATCTCTACCCGTTGAACTTCGTCAGCAACGTGTTCTGGGGCCGCAACATCACCGGCCATCTCGTCGCCGCGTTCGCTCCGACGGTGTGGTCGGGCAAAGAACCGTTCCCAGTTGGCGCAGCAGGCATTGGGCTCTTCGCAGTCGGCACCATGGCGCTGATGACAGGCGCATCGCGATGGTGGGGCCCGGCGCTCGACGACGGCCTGCGATCGTGGCTGCAGAACCCGGATGGCGAGGTCAGGCCAAAACGGCGCGTCTCCACAGGGTTGGCCGCCGCCGCGATAGGGTCCGCCGTCACCATGTTTGCCGCCACGATGGTCTGGGGCATTCATCAGACCGACAATCTGCTCTGGAAGCGCGAACTGCTTGTCAGCGTCTTTCGGCCCGACGGCTTTGCCTTCGAGCCCACGCCTCGACGCCATGCGGTCGCCGAACGCGACGCCATGTTGCGGGCCGCGTACCCCCGGCAGGTGGTGGCGGCGCGGAGGAAGCACGTCGTCCTGATCATCGTCGACTCCCTGCGCGCCGATCACATGCAGGTCTACGGGTATCAGCGGCCCACGACGCCGTTTCTGTCGAGCCTCGTTCGGAGCGGAAGCATGAAGAGGGTGGGCGCCGCATTCTCCACTTGTTCGGAGTCTTTGTGCGGCATCACCAGCACGTTGTCGGGGCGCGAGTTCCGGGACATCAGCGCGCGCGACTTCCAAATCCAGGACGTGCTCCGCGATCAGGGATATCAGACCTGGTTTCTGCTGTCGGGCAATCACCGCGCCTGGAATGGACTCCCGCAGTTCTACCATGCAAACGACGGCACGTTCTTCGATGGATCGCAGACCGAACGCTACACGATGGATGACGACCGCCTCGTGCTCGAAGGGCTCGAGCGCGTGCCGCCGGCCTTGCCCGACCGGCCGACGTTCTTCTATCTGCATCTGATGTCGCCGCACTATCTGGGCGTGCAGCTCCCGGAGTCGCACGTTTTTACACGCCCAGACGACCAGGTGAGTCCCGGCCTCCATCCGTACAAGATCCTGGAGCTGCTCAACAAGCCGGACCGCTACGACGACAAGGTGCGGCAGGCCGACGACATCATTCGACAGATCTTCGACGCCCTGGCCGCCAAGCACTACCTGGACGAGGCGGTGGTGGTCGTCACCGCCGATCATGGAGAAGGACTCGGCGAACGTCACTGGGCACACGGCTGGGATCTGTACAACGAGGACATTCGAATCCCGCTGCTGCTGTACGATGCGCCCGCCACGACGTACAGAAACCTGACCTTCGCCACACAGGTGGACGTTGCGCCGACGATCCTCGATCGCCTCCGGCTTCCGATTCCTGCTTCTTGGGACGGCCAGTCGCTGCTCGCGCCGACCGTCAAGCGGTTCAGCTTCCATCAGACCTATTTCCTGCCCAATCGCTTCGCCGTCCTCTATCGCGCCGACAAGGCGCTCTTCAAGTACATCGCGACGCCGCAGTATGGGAAGGAAGAGCTCTACGATCTGACACACGACCTCGGCGAGGATCACAACCTCGCTGCAGAGCAGTCAGCTCTGGTCGCGCTCCTCCGCGACAAGCTGCGCACCTACCTCACCGACGAGCCGTAACGCCCTCCTTCCACCTGAAGCAGGTTCCGCATGCCCATGGTCCGTTCAGTGACGGCCGGCCGAAGCCGGACACCACTTCAATCGCAACCCGGTCCTTGCACCTGAAGCGGTACGCGAGTTCACGTCTCGTCGATGGCGCCATGGTGCGCTATCATGCCGCGTCGGGGTGCGTCTCTGGCCCAATCGGCAGGTATATCCTTCGCAGGAAATGCCACGGTCGTTTCGTGGTTCGATCGTGCGGGCGGCGTACAGGTTCTTGGAAGGACGTATGCTAGGGACGGAGGTCGTATGAATCTGAGGTCGACGTCTGTTCGCACTTCTCTGTTACTGGGAACGTGTGTTCTTGTGGCGACAGTAGAGGCGCAGCAAGTCAAGACGCAGTGGGACGGCGTTTACACGAAGACGCAGGCATCCAGGGGCCAGCCGCTCTACTCAACGTATTGCGCCAGTTGCCATGGGGCAAATCTAGGAGGAGGCGAAATGGCGCCTGGTCTGGCTGGCGGCGACTTCAACGCCAACTGGAACGAGTTGTCGCTTGGCGACCTGTTCGAGCGCATGCGTGTGTCAATGCCGCAGAACAGTCCTGGCAGTCTGGCTCAGCAGCAGATTGCCGACATCCTCGCGTACATGTTGGAGAAAGGCGATTTTCCGCCAGGGGATACTGAACTACCCCCGCAAGCAGTAGCACTCGGCTCGATCAAATTCATGGGGAAGAAACCTGCGCATTGAGAGCTGACGCAGGATTTCACGCCGCATGGGGAGGACGCCGGCGGGCTTGCGGAGACCTCGCTGTGATCGTGTGGGGTGGTGGTCCGCCGGGGTGCTGTTGGGGAGGGCCTGCTCGGCGACGGCAACGCTCGACCGCCCAACACTATCGCGGACGCCGTCCCAGGCGGCGTGGGAGCAGATCGGGCGACGTGATCCGCGAGACGCGTGGTCGTAACGTCATGTCCTGAAAGTGGCTAGATCGCTGTACCCGAATCGGATGGCATCCACCTCAAGGGCATCTCGAGAAACGATCGCCGCGCCTCGAATATTTGTGCTCGCGCGGGGTTATTAACTATGGCAGCCTGGTTTCCCCGGGGCGGCGGCTGAGCGAGACACGCTGATGGGTCACTCTACCAAGGTATCAGTCCGTCCGGAGGCGTTCGACCGCCAGGCGGTCGGTCATCTATCCTCCATCCGGCGCGCCGCCTGCCGGCTGACCCGAAATGCGTCAGATGCGGAGGACCTCGTTCAGGAAACGTATTTTCGGGCGCTACGCGGGTCAGCGCAGTTCCGCTCGGGCACGAACCTCAACGGATGGCTGCTAACGATCCTCAGGCATACCCATTTGAATTGGAGACGGCAGGCCGCCAGGGCAATAGTCAACATCGACGAAGCGACGGTCCATCGCTTTGCACAGGTCGCAGAGCCCAGCGACACGCCCGAGCGGCAGTTTCTCAGTCGCGTGTTCGACGACGAATTGCGAGCGGCGCACGCGTCGCTCCCACTGGCCCTGCAGCAGACGCTCTGGCTGCGAGACGTCGAGGGGCTGCCGTATTCCGAGATAGCGGGGCGTCTGGGGATTCCGATCGGCACGGTGATGTCGCGGCTTTCCCGAGCGCGTCAGCTGCTGTACAGACGATTGAAGGCTCTGACCAGGTGACGCGCAACGATCGACTCTCTTTGTCGAGGTAGGCGACCATGTACATCCTGACGTGTTGGCGGGTTCGACGGTTGGTGACGAGGCATGTTGACGGCGAGCTCACGCCTGCCGAACGGGTCGTAGTCCACGATCATCTTGCGAGCTGCTCGGCGTGTCGGCGACGCGTTCGTGTTGAGGGTGCCGTGCGCCACACGTTGCGCGAGCGGACGGTTCGCGCCGGGTCCGCCGCGTGGCTGCCGCAGCCGCCCCTTCCAATTCCGGGAGACGGTTGGGGCTGGCGCGTGCTAGCGGCGGGCATGGCCGTTGCCTTCTTGATAGTGTCAGTTGCCTTGTGGAGAGGCAACTCCCTCCGGACGGTGTCGTTGCAGGCCGTGGGTGTGATTAGCGACAGCCACTGCGGCCCGGTGCATCGCCCGGTGCAGGGTCGGGGCAGCACATCTGAGTGCGTTAAGGGGTGTCTCAGAAACGGGGCCCGCTACGTGTTCGTGTCCGGTGGGACGGTCTATGCGATTCTCAATCAGGATTTCGTGGCCCTCGCCACGTACGCGGGCCGTCGCGTCGAGCTCGCTGGCACGACGCGAAGCCACAGCGTCACGGTCGCACAGCTCGCCGCTATGCCGTGACCCGCTCAGCCTAAAACGGTGCGACTCGGCGTGACAGCGTGGCACTCGGTTAGCGAGGCGCAAATTGTTGGGGTGCGCGCCGACGAAGCGGCGCCGCGATGGGGGTGATGGGGGTAAAGAATGAAACTTTCTCGAATCGGTATGGCACTCTCGATCGTGCTCGTCGGGTCAGGCGCATTCGGGGCCGACCCGACCTGGACTTGGACAGGGGTGATCAGCGACAACCATTGTGCCTTGGTGCACAACCCGGCTCATATGCGAGACGACGTCGACGCCAGTCAGATCACCAGTCGGGAGTGCATGATCGGGAAACAGGACGGGTCAGTCCCGGGCTGCATTAGTGCGAAGAATGGCGGCAAATTCGTCTTCGTCTCTGGCGGACGCGTCTTCCAGATCAACAATCAGGACTTTGCCGATCTGCGCGTGCACGCGGCCCATACCGTCGAGTTAACCGGAATCATGGTCAAAGACACGATCACGGTGTCCAAGATCGCGATGCCGGCCAAACCAAACAAGTGACGCCCCTTCGAGTTGGCCAATGTCCCTGAACCGGGCTCCCGCTCAATCGGCTCCGAGGAGTTGCAGAATGCCTTGCGCGTTTCGTCGCACCGTCTCGGTCATGGCGCTGGCCCTGCTTCTGCTCGCCGTGGCGACAGCACGTGTTGCTGGCCAGCGGACCAGCTCCGCGCTGCCGAGCACGACCAACGGTGAATGGCCCCACTACGCTGCCGATTGGCGGGGTAGCCGCTATTCACCGCTCGATCAGATCAACGCAGCCACCATCAACAAGCTGGAGGTGGCATGGCGTTTCAAGACCGACAATCTGGGTCCACGTCCGGAGTACAACCTGGAAGGCACCCCGCTCATGGTCAAGGGCGTGCTCTATGCGACGGCTGGCTCGCGGCGCGCGGTGATCGCGCTCGACGCGAAAACCGGCGAACTGCTGTGGGTACATAGCATCAACGAAGGCAAGCGCGCCGACGCCTCACCGCGCAAGCTGTCGGGCCGCGGCCTGGCGTACTGGACCGACGGCCAAGGCGATGCGCGGATTGCATACATCACCGTCGGCTACCGCCTGGTGGTCCTCAACGCCAAAACGGGCCAGCCCGTCAGCTCGTTCGGCAAAGGGGGCATCGTCGATTTGAAGGAAGGGCTGGTCACCGGAACCGGCACCCAGATCGATCTCGAAACCGGGGAGGCCGGTCTTCTCGCGACGCCGACCGTTGCGAAGGACGTGGTGATCGTCGGAATGGCTCTCGGCGAAGGGCTGGTCATCCCGACGCACAACAACACCAAAGGCGTGGTCCGGGCGTTCGACGTGCGTACTGGGCGGAAGCTGTGGGAATTCAACACCATCCCGCGTCCCGGCGAATTTGGCAACGATACGTGGCTGGAGAACTCGTGGGCGTACAACGGCAAAGTCGGCGTCTGGACGCAGATCACGGTCGATGAGGAGCTGGGCCTGGTCTACCTGCCGGTCGAGACCCCCGCGTCGGACCTGTATGGGGGCCACCGCCCCGGCAACAACCTCTTTGCCGAGAGCCTCGTCTGCTTGGACCTGAAGACCGGACAGCGGAAATGGCATTACCAGATCGTGCATCACCCGCTCTGGAACATGGACATGGCGGCGGCGCCGCTCCTGACCGACCTCACGGTCGAGGGGCGGCCGGTCAAAGCCGTCGCGTTGCCGACACGGCAATCCATGTTGTTTCTCTTCGATCGCGTGACCGGGCAGCCCCTGTGGCCGATCGAGGAACGGCCGGTGCCGAAAGGCGATGTGCCCGGCGAGTGGTACTCACCAACGCAGCCGTTTCCAACCAAGCCGGCGGCGTACGGTCGCAATCACGTGAAGATTCCGGACGACTTGATCGACTTCACTCCGGAAATGCGGGCCGAGGCGCTCAAGATCGTCCAACGGTACAGAGTTGGACCGTTGTACGCGCCGCCGAGCCTGGGCAGTGCGGACGGGTCGCTCGGTACACTCACGATCGGCCATTGGGGAGGCGGAACAAGCTGGCCGGGAGCGGCATTCGATCCCGAGACGAACGTGTTCTATTCGCATGTCAACAACTCCGGTCTCAACGTGCTCTCCGTCGCACCGCCACCACCCGGGACGTCCGATCTCCGGTACGTCTCGGGGGTCGCAGGACGCGCAATATCACGGGGGGCGGGTGCCGGCAACCCTTCGCCCGAACCCGCCGGCAGGGCGCCGGCGGGCGAAGGCGGCGGCTTGAGCGGCGTCAACGTGCAAGGATTGCCTCTCGTCAAACCGCCATACGGAATGCTGGTGGCGATTGACATGAATCGCCCAGAGCTCCTGTGGCAGGTGCCGCACGGTGACACGCCGGACAACGTTCGCAATCACCCGGCGCTCAAGGACCTGAACATCCCGAAGACGGGGCAAGGTGGGCCCGGGTCAAACGTCGGCTTGCTGATCACGAAAACTCTGGTCATCCTCGGCGACCGCTTCGTCACGTCGCCGCCCGGCCGACTGCGCGGCGCCATGCTTCGCGCCTACGAGAAGAAGACGGGGCAGGAGGTCGGCGCCGTCTGGATGCCGGCGGGACAGACTGGCGGGCCGATGACCTACATGTGGGAGGGCAAGCAGTATCTCGTCGTGGCAGTTGGTCTGGGGAGCTATCCCGGCGAATACATCGCGTTCCGGCTGCCCGACACCACGATCCGACCCACCGCTCAGGCCGCGCGGTAATTTGGGTCCAGTATTTGAGTCACGGTCCTGGGAGCATCAGATGGGACGCTGGATTGGACCGGTCGCTGGGCCGCGAAGGACTACAGGCTGTTCGAGTACGCCTGCCACGAGGGCAATAGGACGATCGAGCTGATGAAGGACGTGTTTAAGCGGTGACGCGTGCGCCGCGTCGCGACAGGATCATCTGGCGCGACGACGGCACTCGGATGAACACGTTCGCGGTGCGGCAGGAGGGATGGCGATGCTCCGACGGCGTGCGCCAGGGCACAGGATTCTGACAGACCCGTTCATGACACTCGGCCTCTTGGTGCTGACCGGAGCGCTCGTCGCTCTTGCGGCCCCCCCCAACACCGACTGGAAGCGGCCGCCGACGCGCGACTTTCCGCTCGCGGGCGGCAACTATGCGAATTGGCGGTACTCGACGCTCGACCAGATCAACACCACGACCGTCAAACAGCTTGGAGGCGCCTGGGTCATTCGTCTGGAGGAGGGTCGTCGCGGCGGACAACTCGACGGGACGCCCGTTGTGCTCGACGGCATCATGTATGTCTCGACCGGCATGCGCAACGTGCTGGCGATCGAGGCCAAGACCGGCACGGTGAAATGGCGCTATCGCCCCGAGGGTCCAGGGCTCTACGGCGGCAACAAAGGGCTCGTCGTCGCCGAGGGCAAGGTGATCTTCGGCCGGCGCGACAGCACGCTGATGGCGCTGGATCAGCAGACCGGACACCTCGTCTGGCAGACGGTCATGACGACACAGCGCGCGGCCCACACGTCGGCGCCTCCGATCTACTACGACGGGCTGATCGTCATCGGCACGGCCGGCGGCGACGTGGGGGCGCGGGGACAAATCGGCGCCTACGACGTGAAGACCGGCAAGGAAGTCTGGAGGTTCTACACCGTGCCTGGCCCCGGCGAGCGCTTCGCCGATACCTGGGAGGGCGACTCGTACAAGTGGGGCGGGGCTGGCGTGTGGACCCACGTGGCGCTCGATCCCGATCTGGGCATGTTGTACTTCGGCACAGGCAACGCCGGTCCCGACAACGACGGATCGATGCGCGGCGGGGACAATCTGTTCACGTCCTCGCTGGTGGCGCTCGATCTGCGGACGGGCGCGTACAAGTGGCACTTCCAAGAGGTGCGTCACGACATCTGGGACTACGACTCGTCGTCGCCGCCCGCGTTGGTCGACGTCAGGGTTCGAGGACGTCTTCGCAAGGTCGTCGTGCATCCCGGAAAGACCGGTTGGCTGTACATCCTCGACCGCACGAACGGCAACCCGCTCATCGGCATGGAGGAGAAGGCCGTGCCGCAAGAGCCGCGGCAGAAGACGGCCAAGACACAGCCCTATCCCATCGGCGATCGCTTCGTGCCCCTCTGCGCGGAGCCGCTGAAGGACTTCGAGCGGGGCTGTCTCTTCTCATCGTTTTGGGACAAGCCCGTTCTGATCTTCCCCGGCAGCTCGGGCGGCAATGCCTGGGCGCCCATCACGTTCAGCCCGAAAACGAACCTGGTGTACGTCCCGGCCAACGTGATGCCGTCGGTGTTCTCGGTCAAGCATGAGGTGATCGACGAGACGACGGGCCTCTTCAAGAAGGTGGGCGGCGGCGACGGCTACTATCGGCCCGGCGGCGCACCGCGGTCGGGAACCCTGACGGCCATGGATCCCACGACCAACAAGATCGTGTGGCAGAAGCAGACGAAGTGGCCGCTCGGCTCGGGCGGCGGGCTGCTGAGCACCGCCGGAGGGCTGCTCCTGCACGGTGAGCCCGACGGCCATTTCGTGGCTCGGGATATCAAGAACGGCGACGAGCTGTTCAAGTTCCAAACCGGCGCCGGAGTCAGCTCGCCGGCGGCGACCTTCGAAGTGGACGGCGAGCAGTACATCGCGGTCATGTCGAGCGGCAACCGCATTCAGTTGTCGGCGACCGGCGATTACCTCTGGGCGTTCAAGCTGGGGGGCAGCGTCCCGCCGGCGCCGGCGCCGCGAGAGCCGCCGCAGATTCATCCCGAGCGGGGGGGCGATCCGCCGCCGCCGCTGCGCTGATCGCCGACGCGCCAAAGTCCATGCATGGACACGCCGCGCGCTGCAGACACCGCACCGGCTGCGCTGTGGGCGAACCGCAGGTGCGTGCCAGGGCCGGGCCATGAAACGCTATTTTTCGGTCGCGTCCCTCCCATCGCGCGGTGCACCCGTGCCAGACGAGCCCATGAACAGTTTTCGTCCATCGGCGGCGAACGTGATATCCCTGCCGTTGGCCATGTTCTTCCCGCTCTTAGCCCGGAATCCCTCTATGACAATTTCCGTCCCAGGCTGCAGGGAGTCCTTCCGAAAGCCTCGCCTGAACATGGCGTTCGGGGCACCGGCTTCCACTTCCCACGCTTCCACTTTGCCGTCCGGACTTTTCACTTCCATGGTGATCCATGAATGAGGGTTCACCCACTCCATTTTCACAACCGTGCCACGCAACGTGATCGGCCTGTTTCCGTCGAACTCCGCAGAAAATGCGTGGTGCGCGACTATGGGCGCCCCGCCCGCGATTACGACCCCGACAACGATCAGCGAAAGCCCAATTCGCATTGACGCGCCCTCCTGCCATCTGCTTCTCACGTTGACTCTTCGACGTTCTTACTTTCTCTGGTCCGGCGGCAACGCCAAATTGGCAGCGCCATCCAGAATGTTGTCCACGGCCCTATTCCCCTCGTGGCATGCGTACTCGAGCTGCTCATAGCCGGGTACCCAGGCCCTTGTATAGACAAGCGTCTGTCTCCAGGGTCTCTGAAGCACCTGAGGATCCTCGGCCGTGAATTCGTAATAGATCTGGTCCGCGTCGAGGCGCGTGTAGCGTTCGACCACATGCAACGCGTCACTATGGAACGAGCCGCTTCCCGTGGCTCCAATCCAGGTCTTGTCGTTGAAATTGGTCACGTCAACGACCAGCGTATTGCCCTCCCAGTGTCCGCGCGAGTCCCCCATCCACAGTTTGATCTCTTTTCCCGGATGCGGACCTCCGTCCAACGGGATGACGCGATAGTCGTGCCCCCACTCATAGAAGAGCACCACTTTGCCAGGAGCCTGCAGGAATTGAATGGACGCGTAGGCATTGGGACCGGTATTGGTGCGTGGCACACCGCGTCGCAAACATCGCACCAGCGGGTCGATGAACCGCCGTTCTTTGTTCTCGTGTTTTCGGATGTAGTCGGCCTTCGCTTCGGCCCACGGCTGATAAAGGATCCGCTCAGAGAGTGTACGGTATCGTGGGCGGCTTAGCTTCACAGGCTTGCCGTCTGGTCCGTACGAGTTTTCGTACCAGAACTCCGGACCGTTGTCAGTTTCCGGGTTGCCGTCGGCGGTGATCCGGCGCGACGCGGCGGGCCGGGGTGCAGTCTCGGCCACCTCATCGTCGTTACCACCCCCAGGTACCCACTGATAAAGGCCCTGCAGGTCTGGCTGGCCGTCCGGTGTACGGGGTGGAGTGTAGCCGGTCCGCGGCGGAGTCCAGTCCTTCGCCGCTGCGGACGGCGCCTGGGCCTGGCCACCGGCGCGTATCGTTGCCAGCGACAGGGTCATGGCCACCAGAACACCCACTGAGGTAAAAAGTCGATGGTTCACCGAAACCTCCCCATGCCTCACTCGGCGTTTCACTTCTTCTGCGGCCCGGGCAATCCCGGGACGGGCGGCTCATCCCACGGGACGAACGGTTCCTCAAACTCGAGGCATTCGTAGTCCAGGACTCTCACATTCTTTTCAAGGCGACGATAGAGCGGCATACGCATCTTCCAGGGTCGCGTCACCACTTTCGGGTCCTCGATGGTGACTTCGTAGTTGATGTGGTCCGGGCTGATAGGAGTGTAGCGTTCGACGACATGTAAGTCTTCACTGTGGAAGTTCCCTGCCCGATCGAACCAGGTCCGGTCGTTGAAATTGGTCACGTCGACAACCAGCGTATCCCCCTCCCACCGGCCGCGGGAGTCCCCCATCCAGAAATCGAGGAGACCCTCGGGATGCTTGCTCCCGTCGGTATAGATGAGGCGAGTGGCATGGACATACTCGTAACTGACCCCAACCAGTTTCGGGGTCTGAGTAATCTCGAACGGAAAAGGCATATAGGTGATGCGTGGCACCCCGGGCAAATAACACTTGTGTAGCGGATCGCGGGTCATCCGCTCTTCATAGTTCTGCTTCCTTCTTGCCGCCGCCCAGGGTTGATAGGGGATTTCGTTGCCCTCCACGACGCCTTGCCCGGCGGGAACGCCCTTTTGCGCACTATGGTCCAGCAGGTCCCACGATGCCGTCGTGAAGGCCTGCCATATGCCACTCAAGTCGGGTTTGCCGTCGGCCGTACGCGGCCCCCTATTGGACTGCGCCTGACCGACGGCCGGCCGCGTCACTGAAACCGCCACCACGGCGATTGCGACAAGCATCCCCGCGACGAACCGATTTCTCATACTACGCTTTTTGCTTCGGCACGAACGCGAGAAATCGCCGAGGATTGTCGACCAGGATCTTGTGCAGCGTCTCATCCTTGACGCCAGCGAACCGCAGCTTCGGCACGAACTGCAGCACGACTGAGGACCACCCGTTGCCCCAGTTCGCTTTGATGTTGTTCTCCTGCGCGAAGTCCCCGGAGAGAAGCAAGTTGTTCTCATATCCGGCCTCGAGCATCATCATGAACATCTTGACCTTCTGCACCTCCGGGATATGGGATCGCGTCATCTGATGACCGACGGTGTCGAATCCGATGAACGCACCGCGTTTCGCGACCGCCTTGAGCGTGTCACCACGCGGGTCGTCTTCGAACTTGATCGCGGACAGGTGACCGATACAGAGGTTCGCCACGTTGACGCCGTTTGACTGATAGAGGTCGAGCTGCTCCAACGAACACTTCGGGCAGCTCTCGTGGGGACTGTGTGTGAAGATCGGCAAGCCCGTCCGGACATGGGCCTTGGCGACGGCGCGCATCACCTTACGTTCGTCAGGATGCGTCTCGAGCGATGTTCCAATCTCGCCGAGCGCGCCCCAACGCTGCGCAGCGGCGTCCTGATAGAACTGATCGGCCAGCTGATCCTCGCTCATCTTCGGCACTTCCGGGGGATACGGCGCCAGGTAATAACCGCCGCCGAGCACGATATGCATACCCGAGCGGCTGGCGATCTGCCGCATCTGATCGACGTTCTCAGCCGAGCGGCGTTGCAACGCCGAGTCGACAATGCAATGCACCCCGTCGAAACGGCTGGCCCGCATCTCCTCGACCATCAGGCCGACATCCTGCGCGTCCGCGCGCTGGCCTGGGGCCGCCTGCGCGCCACGCGCCGCGGGAGGGCTACTGTAACTACCCGTCAAATGCTCGTGAATCATCGTCGCGCCAGTGCTCAATTGGTCGGGCGAGAGATCCGCGAGAATCGTCCGGATGATCGCGCCCTTGGAGAAGGTCACTTGGCTCGGATTCCTCGCCGTGAGCCATGTTGGCGCCGCTTG
>ORMF012182353.1_pt1 | contig 24610 bp, 24 predicted proteins | sample 1779871 | NCBI WGS metagenome assembly ORMF01 (sample SAMEA104232316, study PRJEB22302) | groundwater metagenome | biome: forest; feature: aquifer; material: groundwater | place: USA | collected 2011-08-07 | depth 5.4 m | reverse complement strand
GAAGAATGCGCGGCTGCGTTCAAGAAAATAGAGATTGGATTCACACCGGATACAAAATCACTACTCAATTATCTTGACCGTGTCGAGAAGGTAAGCTTCCGTGGCTATACGAGCGGTTACGGGAAAAAAATTGCATCGTTCGGTGAAGAAGAGGCGGTGCGTGAAATGCATCGGGCATTGGAAGCGGGTATTGCTTCAAAGTAACTATGGATACGCATCGGGCGGCTATCATCGGTGCGGGTGGCATCGGATGCGGACAGGATGGACCGGATACCTCCGCCATTCTCACTCATGCGCACGGGATTCTTTTAAACGCACGCCTTGAGCTTACGGCGCTCGTTGATACGAATGCGGACACCGCTGCGAAAGAAGGAGAGCGATGGGGCGCGAAAGCGTACACCGATATCGATGCAATGTTTGCCGAGACGAAGCCCGACATCGTCGTCATTGCGACGCCCGACGATACGCACGCGCAAATGCTTGACTATGTTCTGACACAGACGCCGAAGCTCGTCGTGCTGGAAAAACCCGTCGCGACCAACGATGCGGAAGCCGATCGTTTGCGCGCGCTCCGCACCAAGATCCCCGTCATCGTAAATTTCCGGCGGCGTTTTGATCCGATTGTTGCCGGACTCGCAGATGCGTTGAGGCGCGGAGAACATGGGCGCATCCTATCCGCGCACGGGACCTATGTGCGCGGCATATTGCACAACGGCTCGCACATGCTCGATCTCGCGCGCCTTCTCTTTGGGGAGATACGCTCGGCCACTCCCGACTCTTCTTCGGTCATCCGTGATTTCCCCGAAGGTTTGCCTACTATCGGCGGTACCGCCGTCTTCGAGCGGTGTCCGGAATTTCACCTAACCCCCGCAGACGGACGGGAGCGGTTTATCTTCGAGCTCGAGATTGGTACCGAGAAAAAACATTTTCATTTTACGGACGAAGGAATGAGGCTCACCGAACAGACGGGAACAGGAAGAGCCCGTACCGTCAAAACCGGACTCGACATGGCGTTCACTGCCCTCTATGCACACGCCGTTGCCGTCCTCGACGGGAGGGAGGAGGCGCGCGCGGGACTTGCGGATGCACTGAAGACGCACGATGCGTGCATGAAGTTTGCGGAAGGTATCAAATAATCGTACGATTGCCGCATGGCGCAATTGGCGATATGCGGCGGCACCCCCGTGCGTGCGAAGGGCGATCTTTTCCCTGCGTATAACCCTATCGGTGAGGAGGAGGTGGATGCGGCGACGCGCGTCGTCAGAAGCGGCGCACTCTCGAAATTCATCGGTGCGTGGGATCCGAAAGAGCCGCAGTTCTATGGTGGTCCTGAAGTTTTGGCATTCGAGAAGGAGTGGGCTGCCCATTTTGGCGTCAAACACGTCGTCTCGATGAATTCGGCGACGTCCGGCCTCATCGCGGCGCTGGGGGCTATTGGCATTGAGCAGGGCGACGAGGTGATTGTCTCGCCGTATAGCATGTGTATCTCGGCGACGGCGCCGCTTTTTTATGGCGCAGTGCCGGTGTTCGCCGATGTCGAGCCGGAATATTTCTGCCTCGATCCGAAATCGGTCGAAGCCGTCATCACGCCGCGGACGAAGGCTATCATCGTCGTCGATCTTTTGGGCCAATCACACGACGTGGATGCCGTGAATGCGATAGCGAAAAAACACGGACTCAAAGTCATAGCGGACTCGGCGCAGGCGCCGGGCGCGATGTACAAAGGTAATTATGCGGGCACGCTCTCCGACATCGGCGTATTTTCTCTCAATTTCCACAAGCACATCCACACGGGGGAAGGGTGTCTCGCGGTCACCGATGATGACTCGCTGGCAGAACGGCTTCAGCTTATCCGCAATCACGCCGAGGCGGTCGTGGAGGACAAGGGTGTGTCGAACATCGTGAACATGGTCGGACACAATTTCCGCCTCACTGAGATACAGGCCGCGATCGGCAGGGAACAGCTCAAGAAGCTCGACGGCCTCGTCGAAGAACGTCTCAAGAACGTCGCCTACATCAACGAGCGTTGCACTGATATGCCGGGATTTCGTCCTGCGCTCGCGCGCCCCGATACGAAGCATGTCTACTATATGCACGCGTTCCTCTATGATGAAGCGCAGACGGGTGTGCCGCGCGGAAAATTCTTTGATGCCATCAAGGCGGAATTAGCGCCGTCGGAATTGCAGGAAGAAGAAGGGGTGCTCATGGGAGCGGGCTATGTCAAACCCATCTATATGTTACCCGTGTTCCAAAAGCAGATTGCCTTTGGCTCCAAGGGGTATCCCTTCCGCTCCGAGTTCTACAAAGGCGAAGCGCGCTACGAGAAGGGCATGTGTCCCGTTGTCGAGCGTTTGCACGAGCGTGAGCTCATCACGCACGATCTCATGCGTCCCGGCATGGGGAAGAAAGACCTCGACGATGTAGTAGAAGCATTTCACAAGGTGTATAAATACCGCAACGAGCTTACATGATATGAAGAACCCATTTCTGACAGGAGAGACCGTATACTTTCGCACCATCACGGAGGCTGATCTCAATGCGAATTATCGTGAATGGTTCAATGACGAGGAAATATGCCGCTACAATTCGCATCATCGCTTTCCCAATTACGACGAGAACATGCGCGATTACTTCGAAAATGTCATCAAATCGCGGCAGAATTTGGTTCTCGCCATATGCGACAAGAAGAGCGACGCGCATATCGGCAACATTGCGCTCGAGAACATCGATTCGCTCAATCAGTCGGCCGAGTTCGCGATCATCATTGGCGATAAACAGATGTGGGGAAAGGGTTTTGGCACGGAAGCGGCAACGCTCATCGTGAAGCACGGATTCGAAGAATTGAACCTGCATCGTATCTACCTCGGCACGCAGGACGACAATGCCGGCATGCAAAAACTTGCCGCGACCCTCGGATTCAAAGAGGAAGGGCGTACACGAGAGTCCATTTTCAAAGGAGGGAAATTCAAGGACCTTATCTACTACGGACTCTTGCGGCATGAATGGAAAGCATAGGCAAAAGATTCTCGTCGTCGCGCACGATGCGGGCGGGGCGGAACTCATCGCCGCATATATGCGGAAGTATGCACGGCGGTATGAATTCCATTCGTACGTGGACGGTCTCGCGGCGCGCATATTCGCGCGCGATGGTCTTCCGTTCAAACGGGCGCCCCGCACGAGGAGCGGCATGGCACACGTCATTGAGAAACACCGTGACGTTGCCTTTGCGCTTATCGGGACCGGCTGGATGACCGAAATCGAGGCGCACGCATGTAAGGAGGCGAAGCGTCACGGCATACGCGCGTGCATGTACCTCGATTCGTGGATGAACTACCGCGGCCGCTTCGGGTACCCCAAGCGCGGCTGGCAGGAAAGATTGCCCGACGAATTTTGGGTGGGGGATTCAGTCGCCGTCGCCTTGGCGCACAAAGCCTTTCCGGACACGCCCGTGCGTCTCATCCCCAATGAATATTTTGCGAATATCAAAAAGCGGTACCGCGTGGGGGCTAAGGCGCACGGCTCGCGCCGCATGCTCCTCTTTTTCAGTACGCCCGACGCCGCAGGTAGAACAGTATTGTCGGCACTTTTAAAATATGCGGCGCTCCTCCGGCATCCGCCGGATGTCCTGATACGCTTTCACCCCGCCGATAATCGCGGGCGGTATGATGCGCTCCGGAAGAGGTACGGCCGGACGATACGCATTCACGTATCGCGCGAAAAAGACATCGTGCGGGACCTCCTTCGTGCGCGCTGTGCCGTCGGTCCCGAGACCATGGCACTTGCCGTCGCCGCACTTGTCGGGGTTTGTGCCGTGTGCGTCACTCCTTCCGGCAAGAAGCCGGTACTGCCGTTCCCGCACATGTACCACGCACGGAGCGTTCGGGCGGCCGCACACACCTTAGGCTTTTGAGAACGTCTGCAACACGAATAAAAGCCGCAAAATACCGACTACCGAAAATGATATAGTGGGAATATGGCACAGCGGAGCGTCAATGTAGAGAAAATATACAGGGACATCGGTCTTAAGTGTGGGGATGTCGTTTTTATTCACGCCAACATGCTCCGCTTCGGACTGGTGGCAAAAGAGAAAGAGGAATTCATCCGGTTTTTCCTCGACCCGCTCCTCAAAGTCATCGGAGAGTCGGGGACCATATCGTGCCTTGCGTACAATTTCACGTACGGCCTCTACGGCAAGCCCTACATACACGAAGAGAGCCCGTCGGAGGCGGGGATGTTCACCGAATACATCCGCACCATGAAAGGGACATTGCGCTCATTCCACCCGCTCGTTTCGGTTGTCGCCCGGGGGCCGAAGGCACGGTACATAACGGAAAATGTCACGCGCTCCGCCTTCGGCTGGGGCTCGCCGTTTTCAAGGTTACACGAACTAAAGGGCAAATGTTTGTATCTTGGTATGACGTGCGGCGAATCCAATACATTTCTTCATTACGTCGGGCAGATGTACGGCGTCTCGTATTCGTACAATAAGGCGTATTTTCATCCGGCATATAAAAAGGGCGTTCTCCAACCGGGACCTTTTCTGGCATTCGTGAGGAATCGCAAATCCAAGCCGTTTGATTTTTCTCGATTTGAAAAAGAGATGAAGAAGAAAAAACTGGTACGTGAGGGCACGCTTCGCAGAGCGCCCGTCCAGTGCGTCGAGCTTGCGGACTGTTTCAAGGTCGGTATGGAAATGCTCGACAAGGATCCGTGCGCATTCCTACAAGAACCTTTTTATATAACAGAATGAACTCGTGTGAAGAAAAAGAAAGACATAGTGCGGGGGGTTGGTATCGACGTCGCCGAAACCGCGAGATTCCGTTCGCTCATTAAGCGGAAAAAACCGCACCTGCTGGAAAAAATGTTCAGCAGGGCCGAGCGGGAGTACTGCTTTTCGTACGCCGACGCCGCACCGCATTTTGCGGGCACCTTTGCCGCGAAGGAGGCGGTCGTGAAAGCGCGCGGCGCCGACGTGCCGCTTGCCTCCATTGAGATACGCCGGCAACAATCGGGGAAGCCGGAAGTATGGATTAAAGGCCGCCGCTTGAAGTCACTGCTCGTTTCCATCTCGCACACGCGCGACATCGCGTGCGCGATAGCGTTCCAAAAAAATGTATGAAGAAGTGCATCGTTCTTGATCTGGACAACACGCTCTGGGGAGGCGTCGTCGGAGAGGAGGGAATTGAGGGCATCGCGCTTTCGCTCACACCGCCGGGCGCCTCCTTCATTGCGTTTCAACAGGCACTGCGTGATCTACACGATCGCGGCGTCATTCTTGCAATCAACAGTAGCAATAATCCTGACGATGCGCTGAATGTCATACGCACGCATCCGAATATGATTCTCAAAGAGCCGCATTTTGCGGCGATGCGCATCAACTGGAACGACAAAGTCCAGAATCTGCGGGAGCTGGCGAAGGAACTGAATATCGGCCTTGATTCGATGGTCTTTCTCGACGACAGTCCCCACAACAGGGAGAACGTGCGAACTTTTCTTCCCGAGGTGGAGACACCTGAATTGCCGGCGGACCCAAGCCAATATGCAAAATTCCTTCACTCCCTTCCGCATTTCAAGGGCTCCGAAATTACCGACGAAGACAAAATGCGCGGCAATCTCTACGTGACCGAGCGTCTTCGCAAAGAGGCGGAGAAGCAGTATGCCGACAGAGGCGAATTCCTCAAGAGCCTCGGCATCGAAGTGCATTTTTTCGAGGATGACGCGTCATCTCTCGCGCGGCTCTCCCAACTCACCGAGAAGACCAACCAGTTCAATGTGAAGAAACGGCCGCTTTCCGTCGGTGAGATCCAAGGCTATATTTCGCGCGGCGATTACGGCGTCTTTCACGCGAAGGCGATTGACCAATTTGGAGACCAAGGGATTATTGCCTTCGCGCTCGTCCGCAAGGAGCCGCGCGAGTGGCACATCGAATCGCTGCTTATGAGCTGCCGCGTCATCGGGCGAGGGATCGAGCAGGCGTTTGTCTCCGAAATAGCGCACCGTGCAGAGGGCGCGGGCGCAAAGCGCCTCAGCATCACCTTCGAGCCATCGGAAAAGAACGAACCCGCGCGAAAATTCGTAGACGACCTCTTCGGCTCCGAGCGTGGTATCGTGGCAGAGCGTGTGCGACAGCCCGACTGGATTACCATTGTATGACCCGGTAGTGAAATGTGCCTTAGGCTTAAACAAATTATGAAAACATTCAACGAAAGTTTCAAAAGTGCAGCTGTCGAGAGTCAATCGCTCACGCCGCGCCAAGACGGCACGCCGCTTGGCGCAAAGGCACATTCTACTAACCGGGTATGAAAGATTTCAATACGATCGTTACGGAACAGCTCAAGATACAAGCCGCCGATATTTCCGACGCACTGACGCCCAAAGACGTGCCCGACTGGGACTCAATGAACTACCTGTTGCTAATCTCGGAACTTGAGAAAGAATACGGCGTCTCGTTCACGATGGATGAGGTGCTCGGCGCGCAATCGCTCGGCGACGTGCGAAAGGCGCTTAAGGCAAAAGGCGCCGACGTATGAACACTGCGGCCGAGGCGCGGACGTTCGCATCACTCAACGTGGGCGACGTCGTCTCGTTCGGGCACATGATCTCGGAGGACGATGTCGCACGGTTCGCCGATCTTTCGGGCGACCATAATCCGCTCCATGCAGTGGATTCCTATGCGAGTGAAGCGGGCTTCGGGAGGCGCGTTGCCCACGGCATGTTTATCGGAGCTCTCGTCTCACAGCTTGTCGGTATGCGACTGCCGGGGAAATATGCGCTCCTCATGCGCGAATCACTCGATTTTAAAAAGCCGGCTTTTATTGACGAAACACTTGTCGTTACGGGAACTATTGTCGCCAAGAGCGAGGCGACGAAAATCATCGAAGTGGCGATAACGGTGACTCGGATGGATGTGACGATTGCAGAGGGCAGTGCGCATGTGCGCGTGCTTAAATAGCAGTTATGGGGCAAAAACCTTTAGCGATTATAAGCGGCGGTAGGGGATATGTCGGTAGCGCAATTCGAGTTGCTTTGGAAAACAGCGGCTGGACCGTGGTCTCTTTGGGACGAAACGCAACAGGCGACAGCACCACCCTTCAGTGCGACGTGACCAACCCGCGGCAGGTAGAGGAGGTCATACAAAAGGTAACGGAGCAGTACGGAGATATTTCCGCGTGTATCCATGCGGCCGCCCCGGCGATAGTGAACAAACCCCTGCTTGAGATGGACGTAGCATCTTTTGAGAACCCACTCATGGTCGCCGTGCGCGGCGCGCTCCTCCTTGCGAAAGAGTCGGTGCCGCACATGAAAGCGGGCGCCGCGTTCATCGGCATCACGAGCCGCCTCATCGAGCCGGACATGGCGCTGCCCCCGACGGGGGCGTACGTAACGGCCAAATACGGTCTGCGCGGATTTCTCCGCACGCTCGCCGCAGAAGTGCGCGCCAAGGGCATCCGCGTCTACGCCGTCGCGCCGGGGTTTCTTTCCGGCGGATTGAACGACGGCGTTCCTCCGGTGATGATTGACTTCCTTGCGTCCAAGAGCGGCGCCGGCACGACGACCGCAGAGGAGGTCGCGGCGCTTGTATTGAAGCTGTGCACCGTGCCGGAGGCGTACCCGACGGGGTTCTCGATAGCAATTCCTCCGGTCGCGGCCACTTCTTTATAGGTCTGGGGCGCTGCTTTCGGAACTTCCCGTGCGGTGATATAGTCTCGCCATATGTCGATTGTGAACGGCAAAACCATCCTCATAACGGGCGGCACCGGCTCATTCGGGAAAGCCTGTGTCAGGAAATTACTCAATGAGCACAAGCCCAAACAGGTTCGTGTGTTCAGCCGCGACGAGCTGAAGCAGTGGGACATGCACCGCGAATTCGGCGACCATCCGGCACTCCGTTTCCTCATCGGCGATGTCCGTGATGCGGAGCGTGTGAAGCGTGCCACCGAAGGTGTCGACGTCCTCATCCATGCCGCCGCCATGAAGCAGGTCCCCGCGTGCGAATACAACCCCATGGAGGCGATCAAGACCAATGTCGACGGCGCGATGAACGTCATCAACGCCGCGCTCGACAACAACGTACCGCGCATTATCGCGCTTTCGACGGACAAGGCGGCGAGCCCCGTCAATCTCTACGGCGCGACAAAACTCTGCTCGGACCGCCTGTTCATCCAATCCAACAGCTACCGCGGGTTGAAACGCAAAACGATGTTCAGCGTCGTGCGCTACGGCAATGTGATGGGAAGCCGCGGCTCGGTCATTCCGCTTTTCAGAAAGCAGAAGCCCTCGGGCGAACTCACCATTACGGATGAACGCATGACACGCTTCTGGATCACCCTGCCGCAGGCGGTGGACTTGGTCATTTCAAGTTTGGAGATTATGCACGGCGGCGAGATGTTCGTGCCGAAGATCCCGTCGATGAAAGTTGTCGATCTGGCGAAGACCATCGCGCCCGAAGCGACCTGCCGCATCATCGGCATTCGCCCCGGGGAAAAACTCCATGAGTGCCTCATCACCGGCGAAGAGGGCAGGCTCGCGTACGAAATGAAAGACCGCTATATAGTACTTTCCCCCTCGCTCGAACACATGCAACATGATGTAAAAAAATATAAGGGAGCCAAGAGACTTACCAAAGGCTTCGAGTATCACAGCCATCTGAACGAGCACGTGCTCTCGGCGGGAGATATGGACGCCCTGCTCCGGAAACTCGAAATGCATGACTAACAAGACCGCAAAAGGTTTTTCAAAGAAATTTACGATAGACGGACGCGCGGTGGGTGAGGGAGCCCCTGCGTATTTCATCGCGGAGATCGGGGCAAATTTCGATGCCAATCTGAAGAAAGCAAAGGAATACGCGCGGGAAGCGAAAAAGGTTGGCGCGGATTGCGTCAAGATACAGACGTTCAAAGCCGAACGGATCGTCTCCCGTCGGGGATTCGCGTCTATGAAGCTGAAAGGAGTTCACGGTAGCTGGAAGCGGCCGGTCGACGAGGTGTTCAAAGAAGTGGAATTCCCGCGCGAGTGGCACAAGGAATTTTTCGAATACTGCTGGAAGATAGGTATCACGCCCTCGACGGCCGCCTACGACTACGAGGCGGTCGACTTAGTGGACAAAATCGGCATCGATTTCTACAAAATCGGCTCCGGTGACATCACGTGGCTCGAGATGGTCGAGTACATCGCGAAGAAGGGTAAACCAGTCATGCTCGCGACGGGCGCCTCGACACTTGCCGAGGTGGAGGATGCGGTAGCTGTTATTCGCAAGACGGGCAACAGAAAGTTCGTTCTCATGCAATGCATCACGAATTATCCTTCGAAATTCGAGAGCGCGAATATCAACGTACTCAATACCTACCGCGAGAAGTTCGGCGCAATACTCGGCTATTCGGATCACACGCCGGGGGATGTCGTGCCACTCGGCGCGGTCGCATTCGGCGCGAAGGTCATCGAGAAGCACTTTACATTCAATCGGAAGCTCAAAGGCCCCGACCACCCGCACTCGATGGAGCCGCAGGAATTCGCCGACATGATACGCCGCACGCGCGATTTGGAAGCCGCGATGGGCACGTCGAAAAAGGAAGTTGTCGCGGAAGAGTCCGAGACGGTCATCGTCCAGCGGCGAGGGCTGACCGCGGCGAAAGACTTGGCGAAAGGCGCGCATCTTAAGAAGACCGACATCATCGAATTGCGGCCCGCGCTCGGCATCTATCCGAAATACAAGAATGCCGTCGTCGGAAAAAAGGTAAAAAAAGACCTCAAAGCCGGTGAGCCGCTCCGGTGGAAAGATATCGCATGATCTATGTCCGCGCAGGATGATTTTGTCGCGCTCCTCGATGCACAGCCGCTCTCGAAGGGTGATGTCATCTTTGTCCTGCAGGGAGACGGCCTCTTTCGAGCCCCCTACGCCGCGGAGCTTTTCAAAAAAGGATACGCGCCTCTCGTGGGAATCGTCGGGAACGACACGCGCCGCGAGTACGGGAGTTTTCCCAGCACCGAGGTGAGGGAGGAGCTCCTGAAGAGAGGCGTTCCCGCAACCGCCGTATATCTTGAAGAGGTCGCACCGCATACGAAGGCGGAAGCGAAGCGCGCGATGGAGCTTGCGCGCGAGAAGAGCTGGAAGACCATGCTCATCCTGACCTCGCCGCATCACCACTGCCGCGCGTTCCTGACGTTTCTGAAAGCGATGCGGGACGCGCGCATGGAGCTCTCGCTGGTGAATGCGGTGGCACCGCTCTCCATGGACGAATCGACGCCATGGGGCACGCGCCGCGAACTGCTCGCACGGGAGTTTGATAAGATAGAAGAGTATCGGAAACAGGGCGACGTCGCCTCGTTCGAGGAAGGCATCGCGTATCTAAAATCGCCATGAACAAAATAGGACCCGAAGAGTTACGGCGGTTGCCGTTTAAGTGCGCGGAGGATGCGCCGGTCGTGCCGTTCTCCGACGATGTGCTCAAAAAGCATGCGGAGACGCACATACTGATTTTTACTCCGGCAGCGGATGCTGGGGGCGAACCCATCACCCTCAATTCATTACGCGACGTTTTTGGTATCGACCCCGAACGCGGAGAGCCGTGTTTCTATAATCAGGATTGGTATCTGAAGGAAAATTTTGCCTCAAAAGGAAGCCTCGACGGAGCGTGGCATCTTCTGCGTAAAGATGTGCTTGAGGACGCGCGCGCGAAGCCGCCGGAGGATATAGAGGTCGCGCTCCCATCAAACGAGACATTTCCGAATGCGGTCACCTGCGCGTTCGCGTTTTTCGCCCACTGGTACGCCTCCGAAGGCAAAGCGCTCTGGAAGCACGATTTCGTCTGGTGCAGTGACCGCGACCACAATGGGGATCGCATCTACGTCGGCCGCTATGAAGATCCGTCGGGAGTCAACAAGAACGGCTTCAATGTTCATCGACATTTATCGCTACGCCCTGCGTATTCTGCAGCTCCGGAAATTACGAGCTGATGTTCTTTAGGTAATATTGAGCACGCAGTTGTAGGTGCTTGTTGTTCTCATCGTTCGCAAAACGTTCGAGCGCATCTTTTGATGTTCCGTTGGTGATACCGAGCATCAGGAGATTGTCCGGCGAGAGCTTATCCATAAGTTCATATTTCACGAGAAGTTTTTCGAGCGCTCCGCGCAACGTGTCAATTCGGGCGTTCCCGGCGTCGGCTTCTCCGAACACTTGGAGCGTCGTACCGAAGCTCACATGGTTGTAGAGAACCCCGATGAGCGCTTTTTCTTCGCTTTCGTTAAGAGCCGCGTCGTTCACATCTTCATTATACCGCGTGGTTTTTGAGCCGGTCGAAGAAGAATATGCAGGGGAGTGCGATCAAGAGCGCGATAGTCGCGGGCACGAAACTCGCTCCTGCGGGAAGCCACAAATTTGCCGTGATTGCCCCGAGAGTCCCGACGTTGGAATATACATGAAATATGCCGAGGGCATCAAGATACTCGCTCTCGCGCATTTTTTCCTTAAGCCACGAAAGACAAACGGGATAGATAGAGGCCATAGAGAATCCAAGAAGCACGGACCCGAAGAGGAGCTGTGGCAGGTCCTCTGCGCGGGTAAAGACGAATATTCCGGCGAGTGCCATGCCGACGAGGCCGAGAAGTACGATGCCTTTGTTCATATAGTCCGAAAGCGTGCCGCTCCCGAGACTTCCCGCAATATTGCAGAGTCTGATGAAGCTGATAACGAGCGAAAGTGAGCCAATACCCACCGCGCCGATGACGATCAGACTCATCGCCGTGAATACTTGGCCCTGTAGGAAATACACTCCAAAGAGAAGTGGCACGAGGAGAATCATGCGATGGTCGAACAAAAATTGCGGACGAAACACGCGGGGTGCAACTTCTTCTTTTATCGGCTTCGTGAATACGAAAAAAGGGAGGGAGAGGAGCATGAATGTGGTAAGGAGCAGATACATCGACTGCACCGAGACGAATTCATGGAGAAATCCGCCCGCCCATACGCCGAGGGCGGTTCCCCCATAGAGACCGACCGTTTGAATGGCGAGATTGCGCCCGCGAGTTTTCGAGGTAGAACTATCGACGATTATCTGACCCGACGACACCCAGAGGAGTGTTGCGCCGATGCCCATGAGTGCCGCGCACGCGAGAATAAGAGGAATGTTGTTGAGGGCGATGCTTGCAACAAAGAGAATATACGTGCATGTTCCGACCACGAGCGACCGCTTCAATCCACCCATCGCACTGATCAACGCCGAGGCTCCAAGGCCGCTCAGTGCAAAGACTCCGTAGATGATAATGAATGCGACGAGAGCGAGATCGCCCCGCCCCTCTTCTTGAAAGATAACGAACAAGTACTGCTGTGCGCTCGTGAACCCGAAGAAAAGCACAAAAAATCCTCCCGATACCAAAAGAGCGGTACGCATAGCCTCAGATGTTTCATATGGTAGCATGTGGTCGTATGAGTTTCCTCAAGCGGATTGATTCAGCGGAGAGGAAATATGTCGAGGAAGTGCTCGCGAGCAATTTCGCGAATTCGACACCTACGGGCATGCTCGGGCGATTCGAGAAAGCTTTTGCGGAAAAATTTGACGTCAAGTATGCGGTCGCACATACCAACGGCACCGCGACCCTGCACTCCGCACTTTATGCGGCGGGGGTGCGTGCGGGTGATGAGGTCATCACAACGCCGCTCACCATGTCGGCGACGTGTATGGCGATTTTGCAGGCGGATGCGGTACCGGTTTTTGCGGATGTCGTCGAAGATACATTCCAGATTGATCCGCAGTCGATAGAAACACTCATCACGCCACGTACGAAGGCCATCATGACGGTGGCGCTCTACGGCCTCTCGCCCGAAATGGACGAGATCATGGCTATTGCCAAAAAGCACAACGTGATGGTTATAGAAGATGATGCGCAATGTTTTCTCGGCAAGTACAAAGGCAAAATGGTTGGCTCCATCGGGCATCTTTCCAGTTTCAGCCTGCAATCGACGAAGCACATGACCGCCGGCGAAGGCGGACTCGTATGTACCAATGATGCCGATATGGCCGACGATGTCCGGCGCTTCTCCGTACTCGGGTATGGAAGCGTGTCGCGTGCGAAGGGTATCATCACGAAAGACGACATTCAGAATCCGGACTACGAACGCCACACGCAGATGGGCTACAACTACCGGATGCCCGAGCTGTGCGCGGCGGTCGCTCTCGGTCAACTCGAGCATCTCGACGAATTGGTACAGCGCAGGATTGACGTTGCGAATCTTTTTATTGAGGCGATAGGAGATTGCGAATGGCTCAAGCCACAAGGTACACCCGCGCACTCCGTGAATTCGTACTGGGCTTTTACGGTACGTCTCGTACACCCCGAAACGAGCTGGACCGCGTTCCGGAAAAAATTCATGGAACTTGGCGGCGACGGCATCTACGCGACATGGATGCTCTCGTATCTCGAGCCGATGTTCAGGAAGGCGACGCGCAACTTTTCCGGCAAAGAAAAGGTGATTGAGGCGACGTATAAAAGCGTACAGCAGGAGTACGCGCCGGGCCTGTGCCCGGTCGCAGAAAGGATTCAGCCGCAGATACTCGCATTCAAGACGAATTATTGGGATTGGAATCGCGCGGAGAAACAGGCGGATATACTGAAGCGGACGATCAAATATTTCTCATGATTGATGGCAAGAGAGTCGTTGCGACGATCGAGGGAAGGATGACCTCGTCGCGTTTGCCGGGCAAGATACTCCTGCCGCTAAGGGGAAAGCCTGTGATGGCGCACATGATCGAGCGGCACCGCAGAAGCCGCTACACCGACGAGGTCGTGGTCGCAACGACCACGAACGCGACCGATGATCCCGTCGTCGCGCTCTGCGAAGAAATGCACTGTCCGTACTTCCGCGGAAGCGAGAATGATGTACTTGAGCGTGTCGTCGGCGCAGGCAGGGAACACAGCGCCGATATTCTCGTGCAGGGGATGGCGGACAGTCCGCTGGTGGACTGGCGCATTATCGATAGACTCATCGAGATGTTGGATGGCAACGACTGCGCGAGCAACGAATTCGAAGAGACATTTCCCGTTGGCTTCGATGCGCGTGTGTATTCCTTTCCTGTGTTACGTGCTGCCGGAGAGAACGACACAGGGACCATGTATCGTGAGCACGCGGGATATTCAATACGCTCGCAGCCCCAGAAATTCAAGCTCGTGAATTGGAAAGCGGAAGGTACGATGTGCTGGCCCGAATTGCGCCTTACGTTGGATACCGCCGAAGACTACAAGCTCATTTCTGCAGTGTATGACGAGTTGTATCCGAAGAACCCTGATTTTTCCTCTGCGGATGTCGTGGCATTTTTGAAACGTCGTCCCGATCTTGTCGCAATTAACAGAGAGATAAAGCAGAAAGTCCCTCAAATATCATCCTAAGTGTTCCTGTGGTATGTTGTGAGCCATGGTAGCCTCCCGTAAGCCTCAATGGGTAGCGGTCTCCGGCGGATTTGACCCCATGCATGTGGGGCATCTGCGCATGTGTAAGGCGGCACGGGCGCTCGGAGACAAGCTCGTCGTCATCCTCAACAACGACAACTGGCTTCAGGCGAAAAAAGGATTCGTCTTCATGCCGCAAAAGGAGCGGGCGGAGATACTCCGGGAGTTTCCTTTTGTGGATAAAGTGGTTTTCACCGACCACACAATAAAAGATGCTGACCGGAGCGTGGTGCGGACACTCAAGAAATTGAGACCCGCAATCTTTGCAAACGGGGGTGATCGCCATGTAAACAATGCGAAGAATAGATCATCGTCGCTGAACGCTGATCAAGATTTCTGCAGAAAGAACGGCATCAAGATGGTGTTCAATGTAGGGAAGGGGGGAAAGGTGCAGTCGTCATCGTGGATGATCGGTGCGGTACGTCGCCCTGCGTCGCAAACAATTCGCCCGTGGGGAGCATTTTTCGGATGGGATGCGGGAAAAGATTGGAACCTGAAGACCGTCTACATCAAGCCGGGCAAACGGCTCAGCCTGCAGTATCACGACCGGCGCTCGGAACTCTGGATTCTCGTTGCGGGAGACGCGACCGCCACGACACGCAAAGGGAAACGCACCGTGCGGAAAGCTCTGACGAAGGGCGCGGTGTTCGCAGTAGGCAGAGGCGTTATTCACCGGCTCGAATCCAAGCGAGGTGGGATCGTTGTCGAGGTCGCGCTCGGCGCGTTTGATGAGAACGACATCGTCCGCCTCGAGGACGACCATGGCCGCACTCCCACCCACTGACCCGCCTCCAACCCTATCAACACCCTTACAAACTGGAGTTTGTCAGTATGTATAATATGGTGACATTGTAATATGAGGAAAGAAAAGACTCCCAAACAAATGGAACGTCATCTCAAAGGCATCGCGAACCATCATCGCATTGCCATACTTCTCTACATAGCCAGACATCCTGATTCAACCCTTGAGGACGTCATCGACGCGCTCGACGCGAATGAAAAGACAATCGGCGAACATGCCCGTCGTCTCTACGCCGCCGGCCTCATCGCGAAGCGCTACCAAGGTAGATACGTCTTGCACGCCCTTTCGCCATACGGGAAACTTTTTACCGACTTCCTTCAGTCATTCCGGCGGATCTAACAACATCCTGACATACTGGAGTATGTCAGTGTGTTTATCGAGGACCTTGATGGTGGAGCGGGGGTGGTGCGCATGGTGAGTCACATGGTAGAATCTCGCCTATGACAACGCTGGAAAAGACGCTTCGGTGGATAGTGCTTACCGGCATTTTTGCGCTCCCGTTCATTGTGTTCATCGTCGCGAACGGGCTTTTCTTTCCCTTCATCACGGGCAAGAATTTCGCGTTCCGCATTATCGTCGAGATTATCGCGGGTGCCTATCTCGCACTCGCCCTCGCGAATCCCGCGTACCGCCCCCGCCGCAACTGGCTCCTGGCCGCGTTCGCAGTATTTCTCGTCGTTATCGCCATCGCAGACGCGTACGGCGTGTATCCTTTTAAAAGTTTTTGGAGCAACTATGAGCGCATGGACGGGTGGGTCACGCAAGCGCATCTCTTCGCGTACTTTGTCGTCGCGGTGTCGGTCTTGAACACGGAAAAGCTCTGGCGGAGTTTCTGGCAGGTGTCACTCGTCGTCTCGGCGTTCGTTGGGCTCTACGGGCTTCTGCAGATGGCTGGTATCGCGAGCGTGAACGCGGGATTCTCCTCGGCACAGCGTATTGATGCGACGTTTGGCAACCCCATTTATCTTGCGGCGTACATGCTCTTCAACGTATTCGTCGCCGCACTCCTGTGGAGGCGCGCGTGGGCGGAGGCGCCCGCAGGGCACCGCATGCCCGCCGCTCTTCTCTACGGCGGCGTGATTCTGCTCGATGCTGTCGTATTGTTCTTGACGGGGACGCGGGGAACCATGCTCGGTATCATCGGCGGGGGACTCCTGTGCGCGCTCCTCTTGAGCTTGTTTGCGCACGAGTCGCGACGCGCGCGGAAGATCAGTGCGGGGTTCATTATCGGATTCTGCATACTTGCCGGTGGGTTCTATCTTGTGAAAGATCAGGCGTGGGTCAAGCATGTGGGGTTCTTGAGCCGGCTCGCGACCATTTCGCTTTCCGACAACACGACCAAGGCGCGCCTTTTGAATGCGGGCATGGCGATCGAAGGTTTCAAGGAGCGGCCCCTCCTCGGGTGGGGACAGGAGAATTACGCGATTGTTTTCGACAAGTACTACAACCCGCAGATGTACGCGCAGGAGCAATGGTTCGATCGTGTGCACAACACCGTCCTCGACTGGCTCGTCGCGGGGGGTGCCTTGGGGCTTTTGAGCTACCTCGCGATCTTCGCGTGCGCACTCTGGTGCATCTGGATGCGGAATGTCTTCGACGTATTCGAGCGGAGCATCCTGACCGGACTTCTGGCTGCGTACTTTTTCCACAATCTTTTCGTGTTCGACAACATCACGAGCTATTCTTTATTTGTTTCCGTACTTGCCTACATCGCATGGCGTACGAATGCGGCTGGCGATGCCACACCGCTCGTCGCGGCACCGTCTTTGCCGCGCGGGTCGTTTCCGGTTGTTGCCGCATGCATGGCTCTTCTCGTGTGGGGAGTCGGCTGGGCAGTGAACGCCAAGCCGCTCCAAGCGAATCGCATGCTTCTGCAGGCGATTGCTGCCCAGCCGGAGGGCATCACGAAGAATTTGGAATACTTCAAAGCAGTGTTTGCCCTTGGAAGCTATGGTACTCAAGAAGCGCGGGAACAACTCTCGCAGGGAGCGGCACAGCTTGCGGGGGCAGAAGGAATTCCCGACGACATCAAAAAAAGTTTTGCCGAGACAGCCGCGAAAGAAATGTCCCTGCAGGCCGAAAGCTCGCCGCTTGATGCGCGCTTTCCGCTTTTCCTCGGTGTTCTCCTCGGCGCGTACGGCGCACATATCGACGCGGCGGGGGTCTTAGCGCATGCGCTCGAGCTCTCGCCGAAGAAGCAGACGATCCTCTACGAGATCGGATCGAATGCATTTGCGCGCGGCGACACACGCGCGATGCTTGCCGCATTCAAACAGGCATACGAATTGGCACCCGAGAACAATGACGCGCGCCTGTACTATGCCGCCGCACTCATCCGTGCGGGAGATCTTGGCGCGGCGGATAATCTGCTCCGGCCTCTTATCGAGTCTGGCAGAGCCGCCGATACTCGAGTCGCCGCGGCCTACGTCTCGCAGGGGCGCTACGACAAGATCGCCGCAATTTGGGAGGCGCGCGTCAAGGCACAGCCGCAAGAGCCCCAGGCATACTTCACGCTCGCCGCCGCGTACTTCGGTGCCAAGAATCCCGCGCGCGCGATCTCTGTATTGGAGACGGTCGGGAAGGTGATTCCTGGCGCAAAGGCGCAAGCCGATCAATTCATCAAAGAGATCAGAGACGGCACGGCGAAAATTTGAAATATATTTTCGCGCATATTGTTTGCGGTGAGCGACGATGCAAAAGCCGCAATGTACTCATTGTGACTTATCCACACTCCGCAGATAAAAACGCCGTATATCTCTCACGCAGTGCAATAATGAGTTAGTAGTAATCGCATCTTCGCGTCATTGCGTAAGTGCGGGTCGAACTTAGAACTCAAGCAAAATTATTTATTGCCGAAGCTCAGCGAGAGAAATGGACAAGTTCGCTTGTACATTTCCGAGCAAGCAAGGCAAAACGAAGTATATGGCAAAGAAAAAGAAGGCCAAGAAGGGCGGCAAGAAGAAGCACCGCTAGTGTTCTGCAGAGTGTTTCTTGGAACGGCCCCGACGTAACGTCGGGGCCGTTTTCGTTTGAGCGTGTAGGGTGTAGGATGCTCAAATGACATTTTGGAAGTCTTTGTTTGGGGATGAAAATACGGCGGCTCTCAAGCGCGCGGAGTTCATCGTTGTGCTGGTGAACGCCCTTGAGGGTGCCATGCAGGCGCTTTCCGATGAGGAGCTCCGGGCAAAAACGCCGGCATTTAGACAGCGGCTCGAGGCCGGAGAGACGCTGGACGCGCTTGCGCCGGAAGCATTCGCCGCCGTGCGCGAGGCGTCGCGCCGCACACTGAAGCAGAGGCATTTCGATGTACAGCTCATCGGCGGCATGGTCATGCATCAAGGGGGCATCGCGGAGATGAAGACCGGCGAGGGGAAGACCCTTGTCGCGACACTGCCCGCATATCTCAATGCGCTCGAAGGCAAGGGTGTCCATGTGGTGACGGTCAACGACTATCTTTCGCGTCGCGACGCCGTGTGGATGGGGCAGATTTACCACGCGCTCGGACTCACGGTCGGCGTCACTAACCATGAGGCCTCGTATCTGTATGATCCCTTGCATGTGGCTCCCGAGGAGCGCACAGAGGAGGAGACCGAACAGGACGCAGTAGGCAGTTTCAAGGTAATGAATGATTTTCTTCGTCCCTCTTCCCGCCGTGAAGCCTATGCCGCCGATATTACGTATGGGACGAACAACGAGTTTGGATTCGATTACCTCCGGGATAATCTCGAATACGAGCCGGAGAAACTCCGCCAGCACACCCATCGTTTCGCCATCGTCGACGAAATCGACTCTATTCTCATCGATGAGGCGCGCACGCCGCTCATCATCTCCGCGCCGGTCGCGGACGCGGAATCTCTCTACGAGCGCTTCACGACCATCGCCCGCGGCCTCTTGCCCGATGAGGATTACACCGTAGAAGAAAAGCACAAGCAGATTATTCTCACGGATGCCGGCATCGAAAAGGCGCAGGCCGCACTCGGTGTCGGGAATATATATACCGACGCCGGCATCAAATACGTACACCATCTCGAGACCGCGGTGCGCGCGAAGGCCCTTTTTCAGAGGGACAAGGATTACGTGGTGAAAGACGGACAGGTCGTTATCGTCGACGAATTCACGGGCCGTCTCCAGCCGGGGCGCCGGTGGTCTGAGGGCCTCCATCAGGCCATCGAGGCGAAAGAAGGAGTGGCAATGCAACAGGAGTCACGCACATTCGCTTCAATCACGTTCCAGAATTATTTCCGCCTCTACGGAAAACTTGCGGGGATGACGGGTACCGCCGCGACCTCTGCGGAAGAATTCTACAAGGTATACGGATTGAACACGGTCGCTATCCCGACCAACAGGCCGTCGACGAGAACCGATCACAATGACCTCATCTTCCAGAGCGAAGGGGGCAAGATGAACGCCATTGCCAAACAAGTACGCGAGCTCCATCTGAAGGGACAGCCTGTCTTGGTCGGCACGGTCTCCGTCGAGAAGAACGAGCTTCTCTCGGCGCATTTCAAGCAGGCGGGAATCCCGCACGAGATCCTGAATGCCAAGAACCACGAACGCGAAGGAGAGATTATCGCGCAGGCGGGGCGGAAAGGTGCAGTGACGATAGCGACCAACATGGCGGGCCGCGGCGTCGACATCAAGCTCGGAGGGAATCCGGGCGGGAATGAGCCTTATGAAGAAGTGAAAAAGACCGGAGGCCTCTACGTCCTCGGCACGGAGCGGCACGAAGCGCGACGCATCGACAATCAATTGCGCGGCCGCTCCGGGCGCCAGGGAGATCCGGGGGCGACGCAATTTTTCGTGTCTCTCGAGGACAGTCTCATGCGTGTCTTTGCGTCGGATGTGATTAAGCGGGTGATGGGAACCTTCAAGATCCCCGAAGACGAACCGATCTACAATTCGATGATCACACGCGCGCTTGAAAAAGCGCAAATCCGCATCGAGGAATTAAACTTCGATGCACGCAAGCACGTGTTGGCCTACGACGATGTCTTAAACGTGCAGAGACAGAGTGTATATGCACGCCGCCGTACACTCCTCTCCCTCGAAGACGCGGTCGAAAAAGAACTCGAGAGACTCGGAGAGGAAGATGCGGAGCTCATGGATATCGTGTCGAAGAAAAAGGCGGAGCTCGGGGAATCGTTCAATCCGACCGTGAAAAGATTCCTCCTTCAGGTCATCGACGTACTGTGGGTGGATCACCTTGAAGGGATGGAATATCTGCGAAGCTCGGTAAATCTGCGCGCCTACGGACAGCGCGATCCTCTCGTGGAGTACAAGAAAGAGGGCCTGCGCCTTTTCCAGAACATGGAAGTGTCATACAAGATGCAGGTACGTCATCTGATAGGAAGTCTCGGGAATGCGGCGGTGCCGACGCAAGAATCACGGGTTATCCATCACGCGGCGCGTACGATAACGGCGGAGGGCGGGCAGGCACCTCTCAAGACCTACGGTCGCAATGACAAGGTCACGATAACGAACGGAGAGGAGACACAAGAGATGAAGTACAAAAAAGCGGAAACCCTATTGGCCACCGGACAGTGGAAAATTGTTCAATAGCGTGACGTCTCGGACTTCGAGATACGAAAAATATCGACATCTCGGCGGTTCTCGGGTGGGCGAGGTGTGGTGGGAAGGGGTCACGTATGTGAGTGTTCGACCGAACTTTACGTTCACATTCCATCTATACTCCCGTTGTAAGCGATGCCTGCCCCGTAGCGAGCTTTGCTCTGCTATGGGGTTCTCCGAACACTCACATACGTGACCCTTCTTGTTCCGTGTTGTTTTAGGTTGGGATGTAGTGTTAGAGTATCTTCATGAGCGAATATGTTCCCACCCCGGTACCGCAGCGCTTCGCGCTGGCTACGGGGCAGGCCATCGGCCTAAAGCGCAACTATGTCTGAATATATTCCAACGATTGGTTTAGAGGTCCATGCGGAACTGAAGACCAAGACAAAGATGTTCTGCAACTCGAAGAACGATCCGTTTGCCGCAGAAGCGAACGTGCATATTTGCCCTGTCTGCATGGCGCATCCCGGGACCTTGCCCGTCATCAACGGGGAAGCGATACGACATGTTCTCAAGGTTGGACTCGCGCTTGGCTCGACACTCGCCGACTATACGGAATTCGACCGCAAGAATTATTTTTATCCCGACTTGCCGAAAGGCTATCAGCTCTCGCAATATGAATACCCCCTTGTTTCGGGAGGGAAGCTGAAGGATGTCGAGATAACCCGCGTGCACCTTGAGGAAGATACGGCAAGCTCCATTCACGATGAGCACACAGGGACCACGTTGATCGACTACAATCGCGCCGGCGTGCCGCTTATGGAACTTGTCACAGAACCCGTGATCGGATCGGCGAAACAGGCGGGCGATTTTGCGCGCGAGCTTCAGATTCTCTTGCGCGCCCTTGGAGTGAGCTCTGCGAATATGGAGAAAGGGGAGATGCGCGTCGAAGCGAACGTAAGTGTAAGGCAAAAGTCAAAAGGCAAAAGTCAAAAGTTAGGCACAAAGGTGGAGATAAAGAACTTGAATTCGTTCAGAGCAATGGAGAGAGCAGTTGAATACGAAATAAAACGCCAGTCGGAACTCTTGGAGCGCGGAGAGAGGATAGTGCAGGAGACTCGCGGATGGGATGAGGCGAAGCAGGCGACATTTCCCCAGCGCATCAAGGAAGGCAGTGCCGATTACCGCTATTTCCCGGATCCCGATCTGCCGAGCTTGGTGCTTAGCGAGATAGCTGAATATTCGAAAGAGAGTCTCGAGAGGGAAATACCGGAATTGCCATGGATGCGCAGGGAGCGGTATATTGCACTTGGTGTTAAACCGGACGATGCTGATGCATACGTCCGTGACACGAGGTTGGGGGAGTTCTTTGATCAGGTGATAGGGGGTATGCCGGAGGAGTCGGTACCGATCGCGAGCAACTACATTGCGAATGATCTTGTAAATATTCTCCGCACTCTCTCCTCCGCTGAAGCAGGGCGAGATATCGAGATTCGAGATTCAGAATATCAATCCGAGATACCGATCTCGGCTCAAAATCTTAGAGATGTCGTCGCTATGCTGGGTGAAGGAAAGATATCTTCCCGTGCGGCAAAAGATATCCTTGCCGCTTGTGTGAAGGGGAAAGCACCGGAACCTCGGATTTATGCCGAGGCACAGGGGCTTCTCAAGGCCTCGGGATCGGCTCTGGATGATGTGGTGAATGGGGTTATAGAGAATAACTCAAAGGTCGTGGCCGATTTTCGGGCAGGAAAGGGTGCCGCATTAGAATTCCTCCTCGGGCAGTGCATGAAGGCTTTACGGGGAGCGGGGGACCCGGCCACTTTGAGAGAACTACTCATTGAAAATATTAAAAATCTCGGCTAAAGTAACCTTGCCGAGACAGCCTGAAATATCAAACCATCTCGGAATCTCGCTTTAAGAATTTTTATAATTATCCACAAGAGGGTGCAAAATCCGTCCTTGCGGCGCGGGATGGGGTATACTGCAGGCATGTCGGATGAAATGTTTATCGGCGAAAAGCGATATATCTCGTCGAAACGAGCCGCAGATCTAAGCGATTATACGCAAGATTATATCGGGCAACTGGCGCGCAAGCATCTTATCGATGCGCAGAGGGTAGGAGGATTATGGTACGTATCGATGGATTCTTTGGCCCAATACAAAGAAAAGGCAGAGAGCTACATTCCGGTACCTCCACAGAATGTTTTAGCGAAAGACCCCGATTCGCTGATTTCTTTCGACGGCAAGGATTACCTCTCGGCTGGCCGAGCCGCCGAGATTACGGGCTATCACCCTGATTATGTGGGCCAGCTCGCACGCGGGGGCACGGTGCTCTCGAGACAGATCGGGAATCGATGGTATGTCGAGAGAACCCATATCATCGGGCATAAAAAGGAGAAAGACGGCCTCCTTGCGAGGGTTCAGTCTGAAGCGGTGGGTATCGTGAAAGTGGAAAGCCAGCACGGATACGCCGGCCACAACGACACTGAACCGTTTTTCAAGTATACAAGCGACGATAGGGATCTCTTGCCTACACTAACACTGCCCGAACTACACGAGGATGGATCGGAGGCACTGGAGGAGGTTCCGGATACGCTCGAAGAGGGTGCGCGTATTCTGCCAATACGAGTTATGCGGTCATACGGAGACACTGTCGTGGTGCCACATGTCATACGGCCGAAAAATAAAACAGGACGGCAATCCCGAATGACTAACAAATATATAGCTATTTCGGGGGTACTGGCGACGATAGTGATAGTTCTCTCGGTCGGCGTGATTATGCCAAAATCGGGCTGGGTGTACACACGGGCGGGTATTCAGGAGGGCATAGGAAGCAATACGATGGTGGCAGGCGTTGCTACGGTGGCCACGAAGATAGGGGACCTACTGGAGCAATTTCTCGCTCCCGAGCTCATATACCGGCGATCCGACTGATCGATCAACCACAGAGGAGATAATCTTGTCGGCTTCAATCTTGCGCTTGGGATAGCAAGAAGGGTCTTACGGATTTTGAGAAACGCAGATTAGTCATACAAGCTTTAAAAACCTATCTCGGATTGCCGAGTTTTCTTATCATATTTCTGACGGACCCTCAGACTCGAAGCTATTATCGGCTTTTTTGCTTCAAAACATGTACTTGAGTTCGGATCGCCTGCTTTAGACATCGGCACCGGCTGTTGATCCGGGATCAGCCAGACACTTCTCGACCATCTTCGCTCATGATACCGGCAGGTTCCTAAAGATGTCAGGTTATCCACAGTATTGTCCCCTCACTGTCAACAGGATATCCAGAATATCTAGTAAAATAATAGTTACTTCGGGTTCGCGCAGGTCTGAGGTAACCGCTAATGAACGACGAAATATTTTTTGATGGAGTCCGGTACGTGTCTGCCGGTCAGGCTGGATCCTATCTCGGTGTCACCCGGGATTATGTCGCGCGTTTATGCAAGGAGGGAAAGCTCGTAGCGAAAAGAATCGGGAGAGAGTGGTACGCGAGCAACGAATCGCTTCAGACTTTTCTCGTCAATCAGAAATATTCGCAGGCGCGTCGTTCCGAGGATCTGGCTGAATCACGGCGCCGTGAGTACCGTGCCAAAAACGGGGCACATAGTGGAGATGCGGAAGACAATGCCGTGCCGCATACTCCGGCAGTTGCAGATTATTCGTCGCGCGCACTACCCGGCCCGGCATCGGCGTATGCGCACAAGATCGTTTCATCGGAGCCGCTCCTCGCCGCGACGGGACATCTGCGGGTGCCTCTTCACGCACTCACACCGGGCATAGATATTTTGCACAAACTTGCCGCGCTCGTTGTCGTGGCGATGTTCACCGTGGGCACCTATGCATTCGTCGATGCGG